>JACZDC010107972.1_pt1 | contig 12376 bp, 11 predicted proteins | sample 8641791 | NCBI WGS metagenome assembly JACZDC01 (sample SAMN15324613, study PRJNA640507) | soil metagenome | isolation source: intercropping peanut in the second line | place: China: Luxin town, Laibin City, Guangxi Province | collected 2019-07-25 | depth 10cm m
AGATTGGTCGGGACGCCGAGATTCGAACTCGGGACCCCCTGAACCCCATTCAGGTACGCTACCAGGCTGCGCCACGTCCCGACCGGTGTGAGGCTGTGCTACTTCGAATCGAGGAGGGCGAGTAACTCGCGGGCTTCCTGGAGAGCCTTCTCAATCCCCGAGCGGAGAGTTTGTATCCGTTCCGCTGCGTCCGTGTCAAGCGCCGGCGGGGCTTCCGCGACCGACGGCGCCGGGACCTCGGCAGTCGTCTCCACGGGCTTGCGGCGGCTGGGTTTCGCCGGGGCCGGCGGCGGCGCGGCCGGAGCCTCCACGGCAGCCTCGCCGTTCTCCTCCCCGTCCTCGGAACCGCCGTTGACCAGCTCGATCTCCAGCTTCTTCTTGGCGCCGGCGATCGTGTAGCCCTCTTCGTAGAGGAGCTGCTTGATCCGCTTGATGATCTCCAGCTCTTTTTCGCTGTAGACGCGCTGGCCGGAGCGGCTCTTGCTCGGCGCGAGGGCCGGGAACTCGGTCTCCCAGTAGCGCAGCACGTAGGGCTGGATGCCCAGCTCCTTGCAGGCTTCGCCGATCTTGTAGTAGAGGCGCTTCTGGACCTTTGCCTTGCCTGCCATCAGGACTCGCGCTTCACGTCATCCATCAGGCGGCGCGCCGGGCGGAAGCTCAGCCCCCTGTGAGGACGGATGAAGATCTTCTCGCCGCTCACCGGGTTCACGCCCACCCGGCCCGGACGGTCGGTGACCTCGAAGGTGCCGAAGTTCTTGATGCGCACCGTTCTCCCATGACCAAGCGAGGACTTCACCGTGTGGAAGATCTTCTCCACGATCTCGGCGGCCTCGTCCTTGGTGATCCCACCATGTCTCTCGTACACCGCATCCACCAGGTCTGCTTTGGTGATGCCGGATCGGTCAGTCTTCCGGGCGCTCATGGAGTCGTCGCCTCTCGAAAAGGAAGTATCCCTCTCGCGCAACAGCTCGCGAGGCTGAAGAAGTGCACGAAGTATAGGGGATCAACCCGGCATGGGACAAGGCCGCCGGCTGGAGCCGGCGGCCTTGCGGCGAACTTAGTTCTGGGAAGGGTTGTTCTCGGCGAAGTACTCGTGGCTGTCGGCGTTGTCCGTCGACTTGTTCGACTTGAGCTTCTTGCAGGCGGTCTGCCCGTAGGCCCAGTCGTCCGTGTCGGCGACCACGGTGAAGTGCGACATCTCGTGGATCAGCGTGCCGGCCTTCGAGTCGGTGCCGGTCGTCGGCGCCGAGCGGTAGGCGTTGCAGACGTGGATCGTGTACGGCAGGTTCTTGTACACGTAGGCGTAGTAGCTGTCGGTGCAGGTGCAGTCGATGGTGATCGGCTTGATCAGGAAGGCTTCCTCGATCTTGACGTAGTGGCTGGTGATGGTATTGACGTAGGCGGTCGTCGGGTTGCCGAACCAGGTCGTGTAGCGCGGGCCCATGGTGCTCACGGTGTGCGACTGCATGTAGTTCTTGGCGCCGGTCGCGTAGGTCGTCGCGCCGTTGATGGCGTTGGTCACGTTGTCGCTGGAGCCGCAGCCGACCGTGGTGACGGTGGCGTCGCCGGTGATGACGTCGATCTTGCTCCAGTCGACCTTCTCCCGGACCGGGGCGTCGCGCCAGACTTCCACGAACTGCGAGTAGACCTCGTCGGTCGGACGGCGGACCGCGGGGTGCTGGCCTTCGCCCAGGTCCATGCGGAAGGCGATCGTGTACCGGCCGCCGTCGAGCAGGTCGTAGTGGCGGCTGAGCTCGGTCTGGCCCTGGATCGCCTCGCCCGGAGCGAGACGGATGAAGTCGGACGCCTTGGGCGCCGGACGCTTCACGACACGGCCGACATAGGGAGCGCGGCCGCCATCCTGGAGGACCGCGAAGAGATCCGCCTCGAGGATCTGTCCGGGCACCTGCCACTTCGGAATGAGAACGCTCTCCTGCGTGTCGTTGATGATCGTGACCCTGGCGATCAGGTCATCGTTCGGCCCGAGCTCCGTCTTGTCCACGTCGAGTCGCGCCTTGACGGCGTGAGCGGCGGCGGCGGTGGTCAGGGCGGCGACGGCAGCGGCAATAACTAGACTTTTCCTCATCGCAATAACCTCCAGAAAGTTCCGACCCGCAGATGCGCAAATACATTGGCTCTGCGAGAACGAAACGGGTTTCCACAATCTTTTGGTTGCGGCTGTCAGAAACTGCCGGGATTCTCAGCCATCGATGGGCCGCTGTCAACAATAGTGCCGTAACCCTCCCGATAGCGAGCCGCGACCGCGTCCCAGGTGAGGGAAATCTCCGCTTTGCGCCTCCCCCGCTCCCCCATCTCCCGGGCGAGCTCGGGAGCCGACAGGAGTCGGCGGAGCGCGGCGGTGAGCGCCTGCGGGTCCTTCTCCGGCACCAGGAGGCCCGTCTCCCCGTCCGCCACCGCCAGCGGGACGCCGGAGATCCCGGACGCCACCACCGGCAGGCCGCTCGCCATGGCCTCCAGGATCACGTTCGGCAGGCCGTCCACGTTCCCCTTCGAGTCGTGGACCGCCGGCAGCACGAACATGTCCGCCGCCCGGTAGAGGTCCGGCAGGGTGTCGCGGAGCACCGGTCCCGGCAGGTGGAGACGGCCGGGAAAGCGGGCGGCCTCTTCCTGGAACCGAGGGAGGAGATCGCCGCCGCCGGCCAGGACGACGTGGGCCTCCGGGTTCGACTCCATCAGCCCCGGCAAGGCCTCCATCAGGATGTGGAACCCCTTCTTGGTCGCCATCCGGCCGACGCTCAGGACGAGCGGCGCGGTCTCGGGAATCCCGAGCCGCTCGCGCCAGATCCTCCCCCGGACCGGGTTGGGCGAGAACGCGGCCACGTCCACGCCGTAGGGGATGACCCGCGAGCGCTCCTCCGGAAAGCCGAGCGCGCGCACGCGGTCGACCAGCTCGGGCGAGCAGCCGGTCAGGAGCCGCGAACGCCGCAGCGCCCAGGCCGCGGCCGGGCGGACCTTTTCGGCCAGGAAGACGTCGCTGCCGTGGAGACCGATCGCCAAGGGGACGTCCACAGACCATGCCGCGATGACCCCATTCGGGACGATCCAGTGGGCGTGGACCAGGTCGAACCGCCGGTTGCGGAGCTGGCGGCGGGTGGCCCGGTGGAGTCCGAGAGCGTAGAGCGGAGTGACGAGCGCCGCGCCGCCCTTGACCTTCTCGTCAGCCTCCAGGCTCCGGCCGTAGCCGAGGACCTCGCGGCTCTCCGGCGCATAGCGGAAGGTCACGACCTCGACCCCCTGTTCCTCCCAACGGTCCGGCAGCCCCTGGGTGTGCGGCGCGAGGACGGTCACCCGGTCGCCCAGGCGGGCGAGCCCGCGGGCGAGGTCCCGGATGAATGGTCCCGCGGTGTCCCCCTCGAACCGGGGGTAGGTCTGGGTGAGGAAGAGGAGGTTCAGGGCGGCGTCACTCCAGCCATTCCTTGATGGAGTAGCTGTCGCGGCGGCGGAAATTCTTGAAGGTGATCATCTCGCCGATCAGCCCGGTGGTGAGGACCTGGATCCCGAGCAGGACCAGCAGGATGCCGAGTTGGAGCAGCGGCCGGTCCGACAGGTCCTCGTGGCGGAAGGCCCAGAGGAAGGCGAGCCAGGCGTTGATACAGAAGCCGACCGAGAAGAAGACCAGGCCCAAGGCGCCGAACAGGTGGAGCGGCCGGCGGGTGTAGCGCGTGATGAAGAGGACCGTGATCAGGTCGAGCAGCCCCTTGTAGAGCCGGTCCCAGCCGTATTTGCTGCTGCCGAAGCGCCGCGGATGATGGTTGACCTGGATCTCGCCGACCGCGAAGCCGCGGCGGCTGGCGAGCACCGGGATGTAGCGGTGGAGCTCGCCGTAGACCGCGATCTCGGCCAGGACCTCGCGGCGGTAGGCCTTGAAGCCGCAGTTGAAATCGTGCAGGTCGACCTGGGCGAGCCGCCGGGTCACCCAGTTGAAGAGCCGCGACGGCAGCCGCTTCGAGGCCGGATCCTGGCGACGCCGCTTCCAGCCGGAGACGAGGTCCAGCTCCTCGTCCTCCAGCTTGGCGAGGAAACGCGGGATTTCATCCGGATCGTCCTGGAGGTCGCCGTCCATGGTGACGATAATCCGGCCGGTCGAGTGGTCGAAGCCCGCGGAGAGCGCCGCGGCCTTGCCGAAGTTCCGGCGCAGGCGGACGAGCTTGACCCGCGGATCGCGCTCGCGCGCCAGCCGCACGCGCGCCGGGGTGCCGTCCGAGGAGCCGTCGTCCACGAAGATGATCTCGAAGGTCCGCCCGAGCCCGTCGAGCACGTCGGCCACCCTCCGGGACAGCTCCTCCACGGTATCGGCCTCGTTGAGGACCGGGACCAGAACGCTGACGTCGACCTCTTCGGGGGCCGGTGTGAGCACGGGAGGAGGATTGGAGATCGAGGATCGCGGTGATCGCGGCAGGGGCTGGCTCATCGGCGCGTATTGTAACAGGGCTACAATCCAGCCCCGATGAAGACCGGTTGGGCCGTGCTCGGCCTCCTCCTGCTGGCGACCCTCGCCGCCGCCGCGACGCTCGACCGCCGCGCGTGGCCGGCGTTCGTCGGGGACGAGGCGACCTATCTCCTGGAGGCCCAGAGCCTGGCCTGGGATTTCGACGTCCAGTACACCCGGGCCGACTATGACCGCTTCCTGGAGCAGTGGGGGCGAAAGCCCGAGGGGATGATCCTCCAGAGCGCCGACGGCGGGAAGACGCTGGTCTATGGCAAGCCGGCGGTCTACTCGATCTACCTCGCCCCCTTCGTCCGGATCTCCCCCACCCGTGGCGCGGCCGTGGCCAACGCGCTGGCCCTGGCGCTCGCCGCCGGCATGGCGGCGTGGGCGCTCCAGAAGCGGATCGGCGGGGTGGCTCCGCTCTGGGTGGCGGTATGGATCTTCGCTTCGGTGACGTTCGCCTACGTGTTCTGGGTCCACTCGGACCTCTTCCTGATGTGTCTGACCGCCATCGCGCTTTCTCTTGCCTATGGGGGAAGCCGGCGATGGGTCCTGATCGGCGTCCTGCTCTCCATCGTGATCCTCTCCCGGCCTCTCTACGCGGGCCTGCTGCTGCCGGTCGCGCTCGCGGTTCCCAAGGAAGACAGAAAGAGGACGGCCGTCCTCCTGGCTGGCGGAGCCCTGGGCCTGGCGGTGCTCGCCACGGCCGCCAACCTGGCGGTCCGCGGCACCTGGACGAGCTACGGCGGCGACCGTCAGAGCTTCTACGGCTCCACCGGGTTCCCGGGCGTCGACGCCGGCCCCTGGGGGCAGCAGATCGAGGAGCGCGGCACGCACGGCTGGGTCAAGGAGGAGACGCTGGAGATCGGGTTCGATGCCCGTGGGACCGCCTGGAACGTCCTCTACTATCTGGCCGGCCGGGACGTCGGGCTTCTCCCCTACTTCCTGCCGCTCGTCCTCGGGTTTCTCGCGTTCCGTCCGGGCGAGGGGCGGTGGGCGCTGGTCCTGGCCGTGGCGGCGGCCGCGGCGGTGCTGTTCTGGATGCGGCCGTTCAACTTCTATGGCGGCGGCGGAGCCATGGCGAACCGCTACTTCCTTCCTCTCTATCCGGCGCTCTGGTTCCTGGCCGCGAAGCCGGTGCGGCCGCTGCGCGGCGTCCTGGCGGCGCTCGGAGTCACCGTGCTCGCCGCGCCGTTCCTCCTGCCGCTCTGGAAAGCGCCGCGCGCCTTTCCGCTCAACTCGGAGGAGGGCTACCGCTACGTGAGCCCGGCCGCGGTCCGCTGGCTGCCGTACGAGACCACGCTCTCGCACCTCAAACCCTCGGGCCACGAGGACTTCCTCCACCACGGCCTGTGGGTCAAGCTCCTCACCCCGAGCCTCTCGCCGGACGCAAACGGCGCGCGGATCGGCCTGGCGCCGGGGCAGTCCGGAGAGCTCCTGGTCGGCAGCGAGCAGCCCCTGCCGGGTCTTCGCCTCCGCCTCCCACCGAACGGGCCGGACGCGCTGGAGGTCTCCGGCGCGGAGCTCCTCGAAGCGATCCGGCGGGAGGACGGCGGCACGACCCTGCGTTTCCGGCCCCGTTTGCGGGCGCACCACCGCATGTGGTGGCTGAAGACCCTCTACCTTTATGAGATCGGGATCAAGGAGCGGCCGGACGGCGTCAGCTTCCAGGTCCTGCCGGAGCGCACCCCGAATGGCCAGTGAGCGACACAAGAAGATCATTCTGATCTGCTTTTCGGTCCTCTTCACCCTCCTGCTGGCGGAGATCGCGCTCCGCATCCTGGGCATCGGCGCGATCCACCGCGGCTCCGCCTGGTTCGCGGGCGGCAATCATCCGCGGTTCCTGTTCCAGGAGGACCCGGCGAGTGGCTACACGCTGCGGCCCGGGTTCCAGGGCCGCGAGATCGCGCCGGACGGCGAGTTCGACACGGATGCGGTGATCGACCGCCGCGGCCTTCGCAGTCATGCTCACCAATCGCCGGAGCGACCGCTGGTCCTCGCCCTGGGCGACTCGATGACGTTCGGCGAGGGGGTCTCGGCGGACAAGACCTGGTCCGCCACGCTGGAGAGGACGGCCGGCGTCCGGGTCGAGAACGCCGGCGTCCCCGGCTACAGCACGCGGCAGATGGAGGGCCGAGCCCGGCGGCTGATCCCCCTCCTCCATCCAGACGTCGTCCTCGTCATGTTCTCGCCGCACTGGGATCGGCAGCGCTGCGCCACCCCGTTCGTGTACCTGGACGGCTACATCGTGGCCGAGGGCTATCTCGGCCGTCTCTACCCGATCGACGGCGACCTCTATCTCGCCGAGACCCGCCTGCCGGTGGTAGGCCCGATGACCGCCTACGCCAAGCGCTATTCCTATGTAGCCCGTCACCTCCTGCCCGCGCTCTTCGGGCCGGTCCGCGCCGCGCTCCGAAAGGAGCCGGCCGCGGCGGCTCCGGGACCGGGCGACTATCTCCCCACCGCCGAGGCCGTGAGCGGCATCCAGGAGCAGGCCCGGAAATCGGGAGCCCGGTTCCTGGCCATCCTCATCGATAGCCGCGGGAAGGACTACGAGGTCGATCGGGACGGCCTGGAGGCGGTGCTCAAGGAGCGGTCGATCCCCTACCTCGCGCTCGACTCCTTCCTCGCCAAGGCCAACTGGCCGCGCCTTCGCTATGCGCTCGACCAGCACTGGAACGAGGCCGGCCACCGGACGGTGGGCACGGCGCTGGCGTCAGTGGTGGCGCCTCCTCCGATACAGCCGGACCAGATCCCGAGGTGAGGTGTAGACCCGGTCGTACCGGGCCTCCAGATCCACCAGGAGCCGGCCGGTCTCCAGAATCTTCGGATCGCTCGTCCGCGGCCACCAGACCAGCACGTAGTCGACCTCGTCGTCGAGCACCCAGCCGCGGCTGGTCCGGAGGTGCGTGAACGGGTCCCGTTCCTTGCGGTAGCGGATCGGAAAGGCGTCGGTGCCGGCCGCAAAGAGGTTCAGGTTGGCCACGGCCTGCCGCGCCGAGACCTGGTCGCCGGCGTGGAGGAAGGGATAGACCCGGTGGACCACCGGGCCGCCGCCCGCGTTCTCTCCCTCCCAGGAGAAGGCCAGCGGCAGATAGGTGCTGCCGGGCTCGACCTTTTCCAGGGCCGGCGTCATCTCGGCCAGGTAGAGGTTGGCCTCCTGCCAGCGCGGGACCAGGAACCCGAGCAGGGCCAGGGCGATGCCGGCGCCGACGATCTCCTGGCCGAGACGCTGCCGGGAATCCCGCTCGAAGCCCGCCAGCCAGGGGATCAGGACCATGTAGGGGAAGAGGACCAGCCGGTCGGTGATGAAGTTGCCGACCCCCACCGCCTGCGGCGCGGCCAGGGCGAGGACGAACAGTCCCAGGATCGCCGGTCCGAGGCCCATCTCCCGACAGATCCGGCGCCCTCGCGTCAGGAACCGGAACGCCGTGACGACCATCGCGACCGCCAGGGGTGCCGCGAGGAGGTCGGTCCGCGAATCGATCGTCACCAGGGCGTTCAGGGTCCCGAGCCGCCAGATGCGCTCCGTCAACGGCAGCCAGCCTCGGTAGCCACCCAGCTCGCCGGCATAGGAAAAGGTCAGGACGGTGGCGGGCAGCCCGGCCAGGGCCAGCCAGGCGAGGCCGCGCCAGTCCCTCGTCCAGAGGGCGGCCGTTCCGACCGTGGCGAGCAGGGCCACCAGGGTCACCGGGTGGCAGAAGTAGACCCAGACCGACAGGCCCGCGAAGACCAGCGCCGCCTTCGGGCCGAAGCGGTCTCCATCCCGCTGACACCGGAGCCACCAGCCGAGCGCGACGAAGAAGGCCACGAGGCTGACCGAGAAGTTGTAGAAACCCATGGTCAGGAGGAAATTGAAGGTGAACGGCAGCGCGAGCACGGCCAGCGACGCGTTCTCTCGCGCGACGCCGGTGACGGCATAGCGCACCGCGAGCGGCAGGAGGATCACGTAGGCGCTCAGCAGGACCTTCTCCGCCACCGGCACGCTCAGGAACCGCAGCACGTCCGCCAGGACGAAGTAGACGAACCAGTTGGGGACCGCTTCGGGGTTGCGCTCGAAGACGTCCCTCAGCACCTGGGCGTCAGGCCGATCGAAGTCCCGCAGCACGCGGACGATCGTCATGTGGGTGGGCCCGTCCTGGGTCGGGAAGAACGGCAGGAGCCAGATCGGCAGGAGCTGGATCAGGACGACCGCGGCCAGGATCAGCGTCCCGCGGGCCGGCCGCTTCATGGACCGACCCGCCGCCGATACAGCTCGGCGATCCCCTCGGGCGAGACGTGGACCCGCTCGTAGCCCTGGGCGAGCTGGCGCCGGATCGACTGCGCGGCCGGGTTCTCCTCGGGCACGGCCTTGGGCCAGACGAGGAGCACGTAGTCGACCGGCAGCGCCGACAGGTCCACCCGCGGCGGCTCGGCTTCCAGGTCGAGCGGCTCTTTGGCGAGGCGGGTGAAGGGATCCTTCTCCGGCCGGTAGGTCAGCGGGAAGTAGTTCTCGTGTGCCTCGTAGAGCGACAGGTCGACCACCGGCCGGCGGGCGGCGAGCAGGCTGCCGGCGTGGATGAACGGCCAGGTCCGGAAGGAGAGCTGCTCGTCGATCTCGTCCACACCCGCATTGGAGAAAGACAGGGTGACCAGGGTACGCCGGGGCTCGAGGTGCGGCGCCGCGGTCAGGATCTCTCCCATGTAGGCATCCAGACCGGCCCACAGCGCCAGCGTGGCGGCGAGGAAGCCGAGCGAGAGCGCCATGGCCGCGGAGCGCAGCGCGGCCTTGATCGGTGCCGCGTAGGAGAAAGTTCCGAGCCAGAGGATCAGGACCAGGAACGGGAACAGGTTGAGCCGGTGGGTCACGAACCCGCCCTGCCCCATCTCGTTCGGGGCCACGAAGTAGACCCCCACGAGGAGCACGGTGGCGACGAGAAGACCATCACCCGGCAGGAGCTGGCGCCGCTGGCCTCTTCGGACCAGGGTCGTGGCGGTGAGCAGAGCCAGGAGGATCGACAGCACCAGCGAGAGGTAGAGCATGCGGCTGTCGATCGAGACCAGGGAGTAGAGGGAGACGAGCTGCCGGACCTTGGCCCAGAGGGTCATGTCCGACACGTGGCCGCCCATCCGCTGGCTGAGGAACGTCAGGAGCAGAAGGACCGCGGGGACACAGGCTACAGCCGTCCAGGCGAGGGTGCCAAAGCGCCGCCGGAGGAGCGCCCGCCAGCCGGCGAGCGTCAGGAGCGTGCCGACCAGGACCCCGAGCGTCACCGGGTGGCAGAAGTAGGTCCACAGCACGAGCAACGCGAGCCCGGCGGTCTGGAGCGGACCGAGACGACGTCGGTGCTTCAGCCAGAAACCCACGGCGAAGAAGAAGGCCGCCAGGCTGAAGCAGAAGTTATAGAAGCCCATGTTGAGCAGGTAGTTGTAGATGAACGGGAAGCTCAGGAAGGCCAGGAACCCGGCCCCGGGCCGGACCGCGCGCAAGGCGTAGCGGGCGGCGAGCGGCAGCAGGATCACGTAGGCCGAGAGGAGGATCTTCTCCGCCGTTGGCAGGGAGAACGGCCGGAGGACATCCGCCAGGAGTAAGAAGACGAACCAGTTCGGGATCGCCTCCCTGTTGTGCTGGAGGTACTCGCGCAGCCAGGTGCCTTCGGGCCGATCGATCTGGCGCAGCGCATGAGCCATCGAGAGGTGCGCCGGTCCGTCCTGGGTGGGCGCGGCCGGGAGCATCCAGATCGGCAGCAGGTGAAGGACGATGAGCGCGGCGAACAGCCAGGTCTCGCGGATGCGCTCGGGTCGGGGGCTCACGGAGGGAGATGCTATCAAGGACCCGAAGGACTCGAAGGACCTCAAGGACCAAAAAAGTCTGCCGTCCTGTGGGTCCTTCTTGTCCTTCGGGTCCTTCTGGTCCTTGCTATCATCACCTGCCCCCATGGACGCCCCGCGCAAGCTCTCCGTCGTCATCGCCTGCCTCAACGCGGAGGCCACGCTCCGGGACCAGCTCGATGGGCTTACCGGCCAGAGCTGGCCTGACTGGGAGGTCATCGTGGCCGACAACGGCTCCACCGACAACTCGCGAGCCGTGATCGAAAGCTACGCCAGCCGCATTCCGGGCCTGCGGATCGTGGACGCTTCGGACCGCAAGGGCCAGGCTCATGCCCGGAACGTCGGCTCGGCCGCGGCTACTGGCGACGCCCTGCTCTTCGTGGACGCCGACGACCAGGTCGCTCCAGGCTGGCTGGAGGCCATGGGCCGGACTCTCGCCGAGCACGAGTTCGTGGCCTGCCGCTACGACAACGAGGCCTTGAACCCGGTCTGGGTCCAGCGCACCCACCTCAACCCGCAGAAGGACGGCGTCACCCGCTACGACTACCCGCCGTTCCTTCCCCACGCTGGCGGCGGCGGCCTGGGGGTGCTGAAGCGGGTCCACGAGGAGGTCGGCGGCTTCGACGAGTCGATGCCCGCCCTGGAGGACACGGACTACTGCTGGCGCATCCAGCTCGCCGGTCACGAGCTGGCCTTCGCACCGGACGCGGTGGTGCGCATCCGCCACCGCCACGACGTGCGGAGCATCTTCCGCCAGGGGATCAGCTACGGCCGGCACAACGTGCTGATCTACAGGAAGTATCGGGCCCTGGGCATGCCGCGGCTCGGCTGGCTCCCGGGCCTGCTCCGCTGGGCCAAGCTGATCCTGAAAACCCCGCTCATGGTGCTCACCCGCGAGGGCCGTGCCCGGTGGCTGTGGCAGCTCGGCTGGCGCCTGGGCCGGCTCCAGGGATGCTGGAAGTACCGCGTGCTGGCTCCGTGATAGCCTCGCCCGCATCATGCGAATTCTGGTAACCGGCCACAACGGCTACATCGGTGGAGTCATGGTCCCGTTCCTCCAGGCGGCGGGCCATGAGGTCGTGGGCTTCGACGCGGACTTCTTCGAGCCCTGCCTGCTCTCCGGACAGCCGGTCTCCGCGGTGCCCTCGATCCAAAAGGATCTCCGAGACGCCGAGCGCTCCGACCTCGAAGGCTTCGAGGCCGTCCTCCACCTCGCCGGGCTTTCGAACGACCCGCTCGGCAACCTGGACTCGACGCTCACCTACGACATCAACGACGCGGCCTCGATCCGCTTCGCGCGCCTCGCCAAGGAGGCCGGCGTCCGCCGCTTCCTGTTCTCCTCCTCCTGCAGCACCTACGGCGCCGCGGGCGACGACTTCCTCGACGAGAGCGCCGCCTTCAGCCCGGTGACCCCGTACGCCGTCTCCAAGGTCCGGCTGGAGCAGCAGCTCGCCGAGCTCGCCGACGATCGGTTCAGCCCGGTTTACCTTCGCAACGCCACGGCCTACGGCGTCTCGCCGCGCCTGCGGGTCGACCTCGTGCTCAACAACCTCGTGGGCTACGCGCTCACCACCGGGCGCATCCACATGATGAGCGACGGCACGCCGTGGCGGCCGCTGGTCCACATCGAGGACATCTCGCGCGCCTTCCTCGCCGCCCTCGAAGCGCCGGTCGAGGCCGTCCACAACCAGGCGTTCAACGTCGGCCGGACCGCGGACAACTACCGCATCCGGGAGCTGGCCGAGATCGTGGCCGAGACGGTTCCGGGCTGCCGCATCACCTACGCCGAGGGCGCCGGACCGGACAAGCGCTGCTATCGCGTCGACTGCTCGAAGATCGAGCGCGCGCTCCCGGCCTTCAAGCCGGAGTGGGACGCCCGCCGCGGCGCCCGGGAGCTGGTCGACGCCTACCGCAAGGCCGGGATGACTGAAGAGCAGTTCCTCGGACCGCGCTTCACGAGACTGCTCCGCATCCGCGAGCTGCAGGGCGAAGGCCAGCTCGACGAGAACCTCCGCTGGCAGGCGCCGGTCATGGCCTGAACAACCGGATAACCCACGTTCCCTTCCGGTTCGTGACCGCGACCTCCTCGACCAGCGGCAGCCTTTCGATCAGCCG
>JACZDC010076763.1_pt1 | contig 12360 bp, 8 predicted proteins | sample 8641791 | NCBI WGS metagenome assembly JACZDC01 (sample SAMN15324613, study PRJNA640507) | soil metagenome | isolation source: intercropping peanut in the second line | place: China: Luxin town, Laibin City, Guangxi Province | collected 2019-07-25 | depth 10cm m
CCACGGAACTGAATCTGCTGCCGCACCGGCTTACGCAGTTCATCCGCGACCACAAGCTGACGCAGTGGCTGTCAGTGCCTGCGGTGCTGAATCAGTGGGCCAAATTCGATGCGCTGCGCCACAACGACTTTCCCGCGCTGCGCCGCCTGCTGTTTGCCGGCGAGACCATTCCCACCTCGACCCTGATGTATCTGATGCGCCGGCTGCCGCATGTGCAGTTCACGAATCTTTACGGCACCACCGAAGGCTGCATCGCGAGCAGCTTCCACATCATGGCGCGTGCGCCACAGAATGAATACGATGCCATCCCGCTGGGCTCGGCGCGCGCAGGACAGCAGCTGCATCTGCTCGACGAGCAGATGCACAGTGTGGCCGACGGCGAGGTGGGGCAGCTGTATGTCAGCGGCGCCGGGATCAGCCCCGGATACTGGCGCGATTCCGAAGCCACGCGCGCGAACTTCTTTGAGGTGAGCGACGGTGCCGGCGGCGTCGAGGTGCTGCACCGTACCGGCGATCGCGCGCGCCGCGGCACGGATGGACTCTATTACTTCTGCGGCCGCGATGAGTGGCAGATCCGCAGCAAGGGTCACCGCATCGATCCGGCGAGGATCGAGGCCGTGCTGCAGGCGCTGCCGGAGTTGCTCGAATGCGCGGTGGTCGGCATTCCCTCGCACAGCTTCGAGGGCGGCATGGTGTGTTGCGCATATGTGCCGGCGCCAGGCGCCGAGCCCCGGCTGGAATACCTGCGCGGGGCGCTGGCGGCCCGTCTGCCGAATTTCATGCTGCCGGTGGGATGGATGCGCTACGAGAAGTTGCCGCGCACGCCGACTGGCAAACTCAATCGGGCGTTGCTGGCAGAACGGTTTCGCCGGTCCGGCAGTCCATCACCGGTGCCCGAGCGGTGGCATGCGCCGGCGGTGGCTTCCGTCGCCGGATAAGCAGCCATGCGCAATATCGGCGGCCTCGAGGATACCCGCGGCGGAGTGAGTACGGCGCTGCTGATGTTGGCGGTGATCGCCATCGCGGTGCTGGCCGGCTCATTGACGGCGATGACCGGCTCGCTGGCTGGAACCCGCGCCATCTATTACATCGGTCTGCCCGCCGCGGCCATGCTGGCGCTGGCCATCGCCGCAACCCGGCCGGAGCCGCTGCGCTTCATGTTCCTGGCGCTGATTGCCGTCTTGCCGCTGGCCAACTTGACCGTGCCCCCTGGGCGTCTGCGACTGACGGCTTTTGACGTCGCTACGGCCGTCCTTGCACTGGGATTCATACTGCGCAAGATGTTCGCGCCTCCCGGGCCGGATACGCAGCTGTTCCCGACGCGTTCGCTGTCGCTGATATGGCTGCTGCTGCTTCCCTGCATGATATTCGCGCTCTATCCGGCGCAATCCGCGCTTGTGCTGGCGCTGATGTTCGGCGCCTACGTGTTCTTCCTGTTCGCGCTGCAGGAGCTGGGGCGGCCGGGAGGTTCGGAGCGGCTGTTCGGCCTGCTGTGCGCTGCCGTGCTCATCGTCTCAGCCGGGGTATTCATCGATCACTACCTGCATGTGAACCTGAGCTTCGGCAGTGGCAATCCCAATCAGGTGTCGCGCACGGCCGGTGCAGTGACCATCTGGCGCGCGGGCGGCTTCTTCCAGGATCCGCAGAAGGCGGTCGGCTTCCTTGCGGCGTCGATGGGTTTCCTGCTGGTGCTGGGCATCCGTGGCCGGTTTCGCGGCACCTGGCTGCAGGCCCTGCTGTGGGTGGCGCTGCTGGCCGGCATGCCGGCTCTGGTGATGACGGTTTCACGTGCCGCCATGCTGTCCTTCGTGGTGGTGTCCGCGATGGCGCTGGTGCTGCTCAGCAACTGGCCCGCCATGATCCGTGTCCTGGGCATCGGCGCCCTGGTCGTGGTGACGACCCTGCTGTTCATCACGCCGGATCTGCTGGTATCGCTGCTGCCCGACCAGATCGCCGCGCGCATGGCCGACCAGCAGGCGGACTGGGAATTCCGCAAGACCATCTGGTTCGACACCTGGGACATGTTCGCCAATCAGCCGCTGACCGGCATTGGCTTCGGCGCCTTCCAGCACTACCTGCTCGACACGCGTCCGATGGTGTTCAGCTATTACGGCATCGGCGAGAGCACCGGCACGATCTATGTGCCCGACCAGCCCGAGAGCGGTTACTTCAAGATCTTCTACGAAACAGGAATCCTGGGGTCGCTGGCCGCGCTGCTGCTGATCGTCGAGACGCTGCGCCGCGCCGGTGCCGGAATGCTGGCGCACAAGGCCCATCCGAATGCGCGTTCGGAGATTGCGGCAGCGCTGGCAGGCCTGATCGCGATGTCCTTCACGTTCGCCGCACAGTTCACGCTCGGCGATGCGCGGATGCTGATGCTGCTGCTCATCATGATGGCCGTGATCTGGCGCCATTCATTGCCGCAGGCGCCTGTCACCGAAACGGTGAAGCGCTGATGCTGCATCCCGAATACGGAATGGAAGAGGCGGCGCCGCGCAAGATGCTGGGCCGCGCCTCGCTGGCCGGCGGCGGCACGATCTACCAGCAGGGAATCTCCTTCCTGAGCGGCATGATCGTGGCCCGCGTCATCGGGGCAGCGCACTACGGTGTCTACAACCTGGCGCGCAGCCTCATCGACACCATGCTGATCATGACGCGGCTGGGCCTGGAGATCGGCCTGCAGCGCTACATGGGAGAAACCGGCGACGTAACGGATCGCACGCACAGGCTCGTCGTGCTGCGGCAGTTGCGCATCATCGCCGCGGCCGTGGCGCTGGTGCCGGGCATCCTGATCGGACTGGGCGTCGGGCAGGTGGTGCAGGATCACGTGTACCAGTACACGGACTTTGCGCAGGTGCTGTTGTGTCTGGCGCTGGCGCTGCCGTTTGCCACGGACATGGCCGTGCTGGGCGGTGCATACCGCGGCGCGCTGCGCCTGGGGCCCAGTGTGCTGATCGAGACCATGCTGATGCCGACGATCCGGCTCATCCTGACCGTCGTGCTGTTTACGCTGGGATGGCGCCTGTGGGCGGTGGTGGCGGGCACGGCCGCCGCATCCTTGATCGCCTCGGTGATACTGGCGCTGCGCGCGCACCGCGATTTCGGCGCGCCGCCCATTCGCGTGCGCCCCGGTGCGGATTCTTGGGCAGAGGCACGCCGTGTGATCCGCTACTCCGTGGTGCTGGCGGCTGCGGTGCTGGTCACCACACTGGCCGCTTCGATGGATGTGTTCATGCTCGGCCACTTCGCGCCGGCGGCCGATCTGGGACGCTACACACTGGCCAAGACGCTGGTCGTGCTGATTGGACTGGGAGCCGCGGCCTTCAATCAAAGCCTGGGCGCGCTGGTGGCAAATCGCTACTTTCGCGGCGATTTGCCGGGTGTGATGCAGGTGATGTCCGCCGCCATCCGCTGGATCGCGGTGGGCACCTTGCCGGCGCTGGCCATTTTCGTGTTCTGGGGTTCACAGCTCATCCAGGTATTCGGCGCGTCGTTCACCATCTCCCCGTTCGTGATCGGCGTGCTGGCTGCGGGACAATCGGTGCAGGCCCTGTTCGGCCCGGCCGGATGGGCGCTGTCGATGACCGGCAGGCATGTGCTGGAGCTGAAAATCCTCATCGCAGGACTGCTGCTTTCGCTGGTGCTGTGTCTGCTCATGGTGCCGCGGATGGGCCAAAGCGGCGCGGCATTGGCCATTTTCTCGGCCATCACCGCCATCAACCTGCTGCGGCTGGTGTGCGTGCGCAATACCTTGCGTGGACTGCCCTACGACTACACTTTGCTGCTGGGAGCCGTGGCCACACTGGGCCTCGCATGGATCACACGCGCTGCCGTGGACTGGTTCATTGCTCCCGGCGTAGCCAGCACAGTAGCCGGGATCGGTCTGTTCCTGTTGATGTATGGCATTGCGTGCTGGAGGCGTCTGCGCGCTGTTCTGCTGGGAGGCGGCATCCAGGCCGCGGCCGGACATGTCTGAACGCGCGTCATCGCTGCCCAATCTCGGAGTCGTGGTCATTGGCCGCAATGAGGGCGAGCGGCTGCGCAAATGTCTCGAATCCATCATCCGCAGCGTACGCCTCGTGGTGTATGTGGATTCCGGTTCCACCGACGGGTCGGTGCAGATGGCGAGGTCAATGGGTGCGGCCGTAGTGGAACTGGACCCGCGGCGTCCCTTCAATGCCGGGCGCGCGCGCACGGAAGGTTTCCGGCATCTGCACTCGCTGCTGCCGGATCTGCGGTATGTGCAGTTCGTCGACGGCGACTGCGAAGTGGTCGAGGGATGGCTGGAAAAGGCAGCCGCCTTCCTCGATGCCAACCCGGACATCGCTGTCGTCGCGGGACGCCGCCGTGAGCGATATCCCGAACGCTCGATCTACAACACCTTCTGCGCCATCGAATGGGATTCCCACCCGGTAGGCGAGGCGCGCGCCTGTGGCGGCGACGCCATGATGCGCGTTGCCGCATTCACGGCCGTGGGCTGCTATCGCTTCGATCTCGTCGCCGGCGAGGAACCCGAATTGTGCGTGCGGCTGCGCGCCGCCGGATGGCGCATCTGGTTCCTGCCGCTGGATCTCACATTGCACGATGCCGCGATGACGCGCTTCGGCCAGTTCTGGCGGCGCGCGGTACGCAGCGGATATGGATGCGTGCAGGGTGTGCATCTGCATGGGGCGCCCCCCGAGTACCACTGCGTGCGCGGCATGGTCAGCGCGTGGTTCTGGGCGCTGGGCATCCCGCTGACCACTCTGCTACTGATACCGGTGTTTGGCGCATGGGCGCTGCTGACACTGATGATTTACCCGCTGCAGGTCGTCCGGCTTGCCTTGCATGGCCGGCGACAGCGGCGCCAGGAGAACTGGTGGTGGGCGGTTTTTGCGGTGGTGATCAAGTTTCCGAATTTCGTGGGGCAGGTACAGTGTCTGGCACACCAGATCCTTCGCAGACATCCACAGCTCATCGAATACAAATCGTAGTCGGTGTGCTGCTCGATGGCAGGGTCCAGGAGCAATGGGTCCTGGAGGCGCTGCAGCAGGCGTTGTCCGTGGCCGGCGTGCGTCTCGGCGCCGTGGCGGTGGCCACTGCAAATGCCAGTCCGGATCTTGCCACCGCAGTGCATCGCGTGGTGGACGGGATCGACCAGCGCCTGCGCTGCCGGGGTGCGCGACTGTTCTGTCCTGTCGATGTTGTCGCAGCACTGGGCAAGACCACGGTGCTTGAAATCCAGACCGTGTCCCGGGCCGGTGGCTGGTTGCCGGACGATGACGGCGCCGCGCTGTTGTCCAGCGCCGGCGTCGATGTGTGGCTGAGCATGACTGCCACGCCGCCGGCGGCATCCTTTCCGCGCGTCTGCGAGCTCGGCGTGTGGGGTCTGGAAATCGGGTCTGGGACGCCTGCGGCGAATCGCTGGGCCGGCGCCCCCGAAGTGGTCGAGCGCAGCAACCTGACCGTGGCGCGCGTCGTGGACTATACGCAATGCGCGCGCGTGCTCTACCGCGTCTACGGCGCGACCATCAAGAATTCCGCGCGACGCAACCGCCTGGTCACGCTCAGCAAGGCGGTGAGTTTTTTCCGGCGCGTGCTGCGCGACCACATTCACCCGCAGCGCGCTGACGGGGAACTGCTGCGCAGCCAGATGGAAACGCCACTCGATGCGGCAACGCACGGCGTGCCGACGATCTCTGCAGCGATGCGGCTGGCATGGCGGTTGACGGCCGAGGTAGCCAGCAACCGCTGGCAGGCAGTGGCCGGCAGGGCGCAGTGGCAGATGGGTTACTACTTCGCCGGCGAGAGCACCGACACCGCGCAGCGTCCGGATCGCCTGCACCGGCTGGTGCCGCCGCGCGACCGGGACTGGGCCGATCCCTTCGTGATCCAGCGCAACGGCCGTCGCGTCATCTTCTTCGAAGACATGCCGCACCGGACCGGCAAGGGACACATTTCGGCCATCGAGATTCTGCCCAATGGCGAGCCCGGCGTGGCCCGCATGGTGCTGGATCGTCCCTATCATCTCTCCTATCCGTTCGTGTTCGAATGGAATGGCGAGCTGTACATGCTGCCGGAGACGGCGCAGAACCGTACCATCGAGCTGTATCGCTGCGAGGAATTTCCCGGGCGCTGGGCCCTGCAGAAGGTGCTGCTCGAAGACATCAGCGCCTTCGACGCCACACTGTGGTGTCAGCAGGGTCGATGGTGGCTGTTCGTCAACGTGGCCGAAGCGGGCGCCTCACCCAGCGAAGAGCTGCACCTGTACTGGAGCGATTCGCCACTGGGGCCGTGGGTGGCGCATCCGTGCAATCCCGTGGTTTCCGACGCGCGGCATGCGCGTGGTGCCGGTCCGCTGTTCGTGCGTGACGGTGTGCTGTACCGGCCCAGTCAGGACTGTTCCAGCGCCTATGGCAACGCCGTCTCGGTCAATCGCGTCGAAGTGCTGAACATGCAAAGCTACCGCGAGGTGCCAGTGAGCCGCATCCATTCCGGCTGGTACCCGGACATGCTGGGTCTGCACACCTTCAGTTCCGCCGGCACGATGCGGGTGATCGATTACAAGGTGAGGCGATCACGCTGGGGCGGTGCCCCCGCGGCACAGTTCGAGATCTGTCCGCAGACGACTTGAGATGAACCCGTCAGCCGCGCGCGACATGTTGGACCGCATCGACGGCGTTCCGATTGCCTGGCGCCAAGCGCTTGACCGCGCGCGGCGCTTTCAATCGCGATCTGGCCGAGCGTCCTCGGAAGAGAGCGGAATCCCGCTCCACACCTGTACGTCATCAATCCACTGGTAGGCGGGCATGCGCTGGCCCGTGTACAGCATGGGGGCCATGATGCGGTTGATCGGCAGGCGGTTCGCGCCCAGGTTCGGTCCGCGACGATCCGCGATGGTGTGTCCATCCACCGCGGCCCAGACCCGGCCGGTGTCGTCATTGGCGCGTCGCCAGTAGATCTCGAACTTGAACCAGCGACCCAGCGGCACGGGCAGCGTGCGGTTGGCGATGCGCCAGTCATTGGTCAGCGGCGCATTGCCACCGGCGTTGTTGTCGCCCAGTACCACCCAATAGGGCGTATTGCTGCCGTAGGTCATCACATAGGCTTCCACGCGATAGTCGCCATTGTTCGCCGGCCCGCCGTTTGGTCTTTGTCCACCCGTCTTGAACGCGAAGATGGCGCGCCACGTGCCGCCGTCGCCGACGCCTGGTCCTGGGGGCAGTTTGGTCATGCGCGGAACCAGGTCGGCCTGCAGCTTGATCCAGTAGCTCACATACAGCTCATCCGCATTCTGGATGGGCAGGAACTGGAATTCGTTCTGCGCTGCGGAGCCACCCATGGGCTCCAGGCCATTCACGGTCTTCGAGATCTCCTGGTACAGCGCATGCGTGCGCGTGCCGCGCGGGCCATCGACCGTTTCGACGCGGTTGTGCATGTAATCCAGGATGCTGCGCGGACTGATCTGCACGGGATCGGCAATCAGCAGGAAGCGGCCGGTGCCGCCGCGTACGCGCGGCGGCCACGCGAAGCCGGTGCGTCGATCCTTGCCGCCGATGTCCTGCCAGCAGCCCGTGTCCCAGCACTCTTCCGGCGTCGCTACCGCAGCGCCTTCGAAGCCGGCATGAAACAGCAGTCGGGGCGGTGCGTCGGCCGTGGCCACGGGACGATTGCCCGCCAGCATCGCGAGCAATAACGCCGTCGCGGCAGCATTGCGCTTCATGGGTCGGAAGGATATCGCGCTGCGCCGCGCGCAACTGCCGCGCCGATGCGCCGCGCGGCCACGTGATGTTGCGCCGATCGGACTACCTGTTGCCCGGCCTCCGTCGCAAAAGCGCCGCAGCCTGCGCGTCAAGCTGTGTCCACGTTGCGATCACATGCCAGGAGTCGTCGATGAAGATCACTGTAGTGGGTCTCGGATATGTCGGAGCAGTGGCCGCGGGTTGCCTGGCCAAGAACGGGCACGACGTCGTCGGGGCCGACATCGATGCCCGCAAGGTGGAACTGATCAACCAGGGCAGATCACCCATCGTCGAGCCCGCCATCGGCGACATCCTGCGCGACCAGGTAGCCTCGGGCCACTTGGCCGCAACCACCGATGTGGGCGCCGCAGTGCGGCAGGCCGACATGGCGATGATCTGCGTCGGCACGCCGAGCAATGCGCATGGGGCCATCGAACTGGAGTACCTGCGCCGCGTCTGCGAGGAAATCGGCACGGCGCTGCGCGACCATCCGGGCGCGCCCATCATCGTGGTGCGCAGCACCGTGCTGCCGGGCACCACGCGGCAACATGCCATCCCTGTTCTGGAAAAAGCTTCCGGATTGCGGGCGGGCTCCGACTTCGGCGTGTGCTTCAATCCCGAGTTCCTGCGCGAGGGCTGTGCGGTCAACGATTTCTACGATCCGCCGAAGACCGTGATCGGCGAGCTGAACCGCGCCAGCGGCGACGCGCTCGCGGCCATCTATGCCGGCTTCCCGGGCGCCATGGTGCGCACCGACCTGGAAACCGCGGAGATGGTCAAGTACACCGACAACGCCTGGCATGCGCTCAAGATCGGCTTCGCCAACGAGATCGGCAACATCGCCAAGGCCTTCGGCATCGATGGCCATCAGGTGATGGACATCTTCTGCAAGGACCGCAAGCTCAACATTGCCCCGACTTATCTGCGTCCCGGCTTCGCCTTTGGCGGCTACTGCCTCCCGAAGGATCTGCGCGCGCTGGTGAGTGCGGCACGCCACATGGAAGTCTCGACGCCCATCCTGTCGTCCGTGCTGCCCAGCAATGCGCTGCAGCTCGAGCGTGGCCTCAATGCGGTGGTGGGCGCCGGACGCCGCAAGGTCGGCATCCTGGGCATCAGTTTCAAGGCTGGAACGGACGATCTGCGCGAAAGCCCCATGGTGGAGCTCACCGAGCGTCTGCTGGGCAAGGGCTTTGACATCAAGGTGTATGACCGCAATGTGAATCTCGCCAAGGTCAGTGGCGCCAACCGGACTTATATCCTGGAACGCATTCCGCATCTGTCGCGGCTGATGGTGGACAGCATGGACGAGCTGCTGGACCACGCCGAAACGGTTGTGGTGGGCGATGGCGATGAGGAGGTCATCGACCTGCCGCGCTTCACCTCCGAACAGCAGGTGGTGATCGACCTGTGCCGCATCAGCAAGGGACGCAGCGTGGTCGGCGTGTACGGAGGACTATGCTGGTAAGCCGACGTCATCGGGATGCCATCCACGGCGGCACGCTCAGAAGCGTGCTGATCCTGGTGGAGAACCTGCCGGTGCCCTTCGACCGGCGAGTGTGGCAGGAGGCCTGTGCGCTACGGGATGCGGGATATCTAGTCTCGGTCATCTGTCCTACCGGGCCTGGCTACGAAAGCCGCTTCGAGGTGGTGGACGATGTGCACATCCATCGCTACCGGTTGCCGGTGGAAGCCGAAGGCATCAAGGGCTACGCCATCGAGTACAGCGTTGCGCTGACGAAAACCTTTGCGCTGTGCCTGCGCGTCTGGTGGGCGCGCGGCCTGGATGTCATCCAGGCCTGCAATCCGCCCGACCTGCTGTTCCTGATCGGCGCGTTCTTCCGGCTGCTCGGGAAGAAGTTCGTGTTCGACCATCACGACCTGAGTCCGGAACTGTACGAGGCGAAGTTCGGGAAGAAGGGATTCTTCCACCGCGTGCTGCTGGCACTGGAGCGCTGGACGTTCCGCACGGCCAATGTATCCATCGCCACCAATGAATCGTACCGGCAGATCGCCATCAGCCGGGGCCGCATGCGTCCGGAGCAGGTGTTCGTCGTGCGCAGTGGGCCCAGTCTCGAACGCCTGCGCATCGTTCCGCCTGACGCAAACCTGAGACGCGGGCGTCGGTTCCTGGTCGGGTATGTAGGCGTAATGGGGCGACAGGAAGGCATCGATGACCTGTTGCGTGCCGTGCGCTGCATCGTCCATGACATGGGGCGGCGCGATATCCACTTCGGACTGGTAGGCGGGGGAACCTCGCTGGCGGAGCTGCAGGCGCTTGCCGTGGAGCTCGACGTAGCCGCCTATGTGACTTTCACCGGCCGTGTGCCCGACGCAGAAATGCTGGCCATGCTCAACACCGCCGACGTCTGCGTGAATCCCGACAAGCCGGGACCCATGAATGACCTGTCGACCATGAACAAGATCATGGAGTACATGGCGCTGGGCAAGCCCATCGTGCAGTTCGACCTCAAGGAAGGGCGGTTCTCCGCACAGCATGCCTCGCTGTATGCCAAGTGCGGCGACGTGCGTGACTTTGCCGACAAGATCGTCCAGTTGCTGGACGATCCGGCCCGCCGCGAGATGATGGGGCGGTTCGGTCGCCAGCGGGTGCTGGCCCAGTTGCAGTGGCGCACGCAGGTGCCGCAGCTGCTGGAGGCCTACGCGGCGCTGTGGCCGGAACCTGCGCCGGTGCAGTACCACGACGCTGATGCCGAAGATGCGCAAGCGATCGGGCACGAAGTGTCGTCGCTGGCCGAGCGCCGGCGTGCCTAGGAGAATTCACCGATGAATGCGATTTCCAGTGCGGCGGAGGCGCTCGGTCTGCCGGCGCAGACGAGAAGGTTTCGCGACCTGCGTACCGAGGCTTTGGCGGATCTCATCCGCGCCAGTAGCCATCGTCCCATTCGCCGTCTGCTCGTGGTGGGCTGCGGATCCGGCAAGGAAGCCGCGGTGCTGGCCGAGGAACTGGGTCCCGGAACGGAAACCACAGGCATCGATATCGTGGTGAACTTCGACCCCGAAGCGGCGACGGTGGTCCGGCTGCTGCATGGCGACGCCACGCAACTGGAATTCGCCGAGGGCAGTTTCGACTGCGTGTACTCCTACCATGCCCTGGAGCACATTCCGCGCCACGTGCAGGCTTTGCGAGAGATGCGTCGCGTGCTGGCCGACAATGGATTGCTGTGCATCGGCACACCGAACCGGTCGCGACTTTTCGCCTATGCAGGCAGCCGTGCGTCGCTGCGGGAAAAGCTTCGCTGGAACATGATCGACTGGAAAGCCAGGTTGCGCGGCCGGTTCAGGAATGAATGCGGCGCGCACGCGGGGTTCTCCTCCAGCGAGTTGCAGCGCGAACTGCAGGGCGTATTCGGCAACGCCGAGGAGATTACTCTTCCGTATTACCTGCGGGTCTATCGCAGACACGTGCGCCTGTGTCGCCTGCTCGACGCTTCCGGGCTCGGTCAGTTGCTGTTTCCCTGCGTGTACTTCCTCGGTCGCAAGCAGATCCCCGCCTGACCGGCAGGTCGCGGGGGCGATCCCGCGTTCAGCATTGCGCGTTCAGCATTGTATGACCGTCCGCAGCGCTGTCGGACCCGCCAGCCGCGCGCGCCAGACCAGGGTTGGCGCCGGGACGCGCACATCGAAACGCCGCGAAACCCAGCCCAGGGGCGGATTCATTTGTCCACGGCACACGTGGCTACGTGCACCTTCGGCAACGGGCAGCTGAATGGTCACTGCCAGGTCCTCCAGTTCGATCAGGCAGGACTGCGCTTGCTGCGTCACGCGACTGGCCTCGCTGCAATGAAAGTACAGCTCCACATCGTGCTCGGCCCGCATGTCGAGCCGGTCCTCGATCACGATGCGACGCCGGCGCTTGTCCAGGCTAATGCGGCGTCGGTGGATGACCGGATCCGCCAGGCGCCGGTATCCATCGTGCACGCCTTCCAGCACATCCTCTTCAGTTGAACTCTGCCAGCCGATGAGGCGGGCTGCCGCCTTGCGCAGCCACATGAAGGTGCCGCCGGATTCGGATTGATCCTGCCCGTCGATCCGGATGGTGTTGTGCGCGGAGGTGCCGCGGAAATAGCCACGCCACGGACTGTCGGTGCGATACGTGTAAGTGCCGGGGTCGACGAATACCTCGCGGCCGCCCACGCTGAGCGTGAAACTCAGTGCGTCGGCGTGTCCATGCGCGGCGATGCCGCCGTATCCCAGCGGCGCCACATCGGCCACGAGCCGGACCTCCGACGCGGTTTCGAAATCGCAGCCGAGCACGTAGTACCCGCCCTCCGGAAAGGACTGGCGCACCGGCAGTTTGCCGGGGCCCGCGGTTGCCCCACGAAAGCGGCTCTCGCTGTCGGGTCCGAGCAGCCAGCGAGTCTTGTCATCCAGGTGACCGGCCTTGTCGCGAAAATCCGCGCGGCCGAACAGCGCAGCGCCCGTTGCCAGCAGGGAACGGCAGGGGCTGAACCCAGGCTCCTGCGACAACTGCACCACCGTGCCATCGTCGGCATCGCCGAACATGGGCACATGCCCGGCGCTGTCCATGATGGAAGCCAGGAATTCGAGCATGGCCTCGAAGCGCGCACCGAAGGAATCCGGAAACGGCGCGCCGTTGGCGCGACCCGAGAGCCAGGCC
>JACZDC010044146.1_pt1 | contig 12317 bp, 10 predicted proteins | sample 8641791 | NCBI WGS metagenome assembly JACZDC01 (sample SAMN15324613, study PRJNA640507) | soil metagenome | isolation source: intercropping peanut in the second line | place: China: Luxin town, Laibin City, Guangxi Province | collected 2019-07-25 | depth 10cm m
CCGCCGATGAACGGGCCGCCGCCCCACCCTCCCCGGCCCCCCGACCGACTTCCGAGCTTCCGGCCGAAGACGAGCTTGAGGATCGGGAACAGCACCACCCAGGCGATCAGCACCGGAATGCCGAACCCCGCGATGAACGGCATCATGATGAGATAGAGGAACCACCCCATGATGCCGCCGGTGGTGATCGCCATCAGCGCGAAGACGCCGATCACGAACGCGAAGAGCAACCCGTTGAGCCCGCCGCCGGGCGACCGGATCTCCTGGGCTCCTCCGCCGGTCTCCGGAGCCACGACCTCCTGGCCCTGGAGCGCGGCGAGGATGCCGTCCACACCGCGCTCGATGCCGCCGCCGTAGTCCCCGTTACGGAAATTCGGAGCGACCACGTTGTCCATGATCTTGTTGGTCTCGAGATCGGTGAGGTCGCCCTCCAAACCATAACCGACCTCGATCCTCATCCTCCGGTCCTGCGGGGCGATCAGGAACAGGACGCCGTTGTCCTTCCCCTTCTGGCCGAGCTTCCAGGCCTCGACCACGCGCAGCGAGAAGTCCTCGATCGCCTCCCCTTCCAGGCTCGGGACCGTCAGCACGGCCACCTGCGCCCCGGTCTTCTGCTCGAAGCCGGCGAGCTTCTGCTCGATCCTCTGCCGGGCATCGGCCGGGATGACGTTCGCGAGATCGTTCACCCGGCCCGAGAGGAACGGCACGTCCAGCGCGGCCAGCGACGCGGCGAGCAGGAAGAGGAAAGGAAGAACCAGACCGCGGCGCAGTACCCTCCTCATCAGGGGTTCCCCCGCCGAAGGTCGTCGGAAAGCTCGTTCGTATCGTTCGGCTGCAGGGCCACGCCATAGCTTTCGAGCAGCTCGCCGCACTGGCGGATGGCCAGGACCAGGGCCTCGCCCGGCCGTCCGGCGCGGATGCCGGCCACGATGCTCTGGATGATGCCGTCCCAGTGGCGCTGCTCGACCTGCCGGTTGATCCCGGAATCGCCGAGCACCACCACGCGATGCTCGAAGAGCGAGAGGAACAGGAGGATGCCCGTGCGGTCGCGGGTGCGGAAGACCTCCTCCTCCAGGAACGCCCGCTCGGCGCGCTGCCGCGTCCGCATCTCCAGGAGGTCGCCGCCGGCGAGCCAGCGCTTGACCGCGGGCACGAACGCGGTGACGAGGTAACCGAGAGCGGCGCCGGCCGCGGAAGGCAGCGCGATCCAGAGCGGCGTAGTGCCGCCCCAGAACTGCTCATAGAGATACAGCGCCTCGGCCACGAGCGGCCCGGCGAGGGCGCCGAGGGCGGTCCCCTTCCAGACCGCGTTCACATACCCGTCGCTCGCGTCCACCACATAGGGGACGATCTCGCCCGAGGTCCGACCCTCGGCCTCGGCGACCGCGGCGCGGATCGATTCGAGATCCTTGTCGCGGAAGAAACGCTGCACGGCATCCATGGAGACCCCACCCCCTTCCCGGACGATCCTATCTCAGTCGCTCGGAATGCCGGCCGAGCGCTCGCGCTTGCGCTGGCTCTGGCGGCGCTTCTCGTCCAGTCGCCGCCGCTTGGCGGCTTTCGGGACGCGGGTCGGCTTCCGCGGTGCCTCCTCGTGCAAAGCTCCCGCCATCAGCTCGGCCAGCCGGGCGACCGCGGCCTCCCGGTTCTCGCCCTGCGTGCGGTGCTTCTGGGACGTCACATGCAGGACCCCCGACCGCGTGATCCGGGTCGCGAGCCGCTCCAGGATCCTCTGCCGCTGCTCCTCGCCGAGCGACGGCGAGCCGGCCACGTCGAACCGCGCGGTCACGCGGGTCTCCAGCTTGTTCACGTTCTGCCCGCCGGGTCCCCCACTGCGGGAGGTCGTGAACGACACCTCCTCGTCCGGAATCGCCAGCTCGTCGTCGATCGGGATCATGCGCGCGCTCCCCTCCTCCGCACCAAGTCTACCGCTCCGCTCCCCCTTCGTACCGCCGCAGGACCGTATGAGCCGTGAGCAGCGCGTCGAGAAACTCCACGAGATGGTTCCTCTGGGGCTCCGGGAGAGTCTCCAGCGCCTCGATCCTCTCCCGGAGCCGGTCGTCTCTCTGCGGATGCTGATCCGCCTCCTCGATCCTGGTCACAGCCCCCTCCTTTCTCCAAGGTCCTGATCTCGCCAAGGCTCCGTCCCCGGCGCAGCAGATTCTCTCCAGCCGGCCGGATGCGACCAAGCCGAGGCGGAACACCTCGCCCGCCGGGTGATGGCCCAGCACGATTTTCCCGGAAGCTTCCGGGAATTTTTTTCCATTTGTCAAAGGAGGAGGGGGGTGCGGCAACTATATAGATGAAGGGGAGATTTTCAAGGGAGAGTCCATGGCCAGGGAGAGCAAGTCCGACATGAGTATCGTCCTCCGCTATCTGCGGGAGACGCTGGGATGGAGCCAGGTCCGGCTGGAGGAAGTCGCCGGGTTGCCGGCGCACACCGTCAACGACCTGGAGAACGGCCGCAAGCGGCTGAGCCGTGGGAAGCTGGAGGTCCTCGCCGGCCACATGGGGCTCGGACCCGGGAGGATCGACGCCGCGCTGACCGACATGGAGGCGTCCCGGGCCGAAGCCCGGACGTCTCCGGCGACCTCCGTCGCCGCCCGGACGCGGAAGATTGAGGCCATCGCCGCCAAGGTCGGGCGGCTCGCCGCCGCCTTCGCGCGCGCCGCGCTCCACCTGCTGACCCTGGGCGGCGAGGCCGTCCACGCCCAGGACCGCGCCGAGATCCTCTGGCGGCGGCTGAAGCGCTTCGCGCCCGAGGACCGGCCGCTGATCGTCGAGGAAGACCCCCGCTTCCGCACCTGGGGCCTCTGCGTGCACGTGGTCTGGGAGAGCATCGCCGCGGCGCCGAACCAGCCGAAGGAGGCCCTCGCGCTGGCGGAGCTGGCCGTGCGCATCGCCGGCCTGGTGACCGGCATCCGGGAATGGAGCTGCCGCCTGGAAGGCTTCGCCCTGGCAGCTCTGATCAACGCGCACCGCGTCTGCAACGACCTGCCGGCCGCGCGCAAGACCCGCGCCCGCGCCCGGCACCTCTGGGACGAAGGCGAGCCGTCCGACCCCGGTCTCCTGAACCCCGCTCTGCTCCCCTGGATCGAGGCCGCCCTGTACCGGGACGAGCGTGAGCTGCCGCAGGCTCTCAGGAAGATCGAGGAGGCCCTGGCGCTCGACGACGGCGAGCTGCGCGGCAAGATCCTTCTCACCAAGGCGAACATCCACAAGGTGATGGACGACCCTGAGGCTTCGACGCACGCGATTCTTCAGGCGCTGCCTCTCCTCGATGTCGATCAAGAACCCCGCATGGCATGGATGGTCCGTCATCAGCTTGTCGAAGACCTGCTGCTGCTGGGCCGGCTCGAAGAAGCCCACGACAGGCTGCCCGAAGTACGCCGGCTCGCCGAGCAGCTTGGCGGAGAGCTCGACCTCAGCCGGGTCTTGTGGCTGGAAGCGAAGGTGGAGGCCGGTCGGGGAAAGCTTGTGGAGTCCTGGAAACGCTTCGACCAGGTGCGCGACGCCTTCAATCGGCCCGAGTTGAGCTACGACCACGCCCTGGCAAGCCTGGATTTTGCGGCTGTGCTTCTGGATCTCGGTGAGACGAAAAGAGTTCGCACGATCGCCAATGAGATGACAGCCATCTTCCGGAGCCAGCAGGTCTCTCGCGAAGCCCTGGCGGCCCTGCGAGTCTTCTGCGAGGCCGCCCGGAGGGAGGCGGCTACGGCCGAGCAGGCGCGGCAGGTGGCGCGGCTCCTTCGCCGCGCCCAGGACGAAAAGGCCGGAGCCGAATGAAGGCTCCGGCGATGCCGCCAAGGTCAGCCCAAAGGATCGGCGCGTGGTCCATCGTCTGTGGCGGGCTTCGGCGTACCCAGCGGGTCAGGGCTCGATCCTGCAAAGTCCCACAGGCTCGCAAGGAAGCCCCAGAAGTGGCCCAGCAGTCCAAGACGCATGCGATGGCTCCTGTCCGGGAGACGGCTCGGGCCGGCATTGACCGCGGAGCGACCCTCCCGGATCGATAGTGCCAGGAGTCCGGTGGAAACAGTCCGGCCTTCCGTGCTGAGCGAGCACGAATCAGGAGGAGAGAGAGATGAGCAGGTCGAAAAAGTCGGAAGAGAGGAAGGTCGCAGGAGTCGGCGGGCTGCTCCTGGTGCTGCTGCGCTGGTCGCGCGGCTGGTGGGACCAGGCGACGCTCGCCGCGCAGGCCGGCTTCCACCGGTCCCAGGTCTCGATGTGGGAGCGCGACGACCGGGAAGTCCCGGCCGCCGCCCTGGAAAAGACTGCGGACGTCACCGGCTTCCCCCGCTGGCTGCTGCCGTCCGCGCTGAGACTCCTCCGCGCGTTCCGGGCCGCGATGAGGGAAAAGGCCCGGCCGGCCCGGACGCTCGCGCACGTCTCGGTCGTCGAGCTCTTCCCCGTCACCGTCCAGGCCCTCGACCTCATCCTGGAACCACTCGCTCAGGAGGAGGCGCCCCGCCCGCAGCCCGAGGACCTCCTGGAGCGCCTGAAGCGCCGCACCGAAAGACAGCGCCGGCTCCTCGTCGAGACCGTCCCGGAATTCCGGACGCCGGAGCTGGCCGACCTGCTCACCCGGGAGAGCCGCCGTCTGGCCGAGACCCAACCCGAAGAGTCCAGGGAGTGGGCAAATCTGGCCGGGCTCGTCGCGAAGCGGGTAGATGGGAACCCGACAGGGCCTTATCTGGCATAACAGACCATACGGGAATCCATCACAACTTTATCAGAAATTTTCATTGACATTATGGAATCAAGAGGCTATTCTCTGCGTCGTTGTCGGCCCACTGCTTGCGGGAACGGGAACCCAGCGGGCCGAACGGGAAGCACAAAGGCAAAGATGACTTCCCTCCCGGCGCCAATTCAGGCATCGGCGAGGAACGGGGTTTGAAAGACCCCATTTAAAGGAGAAGACCATGCAGAACGAGACGACGTATTCGGGAATCCTGGGCGAGTGGCAGCGCCTCCTGGACGCGATGTCGGCGAACACGACGAACCTCTCCCACCTGGAGGCGGCCCGCCAGTTGTTCGTCGACCACCTGAACGAGACCCAGGCGCTCCTGCGCCGGCAGGCGGCGCAGACGGCCGAGAAGCAGCAGTCCTCCCAGGACTTGAAGACGAAGATCTCGGACGGCCAGCGGATGGCCACCATGCTGCGCCAGGGCATCAAGCAGTACTTCGGCATCCGCTCCGAGAAGCTGGCCGAGTTCGGGCTGAACCCCTTCCGTGGCAAGACCGGCCGGAAGAAGCCCGAGGACCCCGACCCGCTCCCGCCGCCGACCGAGACCGCGGCTCCCACCGAGTAGACCCCTCCTCCACTTCCACCTGCCGGTTGGATCGGGGCGTGCCAGGCACGCCCCTCTTTTTTTGCCCTGCCTGACTTCCCGACGGGATTTTTAAAAAGACGACGGCTCATCCAAGTTGCCGACGGGGCGTCGGGAACTTGGACGGGGCGTTTTGGATTTGGATGGGACGTTTTGGATCTGGACGGGGCGTTTTGGATTTGGACGGGGCGTCGGGGAGTTGGACGGGGCGTTTTGGATCTAGACGAGACGTCGGGGATCTAGATGGGGCGTTGGGGATCTGGACGGGACGTTGGGGATCTGGATGGGGCGTCGGGGATCTGGACGGGACGTCGGGGATTTAGATGAGGCGTCGGGGATCTGGATGGGGCGTCGGGGATTTAGACGGGGCGTCTGGGATCTGGACGGGGCGTCGGGGATCTGGATGGGGCGTCGGGGATCTGGATGGGGCGTCGGGGATCTGGATGGGGTGTCGGGGATCTAGACGGCGCACTGTGAACTCAGATGCATCGTCGTCGACTTAGATAAGAACTCGGTAGACTGGGACTTGAAGGCGCGTTGAGGTTCGGGATGGCTGCTCCACTTCCTCCTATGAACTAGCCAGGCTCGTCATGCCGCCCTGCTGAAGCGCAGAGTTCGAGCACCAAGAGAGGGGTTCCCGTTATAGACTGGTATACTCTCAAGCTCGCTGTCAGAAGAATACCTATAGGAGGAACCGGCCCCGGGGCTGGAGCCGATCGCCGATGGAAGCATCCCTCGACGAAAATGTACGACCAGAGCGCGTAGGACCTTATCGGCTCATGGAGCCCATAGGTCATGGCGGCATGGGGACTGTTTGCCGGGCTTGGGATGAGAGACTCAAGCGCTGGGTCGCCATAAAGCATTTCACCTTATCCGCCAACACCACTGAGGCACGACAGCGCTCATGGCGTGAGGCGCAGACCGCGGCGCGTCTCAACCACCACTCCATCGTACACATTTACGACCTGGTGGAGGACCCTGCCGGCGTTTGGATCGTGATGGAGCTTGTTGCAGGTAAGACCCTGCGAAAGCTGATTACCGAGGAAGGTCGCCTATCAATTGCAAAGATAATCACATTGGGACTCGACATCACCGAGGGGCTTGCGGAAGCTCATTCCCATGGTGTCCTCCATCGCGACCTCAAGGCCTCAAATGTCATGGTGACGCCAGCGGATCGCGCCAAAATCCTCGACTTCGGGCTCGCTAAACAGGTTTTCCACGAAGACGGTGCCGAGGCACAGGACTTATCAATCTCAGCCTCAGGGGTCATTGCCGGGACCAGCTATGCAATGTCACCCGAGCAGGTGCTTGGGCAATCCTTGGACAACCGCTCTGACCTCTTCTCATTGGGCTCCCTGCTCTATGAAATGACGATCGGGGAGCCGCCATTCCGGGCCGCAACCGCGCAGGCCTCGATGGCAGCCATCTTGAGCTTGCGTCCTCCGCCACTCGTGCAGGTCCGCCCGGATGTGCCGCAGGAGCTCTCCGATTTGGTCAATCGGCTATTGGAGAAGGATTGCCGCTTTCGGCCAAATGCTCGCGAAGCCGCCACAACGCTGGCGAATCTTTCGGGCACCTCCGTTCCCGAGGATTCTCAACCCGCTACAGTTCCAGAGCTTGCGCCTTTTCACGGCGTCGACCGACCTCAAAATGGCGCCGAGACCAGAGACCCCGCCACGCCAGTTACAAAGCTGAGGGGCTGGCGGCTCAGGAGCGCAGGCCTTTTAATCTTGACAGGTATCCTAATTCTCAGCGCTTGGCTTCCGTCACATTTTCTGGCACCTCCCCGCTCGGTCTCTAAGCCAGATATTTACTTCATCCGTATTCAGATTCTGGATCCTAATGGAAGAGCTCTCACTAAGACCAAAATTCTGTGCTCTGCCGGCAAGCCACCCAAATTATTACCTAACGGCGAGTGGGGGGTGGTGATTCCCGCTGCAAAAGTCCCGACCGACGGACTGATTTCGCTATCGGCCGAGCACGAAGAATGGGAAGGAAACCAACGAGAAATCACCTTAGGGGCCGACCCGAATCCGAGGATCCAGATCTCCTTGAAAGTGCCGGAATCCTGGATTCGTGGCCAAGTTGTCGACGAAAATAGTCGGCCGCTGTCCGGCGTTCACATCTCGCGACAAGACGGCGCTCGTGGAGAAACGAAGACAGATGCCCAGGGTCGTTTTGTGCTGAAGCTTTCAGTACGCCCAGATGCATTGATCCGGTTACGTTCCGAGCTAGAAGGATGGCAACCGGGAGATGACTTCTGCTATGCGGGTCGGGCCAGTTGTTCAATCCTCCTGGAGAAGAAGAGATGAGACACCTCCTTTGCTTCATAGCAACTTTGATATGCGCAGCCACCTTGTCTGCCACACCGGTCAAGCAGATTGTTCTTGTAGCGCGCGACGTCGAGGGCCGGCCGGTTTCCGATATTCGCTTCGCGTATCAACTCGTCAAGTCTAGGCCGACTAATCGGGTCGGCATTACGGTCTTGGACCTCCCCCCCGGCCTTCAGTCGGGGCAGCAAATCCAGGTTCTCCTTGTGTCCTTCCGGCGAGCCAAGGATTGGTTTCTCGTTAATCCCCAGGTCAATCTCCCTGAAGGTGGCGGCTCCGCCGTGGTGGTGCTCATGCGACGCAGCGCCTTCCGACAGTTTGCCGCCGATGCCCGTGATGCACCGCGCAAGGCAGGACTTAATTCAGACCTCCCGAACGAGGAAACTCGGAAACGAGCTATGGTCGAGGCTGCAGCACGCCATGGTCTCACACCAGAGCAGTTGGACACGGTAATCCGCTCGTTCGCAGAGACACAAAACCTCAATGACAAGGGCATCGCTGCGTACCTCGCAGCCCAGTACTCCCAAGCCCAGGAATTGCTGGAAGCCGCGGCGGCGAAAAAGCAGAATGACCTAGCCGAGACGTTGCGGTATCTAGGCTCCGCGCAGTACCAGGGAGGAATGTATAAGGAAGCCGCCGCAACGTTTCGTAAGGCAATCCTCGTCGCCGGTGAAGGTGCAGATCTGCTGGATTGGCTAGGTCAATCACTTTTCCGGCTCGGCGAATGGGTTGGAGCGGAGAACGCGCTACGCGGAGCGCTCGCGATCGACGAGAAGAGCCTAGGGCTGGATCACCCCAAGGTCGCCAATCACCTCGACAACCTTGCACTCCTTCTTTGGACCACGAGCCGAGTCAGTGAGGCAGAACCGCTGCTACGCCGCGCACTCGCGATCGATGAGAAGAGTCTTGGGCCGGAGAACCCAGACATCGCTGAACGCCTGAATGACCTGGCTGGCGTACTTTTTGTAACCAACAGAATCTCAGAAGCCGAATCCCTTCAGCGTCGGGCTCTTGCGATTGAGGAGAAGAGCTTTGGCTCGGACCACCCCAATGTCGCCAATACGCTCAACAACTTAACTTACCTGCTCAGGCGTACAAACCGCCTTACGGACGCAGAGCCACTGCAGCGCAGAGCCCTTGCCATTGCCGAGAAGAATTTAGGCCCAGAACATCCCGATGTCGCGACGTTGCTCAACAATCTGGGCCAACTCCTCTTGGACATGAACCACCCGACAGAAGCCGAGCCATTGATTCGCCGCGCGCTTGCCATCGACGAGAAGAGCTTCGGCCTTGAGCATCATTCCGTCGCCCGAGACCTTTATGACTTGAGCTATTTGCTCTTTGTTACAAACCGTCTCACCGCTGTCGAGCCACCTCTACGCCGGGCACTTGCCATCGATGAGAAAATTTTTGGACCGGATGATCTCACCGTCGCTCGCGATCTCAACTTCCTGGCTCTACTGCTTCAGGTTACGAATCGCTGTGCCGACGCTGAGCCTTTGTTTCGCAGGACTCTTACCATCTCGAGCAACGAAGATTATATGATTACCTTCGCTAATTTTCTCCTAGAGACAAATCGACTCTCCGAAGCGGAACAACTTGTTCGCCGAGCGATTGTCACTGCTGAGAAGGACTCTGGACCGGATAGTGCTCTCGTTGCACAGGCTCTCAATAGTTTGGCCGAGATTCTGCAAGCAATGAACAGTCTCTCTGACGTGGAGCCCCTGTTGCAGCGTGCACTCGCCATCGACCAGAAGGCACTTGGAACTCAAGACACTTCAGTCGCCAGGGACCTCAGCAGTTTGGCGCGGCTGTTTCAGGCCGTGAACCGTCTCGCCGAGGCAGAACCGTTAATTCGACAGGCGCTGACCATAGAGGAGAAGATCTTGGGCACGGAACACCCTGCGGTTGCCCGTGATCTCAACACTCTGGCAGGCATCCTCCAAGCGACGGGCCGCCTGAGCGATGCGGAGCCACTGTTGCGCCGGGCACTTGCGATTGACGAGAAGATCTTTGGAGCTCAACACCCAGATGTCGCCAGGGATCTCAGCAGTTTGGCCCAACTCCTCCAAGCCTCTCAACGCAATACCGAGGCCGAACCGTTAATGCAGCGGGCACTGGCGATTCTTCTCGACTTTGAGCGTCGCTCCGGATACACGCATCTAAGTCTGGCAAAGACGAAGGACAGTTTCCGGGATCTGCTCAAAGAAATGGGTAAGTCAGAAGCTGAGATCAAGATTACGATCGAAGAGTTGTCGCTGTCCTCGTTCTCTGGAACCTGATTTTGCGGAAAAAGTGAGCCTCGGCCGAGGCCGAGGCTCGGAATAACTTCTTCGCGATTAACGCTTGCGGACGCACGAGCTGGTCGCGTTCGACCACTCATACGGATAGCCGTATCCCCCGGTGCCAATGAACGGCATCGGGGACCAGGCGCACTTGTCGTCGGCCTCGAGGCCGGCACTGTCGAACCAAGCGGTGCCGGTAGGATCGCTAGCGGTCTTGCGGGTCTCCTGACAGACGAAGGCTTCCTGGTTCTGCACGTCGGACCAGCCCGAGACTTTGCAGCCGTTGCAGGTAGGCCAGGGCTGGATGGAATACTTCTTGGCCAAGGAGCCGCTGCCGATCCAGCCGTGATAGGCGCAGTAGGAAAGGTTCGGGCCGCCGCAGGAGGTGCGTAAGCCACTTGAGGAATACGAGGTCCTCGGGATGAACACTTCGTAGATCGTGTTAGCGTCGAAAGTATGGGTCATCAGGTACTTGTCGACCTCGTTCTGGACCGTCGAGTCGGTGACGTTGGTCGGCGGCATGGAAGTGTCGAACCAATCGGGAGTCCCCCCACCGAGGTTTGAGAGCTGGATCGCAGAGTATTGCGTGATCACATTATACTCGGGCGTGCCGCCTAACTGGTTGCGGTAGGCCTGCAGTGTTGTGGCATACGCATGGTCAGCCCCGCCGATGCCAAAGGTCGGTCCCCAGAAGATGAAGACAACCTTGGCCGAATTGATCGTCGGCCCGCCGTGATAGGTGAGGCCGGCCAAGAGCTCGACCGACGGCTTCTCAACGCCGCGCGCCATCGAATAGACCACGTGGTCGAGGTTTGCCCAGGGCTTCTCCGCCTTGGCCGCTTCGTTCGCCTGTTCGACCGAGCCGGCGTTAGCCGCGACCGCCAGGAGCCCACAACCTATCGTGAATGCAAACCTCAGGCTGTGTAAATGCATTCTATTCCCTCCTACAAAGGGTAGCTGAAGTTATCGCGGCTCCGATCGGCCCGTTCGTCCACAATGGAAGACGGGACCGGAACTGCGTCATCGAGTCAGCGAAACTCGATGTCCCTCTCGGCCGGGAGTTGAACCGAGAGGTTGACATTTTGGGATCCTAATGAGAATTATACAGGAGGATTCCAGAATGGGAAGAGAATAAGGAGATAGGCGTCTATCCGGGTCCTCGCCAGAGCTGGCTCGTCCGCGATCTTCGGGAGGACCGCGGATAGACGCCGAATAAGTGCCTGACCCTTTTGGAGAAAGAGGGAACAGGAAGGCTGGATAGTTGGCGGTCCGGCCTTCCCGCATCGGGTGAAGCGTCTCCAATGGCACTCTTGGTTCTTGCGAGCCTGAAATACACTTCAATTTGCTCTCCTCCGTGGAGACGAGACGCTTCCCCTTCCTGCTCGGCGCGCGGGCTCAGGCACACCTCGGCCTCTCGCTCCATCGAGCGCGTTGAACGACAAGCTGAGGGTGAGGTCCTTCCTGAACCTCAGGGCGGGCTTGGAGCGTCCTCGCTGACGAACGGGAGCCCTGGCGGGAAGGAGCCCGCCGGGAAGCGTGCGTTCCGGTCTCCGGATTTCAAGCGCTCCGCAGCATCCCGGAAAGCGGCGACGAACAGGGCGTAGGCTTGCCAGAGGGCTTTGCGCATGGCTTTAGTTGCAGCATGGAACAGCGGCGCCGGAGACTTGCTGCTCTTCTCCGGACGAGTCTGCGGAGCCATCCTCAAGATGGATGCGACGCCGAGCGGCTCACGGCCGGCCGCCGCGAGCTCGGCAGCGGCCTCGCCTTCGATCTCTTCCATCAGTTCGGCGACCCGCTGCCGGTAGACCTCCGGTGGCAGGTGCGCCCAGCACGGCAGGGGCGTCAGCTCGAAGACTTCCTCCGTGGCATACTGGAGCCGCCCAAAGTCCTCGCCCCGATTCCTGGCGGCGAATTCCTGGGTCCGGTCGAACCAGAGGCCCAGGATCGGCTCTCCGGTCAGGATCTCCCGGATGCAGTGGACGCCAGGCCAATCCCGGGCATGAGTTACAAGTCCCTCCTTCACCGACTGGGACAGGAGGTACTTGAGGCGGTCGACCTGCGCCGCCTCCTCTTCGCTGACCGGAATGGACCGGTAGCGGTCACCCCAGACGGTGCCCTCCCGCTTGCGGAGACGGTTGACCTCCTTGGCGAGGTTGGTGTCGACAAACTGCATGAAGTCGGCGAGTTGCTCGGCATCGTCCACCGACAGCAGGAGATGGAAGTGCGTGCTGAGGAAGACGGCGGCATGGCAACGGACCGGATGGAGGGTCTGGGCTCTCCCAAGGACACCTCCGACGATCTCGTTGAGCGCAGCGCCGGGTTGCAGCAGGTACTGGGACTGAAGGGTCCGGACCGTCACCTCGACGACGCAGCCC
>JACZDC010035305.1_pt1 | contig 12314 bp, 9 predicted proteins | sample 8641791 | NCBI WGS metagenome assembly JACZDC01 (sample SAMN15324613, study PRJNA640507) | soil metagenome | isolation source: intercropping peanut in the second line | place: China: Luxin town, Laibin City, Guangxi Province | collected 2019-07-25 | depth 10cm m
CCGCCGCCATGGTCTCCCAGGCCGGCACCCAGAAGCGCTCCTACACCGACCTCGTCGACGCCCTCTACCCGATGGCGGCCGAGATCGGCTCGAACGTCGACCGCGAGGTCACGGTGTTCGAGGGCGAAGTCCACCGCGACAAGCTCGCGGACTTCACCGCGATCTTCAAGGAGGTTCTGTTCCAGCCCGCGTTCAACGAGCAGGACTTCCAGCGCAACAAGGACCAGCTCAACTCCTACCTCACCAACAACCTGATGAGCAGCGACGAGATGCTCGGCCTGGAAGCGATCCAGACCAAGCTCTTCGAGGGCCATCCCTACGCCCACACCACCGCGGGCACCGTCGAGGGGCTCAAGAGCATCACGCTGGACGACGTGAAGGCCTTCTACCGCGACCACTACACCCAGGCCAACCTGATGCTCGGCGTGGCCGGCGGCTATCCGAAGGGTTACGTCGAGACGCTGCAGAAGGACCTGGGCGCGCTGCCCAAGGGCAAGTCGGACCGCATGGCGCTGCCGGCGCAGCCGAAGGTGCAGGGCCACAACTTCACCCTGCTGGAGAAGGAGACCGCCTCGGTCGGGATCAACCTCGGCTTCCCGCTCCCGATCACCCGCGCCGACGCGGACTACTTCCCTCTGATGGTGGCCAACAGCTACCTGGGCGAGCACCGCACCTTCCACGGCCGGCTGATGCAGCAGCTCCGCGGCGCCCGCGGCCTGAACTACGGCGACTACTCCTACATCGAGTACTACGAGGCGCCGCCGTTCACCACCAACCCGACGCCGAACGTGCCGCGCCGGCAGCAGTACTTCTCCTTCTGGATCCGCCCGGTCGTCCCCACGGACGCCCAGTTTGCCCTGCGCGCCGGCCTCTACGAGGTCCAGCGCCTGCGCGACCGCGGCCTCACGAAGGAAGAGTTCGAGCTGACGCGCGACTTCCTGGTCAACTACTCGAAGCTCTGGGCGCAGAGCCTGCCCGACCGGCTCGGCTTCCACATGGACAGCGAGTTCTACGGCACCCCGTACTTCATCGACGAGATCGACAAGCGTCTCAAGTCGATGACGGTCGACCAGGTGAACGCGGCGGTCAAGAAGTACATCAGCACGGACAACTACGAGGCCGTGATCGTCACGGACAACGCCGCCCAGCTCAAGGATGTCCTCCAGAAGGACGCCCCGAGCCCGAAGACCTACGGCAGCCCGGTGCCGCCCGACACCGCCGAGGCCGACAAGACCGTGCAGGCCCTGCCGGTGAAGCCGACCTCGATCGAGATCGTGCCGGCCGCGGATCTGTACAAGAAGTAGTTGGATGAGAGGGGAGCCCGCCCGGGCTCCCCTACGTTTTCCTCGCAACGCTCAGGACAACTGATCTTGCGTGATCTGGCGGATGGCTGCGTGCGAGACAGCCCAAGCTTCCCAAACGACAGAGCACCATTGATGAATCGCTGCATCCCGATCTGGGCCAGCGGGTCGCTGCAAGACATCGTGAACCGTCATCTGGCCGCGATCCTCTGGGATCGGCAACTTCGGCCACGAAGTTTTGTGTCGGGCGAGCTTCATGTGGAAGTCCTGAACCTGTCTGCCACTGAAGCCGATCTCGATATGAAGTTGCAATCCAACCAGACCAAAAACCAGCTTGATCGGCTTGTCCTCTGCTGTCGCGGTTTGAGCGGCAAACGCGTCTACAGCGTGCTGATGAATGAACTCGCCTCCCGCCTGGGACAGCGTGTAGTAGGAAAGCTCGTGGAAAGCCTCCACCGGGGTCGTCATGAAATCCTGCTGAATTCCATGGTCCAGTTGGTCTCCCACGTCTGCCCGGCGTCGTCCGAGAAGGCTTGCTCCCATCGGGCGTGATTCGAATCTCCTGGGGTCCAGAGAAAGCGCACTTTGACCGGCTTCCCGTTGTGCTGGTCATCGCCGTAAAAGACACCCTTTCCCTGGGAGAACATGCCCACGACCGGATTTCCCACTTCCTTCGGATAGCGCCCATCGAGCCACCAGATCGACCAGGTCTTTGCGGATGGATCGAAGGACCTCAGAGCTGCCGCACGAACCTCTCCCTCCGGAACGAAGAGGCGGTTGTCCTCCACGTTGCCAAAGCCACCAAGGATTTTTTGAGTCGACGAGAGACCCTCGAACTCAATCCACTCGGTGGAATTCGTGAGGCGCGACTTCAGGCGGCGATGGAGTACCCGCCAGGTGCCGATGATGAAGTCGAAGTCTTCAGGGGCGTCGCTTCGGATATCAAGTGACATATGCTCTTCTCCGGAGTTGGCTGGCAGGAGCCTGTGGAAGTCAACGCGCGGATGGTATCAAAGCGAGGCGTCGCGGAGACGGGGTAGGCTTCTCCATGGTGATGTGACCTTATCCACGGTGAGGCAATCTTATCCAGTGTAATGTCAGCTTCCCTGCGCCAATGTAACCTTCTCTGGCGCGTTGCAACGTTCTCCGTGCAAAAGTAACGTTCCCTTGACTTGTTGCAGCGTTCCCCAAGCCGTTGCAACGTTCCTTGCGCCGTTTCACGCTTCGCTGGCCAAGTGCAACATTCCCTGGTCCGTTGCACGCTTCTCTGGGCCAATGCAACGGTCTCCAGCGCAATGTAAGGTTCTCTGGCGCAATGTAACCTTCCCTGGCGGAATGTAAGGTTACAACGCGATCCAGCAGCTTACGCCGCCTTCAGGAAGGGCACAGCCTCGCTGCGCCCGCCACGCCCCTTTGGAAAGGGGGTGATTCCGGAATTTTTTCCCAATTTTGAAGGGGAAGGCTTCAAACGGTGTTCGGCTCCGTACTATAGCGCGGAGCAACGGAGCAGGCCTGCCCGGCTGTCGTCAGGGTGCGACGGATCGGCAGGCTGGCTCGTATAAGGCTGTGTCGTTGCAGTGTTGTTTCACGGTTCATTGACAATCTGCGGAGATGGCGGCCTCCGGGTCCAAGGACGCCGCTGTCTCGTGTCTGGAGGCCCGTTGCCGGGGCGGGCTGGGCCGGAGGTGTGTGGAGGCGCTTCGCGCGCCTCCGGCAGCCAGGCATTCTCGGTTGCAAAGCTTTAGAAGTAGCGCGGCGTAGAGGTGACCTCCACCTCGGCGCCGTCCGGTAGAGCGATCCTCACCGGCCCACCCGTGCTCCAGCCGACCAGCACCTCGGAGCCATCCGCTCGGCGGAAGCGCCAGAGGCGGGCGGGCGCCGGGACAGGCAGCACGGCTTCCAGACGGCTTCCTTCCAATTCTTGGATGAGGGTCCGGAAGGCATGGAAGGCCGGCCGTCGGCGCAACTCCCCGGGTCCTACCGGATCGACGAGGCCGTAGCCCTTGGCGATCATCTGCCACCAGAAGACCCTTTCGACCGCTCCGGTACCCAGGGCTTGCAGGTAGTAGCGGACCAGGTAGTCCGCGGCCTCCTCTTCGCCCACGGAGACGGCGCGGCCGGCGGGTGAGTGCGGGCCTTCGCGGAGCGGCCAGTTTACCTCGGTGATCCAGGTGCGGCCCGTGGAGTTGCGGGCGGTGTCGGCGATGGCCTTGAGGAGGAGGACCTTGCCTTCGGTGTCGAGGCTGGCCTGGCGATTCTCGGGCGCTCCGCGGCGGTCCACGTAGAGCAGGGCCGAGACGGCGTCGAAGTGGAGGCCGGGACGTCGCAGGTTGAGCGCCGCCACCGTGACGTGGTACTCGAAGTCGATCACCGACGGCCCCAGGATCTCCACTCCCGGCTGGCGGCGGAGGACGTCGGAGGCCTCTTCCACGAGCCGGATGTACTCGTTCAGGTTCCAGATCCCCCACTTGCTTCGGTTGATCGCCTGGCCCACCTGAAAGCGGGGTCCGTACGGCGCGAAGCGGGGACCGATCTCCTCCAAGGCGCGCCGCCAGCGCCTGGGGTCGCGGACGAGATCGCGGTTCTGCGGCAGGGCGAAGGTCAGCTCCAGGCCCCGGCCGTGAAGCTCGCGCGCCAGCTCCTCCTCTTCGGCGTGGTCCTCCTCCCAGGGGTGGAGGCGGACGAGCACGTGCTTCGCGCCCAGCTCGTCGATCAGCCCGAGCAGGGCGGCGGGGTCTTCGGGCCACGGGCGGACGGCCACGCCGCAGCCGCGGAAGTCGACCGGCCTGGTGTGAAGCTCGCGTTTCAGCTCCTTGTAGCGGGAGCGGATGCGCGGCAGGGCCGCGGCGACGACGGCGGCCTCCACGGCGTGCGAGCCGGCGTCCGCGAGGCGCACCCGGAACTTGTCGAGGCGGCCAGCGTGCTGATGCGGCTGGTCCGAGAGATGGTCCCAGACCACCCGGTCCCGCACCGACGCTCCGGCCGGGGCCTCGGGGATGTGGACGTGGGCCTTCCTCGGCAGCAGCAGCTCCTTGACCTTCCTCGTGCCGCCGCGCACCCGCTGCTTGGCCTGGTTCTTCAGAAGGAAGGAGCGGTGGTAGAAGAGGTAGAGGCCCTGGCTCCGGTCCGGGCCGTAGCCGGCGAGGAAGATCTCCTGGTGCTCGGGCCGCAGAACCGGCATGCGCGAGAGATCCCGCATCCGTTCCGAGAGGCTCGGGACCTTTCCCACGCGCGCGCGGTTCAGGTCGACCAGATAGAGACCGTCCGGATGGATCAGGACGTTGCCGCTCGTGAAGTCGCGGAACCAGATCCCGGCGTCGTGGAGTCTCCTCGCCAGCCGGCCCAGATCCCGGAGGAGTCCCTCATCCGCCCTCCCCGCGTTCGCTTCGCGCAGGGGATAGCGCGCTTCGGTGGCACCTTCGAGCTGGCGGCAGACATAGAAGGACGGTCCCTCGGGCTCGACCGACTCGATGCGCATCACGGGCGCCGGCGTCAGGAGGCCCGCGTCGACCACGGCCCGCGCGACCTTCCAGCTCCGCTCGGCCTTGCTGCCTTTCAGCCGGCGGTTCAGGCGTGCCTTTGCGCCCTGGTTGCGGAACTGCTTGACGACCACGTCCGCTTCACCATGGACCGTCTGCATCCGGGTCACGTAGAGGTAGTTGCGGCCCCAGTGCAGTGTCTTGAGCGCGGAGCCCGGGTCGGTCAGGCGGCGGACCTCGGCTTCGAGGTCGACCGGCCGGTGTTCAGGGTCGAGCTCGCCGGTCCAGCCCGGGATGGAGAAGTGTTCGGCGTTCACACTTCCACGACGTCAAAGCGCTCGTGGTGCATCTCGGGGTCGCTCTGGAGAAGGATGTGCACGCCGAGCGACCGCTCCAGCTCGGTCAGGATGGCGCGCTCCTCTTGCTGCAGGGCGCGGGCGATCTCGGGGTTGACGCGCAGGAGGATCTCCGACTGCCCCATGCGGCCGCGCAGGTGGAGCAGCTCCTTGCGCAGGTTGAGGCAGATCGTGGCGGTCGATTTGATGCGGCCGCGGCCCGAGCAGTACGGACAGGGCTGGGTCAGCAGCCGCTCCAGGTTCGCCCGGCTGCGCTTGCGGGTCACCTCGACCAGGCCGAACTCCGAGATGTTGAGCACCTTGGTCTTGGCGCGGTCCTTCCGCAGCTCGCCTTCGAGCGCGGTGAAGACCTGCTCCCGGTGCTCCTGTTCGATCATGTCGATCAGGTCGATGACGATGATGCCGCCCAGGTCGCGCAGACGGATCTGGCGGACGATCTCCTGCACCGCCTCCAGGTTGGTCTGGAGCACGGTGTCCTCCAGGTTGCTCTGGCCCACGAAGCGCCCGGTGTTGACGTCGATCGCCACCAGCGCCTCGGTCGGGTTGATCACGATGTAGCCGCCCGACTTGAGCCAGACCTTGCTCTTGAGCGCCGCTTCGATCTGCTCCTCGATGCCGAACTGCTCGAAGAGCGTGGCCTCCTGGCGGAACAGCTTCACCTTGCCGACCAGCCCGGGCTGCACCTGGTCCAGGAACTCCACGATGCGCTCGTAGGTCTCCTCGCCGTCCACCCAGAGCACGGAGTAGTCGCTGCGCAGCAGGTCGCGCACGACGCGGAGCGCGAGGTCGAGGTCCTGGTGCAGCAGGGTCGGCGCCGAGACCTTGCCGGAGCGCTGGCGGATCTTCTCCCACAGGCGCGACAGGTAGGTGAGGTCGCTCTCGAACTCCTCGATCCCCTTGCGCTCGCCCACCGTGCGCACGATCAGGCCGCCGCCCGGGAGCTGGAGCTGGCCGATCATGGCCAGCAGGCGCTCGCGCTCGGCGTCGTCCTCGATCCGCCGCGACACGCCGAAGTGCTTCACGGTCGGCAGGAGCACGAGGTAGCGGCCGGGGAGCGTCACGTGGGTGCTGATCCGCGCGCCCTTGTTCGGCAGAGGGTCCTTCACGACCTGGACGATGATCTCCTGGCCGGGCTTGAGCAGCTCGTCGATCGACGGCGAGTTGTGGTGGTTGACCGCGTCGTCGGGCCGCGGCTCGTCGATCTCCAGCTCGTCCATGGCCTCGACGTCCGAGGCCACGTCGCTCACGTAGAGGAAGGCGTCGCGCTCCAGCCCGACGTCCACGAAGGCGGCCTGCATGCCGGGCAGCACCCGGGTAACCCGGCCCTTGTAGACGTTCCCCACCAACCCGCGGTGCCGGTGACGCTCGACGAAGATCTCCGTCAGCCGGTCGTCTTCCAGCACCGCGATCCGCGTCTGGTGCGGATCGCTCTCGATCAGCATCTTGCAGGTCAAGGCCGCTCTCCCGTTCAACGGTTCACATACCGTCGCAGGTCGACCCCCAGCATGATCCCGGTCGAGAGGAAGTTCACCATGGTGAACGAGCCGCCATAGGACAGGAAGGGAAGGGGGATGCCGGTGATCGGCAGGAAACCGATCACCATGGCGCTGTTATAGAGGATGTGGAAACATTGCACGGATAAGAGACCCGTGACGATCAGGATGCCCGCCCGGTCCCGGGCGCGCATGGCGATCCGTGCCGCGCTGGTTATATAGGAAACATAGAGGCCGAACACCGCGAGCACGCCCAGGAAGCCCCACTCCTCGGCGAGCACGGAGAGGATGAAGTCGGTGTGGCGGGCGGGCAGGAAGCGGAGCTGGCTCTGGGTGCCCTGCATGTAGCCCTTGCCGACCAGCTCGCCCGAGCCGACCGCGATCTTGCTCTGCCGCACCTGGTAGCCGGCGCCGAGCGGGTCGCGCTCCGGGGCCAGGAAGGTGAGCACGCGCTGGCGCTGGTAGCCCTTCATGCCGAAGGTCCAGACGCCGGCGCCGAGGACGAGCGCGATCAGTGCCGCCGTGACCAGCAGCCGGGTGCGGATGCCCGCCACCAGCAGCATGCCGGCGATGAGCGGCGCGTACATGGCGGCGCCGCCCATGTCGGGCTCGATCGCCACCAGCACCATCGGCACGGCGACGATCGCCACCGCGGTGAAGATCTGCGGCAGGTCGAGCACCCGGCGGTTCAGCCCGGCCAGGTAGCGGGCCACGAGGAGGCCTGTGGCGAGCTTGGCGAACTCCGAGGGTTGGAACTGGAACGGGCCGATCTGGAGCCAGTTCGCGGCGCCGCCGCGCACGACGCCGAAGAGCAGCACCCCGATGAGCGCGGCGATGCCGAGGCCGTAGAGGACCAGCGACAGGTCGAGGAGCACGTGGTAGTCGATGCTCACCACGATGAGCAGGAGGACGAAGCCGATGCCGACCCACACCGCCTGGCGCGGGAAGTAGTCGACCGGCATCTCGGCGCTGGCGCTGTGCACGGTGAGCAGGCCGATGGCGGCGAGCAGCAGGGCGGACAGGGTGAGGCCGAGGTCCACCGAGGAGAGCACGCGGAAGCGCGGCTTCTCGTCAGCGATTGGCTGGATGCTGGAGATCGATCTTGAAAAACTTTGCATGGAGTGCCTGCGCGATCGGACCTGCGACCTTGGAGCCGGCGCCGCCGTGCTCGGCGAAGACCGAGACGACGAGCCGGGGGTCCTGCTCGGGAGCGAAGGAGGTGAACCAGGCGTGGTCCCGGTACTTGAACGGGAGCGCCTTGGCGTCGGTACGGGTGGCCTGGGCGATGACCTGCACGGTGCCGGTCTTGCCGGCGATCTCGGCGCCCTGCACCCGCGCGGAGTTGTAGGCGGTGCCGCCGGGCTCGTTGACCACCTGCCAGAGCCCCTCGCGCACGATGCGCGTGGCGTTGGCGTCGAGGGCCACGCGCTCGGGCTCGGGCAGCTCGGCGCCCTTGATCAGGTGCGGGATCACCTTCCAGCCGCCGTTGGCCACGATGGCGGTCATCTCGGCCATCTGGAGCGGGGTGACGAGCACCGGGCCCTGGCCGATGGAGACGGAGATGGTCTCGCCGGGGTACCAGGGCATCTTGCGCACCTTCTCGCTCCACTCCGGATCGGGCACCAGGCCCTTCTTCTCGCCCTCGATGTCGATGCCGGTGAGGGAGCCGAAGCCGAACAGCCGCGAGTAGCGCGCGATGCGCTCGATGCCCATGCGCTGGCCCATGCCGTAGAAGTAGACGTCGCACGAGTGCATGAGCGCGCGGCGGGCGTCGACGGTGCCGTGGCCGCCCTTCTTCCAGCAGCGGAACAGGCGACCATAGAACACGGCGCCGCCGCCGCAGAAGGCGCTGGAGTGCTCGTTGACGATGCCTTCGGTCAGGCCGGCCGTGGCCATGACGATCTTGAACGTCGAGCCCGGCGAGTAGGTGTTCTGGATGGCGCGGTTCTGGAGCGGGTGGTTGGGGTCCGTGATCAGGGCTTCCCAATCCGCCTTCTGGAGCCGGCGCGCGAAGAGGTTGGGGTTGAAGGAGGGCGACGACACCATCGCCAGGACCTCGCCGTTGCGCGGGTCCATGGCCACGATGGCGCCGACCTTCTCCGGGCCGGTGAGCCAGCGCGCGGCCTCCTGCTGCAGCTCGAGGTCGATGGTGAGGACCAGGTTCTTGCCCGGCCGGGCCTCGCGGCGGCCGTACTCGTCGAGAAGCTTGCCGCGGCTGTCCACGATCACGGAGCGCTCGCCGTCGCGGCCGCGCAGGATCTGGTCGTAGGTCTGCTCGATCCCCTTCTTGCCCACCAGGTCGCCGGGCTGGTAGACGCCGCCGGAGTCGGCGATCTCCTTTTCCGTGGCCTCGCCGAGGTAGCCGAGCACGTGCGCGGTCTGCTCGCGGTGGCGGTAGAGGCGCAGGTGCTGGATCTCGACCTCGAACTCCGGGAACTCCAGGCCGGCCACGCCGATGCGGGAGACCTGGGCCAGGGTGAGGTTCTCGGCGAGGAGGACGGGCTTGAAGTCGGGGATGGCGTTGTAGCTCTCGACGAGCGCCATCAGCTCGGGCAACGGCCGGCCGAGGACGGACGAGGCGAAGGCGACCGCCTGCTTGAGGTTGGCGCTGTGGCTGCGGTCGAGCATCAGGTTGTAGCTCGGGATGTTCTCGACCAGCAGGCGGCCGTGGCGGTCGTAGATCAGGCCGCGCGGAGCCTTGATCGGCAGCTTGCGCAGGCGGTTGTTCTCGGCCAGCTCGCGGAAGTAGTCGCCCTGGACGAGCTGGACGAACCAGAAGCCCACGCCGATCATCACGATGAGGCCGGTGACGACCAGGCTCAGGAACCGGACCCGGATCACCAGGTCGTCGCGATGCTCACGGACCATGGGCTGCATACGTCACTCCAACCGAGTCGACCGGGTTCAACCGAGCCGGAGCCGGCTCATCCGGTTCCGGCGGCGCGTGTCCGCGCCCGACCTCCAGCGTTTTCCCGCTATGTACATGAACATTCCGAGCACGCCGCACAATCCCGCCCGGATCGCAACTTCGACCGGGGTCGGGAGCTCGGGATCGGGCAGGAGCATCACCCCCAGGGCCACCACCAGGGTCTCCTGGAGAGCCTCGGCGAAGCTGACCACGGCGAGCACTCCGGACGGCCGCTGGATCACCAGCCGCTGCGCCAGGCGCGCCGTGCTGTAACCGACGATGGTATCAGCGAAGCCGAACAGTCCGAAGTAGGTCTTGCTCGCCAGCGAGTCGTGCACCAGGCCGACCAGGAGGCCGGCGAACAGGCCGGCCAGGGAGTTGCCGCCGAGGCCGTTGAGCACGACCACGACGAGGAACACGTCCACGAACCGTCCCAGGTCCGGCCAGAGCTGCATCAGCGCCAGGTGGAGCAGGACGGCCGCGATCAGGCCGGCGAAGAACTTAAGGGCGTGCACCGGGGACGGCCTCCCGTACTTCCTGGGGGATGGGCGAATGATCCAGGAGATAGACCTGGTCCAGGGCGCCCAGGTCCACGGCGGGCGCCACGACGATGGAATGGAAGAGCTGGCCGGCGTTCTCGACCTTGACCACGGTCCCGATCGGGATGCCGCGCGGATAGACGCCGTCGATGCCGGCGGTGAGCACCCGGTCGCCCGGCCGCACGTCGGCCTGCCGCGGCACGTAGTCGAGCGCCAGGCCGCCCCGGCTGTCGCTGCTTCCGCCACTGCCGCCACTGCCGCCGCGGACCACCCCCTGCCGCCGGGTGCGGAGGATCATGGCGCCGACGCTGGCGGCGCGGTCGGTGACGAGCTGCACCTTGGCGTAGGGCCCGGCCACCGTCACCACCCGGCCGACCAGGCCGGTCGAGGAGAGCACCGGCTGGTTGACCCGCGCCGGCTCGTCGCCGGTGAAGATCAGGATGGTGCGCAGCCAGGAGGCGTGGTCCACGTAGACCACGTCCACCGCGCGGATGCGGCCGATCGGCGGCGTGGTGTACTGCACCGCGGCGCCGAGGCGGCGCATGTCGTTCTCCAGGTCGGAGAGCTGGAGCAGGCGCAGGCGCAGCGCCTCGACCTCGCCGCGCAGCCGGCGGTTCTCCTCCTGGAGACTGGAGCGCAGGCGCAGGCTCTCGCGCATGCCGGAGGCGCTGCGCGGGATCGAGGTCACGGTGCGGGCGGCGGGGCCGAGCAGGCGCACCCCGACCGACTCGGCCCAGGTGTCGCCCTGGCTGGCCCCCTTGATCGCGAGGAAGACGAGCTGGGCCACCAGCACGACGATCAGCACCCAGACCGTGCGGCGCTCGTCCATGCGCTGTCTCCTGGTACCTGCGCTCGGGGCCGCTTCCGCGGTTACCGGATGGAGACCTTGCGCAGGAGGTCGATGTCGGAGAGCACCCGGCCGGTGCCGAGGACGACGGAGGCCAGGGGGTCCTCGGCGAGCACGACCGGCAGGCCGGTCTCGTCGCGCAGCCGCTGATCGAGGTTGCGCAGCAGGGCGCCGCCGCCGGAGAGGACGATGCCCTTGTCCATGATGTCGGCGGACAGCTCGGGCGGCGTGCGCTCGAGCGCCATGCGCACGGCCTCGACGATGGTGGCGACCGGCTCGGCGAGGGCCTCGCGGATCTCCTCGTCGGTGATGGTCAGGGTCTTCGGCACGCCCTCGACGAGGTCGCGGCCCTTGATGTCCATCTTGAGCTCTTCCTTGAGGGGGTAGGCGGAGCCCAGCTCGATCTTGATCTGCTCGGCGGTGCGTTCGCCGATCAGCAGGTTGTACTTGCGCTTGAGGTACTGGATGATCGCGATGTCCATCTCGTTGCCCGCGATGCGGACCGAGCGGCTGTAGACCGTGCCGGCGAGCGAGATGACCGCGACGTCCGTGGTGCCGCCGCCGATGTCGACGATCATGTTGCCCGAGGGCTCGGTGATCGGCAGGCCGGCGCCGATGGCGGCCATCATCGCCTGCTCGACGAGGAACACCTCGGAGGCGCCGGCGCGCATGGCCGAGTCGCGCACCGCGCGCTTCTCCACCTGCGTGATCTCGGAGGGGACGCCGATGACGATCCGCGGATGGACGTACATCTTGCGCCCGTGCGCCTTCTTGATGAAGTACTCGAGCATGCGCTCGGTGACCTCGAAGTCGGCGATGACGCCGTCCTTCATCGGTCGGATGGACTCGATGTTGCCGGGGGTCCGTCCGAGCATCTCCTTCGCCTCGCTGCCGACCGCCTCGATGCGGTTGGTGAGCTTGTTGATGACGACGACGGAGGGCTCGCGCACGACGATACCCTGGCTGCTGGCGAAGACCAGGGTGTTGGCGGTGCCGAGATCGATGGCGAGGTCTTTCGAGAAGTACCTGAGCAGGGAGGCGAGGGGCATCTGGACTTGGAATCCTTTGATATGACGGTCTCCGGCGCGGGTCGGCCGCCGGAGGCGGGGTTACGGCTTTCTGGTACGGCTACGACGAGGACATTGTACGGGTTTTCTACGGGTTTTCGACGAAGACTCGATGCCGGCGGCTGGTCTGGTTGCCCCAGCTGTCGCGGGCCTTGATCTCGATGAAGCCATAGCCCTCTTTCGAGAGCTGGACGGTCTTGGTGAAGGACCCGTCCGCCGCCACCTTGACCTGTTCCCCGTTGATTTCGATCTGCGCGCCCGGCTCGCTGCGCCCGGCGACGATGAAGATACTACCGTAGGATTTCACGTCGTCGAGGTCAAGCG
>JACZDC010009474.1_pt1 | contig 12275 bp, 1 predicted proteins | sample 8641791 | NCBI WGS metagenome assembly JACZDC01 (sample SAMN15324613, study PRJNA640507) | soil metagenome | isolation source: intercropping peanut in the second line | place: China: Luxin town, Laibin City, Guangxi Province | collected 2019-07-25 | depth 10cm m
AGCGCGGCCTCGATCTCCCCCAGCTCGATGCGGAAGCCGCGGATCTTGACCTGCGTGTCGATGCGGCCGATGAACTCCAGGTCGCCGGACGGCAGCCGGCGCGCGAGGTCGCCGGTGCGGTAGAGCCGGCTGCCGGGCTCGCCGAACGGGTTCGGAACGAAGCGCTCGGCGGTCAGCTCCGGCCGGCGCAGATAGCCGCGGGCCACGCCGATCCCGCCCAGGCACAGCTCGCCTTCCGCGTCCCCCGCCATCTCGACGAAGTCGCGGTCCACGATGTACGCCTGGAGGTTGGAGAGCGGCCGGCCGATGTGGGGCGGGCGCTCGCCCTCCGGCGCCACGGGTCCCTCCGTGGCCGCGATCGTGGTCTCGGTGGGACCATAGGCGTTGCTCAGCTCGAACGGCAGGTCCGGCGGCGGACGGCGCACGAGGCGGTCGCCGCCGGTCAGCAGCGTCCGCAGACGGAGCCCCGGCGGGACGGCCTCGGCGAGCAGGGGCTCGGCCAGGGGCGTCGGCAGGAGCACCATGTCGATCCCCTCCCGCGCCACCCAGGGCAGGAAGTCCGGCGGCGACAGGATGACCTCGCGCGGCGGCAGATGCAGCGAAGCCCCTGCGGTCAAGGCGCTCCACATCTCCAGAACCGACGCGTCGAAGCCGGGCGACGCCACCATGGAGCAGCGGTCTCCTGGTCGCAGGGCATAGCGGCCGCGATGCCAGGCCGCGATGTTCGACAGACCGCCGTGGTGCAGCTCCACGCCCTTGGGCACGCCCGTCGAGCCCGAGGTGTAGATCACGTAGGCCAGACTGTCTGGATCGGGGTCCGGCGGCTCCTCGAAGACGGTCTTTTCAGGGTCCGGCAGGCGGTCGAGCAGCACGAGGTTGCCGCCGGGAGCGGACAGCCCCGGGAAGCGTTCCATCACCGCCCCGGTGGTGACCAGGGTGCGCGAGCCGGAGTCCCGCAGGATGAAGTCCACGCGGTCCGCCGGATGGGTGGGGTCGATCGGCAGGTAGGCGGCGCCGGCCTTGTGTGTCGCCACCGCGGACACCACGAGGTCCGGGGACCGCTCCAGCAGCAGGGCCGTTAGTCGCTCCGGACGGGCCCCGAGCCGCTGGAGATGGCGGGCCAGCCGGGTGGCGCGATCGTTCAGCTCGGCATAGGTCAGGGACACGCTGCCGGACGAGACAGCCAGCTCCTCGGGAGAGGCAGCAGCTCTCTCCTCGAAGAGACGATGCACCGGTCGCTCCGGATGCACCTCTCCCTGCTGGTACCCGATGGGTTCAGCCGAAGGGACGGTCCTACCGTCGATCATTGGTTTTGCAGCAGACCCGGAAAAGAAATTGAATCAAAACTCACACGACACCAGACTCTTGACCTCTTTGTGCGCCTCAGCGGCCAATGTGGGACAGTTTCTCCCAAAACATCTCCGATTCCAAATCCTCCTTGCACAACGTCTTAGATTTCACCCGGACCTCTTCTGGGAATGATAAATCCCTCGCAAACCGACACATCGAAGAGGCCCTCCATCTCCTTCATCCGTCGATCTCCTCGCTGCCGACTGCCGTCAGGAGATCGTCGCCGACCGCTTCCGCGAACCCGCCGAGCGTCGGCGATTCAAAGAGCGCCTGGAGGGGCAGGTCGATCCCCAGGGCCTCTTCGAGGCGCGCCAGGACCTTGGTGGCGAGGAGGGAGTGGCCGCCCAGGTCCCAGAAGCTGTCTCGGAGGCCCACTCTCTCTACGCCGAGCACCTGCTGCCAGATGACGGCGATCTCCTGCTCCAGGGCGTTGCCGGGCGGGATGAATTCCGTGGCGCTCGCGGCAAAGTCAGGAGAGGGCAGGGCGCGGCGGTCCACCTTGCCGTTGGCGGTGAGGGGCAGCTCCGGCAGGAGCACGAAGGCGGACGGCACCATGTAGGCCGGCAGGCGCAGCTCCGCCAGGGCGCGCAGCTCTGCGGCGTCGAGCGAGCCCACGACGTAGGCCACGAGGCGCTTGTCTCCGGGCACGTCCTCGCGGGCGATCACCACGGCCGCTTCGACTTCCGGATGCGAGGCCAGGACGGTCTCGATCTCCCCCAGCTCGATGCGGAAGCCCCGCAGCTTGACCTGGTGGTCGGCGCGGCCGAGGAACTCCAGGACGCCGTCCGCCCGCCAGCGAGCCAGGTCGCCGGTGGCGTACAGGCGCTCCCCCACCCCGGCCGGATCGGGCACGAAGCGCTCCGCGGTCAGATCCGGACGCGCAAGGTAGCCGCGGGCCAGGCCGTCGCCGCCCAGATGGAGCTGGCCGACGACGCCCACCGGTACCGGCCGCAGTGAGCGGTCCAGGACGTGGACCCCGGTGTTTGCGATCGGCCGGCCGATCGGCAGGGGGCCGTCCGCGTCCCCGGCGGCGACCGGGTGCGTGGTCGTGAAGGTCGTGCCCTCCGTGGGTCCGTAGCCGTTGATCAGCCGCGTCTCCGGCAGCGCCTCCAGGACGCGGCGGACGTGGGCCGGTGAGAGCACGTCGCCTCCCGCCAGGAGCTGCCGCACCGGCCGCAGGGCCTCCAGGTGCGATTCCACCATCTGGTGGAAGAGGCCGGCGGTCAGCCACATCGTGGTCACGCCGTGGCGCGCGATCGTCTCGCCGAGCCGGTGGAGGTCGAGCGGCCCCTGAGGGAGGACGACGAGCCGGCCGCCGTTGAGCAGCGCGCCCCAGATCTCAAAGGTCGAGGCGTCGAACGGCACCGGCGCGGCCTGGAGGACAACCTCGTCAGGCCCAAAGCGGGCGTAGCCGGTCCCGCGCACCAGCCGCACCACGTTGCAATGGGTCACGGCCACGCCCTTGGGCCGGCCGGTCGAGCCCGAGGTGAACATCACGTAGGCAAGATTGTCCGGATCGACCGCCGGACCGGCGGCCGGCGGCGGAGTCTCGGGGAACGCCAGCGGCAGCCGGAGGGTCACCCGCACGTCCGCATCCGCCGTCATGCCGGCGAGCCGCTCGGCCGGATAGTCCGGATCGAGCGGCACATAGGCGCCGCCGGCCTTGAGGATTCCCAGGATTGCCGCGATCAGCGCGGCGGAACGCTCGCCGTAGAGGCCGACGCGGTCGTCCGGCCTTACGCCCAGCTCCCGCAGCCGCGCGGCGACGCCCCCGGCCCGGCGGTCGAGCTCGGCGTAGGTCAGCTCGCCGTCCGGACCGGTCACGGCGACGCGGTCCGGATACCGCCGTGCCTGCTCCTCGAAAAGGCCGTGGATCGTGGCTTCGCGCGGCCAGTCCGTGGCGGTGTCGTTCCACTCGCGGCCGACCTGGGCCTGCTCGGCGTCGCTCATCAGGAGCAGCGCGGAGACCTGCCGGTCCGCGTCCTCCACGACCGCCCCTAAGAGGGGGCCGAGATTCCCGAGCCAGCGCTGGACCGTGGTGCGGTCGAACAGATCGGTGGCGTACTCGATCACGGCGGCGAGGCCATCCCGGGTCTGGCCCAGGAAGAGGGAGAGGTCGAACTTCGCGGTGCCGGAGTCGACGTCGGCGATCTCCAGGGCGAGCCCTGGCGCCAGCTCCGCGGCGCCGGACCGGGCCGGCTGCCAGGAGAACACAGCCTGGAACAGCGGCGTCCTGGAGAGATCGCGGCCCGCCGCCAGCTCGGAGACCAGGCGTTCGAACGGCAGGTCCTGGTGGGCGTAGGCGCGCAGGGCGTTCTCGCGGATGCGGGCAAGGAGGACGCCGAAGGTCAGATCCTGCGACAGGTCGGCCCGCATCACCAGGGTGTTGACGAAGAAGCCGACCAGCCCCTGGATCTCGGGGCGCTCGCGGTTCGCCACCGGCGTGCCGACCAGGATGTCCGGTTGCCCGGTGAGGCGCGAGAGCAGCGCCTGGAAGGCGGCGAGGAGGGTCATGAAGACCGTGGCGCTGCGGCTCCGCCCCAGGCGCTCCACCCCCTCCAGGATCTCCCCGGGGAGGACGGCGCGCTCCACGCCTCCGCGCAGGCTCTGCACTGCCGGACGAGGCCGGTCCAGCGGCAGCTCCAGCGCCGGAGGGCTGCCTGCGAGAGTCTCCCGCCAGTACCCGAGCTGCTCCTCCAGCACCGGGCCTGACAGCCACCGCCGTTGCCAGGCCGCGTAGTCGGCATAGCGCACCGGCAGCCGAGGCAGCCGGGAGGACGGGTCCGCATAGAGCGCGGCCAGCTCGCGGCGCAGCACGTCGAGCGACCAGCCGTCCGAGGAGATGTGGTGGACGCCCAGGAGGAGCGTGTGATCCTCGGTTCCGAGCCGCAGCAGGGCCGCGCGCAGCATGGGTCCGCGCGCCAGATCGAAGGGTAGCAGCCCTTCTTGCGAAACCAACCGCGCCCGCTCGGCCTTCCGCTCCGGCAGGCCGGAGAGGTCGACCAGCGGCAGAGGCCTAGGGGTGAACGGGTCCACGATCTGCACGGGCTCGCCGTCCACCAGGCCGAAGCGGGTGCGCAGCGGCTCGTGGCGGCGCACAATCTCTCCCAGAGCTTTCGCCAGGGCGACCGGGTCCAGCGGGCCGCGCAGGCGCAGCTCGCGGACCACGTTGTAGGCGACCGCTCCGGGCTCCAGGCGGTCGAGGAACCACAGGCGCTCCTGCGCGAAGGAGAGCGGCGGCGCGCCCGGTCCGCGCCAGGGCTCCAGCGGCGGTGCCGCCGTTCCTCCCCGGAGGGCCTCCTCCACCCGCGCCGCGAGCCCGGCGACCGTGCGGCGCTCGAAAACGGAGCGCACGTCCACCTCGGCGCCGAACGCCTCGCGGACGCGGGCCACGAGCCGGATCGCGAGCAGCGAGTGGCCGCCGAGGTCGAAGAAGTCGTCCTCCCTCCCCACCCGCTCCACACCCAGCAGCTCGGCGACGACCGCGGCCATCAGCTCCTCGGCTGGGCTCTGCGTCTCCACCTCCGGCGGCGCGGGCGTCTCCGCGGCGGTGATCTTGGCCATGGCCGCGAGCGCCCAGCGGTCGAGCTTGCCGTTCGGGGTTAGCGGCAGGGCGGCGACGATGGCGATCTCGGACGGCACCATGGCCTCTGGCAGGCGCTCGGCGAGCCAGGTCCGCAGCTCGGCTCGCCTGGGTGTCTCGGATCGGGGCACGGCCCAGGCCGCGAGACGTGTCTCCCCGCCTCTCTGGACCGGCAGCACCGCGGCCTCGCGCACGGCCGGATGGCGGGCCAGGACGGCGGCCACCTCGCCGGGCTCGATGCGGTGGCCACGGATCTTGACCTGATCGTCGGCGCGGCCCAGGAACTCCAGGACGCCCGAGGCCAGCCAGCGCGCCCGGTCGCCCGTGCGGTACAGGCGGCCGCCGCCCGCGTCTGGCAGGAACCTCTCGGCTGTCAGGTCCGGTCGGCCCAGATATCCCCGCGCCACCTGCGCGCCGCCGATCCACAGCTCGCCCGGCAGGCCCGGCGGAACCGGCTGCATCTCCCTGTCGAGAAGCTGGACCGTGGTGCCGGCGAGCGGCCGGCCCAGAGGCACCTTCTCACCCTCCGGCTCTACGACTCCATAGGTCAGCACGCCCACAGTCGTTTCGGTGGGGCCGTAGTGGTTGACGATCCGGCAGTCCGGAGCCAGCTCGCGCACGCGGCGGACGAGATCCCAGGACGACGCCTCGCCGCCCACCACGAGCCGCTTGCGCGGCAGCACCCGCTCCGGCCGCGGCGCCGCGGCGAGCAGGGCGGCGAGGTGGGAGGGGACGATCTTCAGCACGTCCACCGGCCGCGACTCGAAGCGCATCGCGAGGCGCGCCGGGTCCGCGGACAGCTCGCGCGCCACCACGTGCAGCGTGCCGCCCGAGGCCAGGGCGCCGAAGACCGTGGTATGGCCGAGATCGGCCGCGAAGGTCGTGACCACCGCGAAGCTGGAGCGCGACGGCACCTGGAGACGCTCCAGCACGGCATCCACGTAGGCGGCCAGATTCCGGTGCTCGACGCCTACGCCCTTCGGCTCCCCCGTGGAGCCCGACGTGTAGAGCACGTAGGCGAGGCTCGACGGCTCGGGCCGGTCGATCACCTCGCCCGTCTCCGTGCGCAGCGACTCCAGACGCACGCGCGGCACGCCGTCGAGGTCCATGGCCAGCTCGCCGGTGGTCACCAGCGCCAGGGCGCGGGCGTCTTCCAGGATGCGACGCCGCCGGCCCGCCGGCTGGTCGGGATCGAGCGGCACGTAGGCCGCCCCGGACCGCATCACCCCGAGGAGCGCCACCACCATGTCGGGCGAGCGGTCGAGGCAGACCGCCACGCGCGTCTCCGGCCCGGCGCCGAGGCGCCGCAGCCGGCGCGCCAGGTTGGCGGACTTCCACTCCAGCTCGCGCCAGGTGACCGTCGCGCCCTCCCCCACCACCGCCGGCGCCTCCGGCGTGCGATCGGCCCAGGACGCGAAGCGCTCCAGGATCGACGGCGGAGTCCGCTCCGTGAGCGAGCCGCTCCAGGAGACGAGGAGCGCGCGTTCGGCCTCGTCGAGGAGGGGGATGTCCGCGACCCGCCCGGTCGGGGCTGCAACGGCGCCGGCCAGGAGGGTCCGGAGCCAGCCCGAGAACCGGGCCAGCGTGGGCATGTCGAAGAGGTCGGCATCGGCCTCCCAGGACACGCCCAGGGAGCCGTCCGCCGCCTCTCCGAGATAGAGGGTGACGTCCATCTTCGCCGTGCCCGTGCCCAGGCCGCGCTGCTCCAGGGTCAGCCCCGGCACCACTTCCACGGGCTGTCCCGAGCCCGCGAACACGAGAAGGGTCTGGACCAGCGGGCTCCGCGACAGGTCGCGCTCGGGCGCCAGCTCCTCGACCAGACGCTCGAACGGCAGGTCCTGGTGCTCGAACGCGCCGAGCAGGAAGCCGCGCGTCCGTTCGAGGTGGGTCTCGAACGAGGGCAAGCCGGAGAGGTCCGCGCGCAGCGCCAGGGTGTTCACGAACAGGCCGATCAGACCCTCGATCTCCACCCGCTGCCGGTTGGCGATGGGCGTGCCGGTCAGCAGGTCCCGGGCGCCGGTCAGGCGCGAGAGCAGGGCCTGGAAGCCGGCCAGCAGGACCATGAAGAGCGACGCCCCGGCCAACCGGCCCAGCGTCACCAGTTGCGCGACGAGGTCGGCGGGGATGCGGTCGTGGTGGTGGACGCCGCGGAAGCCCCGCCTTGCCGGCCGCGGCCGGTCGGTCGGCAGCTCCAGGGCCGTGGGCGCGCCGGCCAGGCGCTCGCGCCACCAGCCCACCTCGCGCTCCAGCACCTCGCCGCTCAACCACTGGCGCTGCCAAGCGGCATAGTGCCGGTACTGGACCGGCAGCGCGGGCAGCTCCGGCGTCCGGCCCTCCAGGAAAGCCCGATAGGCCGCCGTCAGCTCCCGCACCAGCACGTCCGCGGACCAGCCGTCGGCCACGGCGTGGTGGACCGTGAGGGACAGGTGGTGCTCCGTCGCCGAGAGCCGCAGGAGCGCGGCGCGCAGGAGCGGCCCGCGGGCGAGGTCGAACGGCAGGCGCGCCAGCGCGGCCTCGATCCGCCGCGCCTCCTCCGGACCCGGCACGTCCACGAGCGGCAGGGCTCGGGAAGCGAACAGCTCGACCCTCTGGACCGCCACGCCACCCTCGTCGACGAAGACCGTGCGCAGCACCTCGTGGCGCCGCACGACCTCGTCGAGCGCGGCGGCCAGGGCGGCGGGCCGCAGGTCGCCGCGCAGGACGAAGATCATCGGGATGTTGTAGGCCACGGAGCCGCCTTCGAGTCGGTCCAGGAACCACAGCCGCTCCTGGGCGAACGACAGCGGCCCCTCCCAAGGCCCGTCCTCGGCAAGGACCTGGATGTGGACGTGGCGCCGCAGGTCGGCCTCGATGCGCGCGGCGAGACCGGAGAGGGTCGGCGCCTCGAACAGGTCGCGCAGCTCCAGCTCGACCCCGAGCCGCGAGCGCACCCGCGAGGCGAGGCGCATGGCGAGCAGCGAGTGGCCACCGAGATGGAAGAAGTGGTCGCCGCGGCCGATCCGCGCGACGCCGAGCACCTCGGCCCAGATCGCGGCCAGGGCGCGCTCGGCGTCCGTCGCCGGCTCCTCTCCCCCGTCGCCGCCCGACAGCTCGAACGGCAGGCGGCCCAGGGCCGCGCGGTCCACCTTACCGCTCGCGGTGAGCGGCAGCGCGTCGAGGAACGCGAAGCCGGCGGGCACCATCCAGGCCGGCAGCCGCGCCTCCAGGAAGCCGCGCAGATCGTCCGCAGTCGGCGCCGATCCGCCGGGCTGCACGTAGGCGACGAGCTGCCGGCCGTGCGGGGTGTTGCGGACCAGGACAGACGCCCCGGCCACCTCCGGGTGCGCCGCGAGCGCGGCCTCGATCTCCGCCGGCTCCACCCGGAAACCGCGCACTTTGACCTGCTGGTCGATGCGGCCGAGGAACTCCAGGTTGCCGTCCGCCTTCAGGCGCACGAGGTCGCCGGTGCGATAGACGCGGGCGCCGGGTTCGTCCGAGAACGCATCGGGCACGAAGCGCTCCGCGGTGAGCCCCGGCCGGCCGAGATAGCCGCGCGCCAGCTCGCCCGAGAGGCACAGCTCCCCCGGCACGCCGACCGGGGCCGGATGGCCCTGCCGGTCGAGCACGCGGGCGGCGCGGCCGGGGAGCGCCCGGCCTATGGGGACCGACACGCCCTCGCCCAGCGTCGCCTCCTCCAGCGCCTGGAGCGTGGCGGTGATGACCGCCTCGGTCGGACCGTAGCCGTTGAGCACGCGGACTGCGCCCATCGGCGTGCGCAGCCACTGGCGCGCGGACTCGGCCAGCGCCTCCTCGCCGCCGATGACGATCAGCCGCAGGGGCTCCGGCGCCGTGGAGATCGAGGCGGCGTCGTGGACCCAGTGGTGCCAGACCGCGGTGGTCAGGTTCATGACCGTGATGCCCAGCGCCGCGAGGCGGCTCGCCAGGGTGTCGGTCTGAAGCAGATCCCCCGTCCGCAGCACCAGGGTCGCGCCGCCCATGAGCGTCGGCAGGATCTCCTCGACCGACACGTCGAAGGCCGGCGACGCGAGCTGGAGCACCCGGTCCGAGGGTCCGATCCCGTAGTACCGCAGCACCGTGGCGCAGTGCTCCGTCGCCTCGCGATGGGCCACGGCCACGCCCTTCGGCCGGCCGGTGGACCCCGAGGTGTAGATCACGTACGCGAGCTGGTCCGGCAGGGTCGGGATCGGTTCCGGACCGCCGGGCAGCTCGCCGTCGAGCAGCAGGCGCGGCAGGCCGGCGGGCAGGCGCGGGGCGATCTCCGAGGTGGTGGCGAGCACGGCCGCGCCGGAGTCCTCCAGCACCCAGGCCAGGCGCTCGGATACGTGGGCCGGGTCGAGCAGCACGCAGGCGCCGCCGGACTTGAGGATGCCCAGGAACCCCGTGGCCATCTCGGCGGTGCGACCCACGCAGAGCGCCACCCGCGTCTCCGGTCCCACGCCTAGGCAGGCGAGGGTCCGGGCCACGGCGTCCGCCCGCGCCATCAGCTCGGCATAGGCAAGGACGCCTGCATCCGAGTCCACCGCCGGCGCGTCCGGCGTACGGCGGGCCTGCTCCTCGATCAGCTCGTGGAGGGTCCAGACGGAGGGAGGCTCGGGCGTGCCGCCGCTCCAGGCGGCCCGGATCTGGCCCAGCTCTTCGCCGGTCAGCAGCGGCAGGTCGGACAGCCGGGTCTCCGGCTGTTCCACGGCGCCGGCGAGCAGCGTGCGCAGCGTTCCCAGAAAGCGGTCCACGGTGGCCCCGTCGAACAGATCCGAGGCGTACTCCGCGGCCACGAAGAGGCCGTCTCCGCTCCGGCCACTCCCGCCGATATGCAGCGACAGATCGAACTTCGAGGTCTCCGTCGGCACCTCGGCGATCTCGACGGCGAGCCCCGCTCCCAGGTCCGGCCGGGCCTGCTGCGTGTCCTGGGCCGAGAGGGAGACCTGGAAGATCGGATGCTGCGACAGATTCCTCTCCGGCGAGAGCTCGGCCACCAGCTTCTCGAACGGCAGGTCCTGATGGGCGTAAGCCTCCAGCGAGGCCGACCGCACGCGCGCCAGCAGCTCCGCGAAGCTCGGGTCGCCCGCGAGCGAGACCCGCAGCACGAGGGTGTTGACAAAGAAGCCGATCAGCCCCTCGATCTCCACCCGGTCGCGGTTCGCCACCGGCGTGCCCACCACGAGATCCTCTTCGGACGTCACCCGGCCCAGGAAGGCGTCGAAGGCCGCGAGCGCGGTCATGAAGAAGGTGGTGCCCGAGCGGCGGGCCAGCGCGGCCAGATCTCCCGCCATGGGCAGACTCATCCGACGCACGCCGCCGCGGTAGCTCTGGACCGGCGGCCGGGCGCGATCCGTGGGCAGGTCGAGGGCCGGCGGGATGCCGGCGAGGCGCTTCCGCCACCACGCCAGCTCGGCCTCCAGCGCCTCGCCGCTCAGCCATCCCCGCTGCCAGACCGCGTAGTCGGCGTACTGCACCGGCAGCTCCGGCAGCGGCCGGCCGGCATAGGCCGCGGAGATCTCCCGCGCCAGCACGCCCACGGACCAGCCGTCCGCGACCGCGTGATGGATGGAGAGCAGGAGCCGGTGCTCCTCCGGCCCCGTCCGCAGCAGGGCGGCCCGGAACAGCGGTCCGGTCTCCAGATCGAACGGCAGCGCCGCCAGCTCGGCCTCCCAACGGTCCGCTTCGGCCGCCGGCAGGTCCACGACCGCGAGGGCCGGCGGCGCGAACGGCTGGACGACCTGGACCGGATGGCCGTCCGCCCCTTCGCGGAACACGGTGCGCAGCGCCTCGTGCCGGCTCACCACCTCGCCGAGCGCCGCCTCCAGGGACTCCACCCGCAGCGGTCCCGCGATGCGGAAGGTCAGCGGCAGGTTGTACGCATTCGAACCCTTTTCGAAGCGGTCGAGGAACCACAGCCGCTCCTGGGCGAACGACAGCGGCGCCCCGTCTTCTCTCTCCACCCGGACCAGAGCAGGCACCGCGGACCGGCCGGCGTGGGACAGCTCGGCGAGCCGCCCCGCGAGCCCTGCCACCGTCGGCCGTTCGAACACGCCGCGGACGCCCGGGTCTGTCCCGAACGCGGACCGGATGCGCGAGGTGAGCTGCACCGCGAGCAGCGAGTGGCCGCCCAGATAGAAGAAGTCGTCCCGGATGCCGACCGGCCGGCCGAGCACCTCGGCGAACAGGCCGGCCAGAAGCTCCTCGACGGGATTTCGAGGAGCTTCAACGGTCCCGACCTCCTCGGGAGGCGCGAGCCGGGCCAGGGCCTTGCGGTCCACCTTGCCGTTCGGCGTCAGCGGCAGCGCCTCCAGGAACGCCCACTGGCCCGGCACCATGTACTCGGGCAGCCGCTCGGCGAGCCAGCCGCGCAGCGCGTCCCGGGAGATCTCCTCGGGCAGCGCGACCCAGGCCACGAGGCGGTTGTCCTGCGCCAGGACCGCGGCCTGACTGACCGCCGGATGCCGGGCCAGGACCGCCTCGACCTCGCCCAGCTCGATGCGGAAGCCGCGGATTTTGACCTGATAGTCGAGCCGGCCCAGGTACTCCAGCTCGCCGTCCGGCCGCAGACGCACGCGGTCGCCGGTGCGGTACATTCGGCCGCCCACGGTGTCCGAGAAGGGATCGGGCACGAACCGCTCCGCGGTCAGCTCCGGCCGTCCCAGGTAGCCGCGGGCCAGTCCGGCGCCGGCCAGGAACAGCTCGCCCGGGACGCCCACGGGCAACGGTTGGAGCCAGGGATCGAGCACGAAGGCGCGGCTGTCATGGACCGGCCGGCCGATGGCCGGCGTGCGCGAGCCCGATCTTTCGATCAGCGCCCACGTCGAATAGGTGGTGTCCTCGGACGGGCCGTAGAGGTTATACAGCCGCTCGGTCTCCGGCCGCTCATAGACCCGATCGGAGAGCGCCCGCGTCAGCGCCTCGCCCGCGAGGTTCACGGTGCGCACGCTCGCCGGCAGGCCGCCGGTCCGGAGCAGCTCCGCGATGGCTGACGGCACGGTGTTGACCAGAGTCGGGGCAATCGGCGATGGGTCCTCGGCCGCGAAGAAGTCCGGGATCGCGAGCGCGTTGTCCACCACGAACACGGTGCCGCCCCAGGCCAGCGTGACGAAGATCTCGAAGACCGAGAGGTCGAAGGTAATCGAGGTCGAGGCGATGACTCCCGACAGCTCCTCCGGCGTGAACGCCTCCTTCGCCCAGCGCGCCAGGACCACGGCGCTGCGGTGCTCGATCGCCACGGCTTTTGGGAGACCGGTCGAGCCGGAGGTGTAGATGAGGTAGGCGAGGTTTCGGGAGGAGACCTCACCCCCTGTCCCCCTCTCCCATCTCCCGCCCCGGCCTTCGGCCGCCCCCGCCGGGAGAGGGG
>JACZDC010158251.1_pt1 | contig 12259 bp, 12 predicted proteins | sample 8641791 | NCBI WGS metagenome assembly JACZDC01 (sample SAMN15324613, study PRJNA640507) | soil metagenome | isolation source: intercropping peanut in the second line | place: China: Luxin town, Laibin City, Guangxi Province | collected 2019-07-25 | depth 10cm m
TCGCGACCCGCTGGCTCGTCCGCCACCGCCTGGAGAAGGTCGATCCCACCGCCGAGCGTTCCAAAGTCAAAGAGCCGATCGTCTACTACGTCGATCCCGGCGCGCCCGAGCCGGTGCGCACGGCTCTGATCGAAGGCGCGAGCTGGTGGAAGGAGGCGTTCGACAAGGCCGGCTTCATCGACGCCTTCCAGGTGAAGCTGCTGCCGCCCGGCGCGCATCCGCTCGACGCGCGCTACAACACCATCCAGTGGGTCCATCGCTCGACGCGCGGCTGGTCCTACGGCGGCGGCATCACCGATCCGCGCACCGGCGAGATGATCAAGGGCCACGTCACCCTGGGATCGCTCCGCGTGCGGCAGGACCGGCTGATCTTCGAGGGGCTCGCGGGCACGGAGAAGACCGGCACCGGCGCGCCGGACGACCCGGTGCAGCTCTCGCTCTGGCGCATCCGCCAGCTCGCCGCGCACGAGGTCGGGCACAGCCTGGGCCTGAACCACAACTTTGCCGCTTCGACCTATGGCGGCCGCGCCTCGGTCATGGACTATCCGGCGCCGCTCGTGGACATCAAGGACGACGGCACGCTCGACTTCTCGCACGCCTACGGCAACGGGGTGGGGGAGTGGGACGTGTTCGCCATCCGCTACGCCTACGCGCAGTTCCCTCCAGGCACTGACGAGAAGGCGGCTCTCGACGCCATGATGCGCGAGGCCATCGGTCATGGGCTTCTCTTCCTGACCGACCAGGACGCGCGGCCTCCGGGCGCCGCCCACCCCCTGGCCGTGCTCTGGGACAACGGCTCCGATCCGGCCGAAGGCCTCCGCCATGCCCTGGCGGTGCGCAAGATCGCGCTCGCCCGCTTCGGCGCACACAACCTTCCGGCCGGCCAGCCGCTGGCGCTCCTCCAGGAGGTCCTGGTCCCGCTCTACTTCCATCACCGCTACCAGCTCGACGGCGCGCTCAAGTCCGTGGGCGGCCTCGACTACACCTACGCGGTGAACGGCGACGGCCAGCCGCCGTCGAAGCCGGTCTCGGCCGACCGCCAGCGCAAGGCTCTGGAGGCCGTGCTCCGAGCGATCTCGCCCGAGACGCTGGACATCCCGGATCCGGTGGTCAACCTGCTGCTGCCGCGGCCTTCCGGCTACGATCCCAACCCGGAGATGTTCCCGACCCAGGCGGATCCGGCCTTCGACCCGCTCGCCGCCGCCTCGACCGCCGCGGATCTGGCGGTACAGGGGCTGCTCCAGCCGGAACGCGCGCAGCGCCTCGTGGACTTCCATCGCCGCGACGCGAAGCTCCCCGGCCTGGAGGAGGTGCTCGACGCCCTGGTCGCCGCAACGTTCGACGCCCCCAAGGGAGAGGACGCGCGCCGGGCCGAGCTGCGGCGGGTGACGCAGTGGGTGGTGGTGCGCCGGATGATCGGCCTCTCGGGCGACCCCGACGCCAGCCCGGGCGTCCGCTCGCGGGTGGACGGCGACCTGCGCGCCCTGCGCCAGCGGCTGGAGTCCGCGGTGAACAAGGTGGCGCGGGATTCAGACGACCCGGACGCCGCGCAGGGAGCCTTCCTGGCGCAGGAGATCGACCGCTACCTCGACCGTCCCGACGTCAACCCAGCGACCCGGCCGGCGCCGCCTCCGGCGCCCCCGGGCCAACCGATCGGAATGCCCGCCGATAGTCCCCAAGGCCTGAGCGGATGCTCCTGGGAAGGCTGAGCCGTCCGATGCTGATGGCGTTCCTGGCGGCGAGCCTCTCGTGTTCGCCGCCAGGGTCGGGATCGACGGAAGCCTCCCTCGCCCCGTCGGCACCGTCGTCCCCGGCGAGCCCGAAAGGTCCCGAGCAGCTCCGGGTCCGGATCGTGTCCACGCGGCCGCACGATACCGCGGCCTACACTCAAGGGCTCGTCTGGGACAAGGGGACGCTCTACGAGAGCGACGGCCTCTACTCGGAGTCGAGCCTGCGGCAGGTGGACCCGGCCACGGGCGACGTGAAGCGCCAGATCAAGGTCCCGGACCGCTACTTCGCCGAGGGGCTCGCTCTGGTCGGCGACCGGCTCGTCCAGCTCACCTGGCAGGAGGGCACGGCGTTCGTCTACCGCGCCGCGGACTTCGAGAAGGTCCGGGAGATCTCCTACCAGGGCGAGGGCTGGGGTCTCTGCAACGACGGCAAGCGGCTGATCATGAGCGACGGCTCGGACCGGCTGACGTTCCGCGATCCCGAGTCGTTCACGGTGCTCGGCAGCGTCCAGGTCCGCCAGGCCGGCGTGCCGGTCGACAAGCTCAACGAGCTGGAGTGCGTGGACGGCAGGGTCTACGCCAACGTCTGGATGACCGAGAAGATCCTGCGCATCGACCCCGCCTCCGGCGAGGTCACGGCCGTGATCAACGCCTCGGGCCTGCTCTCGCCCGCCGATTATCAGGCCGGCGCCGAGGTCCTCAACGGCATCGCCTGGATGCCCGAGACGAAGACCTTCCTCATCACCGGCAAGCACTGGCCGCTGATGTTCGAGGTCGAGTTCGTGCCGTGAAGCGGGTCCTCCTTCTCCTCCTCCTCACCGGCTGCGCCACCGCGCGCCCGTCCGTGCCGCCGCCATCGCCCTATACCGTCTCCCTCCTCGGCCGTGGTCCCACCGTCCTGCCGCACGGCATCCAGGTCGACGGCCTCGACGTCGGCGGCCTCTCCGCGATCGTGCGGGCGGAGGGCGACACCTACTACTCCCTGGTGGACAACCAGAAGACCCCAGAGGGCCGGGCGCCAATCCCGGCCCGCATCTTCAAGCTGAAGATCCGCGTCACGCCGGACGGACCGGTCGCGGAACCCGAGGCGGCCATCCGGCTGGCCGGGCTCGACGGCGAAGGCTTCGACGGCGAAGGCCTGGCGCTGACCGCGGACGGCACGTTCCTGGTCTCCTCGGAGAAGCCGCCGTTCCTCCGCGAGGTCTCGGCCACGGGGGAGACGCTCCGCCTCCTGCCGGTGCCGCCACGGTTCGCCCTCGCCGACGGCCCGATCGGCATCCGCAAGAACGCCGGCTTCGAGGCCCTGGGCCTGACCGCAGACGGCCACACCCTGTGGACCGCGAACGAGACCGGCCTCAAGCAGGACGCCCCGGATGAAGACGCGGCGCTCTACGGCCGCCACCCGGTCCGGCTCCTGCGCTATGAGCGCCGCGGAGACGATTGGGAGCCGGCCGGCGAGCTCGGCTATCTGGTCGATCCGATCGAGAAGCGGGGGAAGGACTTCAAGGTCCGCGGCGTCGTCGATCTTCTGCCGCTCCCGGAAGGCGGCCTGCTCAGCATGGAGCGGGAGTTTGTGGAGGGCGTCGGCACCGAGGTTCAGATCTTTCTCGTGGACACGGCCGGCGCCACCGACATCTCGTCTGTCGATTCGCTGGCGGGCAAGGATTGGACCCCCGTGCGCAAGACCCTGCTCTTCGACTTCGGCTCCGCCTTCGAGCCCGACAATCTGGAAGGGATGACGCTCGGCCCGGCGCTGCCCGATGGCGACCGGACCCTGATCGTGGTCAGCGACGACAACTTCGACAAGGATCAGGTGACCCAGGTCGTGACGCTACGGCTTCATTCCGCGACGCGCGCCGGCTCGTAGTCCGCGCACGGGTCCACCTCGTAGGCGTAGGGCGAGCCCCAGGCGTCCGCGAAGTAGCGGTCCAGGCGCTCGCTGACTTTCGGGCTGTCGACGATCAGGCCGGCGTTGCGGCTCTGCGTGAAGTAGTCGCCTTCCCAGTTGCCGGTGCCGATCCAGGCGCGACGGCCGTCGACCACCATGTACTTGGCGTGGCCGACGCGGGCGAAGGGCACGAAGCCGCCGGACCATTGGGGGATCGTGTTCAGCCGCACGTCGACGTTCGGCACCACCTGCAAGCTCTTGAGACTCTCGATCGTCCCCTTGCTCTTGCTCCAGTCGGCCAGGAGGAGCTGGACCTGGACGCCGCGATGGGCGGCGCGGCGCAGGGCCGCGTCGAGCGTGTCGAAGTAGGAGCCGTCGCGGGAGGACGGCTTGTAGGTGAGGAGCTGGACGCGGACCGTGCTGCGCGCCTGATCGATCATCTGCACCAGCCGCGGCAGGTCCCAGAGCGTGCCGTCGGGCAGCCACTTCTCGGGGCTGAACACCGGCGTGATCCGCGGCGAATCCGGCGCGTCGCCGACCTGGGTGGGGAAGAGGTCGTCGGCCGGCTTGGCGCGGAACCGCTTGTCGCCGCCGGCGGCGAGCGTCCAATCGGTCTCGAACACGGCGGCGAAGGCGCGGGCCACGGAGGGCTCGATCACGCGGGCGCCCAGCTCCTGGATGTGGGTGAGCGACCGCCAGTCGAGGTTCTGGCTGCCGACGTAGACCTCGCGGCCGTCGACCAGGAAGTACTTGGCGTGCAGCACGCCACCACCGAGGGCGCCGAAGTCGTAGATGCGGACCTCGATCCCGGGCTTCGCGCCGAGGCTCGCGAGGATCTCGGGGTAGGTCTTCTGGAACGCCTTCTCGGCGAGGAGCCGGACCTTCACCCCGCGCGCCGCGGCGCGCTCCACGGCCTGAAGGACCGGCACCAGGCGGCTGTTCGGGTGATCCGGGTCGTCGGAGACGTAGAACTCGGCGAGGTCGAGCGTCTTCTTCGCGCCGTCGATCATCTCCGGCCAGACCTGCCAGGCGTCGCGGATGTCGGGGTGATCGAGAACGGTTTCGATTGGCGAGGACTCGACGAGCTCGAAAACCTCCTGAGCGGCGGCGCGTATCGGAACCAGGGCGAGCAGGCACAGCAGGGCGGCGGTCCGCATGTCTTCTCGTTCCTCCTCGGGCGCGGAGTCTAGCACCGGCTGATAGACTCGATTCGAAAGGGAGGGAGCCACACGATGAGCGACAAATTCTGGTACGTGGCCGTGTCCGGGCAGCAGCAGGGCCCGTGGACGGCGAACGAGGTCCTCGACGGCATCCGGGCCGGACGCTACGGCCGGGACGCCTACGTCTTCTCCGAGGGGATGCCCAACTGGGTTCCGATCACCAGCCAGCCCGAGTTCGCGGGCGGCTTCGGCGCGGCTCCTGTGGCCGGCGCGGCGCCTCCTCCGCCGCCGGTGCGCTCGGCGGCGCACGAGATCGATTACGAGCTGTTCGGCGAGGAGATGCAGTACGTCGAGATCACCCTCGACCCGGGCGAGGCCTGCATCGCCGAGTCCGGCGCCTTCCTCTTCATGGAGCCGGGCATCCAGATGCAGACCATCTTCGGCGACGGCTCCAGCCAGGACCAGCAGGGCGGCATTATGGGCAAGCTCCTGTCGGCGGGCAAGCGGGTGCTAACCGGCGAGTCGCTGTTCATGACGATGTTCACCAACTCGGGCGGCACGCGCCAGAAGGTGGCCTTCGCCTCGCCTTACCCGGGCCGCATCGTGGCGCTCGACCTGGCTCAGCACGGCGGCCGCGTGCTCTGCGAGAAGGACGCTTTCCTCTGCGCCGCCAAGGGGATCTCGGTCGGAATCGCCTTCCAGCGCAAGCTCGGCACCGGCCTGTTCGGCGGCGAGGGCTTCATCCTTCAGAAGCTGGAGGGGGACGGCCTGGCTTTCGTCCACTCGGGCGGCACCGTGTTCGAGAAGCAGCTCGCGGCGGGCGAGAGCCTCAAGGTCGACACCGGCTGCCTGGTGGCCTTCGAGAGCACGGTCAACTACGACATCCAGCTCGTGAGCGGGGTCAAGAACATGTTCTTCGGCGGTGAGGGCTTCTTCTACGCCCTGCTGACCGGCCCCGGCCGCATCTGGCTGCAGTCGCTGCCGTTCAGCCGCCTGGCCGGACGCGTGATCGCCTCCATCCCGCGCGGCGTGGGTGGCGGGCGCAAGGGCGAGGGTTCGATCCTGGGCGACCTCGGAGACCTGATCGGGGGAGATCGGTAGCGGTCCGGGGGCAGGCACAAGGCCTGCCCCTACAGGTTCAGGCCGTTAGGGTGTAGGGGCAACCCTTGTGGTTGCCCCTTCTGCTTATCGACCGACGGGGGCTTCGACCTTGAGGATGCGACCCCAGGCGTTGCGCAGGGAGTCGGGGAGATCGAGCTCGGGGAAGATCTCGCGCACGTCGTCGCGGCTGACGTAGGTCCAGATATCGTCCCACACCGCGTAGCGGAGGAGGTGGGAGACCACCCAGGCGCGCTGCGCCGGGGTGCCATGGCGCAGCAGGTGACGGGCTTCGTCCGCCGTGACGCGCTGATCGGGGAAGAAGTAGAGGAATTCCTGGCGGTCCGCGCCGTCGCGGCTTCTCACTGGGCCTTGCATGTCTCAGAGTATACCGGGTCCGGGCACGATTCGGGAGAGCCGCCTTTGCCGAAATGCCGCGGGATGCCGCCGGATGCCGCCGGACAGCCCCTTGACCACCGCCGGCCGGTCCGCTAGATTTCCTTCCGCTTCGGGCTTACAGTGTCGAAGTACCGAGCGGGCATAACTCAGCTGGTAGAGTGCAAGCTTCCCAAGCTTGATGTCGCGGGTTCGAATCCCGTTGCCCGCTCCATTTTCTTTCGGACCTCCGTCTCTCGCTACCTCCAGGTCAGAAAGGGGTTATGTCGCTCTTCGGTCGTCGTGACAACGCAAGCTCCACCCCTGCCTCGCCGGGCGACTCCCGATCTCAGGATTCCGCCGCTCCGGCGCCGTCCCCGTCGCGGCCGCAGCAGCGGCGCATCACCCACATCGCCCCCGGCACCCGCATCCGGGGTGAGGTCACCGGCCCGACCGAGCTGCTCGTCGAGGGCGAGGTCGAAGGGGAGATCCGGGTCGACGCGCCGGTGATCGTCGGCGGCGAAGGCGTGGTGCAGGGTCCGATCACCGCCCAGGTGGTGCGCATCGGCGGCCGGGTCTTCGGCAACGTCGTGGCCGCCGACCGGGTCGAGGTCGCCCCGTCCGGCACGCTGGAAGGGGACATCCTCTCGCCGCGCATCACCATCGCGGAAGGGGCCTTCTTCAAGGGCCGCGTCGAGATGAAGAGCGACAAGCCGGAGAAGACGGCCAGGCCGGACAGGCAGGACAAGTCGGAGAAATCGGAAAAATCGGAGAAGGCTGAGGAGACTCGGCGGCCCCGCGAGGGCGGCGAGTCCGGACGTTCAACCAAGGCTTCGGTCGAGCCAGGAAAATCCTAACGTGCGGATCGGCATCCCCAAGGAAATCAAGGACAACGAGTACCGGATCGGCATGGTCCCGGCCGGCGTCCACGCGCTGGTCGAGGCCGGCCACGAAGTGGTGGTCCAGGAGAGCGCGGGCAACGGCAGCGGCATCCCCAACGAAGACTTCGTCAGCGCCGGCGCCCGCCTGGTGCCCGACGCCGCCAGCGTCTGGAACTGGGCGGAGATGGTCGTCAAGGTCAAGGAGCCGGTCGGCCCCGAGTACGACCTCATGCGCCCCGGCCAGACCCTCTTCACCTACCTCCACCTCGCCCCGCTGCCCGAGCTCACCGACGTGCTGCTCGAGAAGCAGGTCACGGGCGTGGCCTACGAGACGATCGAGGACAGGAGCGGCCGTCTGCCGCTGCTGACCCCGATGTCCGAGGTCGCCGGCCGCATGGCCGTGGCGGTGGGCGCGAGCTATCTCCAGAAGGTCCACGGCGGCCGCGGCACGCTGCTCGCCGGCGTCCCCGGCGTCCCGCCCGGCGACGTGGTGGTGATCGGCGGCGGCATCGTCGGCCTGAACTCGATCAAGATGGCCCTCGGCCTCGGCGCCCGCGTCGCGGTCCTGGACACCAACCTCGACCGCCTGCGCCAGATCGACGACCTGTTCCACGGCTCGGTCACCACGCTCGCCAGCAACCAGTACAACCTGCGCGCCGCCATGCGCCGCGCCGACCTGCTGATCGGCGCCGTGCTCATCCCTGGCCGCGCGGCGCCGAAGCTGGTCACCCGCGAGATGCTCAAGCTGATGAAGGAGGGCTCGGTCATCGTCGACGTGGCGGTCGACCAGGGCGGCTGCTTCGAGACCACCCATCCGACGACCCACTCCGACCCGGTCTACGTGGTGGACGGCGTGGTCCACTACTGCGTGGCGAACATGCCCGGCGCCGTCCCCCGCACCTCGACGTTCGCGCTCAACAACGCGACCCTGCCGTACGCCATCGCGCTTGCCAACAAGGGCGTGACCAAGGCCGTGGCCGACGACGCCGGGCTGCTGCCGGGTGTCAACACCTACAAGGGCCACATCACGAACCTGCCCGTGGCGGAATCGCAGAAGCGGCCTTACAAGGCGTTCAAAGATCTGCTGTAGCCCCGGTAATCCCTTCCCATAGATCCTGAAGATCCGTCGGCACCGGCGCCTCGAATTCGAGGCGCCGGCCGTCGATCGGATGCGCGAACGCCAGCTTCCAGGCATGGAGGGCCGGCCGCGGGAAGTCCCGAAGCCGCGCCTGCACGGGCCTTGGGAGCCCCTTCCAGCGCGCCTCGCCGTAGACCGGATCGCCGACCAGCGGATGGCCGATGTGCTTCAAGTGGACCCGGATCTGGTGCGTCCTTCCGGTCTCCAGGTGCAACTCCACCAGCGAGATCCCGGCGCGGGCGGCGAGCGTACGGTAGCCGGTCCGTGACGGCCGGCCGTCGGAGCGCACCGTCATCTCCTTGCGCCTCACCCCGTGGCGGCCGATCGGCGCGTCGACGACCCCGTCCGACGGCTTCGGCTCGCCGTAGGCCACGGCGAGGTAGCGCTTGTCCACCTCGCGCGCCGCGAACGCGCGGGCCAGGCGGTGGTAGGCGGCAGCCGTGCGGGCCACCACCAGTACGCCGCTCGTCCCCTGGTCCAGGCGGTGGACGATCCCCGGCCGGCCCGTGCCGCCGACCCCCGCCATCTCCGGGTAGCGGGCCAGCAGGTGATGGGCGAGCGTGCCGGTCGTCCGTCCGGCGCCTGGGTGGATCGTCAGGCCCGCGGGCTTGTCCAGCACCACGAGGTCCGCGTCCTCGTACAGGACCCGCAGATCCCCTTCCTCCGGCGACACCCGGTCGTCCTTCGGCGCCGGCGGATCGCAGTCGATCCGGTCGCCCTCCGTCAACGGGTAAGAGGGCTTCTCGGTGCGGCCGGCGACGCGGACGTGGCCGTCCTTGATCCAGCGCTGGACCTGGTTGCGGGGAGCGTCGAGGCGGGCCGCCACGTGGCGGTCCAGGCGCTCGCCGGCATCCCCGGGTCCCGCGGTCCAGGAGGTCACGGCGTCTGCGTCGTGGGAGTCGTCTTGTGGTCCTTGTGCGAGCGGAAGCTGTCGATCGCCATGAGGACGATGCCGATCGAGATCGCGCTGTCGGCCACGTTGAACGACGGCCAGTGGTGGAGGCCGACGTAGACGTCGACGAAGTCGGTCACCGCGCCGCTCGACACCCGGTCGATCAGGTTGCCGATCGCGCCGCCCACGACCAGCGAGAGCGCGATCAGCAGGAGGCGGTCCTTGACCGGCGCGTACCAGAAGTAGACGCCCACCGCCGTGAGCGCCGCGAGCCCCAGCAGGGTGAGGAGCCAGCTCCCGCCGGCCACCCCCTCCGAGGCGAAGAGGCCGAAGGCCACGCCGGTGTTGCGCACGTGGGTCAGGTTCAGGAAGCCGGGGATCAGCGGATGGGCCGCGTGATGGGGGAGGTGGACCTCGACCATCCACTTCGTCCACTGGTCCAGCACGATGACCGCCACCGAGACGAACAGGTAGCGCAGCTTGCCGAGTTGGACCGCGGTCCTCACAGGCGTCGTTCCGACGGGGGCAGATTGCTCCGTTTCCACCAGCTGGATCTCCAATCAGGGTTTCGAGAAGGATCGCCGCGCTTGGCGGACGACCTCGGCGACCGCGGAAAGGTCGGGCTCCTGGAAGATCCGGATGCCCGCGACGCCCGCGGCCCCGGCCTCCGACACCTCGCCGAACCGGGAGAGTGTAACCCCACCCAGCGCATACACGGGAATCGGCAGCCGCGCGGCCCGCGCCAATTCGTCCAGGCCGCGCGGTGGACCGTATCGCTCCTTGGAGGGAGTGGGGTAGATCGGGCCGAACGTCACGTAGTCCGCCCCCTCGCCCAGCGCTGCCTCGACCTCCTCCACGTGATGCGTCGAACGGCCGAGCATCACGCCGGTTCCAAAGCGGCGGCGGAGCGCTTCGATCGGCACGCCGTCGGCAGGTAGGTGCGCGCCGTCCGCGCCGGCTGCGAGCGCGATGTCCAGCCGGCCGTTGACGAGGACCACGGCGCCTGAAAGCACGGCCCGGGCCTCCAGGGTCAGATCCAGGACGTCGCGGTCCTCGCGGTCCTTCTCCCGGATCTGGAGAGCACCGACTCCAGCCGCGGCGAGGCGGCGGAGCCAGTCTCCGAACGGCTCGGCCAGGGACGGGAGGTCGCTGATGGCGAGGAGATCAAACGTCGGCGCCGGCACGGGCCTTCCGGGAGAGCAGCGCGTGCAGGTCGTGGGCGCCCCACACCAGGTGGACGAGGCCGAAGCCGCTCACCGCGCCGCGGAAGGCGGGATGGAGCATCATGCCGCGCACCGCCGCCACCGGGAACTGGATGACTGTGCGGTCCCAGACCGGGCTCCAGGCCGCGAACAGGAGAAGGACTCCCGCCTCGGCGCAGTACAGGACGAAAAGCAGGGTGAGGAACGTGGTCATCCGCATGAGCGAAGGGCATTGTATGAAAAATCTCCGCGCCGCCACATCCCAAGAGCGCGATCCATCCCTCCGACTCCAATCGACTATTGACATCACTAGGAACTATATTTATAGTCAATCTCGGAGGTCGCGGTGATGATTCGTAAAGGCAAGGAACAGAAGCAGGAGCTCAAGGAGCTGTCGGACCTTGAGTTGGCCGTCATGGACGTGGTGTGGGAGCTGGGGGAGTGCGGCTCTGCCGAGGTTGTCGAACGCTTCCAGGCGCGCCGGCCGCTGGCGGCGACGACGATCCGTACCGTCCTGGGCATCATCGAGAAGAAGGGATACCTGGAGAGAGTTCCGACCGTGGAGCGCGGACTGCGGTACCGGGCCCGGGTGGAGCGCGAAGCCGTGGCCGAGCGGTCGCTGCGCAAGCTCGTATCGAGCCTGTTCGGCGGCTCTCCGCGGCACGCGATGGCGTATCTCCTTCGCGATGAGGATCTGGACGACGCGGACCTGGAGGAGATCGGCAGAATGATCGAAAACCACAAGCGCAAGGGAGGCCGCTCATGAGCTTGGACATCGTGAATCGTCTCGTCGCCGTCAGCGTCGATCTTTCGGTCCTGGCGGTTCTGGCCTGGGGAGGGCTCCGTCTGCTGCGGCTCCGATCCCCCCGATCCCTGCACTCACCTCGCCTGATCGCCTTGCTCTGGCTCCTGGTCATGATCCGGCCTCTGATCGGGCTGGCCGTAGGCCCCCTGGTCTCCCTGGATCTCCCGTGGCTCTCGATCGAGCCTCCGGCCCGCCAGGTCCAGCACGAGCGTGAAGAGATCCTGAGCCGCGGTGGAGCGGTCCGATCCGAGGAGACCTTCCTGCTCGCTGAGCCCTCGTCCGCGATGACGATAACGGACGGAGCGGCAACGCTCTGGGCCGCCGGAGTGGCGATGCTTCTCTGCATCGCGGTGGTGGACCGGCTGCGCCTGCGGCGGCTCCTCCAGGAATCCGAGCCCGCGCCGGCCAACGTCCGGGAACGCATGGAGGAAGCCGCGCGCAACCTCGGCATCCCGGCAGGCCGGAGGCTGCCCGCGCTGCTTGTCACCCGTACCCTGGAGTCCCCCGCCCTGGCCGGTCTCTGGCGGCCGGTCGTCCTGGTTCCTTCCTGGCTCACAGACGGGGAGCGCCAGGACCAGCTCCGCTGGGCGCTCTCCCACGAGCTGACCCACTGGCGGACGGGCGACCTGCTGGCTGGAGCCGTCCGCCAGGTGTTCCAGACCCTCTTCTTCTTCCACCCGGTTGCCTGGTGGGTCGGCCGGCAGTGGGAAGAAAGTGCGGAGCTCGCCTGCGACCGCGCCCTGGTTTCGACCCGGGAAGAGGCTTCCTCCTACGCCGAGCGCCTGTACGAGATTCTGGTGCAGGCGCGGGGACGGCGCCGGCCCGCGGTCGCGGGTGGGCTCTTCGCCACGCGGACCCAGATCGGCCGGCGGATCTCCGCCTTGCTGCACGAACCCGTCTCCGGTCCGGTCCGGCCGAGTGCCCGCACCGCCATGGTCTTGAGCCTTCTGACCCTTGTGAGCCTCGCCATCGGCGCCGGATGCTCCCATGACCCCAGTCCGATGACGGCGGACCTGAAGCTCTCCGGACGCGACGGTCGGTTCTCCCTCGAAGCCTATGGCCGCTTCGCCCTGACCCGCGACCATGACGA
>JACZDC010069041.1_pt1 | contig 12254 bp, 12 predicted proteins | sample 8641791 | NCBI WGS metagenome assembly JACZDC01 (sample SAMN15324613, study PRJNA640507) | soil metagenome | isolation source: intercropping peanut in the second line | place: China: Luxin town, Laibin City, Guangxi Province | collected 2019-07-25 | depth 10cm m
CCGCTCGACGAGAGCTCCCACGCCCAGGTCTGCGTCATCGGGCCGGCCGTGCGGCGAGATCTTTTTGGCTATGGCCCGGCCGTCGGGCAGGCGCTCAAGATCGACGATGTCTGGCTGGAGGTCGTGGGCGTGCTGGCTCCCGAGGGAGAAGGGACCTCTTTCCAAGGTGTGCAGGTCGGCTCGGTCGAGCGCGAGATCTACCTGCCCGTGACCACGGCGGACCGCAAGTTCGAGCACCGGCCGCTGGACTCGCCGCTCGACGAGATCGTGGTCCGCATGCAGGAGGGCGTGAGCGGCGAGCAGACGGCGGAGCTGGTGCGCGGCCTGCTCGACCGGCTGCACGGCGGCGCCGCGGACTACGAGATCGTGGTGCCCGAAGCGCTTCTCGCGCAGAGCCGCCGCACCCAGCGGCTGTTCAACGTGGTCATGGGCTGCATCGCCGGAATCTCGCTGCTGGTCGGCGGGATCGGGATCATGAACATCATGCTCGCCACGGTCCTGGAGCGCACCCGGGAGATCGGCGTGCGCCGCGCCGTCGGCGCCCGGCAGGCCGACATCCGCTTTCAATTCGTCGTGGAGTCGTTCGCCATCAGCCTGCTCGGCGGCCTGGCCGGGGTGGCGGCGGGCCTCGCCATCTCGCGCGGCGTGGCGGTCTACGCCGGCTGGGAGACCGTGGTGACCGGCGGCGCGATCCTGCTCGCCACCGGCGTCGCCATGGCCGTGGGACTGGCCTCCGGCATCTACCCGGCAGCCCGGGCCGCCGCGCTCGATCCGATCGAGGCTTTGCGTTATGAATGACTTCTGAAATCGGGCACGTTCTTTGAAAGATCGGCGGGACGAAAGGAGAGCCCTCCGATGCAAGCAAAGATCCGCCTGTCCGTGCTCGCCCTGCTGCTGCTCGGCGCCGTGTCCGTGTCCGCTTTCGCCCAGGAGTTGATCGTGGTCCCGATGGGGGCCGCGTCGTCCGGTCCGCGCCAGATCACGGCCGAGGCCATCCCGGCCGCGCCGTCCAATCTCCAGGCCTTCACCGTGTCGTCCAACCAGATCAACCTGACCTGGGTGGACAACTCCAGCGACGAGGCGGAGTTCCGTCTCGAGTTCCGGACCTCGTCCGGCACCTATCAGGACGTCGGCACTTCCATCCCGGCCAACGTCACGGGCGCGCAGGTCCACGGCCTGGCGCCGTCGACCACCTACTTCTTCCGAATCAAGTCGCGCAACGCGAGCGGCGACTCGGCCTATTCGAACGAGGCTTCGGCCACGACCCAGCCGAGCACCAGCGCCTGCGTGACCAGCCCCACGGCCATGTGCCTGAACGGTGGCCGCTTCCGGGTGGAGGCCGCGTTCCGCACCAGCCAGGGCCAGTCCGGCCAGGCGCACGCGGTGCAGCTCGTCGAGGACTCGGGCTACCTCTGGTTCTTCAACCCCAACAACATCGAGGTGGTGGTCAAGGTCCTGAACGCCTGCACGGTGAACAACCGCTACTGGGTCTTCGCCGGCGGCCTGACCAACGTGGAGGTGCAACTCATCGTCACCGACACCCAGACCGGCGTCCAGAAGCGCTACACCAACCCGATCAACACGGCCTTCCAGCCGATCCAGGACACCAGCGCCCTGGCGGTCTGCCCGTAAGAAAAACCGATGGGGCGCAGGACCACCTGCGCCCCCCGCTTCCTTATCCCTTCTTGAGCGAAATCTTGTAGCTGCCCGTACCGGTCGGCCGGTAGTGGCGGACCCGCACCCAGTATTCGCCGGGTTGCAGCTTGGCGCTGATCTTCGCGTTGTTGCCCTCGCCGCTGTCGTCGTCCTCGGCCACCAGCCTGGTCAGCGAGCCGGGTCCGAGCAGGGACATGACCACGTCGGTCTTGCCCGAGGTCTCCACCGTGTAGGTGCCGGCGGCGTCGACCTTCAGGTGGTAGAGGTCCTCCTCGCCGTGCTGGCCGATCGAGGCCGAGACCGTGGCCCCCACCGCGAGCTCCGTGGCCTGCGGCGTGGGCGGCTTGTCCAGCGGATAGGCGGTGCCGATGAACTGCTTGTCGGTGTCCGACAGCTCGGTGTTCCAGCCGATCTCGTAGTCGCCGAGGGTGAGCGCGTTGTCCACCGGGTAGAGCATGATCGACTTCTTGTCGAAGGCCGAGAACTGCGTGATGTCGGCGCCGTAGCGCTGGAAGAGGTTGGTGTCGACCTGGGCGCGCGTCCAGTTGTTGGGCGGACCCTGGTAGTAGCGGTAGACGGCCTCCTTATCCCACGGGATGCCGGCCTGGGGGTGCTGGTGCTCGTGGATGCAGCCCAGGGCGTGCCCGAACTCGTGCACCACCGTGCGGTTGTACTCCTCGTCCGGCGTGTTCGACGTGAACCAGCCGAAGTTCATGGTCGGCTTGTCCTTGGCGATGACCAGGCAGTCGGTGCCGATGTAGGACCAGGAGCCGTCCTTCATGAAGGCGATGCGGATCTCGGCGTCCGGGCTGTTGTCGAACTCCAGCTTGATGTTGGCGAACTGGCACCACTGCAGGGCCTTCTCCTTGACCTTGGCCTGGATGTCCGCCTTCCCTTCGAGGAAGCGGACGTGCAGGGTGCGGCCGTTCTTCCACTTCTTGCCGGTGATGAGGGCGAGGTGGAAGGGAGAGGGCGCCACGCCCATGCCGGCGCGGTTGCGGAACACCGGCAGGTTGGACGGGTTCTCCTCGATGGCCATCTCGGCCGCGTCCACCTGCAGGTCGGGCGGGAGCTCGACGTCGACGCAGACATGGGGCTGCTTCGGTTCTTCGGGCATGGTCGTCCTTTCTCCTACTGCCGGGGTCGGCAGCGATTCTCGACAAGGTCATAGAACGCGCCGGCGTCGACGCCGGGCGGCGGGATCGGGGGAGGAGTCGGTTTGGGAGAGACCGGCGGGTCCATGCCGGCCAGCCCGGCGTGCGACAGGTGGAGCATCCGGCCCGTGCCGCGCACGCGCATCAGGCCGTCGAGGCTCTCGACGCGGACGCCGTCCTCGCCAAGAGCGCCGGCCGCGGCCAGGCCCTTGAGCGCCTCGTCGCGGTCGGACTGCTGCTCGCCGCCCCACTCCGAGGTGAGGCGGGCGCGGACCACCCGCGTCTCCCAGTCGATGGCGAGCGTGGTGCCGACCGTCACCTGCCGTCCGCCCGCGATCGGCACTCCGGCGCCGTTCGGCTCCTCGTGGTCCCAGGAGACCTTGAAGATCAGCTCGCGGATGGGCTCGGCGTCGGCGCCCTTCTTCCGGAAGTAGTACTTGGTGGTGTCGAGGCGCGGCCGGACCCGGAACGGGATGCCCTTGGGGATGCGCAGGAACTCGCGGTTGTGGTCGGCGAACTGGTAGGCGGCCCAGTCGCTGGTGGCGAGCGTCTCCAGGTCCAGCTTCTCGAGCGGCTTGAACGGTACGTTCGTCTCGACCTTGAGCGCGTCGCGGTCGGCCACCATGAAGCGCCGCACGAACTCGTCGCAGATCCACTCCCTCTCCTGGCCGTCGTCGGGATGGGCGGCCTGGTCGGCGGCGAGGATGGCGCGGCCGTAGTCGCCGAACGAGGCCTCGCCCGGCGGCAGGTAGTCGAGGGCGCGCAGGATCATCCTCTTGAAGCGCTCGCCACCCACGAACAGCGCCTTGCCCGAGCCCGGGTAGCCGGGCGACAGCGACTGGTGGATCTTCACCATGACCGTGTAGAGGGCGCCGGTCATCACCTGGCACAGCGAGTGCGGGTCGTAGCGGTTGACCCGGTTGCGCTGGCCGTTCTCGTCCACCGAGGTGTCGGCGCGGTCGAGGGTCTTGTTGTTGAGCAGCGAGCGGAGGTAGCGCGAGGCGCCGGAGGGATCGCGGGCCTGGCCGAACTCGGGCGCCACGGTGCTGAAGGCGGTGGAGTCGGCGATCGAGCCGTTGGTCTCCTTGAGCACGGCGCGCCGGAGCTTCTCGCTGCGGAACGACATCAGAAGCGCGGTGAGGTCGGCGAGCGCCTCGTGGAGCGCCAGCGACTGCGGCGCGAGCGCGTTGTAGAGGTCCGGGGCGATGCCGTCGAGGATCGCGTGCGCGGTCTCGTGGGAGAGCACGTCGCGGGACAGGCAGGCATAGGCGGTCTGGCCGTCGGGCCGCGGGATGTAGAAGAGCTGGAGGCTGTGCGATTCGCGGTCGTAGAACGCGTTGGGCCACTCGCCGGCGCGCGGCACGACGAGGAGCTGCGGCGAGCCGAACGCCCAGGTCAGGCGCCGGCCGAGCGCGTCGGGCTCCTCGAAGAGGTACATGGTGCGGAGCACGGTGGCGAAGGCGCAAACCTGCTGGAACGCGCGTCCATACACCCCGTCCGCATCCGGGATCTCATACGATCCGAGCTTCTTCTTCCCCGGTGGGACGAAGCGGGCGCCTGGCTGGATCTCGCCGGTCTTGGGGTCGAAATCGAGGACCGCGACCCGCCGGCTGACCGGACCGTCGAGGAAGAAGTCCTCGTCGCGGGTGATGAACTCCTCGAAATCGTCGAGGCCCGCCAGCTTGGAGGACTGGGGATCGTCGAGCATGATGGGGAGCTTGGCTTTCACCGCGAGTCTCCTGGGTCGGTGGGTTTCTGAAATGCTGGCACGCCCCTGACCGTGCGTCAATTCAGGCGACGGACAGGCCTGAACGTTTCACGGTTAAACGATGAAGGAAGGTGAAGTCCCTCTCGAACGGGCGCTCTCGAAGCTGGGCCTGACCTCCCGGAGCGAGGCGAGAGCGATGATCCGGGCCGGCCGGGTGAAGGTCGACGGCCGTCCGGCGACCGATCCGCTGGCCCCGGTCGTGCCCGAGAAAGTCTGTGTCGAGATCGACGGCCGGACCGTGGAAAAGACCGCGGCCGGTGACAATCCTCCTCAACAAGCCGCGCGGGGTGGTGACCACCCGGTCCGACCTGGAAGGCCGGCGGACGGTCTACGACTGCCTGGAGGGGCTGGAAGCGCATGTGGTCCCGGTTGGCCGGCTGGACGCGGCGACCACGGGTCTGCTGCTGCTGACGAACGACACCCGCTTCGCGGATCGGGTGACTGATCCCAGGAATCAGGTCCCGCGGGTCTATCTCGTTACGGTCCGGGGAGAGTTGACCGACGCCGAGGCGGGGAGCCTGGAGGCGGAGTGGAGGATGGAGGAGAGATCCTGGCCGCGAAGTCGGTGACGGTTCGGAAGAGGTCCAGGCGGGAGACCCACCTCGTGGTCGAGCTGACCGAGGGCAAGAATCGAGAGATTCGGAGATTGATGGCGGCGGTCGGCCATGAGGTGACCCGGCTGAAGCGGGTGTCCTTCGGGGGGCTGGAGCTGGGGGACCTGTCGCCGGGTGGGTGGCGGGAGGTGAGGGAGAAGGAGCTTCGGGCGGCGTTTCCTGGAAGTTCGGGATAAGATCCCTGCCGTGCGGCTTCAGAGGCTGAGAATCGAAGGCTACAAGGCCTTGAGAGGGCTCGAAGCTCCTCTGGGGTCGCTTGAGGTGTTTGTTGGCGCCAACGGCACCGGAAAGACAAGCGTATTCGAGCTTCTGCGATTCCTGCGCGACGGTATGACGCAGGAGATCCCGCCGGAAATCATTCCAGGGACCTTGGGGCAGAAGATCTTTCATCGTCCCGGCCCCGATCGAATCGCGTGGGAGTTGAGCTTTGAGGATCTCGTCTATACCGGCACATTGATCGGGCCTGTGGGACAGCCCAGAATGGCTGCTGAGCTTGTAAAGGGTGCAGACACCTATCTCAAGGTAGCACGCGGAGATGGGGAGATGGGTGATGCAGGAAGCCTTGCTCCCGTCAATCTCAAAAGGCCTGGTCAGTTTGCTTTGAGTTTGGCGACCAATCCCAAGTTCGAAACTCTGTACCGGCTTCGGGATTACATCGGGGACTGGCGGTTCTACAGCGCTTTCAGGATTGCCAACGAGAAGCTCCGCCAGCCGGTCTTTGTTGAACAGGAACCGGTTCTCCATGAGGATGCGGGCAATCTCAGCGCGGTTCTGCACTATCTCTATACCGAGCACCCCCTGCTCTTCGGTGATCTGCAGCAACATCTCAAGTCGGTGATCCCAGGCTTCAAGTCTCTCTCGGTCAAGGCCCGTGGCGGCCCCGGCCAAGTGCTTGCGCTTTGGCAAGAGGAAGGGGTGGATGTAGACCTCACTCTCGCCGATCTCTCTGACGGCATCCTCCGCCTTCTTTGCTGGGTCGTGCTCTGCGTACACCCCAGGCCGCCGGGACTCATCTGCATCGATGAGCCGAACCAGGGAGTCCACCCCCGGACCCTTCCTCTCCTGGCGGGTCTCTTGGAGAAAGCCGCAGAGCGGACCCAGATCCTCCTGGCCACGCACGCCTCCTACTTCCTGCTTCAGTTCGGGATCGAGCGGATTGCCGTCTTTCGGAAGGAATCCGGTGAGGTGAAGTTTTTGAAACCCAAGGATTCCGAGGCACTCACCCGAAACCTGGAGGACTTCGGTCCCGAGGAGATCGAGGTCATGCACCGCAGCGACGAGTTGGAGCAGCTTGCTTGACCAAAGTCTATGTCTATGTGGAGGGTCCGTCCGACAAGGCGGCCCTGAAGGCTCTGCTTGAGCCGTTGCTTCGCCGGCTCCGAGAGAAGGAGGTCTACGTCACCTTCTTCGACGAGGCGTCCGGGGACCGCAAGAAAGCGATCCTGCTCAAGGTACCGGACCGGGCAGTCAACATCCTCCACAGTCAGCCCCGGAGCCTGGTCGTCGCCCTGCCTGACCTCTACCCGCAGAACAAGGGCTTCCCTCATGCCACCTTCGCCGAGCTCGAGGCAGGTATCCTGGAGAACTTCCGCGCGGCAGCCCGGCGGAAGAAGTTCCACAAGGTCGAAGAGCTGGAGTCGCGATTCAGGGTCTTCTGCCTCAAGTACGACCTGGAAGCGCTCCTCCTGGCCGCCTTCGATTCGCTGAAGGCCCACCTGCAATCTCCCTCCTTGAAGCCGACCTGGAGCCTGCCGGTCGAGGACGTGAACCACGACCATCCGCCCAGGCGGGTTGTTGAAGAGCTGTTCCAGGGCTGCGGGCAGCGATACAAGGACACGGTGGACGCTCCGCTCGTCCTGGGATCGAGCCACTACTCCGAGATCGCCCGAGCCTGCCCGCAGTGCTTCCAGCCGTTTGTCGAGTTCCTTGAGACCCTCTGAAACCTCTAAGCTTCGGGCGGCCTTTCCAAAAGTAGCCCTCTAAGAGAACTAAATATAGAATCGCCAGGATCGAATCTGTTCACGGCGCGACATCACTCGCGAGGGATCCGGATCGGGGGAAAGGAGTTCGAGCTATGACTCTCAGAAAAGTCGAGGTGGCTGACGCTACGGCTTCACTGGCTACCTATGTGCGTGAGGGACATTGGGGGCCGGTCGTGGTTACCGATGGTGGACGACCGGTTGCCGCCCTCGTCATTCTCGACAACACCGATCTGGAGACCCTCTCCCTGAGCAACGATCCGGAGTTCCTGGAACTGATCCAGAGTTCCAGGTCACGTCATACCAGTGAGGGAGGGCTGTCGAGCGCCGAGATGCGACGACGGCTGGCGATCGAGCTCCAGGAGTAGGGGGCAGGTTTTCGTCCCGCGAGAACGCGTTCCCACGGCGCGCGCACGTGTGCGCGGCCGCCGCAAACGCGTGCGCGCACCATGGGAACGCGTGCGCGGCTCGTGGGAACGTGCGCGCACGGGACGGTCTCTCGTTCGCGGCGGAAGAAAACACGAGCGCGGGAGCGGCAAGCGTGTTCTCGGGGCGCGGGCTCGAGAGCGCGGCTCCCGCAAGCCGGTTCCCGGCGTGTGAGAACCCGTGCGCGGCGCGTGAGATCAGCCTCTCAGCGGCCGATATTTTGCAGAAGGTCGGGGCATGGCGACCGATACCCAGGACTACTACCGCCGTATCCTCCCCTTCTACGACGCGGAGCTTCGCGGACGGGGCGACGAGGGTTTCTGGATCGAGATGGCGGGTGAGCCAGAGAATTGCCGGGTCCTGGAATTGGGGGCGGGCACCGGCCGGGCCACGGCGCTCCTGGCGCGGAAGGCCGGTCGGGTGGTCGCCACCGAACTGGTCCCGGAGATGATCGCCCAGGCCCGGCGCAAGGTTGGAGCGTCCCCTCATGTCCAGCTTCTCATGGCCGACATCCGCGAGCTCGGGCTTGAGGAGCGGTTCGACCTGGTCGTGGCCGCCGACGATCCCTTCGTCCACCTCACCGCGGACGAGGACCGCGACCGGGCTTTCCGGGTCGCGGCCGAGCATCTGGCTCCGCAGGGACGCTTCGTCCTCGACGCGGCCTGGTTTCCGCCCGAGGAGCGGGAGGAGACGGCGGACGGGCTGGTCAAGGAGCACGGGACCGAAGACGGCCGGCTGTGCGTGCGCGAGGTCTGGTGCTGCGATCCCGAGACCCGCCTCTGTACCACCCGCTTCGAGTACCGGCAGGACGGAGATCTCGTCGAGCAGGCCTCCTTCCCGGGACGGCTGTGGTCCGTCGACGAGATGGAGGAGCGCGCCAAAGCCTCAGGCCTCCGGATCTCCAGCCTCTGGGGAGACTATGACCGCCGGCCCTGGGAGCGTGGCACGTCGCAGCGCCTCATCGCGGAGCTGAGACGCTGCGATCAACCCTCCACCGGCTCCGCCAGGAACCGATAGCCCACCCAGGGCTCGGTGGCGATGTAGCGCGGGTTGGACGGATCGGGCTCCAGCTTGCGGCGTAGCGAGCCGACGTGGACGCGCACCGTGTCCATGGTCGTGGCCGGGGCTCCGGACCAGACCTTCTCGACGATCTGGCGCAGGGTGACGGGGCGGCCGGGATGGCTGGCCAGCAGTCCCAGGATCGACAGCTCGGTGGGGGTGAGCTTGACCTCGCGGCCGCCCTGGACCACCGCGCGCCGGCCGAGGTCGATCACCAGGTCCGGGAAATGGAGGACGTCCGGGGTCGCCGGGGCGGTGCCGGTGCGGCGGAGCTGGGTCCGGACGCGGGCGAGCAGCTCGCGCAGTGAGAACGGCTTGGTCACGTAATCGTCCGCCCCGAGGTCCAGGGCTCGGACCTTGTCCTCCTCCTCGCCGCGCACGGAGAGGACCAGGACCGGGGTGCGGTCGACGCTCCGCACGGCGGAGATCACCTCGAAGCCGTCGGCCCGCGGCATAGCCAGGTCGGTGACCACCAGCTCGGGGCGGTGCTGGCCGAACAGCTCGCGGCCCTCCACGCCGTCGGCGGCCTCCAGGGTGCGATAGCCCGCCGCCTCCAACTCGCGCGACAGGCTGCGGCGGATGTCCACGTCGTCGTCGATCACCAGGATCAGGGGTTGAGGCCGATTCATGCCGTGCGAGTCTCCAGGATCTCCTCCGGTTCCGGCGCCCTGGGAAGGTCCAGGCGCGCGATGGTGCCGCCGCCGGGACGATCCAGCAGCTCGATCGAGCCGCCGTCCGCCGTGGCCAGGCTGCGGGCGATCCGCAGGCCGAGACCTTCGGACAGAGCCTCGCCGGCGGCGCGCACCGGCAGCCCCGGTCCCCGGTCGCGGACTTCGAGCCGCACCTGCCCGTCCAGGGACTGTGCGGCCAGCTCGAGCGGCTGGTCCGGAGGCGCGGCGCGCGCCGCATTCTCCAGCAGGTTGACCAGGACTTCCAGACTCATCGACGGATCGGTCCAGACGTCGGGGCAGCCCGGCTCGACGAGAACCTCCACGGGCCGGTCTTCCAGGACGAGGGCGAGGTGCTCCCGCGCCGCGCGGAACAGGCTGCCCGCCGGCGTGGGCTCCGGCTGGGGGCGCGCGACGCCGGCCTCCAGGCGCGCCATGGACAGGAGGTTGTCGATGCGGCGGGTCAACCGCTCCTGCTGGACCGAAAGGCCGTGCAGGCTGGCGAGCTCGTCGGGCCGGCCTTCGAAACGCCGCTCCAGACTCTCGATCTCCAGCCGGAGAGAGGTGAGGGGAGTCCGCAGGTCGTGCGACACCGCCCGCAGCAGCGCGGTCTTGAGAGCCTCGCTCTCGCGCACGGCTTCGAGGTGGACGCGCTCCCGGTAGAGCACCTCCACCTCGTGCTGCCGGCTGAGCGCCTCCGCGGCTTCCTGGCGGGCGCGCGTCACCAGGTGGCTGACCAGGGTGGCGGCGGCGAGGAAGCAGGCCTCCTCCATGGTGAGAGTGCCGGTGGGCGGCAGGAAGAAGAGATTGAGACAGAGCGTGGCGGTCAACGAGGCCACCGCGCCCACGGCCCAGCCGCCCCAGGTGGCGAGTCCGAGCACCGCCATGAGGAGCAGCAGGCTGGCGGTGATCTCGTTGGCGCCGGCGGCGGCGCTGGCGAGGGTGACGCCGCCGATCACGGCCGGCACCAGGGCCCACCTCGCCAGGGGCGGCAATCTCGGCCAGCGGGCCGGCTGTCTGTCCATGAAACCAGTCTACCTGGGATAGCATGGCGCGCCATGGCTTTCGGCCGCAGAACCCCCACGGCCCTGGAGAAGAGGCTCGGATACCGCTTCAAGCGCCTCGACCTCCTGGAGCTGGCGCTCACGCACCGGTCCTGGGCCAACGAGCAGGGGGTGCCCGAGCACTACGAGCGCATGGAGTTCCTGGGCGACGCCGTGCTGGGCCTCGTCACCGCCGAATGGCTCTACGAGGGCCACCCCGAGCTGCCCGAGGGCGAGCTGTCGAAGCTCAAGGCCCAGCTCGTCAGCCGCACGTCGCTCGCCCGCCATGCCGGCCGGCTGGAGCTGGGACCGGCGCTGCGCATCGGGGTGGGGGAGGAGCGCTCCGGCGGCCGCACCAAGTCGTCGCTGCTCGCCGACTCCATGGAGGCCGTCTTCGGCGCCGTCTACCTGGACGCCGGCATCGACGCCGCCCGCGCCGCCATCCTGCCCATGCTGGAGGAGGGCGGCGAGGAGGGGCACGGCAAGCTCCTCACCGTCGACGCCAAGACCCACCTCCAGGAGGTCACCCAGGCACTCGGCTGGCCGCTCCCCGAGTACCGGATCGTCGGCGCCGCCGGCCCGGACCACAACAAGGTCTTCACGGTCGAGTGCTGGCTCGACGGCCAGTGCGCCGGACACGGCGAAGGCCCGAGCAAGAAGGTCGCGGAACAGAAGGCCGCGGCCGACGCCCTGGAGCGCATCCCCGACCTGCCGTCCCCCGCGTCCACGACTCCAGGAGAATAAGCTACAATCCCGCGTCTTATGAGCGAACCTACCTCCGTCTACTCCGTCCGCGAGCTGAAAAAGCACATCGGCCAGGACGTCATCGTCAACGGCTGGCTCGACAACAAGCGGTCGAGCGGCAAGATCGCCTTCCTCCAGGTCCGCTGCGGCGGCGGCAGCGTCCAGGCCGTGGCCGGCCGCAACGACGTCTCCGAGGCCGCCTGGGCCGAGATCGAGCGCGTCACCCAGGAGTCCACGATCCGCCTGACCGGCAAGGTCAAGGAGGACAAGCGTTCGCCGAGCGGCGTGGAGGTCCAGATGACCGACTTCCAGGTCCTCTACCTGACCCAGGACTACCCGATCACGCCCAAGGAGCACGGCACCGCGTTCCTCATGGAGCACCGCCACCTCTGGCTGCGCTCCAGCAAGCAGCGCGCGGCCCTGCGGGTGCGCAGCGAGGTCGAGCAGGCGATCCGCGACTTCTTCTACGACCGCGACTTCACCCTCATCGACTCGCCGATCCTCACCCCGGCGGCCTGCGAGGGGACGTCGACGCTGTTCGAGACCGACTACTTCGGCGACAAGGCGTTCCTCAGCCAGTCCGGCCAGCTCTACCTGGAGCCGGCCACGGCGGCGCTCGGCAAGGTCTACTGCTTCGGCCCGACCTTCCGGGCGGAGAAGTCGAAGACCCGGCGCCACCTGATGGAGTTCTGGATGGTCGAGCCCGAGGTCGCCTTCCTGGAGTTCGAGGGGCTCTGCCAACTCGCCCAGGACTTCGTCGGCTCCCTGGTCGCCCGCATCCTCGACCGCGCCAGGGAAGAGCTCAAGGTGCTGGAGCGCGACACCGCGAAGCTGGAGGCCGTGGTGCCGCCGTTCCCGCGCATCACCTACACCAAGGCGGTCGAGATCCTCAACGGCGCGGGCAACCCGATCCAGTGGGGCGACGACTTCGGCGGCGACGAGGAGACGATCCTCGCCAGCCAGTTCGACCGGCCGGTGATGGTCACCCACTTCCCGGCCGCGTTCAAGGCGTTCTACATGCAGCCGACGCCGGACTGCGAGCCGGGCCGGGAGACCGTGCTCGGGCTCGACGTCATCGCTCCCGAGGGCTATGGCGAGATCATCGGCGGCAGCCAGAGGATCCACGACCACGACCTGCTGCTC
>JACZDC010026511.1_pt1 | contig 12221 bp, 9 predicted proteins | sample 8641791 | NCBI WGS metagenome assembly JACZDC01 (sample SAMN15324613, study PRJNA640507) | soil metagenome | isolation source: intercropping peanut in the second line | place: China: Luxin town, Laibin City, Guangxi Province | collected 2019-07-25 | depth 10cm m
GACGGCGTGCCGTTGGTGTCCCGCGGGTTCGCCAGATAGGTGCCGTTGGCGAACAGGGTCGCCCGGCGGAGCTGCTGGAAGGCCTGGACGTCGAACAGGATGCCCCAGCCGCCGTCGCCCGGCTGCACGGACTGGTCGACGGCCTTGCGCGACGAGTTGGTGCCGTCGATGTTGGGATACTCCTGGGTGGCGTCGTACTCGCCGGTCGGAGCCTTGACCCCGAGTCCGATCGAGACGTTGTGCTTGCTCTCCGGAGCGAAAGCCCAGTAGCGGCCGGTCAGGCTGATGTCACCCAGGCCGCTCGCCTCCTGCTTGGCCCGCGGTCCGGGCACCGGGCGGATCGGCGTCGGCACCGCCCACGACGACTTGACGAGAGGGATGCCCAGCGTGAAGCCGAGCCGGTCGCTCGCCGCGTAGGAGACGCCCAGATCGAGCGCCTGCTGGGTGTTGATCACGTTCGTGTGCTGGCGGTCGCGGACGCGCTGATGCTCCGTGCCGCTGTAGTGATCGTCGGATTCGAGGCCGCGATAGGCGAGGCTCACCTGCCATTCGCCCTTCGCGGGAACCAGTTTGCTTGCCGCGCCAAACACGGGCGCGGTCTGTCGGATGAGCACTCACCCCTGGCCGGCGGCGGGACGGGAAGCGATCAGGCCGGCGGTGAGGATGAATGCGGTCAGGACGGGCGCTGAGAATCGGGACATGGATCGGGCTCCTCGAACAAAAGTGCCCGGGGAGTTTACGTGGAAGGGGCAGCCGAGACAAACGCGTACGGCGGGCCGGTATCAGGGACGAGGAGCGCGGCGGCCCTTCAGGTGTTCTTCGAGCTTGGCGGCATACTGGCGGGCGGTCTCGGCGTCCTTGGGATCGGCGGTGGTCGCGGCCAGCTCCTTGACGATGGCCAGGGCTTCCTCGGCCTTCTGCTGATAGGTGAGGGCCACGGCGTCGTTGAAGCGCTTGGCGAAGCGGTTGTGCAGGACCACCCGGCGCAGCTCGGTGATCTGCGGCGAGAGGGACCGGAGGGCGCCGGGCGGGGCGATGAGGAGAAGGCTTTCGCCGAGGGTCAGCGCCTCGTCCAGCTTCTGATCGGCCAGCAGGCGGCTGAGCTCGTTGCCGTTCTCGGTCTCCCAGGCTTCCCAGAGGCGATCTGTCAGCGCCGGAAGGCGTTGCGCGATGTCCTCGGTGATCCTGCGCGCCGCCGCCTCCCGCTGCCCGGAACGGATCAACGCGACCACGAGGTTTTCCGCGGCGCGGCCATCGCCGGGACGCAGGCGCCAGGCGGCTTCCATCGCCCGCAGCCCTTCGGGCGGCATGGGGTTCTCGTTCACATAGGTGAGCGCCAGCTCCGACCAGGCCGTGCCGTTCTCGGGCTCGAGGGCGACCGCCTGTTGGAGGAGGTCCCGGATCCTGGCCTCGGTGGCCGCATCGGCCGCCCCCATGTCGCGCAGCGCATGGGCCTGGTGAAGCCGCAAGCCGGCGTCGGTGGGCGCCGCCGCCGCGGCCTTTTCGACGCAGGCGAGCGCCGCGTCCCGGTGGTCTGCCGCCGCCTGGGCGCGGCAGAGCGCGACCTGTGCCGGTACATAGCCGGGGCGCGCCGCGAGCGCGGCTTGGAAATGCTTTTCAGCTTCCGCCACGCGCGGCTCCACTTGCATCAGCAACAGCTCGCCCAGGCGGGTGAGCAGCTCTTCCTGAGGCAGGGGCTCCAGCCGGATCGCCACCTCCGATTCCGGCTTGACGGGGAACTGGACGTAGTTGAAGAGCTCGCGGCGCAGATAGTCCCGCAGCTCGCGCTCGAGCTGAGCCTCGGTCGTCTGGAACGCGTCGCGGAAGGACTCCGTCACCGGCCGGCCCCGAACCACCTCCTGGAAAAACTGAAACGTCTGCGGCCGGCGCTCCGGGTTGCCGAGCAGAAGGTAGTGCACGAGCGCCCAGGATTCGGCATAGAAGATCCCTTGCCGGTAACCCTCGTTGTAATCCTTCGAGCTGGAATCCACGGCGAAGAGCTGGGACAGCGGGATCAGGGGAGACTGCCTGAGCATCTGGATGTGATCGGGGATCGTCAGGCCGATATCGGCCGTCGTCTCCCCTGACCGGAAGGTGCTGTAGAACTCCGCCATGCCCTCGTTGAGCCAGAGCGGCACGCGGCTGTAGTTGTTGCCCAGAACGAAGTGCAGGTATTCGTGATAGAGGAGACGTTCGACATCCTGGCCGATCTGGGTCTGGATCACCAGGTAGCTCGCCTCGGTCTGCTGCAGGAAATAGCCTCCGACATTGGCAGGCTTGCCTTCATAAAGCGGCTTGTAGGGAGTCAACTCCGAGTTGCTGTCGAAGACATAGAGATAGAGCGGCCGATCGGAGCCGAGCGCGGTTCCAGGGTTGAGCTCGGCCAGAATGGAACGGAGGCGTTCGAGGTTGGCCGCGATGCGCCGGGTGGTACGGTCACTCGCTCCGCTGAAAAACACGAAGTGATCGGTCTCGACGCGCGACCAGCTGTCCCGTTTGCCGGGGAGGGCGGAGGCCGGCCCGGCAAAGGACAGGCAGGCCAGAAGCAAGGCTGTGGCAGCCCGGCGGAAGCTCTTGTGCATTTGTCTCATTCTAGCAAACATCGGACGCCGGAAGCTTCAGTCGTCCGGCTGGCTTGCGCTAGACTCCGCGCCATGACTCCCTTCACCCGCCGCGACTTCCTCGGGGCGACGGCCGCTTCGGCGGCGGCGCTCGCCCTTCCCCGCATGCTGTTCGCGGATGACAGCCTCGACGCCATCCAGGCCGAGATCGTGAAGCGCCACGACGAAGGCGTGCGGCGCCTCCAGGACTGGATCCGCCAGCCATCGATCGCCGCCGAGAAGCGGGGGATGGCCGAAGGTTGCGAGCACATGATGGGCCTGGCCCGCGAGGCCGGGTTCCAGAATGTGACGCAGGTGCCGACCGACGGCCAGCCGGGCGTCTTCGCCACGCTCGACGCTGGCGCGCCGAAGACCGTCGGCCTCTACTTCATGTATGACGTCAAGCAGGTCGATCCCGCGGAATGGTCGTCGCCGCCCTGGGACGCCGCGCTGGTCGACAAGCCCGGCTTCGGCAAGGTGGTGATGGGCCGCGGCGCCGTGAACCAGAAAGGACCGGAGGCGGCCTTCCTGGCGGCCCTGCACGCGATCCGCGGAGCGGGGAAGAAGGTGCCGGTCAACCTCGTGCTCGTCGCGGAGGGCGAGGAGGAGATCGGCTCGCCGCACTTCAGTCAGGTCGTGCGGCGTCCCGAGGTGCGCGCCGCCCTCAAGCGCTGCATCGGCGTCTTCATGCCCCATGCGACGCAGGACCCGGACGGCTCCGTGCTCGTGTCGCTCGGCGCCAAGGGCGTCGTCGAGCTGGAGCTCGTGGCGAGCGGCGAGAAGTGGGGAAGGGGTCCACAGAAGGACGTCCACTCCAGCAACCGCGCCCGTCTCGACAGTCCGGCGTTCCACCTCGTGCAGGCCCTGGCCACCCTGGTCACCCCGGACGGCGATCCGGCCATCGACGGCTTCGCGGCCGCCGCACGCTCCGCCAACGCCGCGCAGAAAGCCCTGCTCGACGCCGCGGCCGCGCGCCTGAGCGAAGCCACCACGAAGAAGTCGCTGTCCGTCGAGCGCTGGGCGCACGACCTGCCCTGGCGCGCCTCGCTGGAGCAGTTCTTCTTCACCCCGACCGTCAACATCGAGGGGCTCGTCGCGGGCTACACGGGACCGGGTGGCAAGACCGTCCTCCCGCACCGCGCCGTGGCCAAGCTCGATCTCCGCCTCGTGCCGGACATGACGTACGACGGCGCCATCGCCTCTCTCAAGGCGCACCTGGCGAAGCGCGGCTTCGGCGACATCGAGGTCAACCCGAGCGGCGGCTACGATCCGACCGACACCTCCGCGGACGCCACCCTGATCCAGTCGCAGCTCGCGGTCTATCGCCGCGCCGGGCTCGATCCGATCCTCCTGCCGCGCCTCGCGGGCTCCTACCCGGGCTATGTCTTCACCAGCGAGCCGCTGAAGCTGCCCGCCGGCCACTTCGGGCTCGGCCATGGCAGCGGCGCCCACGCGCCCGACGAGTACTTCGTGATCGAATCGTCGAATCCCAAGGTCATGGGCTGGGACGGCGCCGTGCGCTCGCACGTGGACTATCTGTACGAGCTGGCGGCGAAGGGCTGAAAGGGAAACCGCCGGCGAGGCGCCGGCGGTCCCCCGGGGAGCGGCCTCAGCGGCCGAGGATCATGCAGCCGAGGGGCGCCTGCACGGACGCGGACGCCGGCGTCAGAAAGGAAGCGTCGAGCTGGCCCGTGGAGTCGGCCGGGCTTTTCGTGGTCGGCTGGCAGAGCGCGACGGAGAGGAAATAGGAGCAGGTGGTCTGCTGGCCGTCCAGGTTGCATTCCCGCGAAGGGTCCTGCGTGCAGAACGTACAGCCGCATCTCGGCGCCGCCTGAGCGGACGCCGTGAAGAGAGTGACGAGGGTGAGAAGACAGAGGATGGAGAGTCGGGCAATCTTGGGCATTTTCATGTGGCCTCCTTCTTGTGAGTGAGCCCGTTAGAGTCGCATAGCTTATTTGCTATGGATCGGCCCGTCAAGCCTTCTCCGGCACATCCCGGGATAAGCTCTCCCTGCCATGGAATCAGCCTCCGCCACCTTTACCTTCCACCCGATCGGGACCGTGCGCTCGCCCTATGCCGCGACCGGCGAGGTCCCCAAGGGACTGGGAGCGCAGCACCGGGCGGAAGGGACGATCGAGATCCTTCCGGAGTACGAGTCCGGGCTCCAGGACATCGAGGGGTTCTCCCATCTCTACGTCCTGTGGGTCTTCGACCGCGCCGGAGCACCGCCAGAGACCTGGGTCGGTACGCCGCCCACGGACGACCGGCCGCACGGCGTCTTCGCGACGCGCTCGCCGCGCCGGCCGAATCCGCTGGCGCTCACGGTCGTCGAGCTCCTAGGCCGCGAAGGCCGGGTCCTCTCGGTCCGCGGCCTCGACATGCTGGACGGCACGCCGGTGCTCGATCTCAAGCCTTATCTTTCGAGCGTCCCGGAAGACAAGCTCCGCCGGGGCTGGCTGGCGGAAGCCGAGGCGCGCAGGTGAGGGACGTCTTCTTGTACCTGCATCCAGGATAAAAATGGTAGGATCAGGAGCAAGGATCGGCCGGCCGATCCGATTCATAGGTGGAACGACAATGTCCGATGCGAACAAGCCCGATGCCAGGACGATACGGCCGACGGAAGCCAGGGACTTCGTGCTCGCTCGACTTTACGGCAGCGAGGAAGAAGTAGTCCAGGATGCGCTGCGGCATCTCCTTCGAGCCCGGCCGGAGGCGCGGGTCGAACTGGCCGTACATCGCTATCAATCCGAGGAGCTTTCTCTGGCCAAGGCGGCTGAGCTTGCCGGGGTCAGTTGGCCGCAGATGCGGGAGATCCTTGCTGAGAAGGGGATCACGCCTCGGCTGGGACCTGAGACCGCTGGGGAAGCTGAGAACGAGGCTCAGGTGCTCAGGGACTTCTTCGCCGCCCGATGAACGTCATCTCGAACACCACTGTTCTCGCCAACTTCTCTGCTATCGCCGCACTCGATAACCTTCGAGATCTGTTTGGCGAGGTCTTTCTCTCGACAGAGGTCTATCAGGAGGTCCAGCGCGGATTGGAGGAGGGGTATTCCTTCTATTCCGAGCTCGAGGAAGTCCTCCATCCAATCCAAGAGAATGGCTGGCTGCGGCTCACAAGCCTGAATACCGAACGAGAAGTGCTGATCTTTTCAAGCCTTCCCGGGCAACTTCATGCGGGCGAAGCTTCCTGTCTGGCAATCGCTCAGCAGCGGAAATGGCTTTTTCTCACCGATGACAAGGCCGCACGCCGCGAAGCGGACAAGAGAGAGATCGCTATTTCAGGTTCACTGGGCTGTCTCGTAATGGGAGTTGAACGCGGCCTTTGGACCCTGGATGAAGCAAATAAGAAGCTCGGCCTGATTATTGCCGCAGGGTTCTTCTCACCAGTGAGGGACTTGGCTGGATTGGTAAAGAAATGATGTCAGCAGAGTCCTGACTCAAAGAGCCACCGCCACCAGTTCCCGCACCTCTCCGCGCACTTCGACCGTCGAGAACCCCTGGTGCTTGTTCACAATCACCTGCTGAGCAAACTCATCCCGCAACTCCGGGATGTGGGTGATGATCCCAACCATCCGCCCGCCCACCCGCAGGCTGTGGAGCGTCTCCGCCACCAAGGCCAGGGTGTCAGGGTCTAGAGTTCCGAAACCTTCATCGATAAACAGGCTGTCCAGATTCACCGCGCCAACGGCCCGTTGCACCTGATCGCTCAGCTCCAGGGCGAGCGCCAACGAGGTAAGGAAAGTCTCCCCTCCGCTGAGGGTGTCGCTGATCCTTGTTTCGTCGGCGTTGTCGTGGTCCACGACCCGGATCTCCTCGTCGTGGAACTCCAGGGAGTAGCGCTCCTGGGTCAACATCATCAGCCGGGTGGAGGCTCCGTGCACGAGCTCGGTGAAAACCTCGTGGAGGACGTAGGCCTGGAACTTGTCGCTCCGTAGATCGTTGGCCAGGAGGTCGTAGACGGGCAGGGCAGCCTCTTCGATCTCCAACTGCTTGCGCAACTCGCCGGAGCGTTCGAGGCGCTTCTTCATGTTGTCGATCTGTCCTTCGAGCGTCTTTTCCTCGCCGAGCGTGGTTTCGACCAGGGTGGTCATCTCCGCGGCGAGCTTCTCTGCGGCCGCCAACTGCTCGTCGGACACCCGCTCCTCGCCCAACTCGGCTCCCAGAGCGGTGAGGCGCTCTTCGGCGGCGTGGCTCTCCTGCGCGTGGCGATGGACCTGGTCCTGGAGCCGCCGGGTCGTGGCTTCGTCGAGGAGGGCCTCGCGGACGGCGGCCTCGTCCTCGAAGCCGGCGCGGGCGATCTCCGCATCCCGGGTCTCGGCTCGTTGCGCGGCTTCCTGGCGCGCGGTCTCGGCGGCTTCGGCCTTGAGACGCCGGGTCTCCTGCGCGGTCGTCAGCCGGTTCCGGGCGGTCGCCTCATCCTCGGCGGCGGCCTTGAGGGTGGTTTCGAGCTGTTGGATCTGCTCTTCCAGAGAGCCGGCCTCGGCGGCGGGGTCTTCTGACTCCGTGATGGCGCGGATCTCCTTCTGCAATGTCGAGAAGCGTTCGCGGTTCGTGCTGCGCTCCTCGTCCAACCGCTTGTGTGTGGCTTCCCTTTCGGCGAGCCGCTCCCTGGCGTTGGCCTCGTCGTTCCGGGCTTTCTCCAGAGTGCGTTCGGCGGTGGCCAGCCGGGTCTGGGCTTCCTGATTCGCCTTGCGGCTCCTGGCGAGCGAGGCGGTCTGCTTTTCGATCCAGGCCTCGATCGCGGCGATCCGCTTGGGGGCATGGCCGCCGAGGGCCTGGAGGACCTCCTTCTCGGTGGCGGTCATGCTGTCCTGCAGCTCCGCGGAGCGCGCTTCCAACTCGGCGAGAGCTTGCCGGGCGGCCTGGAGGCTGGCCTGCTCCCCCGTGAGCGCCGTCTCTTTCTGTCTGGCGAGCGCTTCGGCTTGATTGCGTCGCTCTCTTGCGCTTTGGAGCGCGGCCTTGGCCTTCTCGACGGCCTTCTCGACCTCGGGAGGCAGCACGGCGAGCGGCGGAGAATCCACGATCTGCTCGCACACGGGACAGGGCTCGCCGGGATGCAGGCCCTCGCGCAGATGGTTGGCTTCATCCTGGCTGACGGCGCGGTGGAGCGCTTCCTCGGCAGCCTCGAAGCCACGGAGCGCCTCCTCCGCGGACCTTCGGGCGGACTCGGCTTCTTTCGCGAGGAATTCGAGCTGTCCGGCCTGCTCCTCGACCGCTTCGCGTCTTCGTGCAAGGTCGGCCAGGATATCGGGCAGGCCCTTTCGAACGGCGCCGAGAGCGGCGGCCCGATCCCGGACGCTCTCCAGAAGCTCGTCGAGCTCCGGGTCGTAGCCGGAGGTTTCCACGGCCTGCCTGGCGGCGTCGACCACAGTCTGTTGCTGCGCCTGGACGGCCTTCGCCGATTCCGCGGTCGTGGCGAGCGTGGACAACTCGGTTTCCAAAGCCGCCAGATCGCGGGTCTGCCGTTCGATGGCCTCCTGGAGACGATTCCGTTCCGGCAGGCGTCCGAGCACCTGGTGGAGGAGGGCGACCTGCTCGCGGATCTTCCTGATGGATTTCGCAGCCTTGTCCGCGGACTTCAAGGCCGTGGCCTTGGCGGTCCAATCCTTCTGCGCGGAGTCCTGCTGGGCCTGAGCTTCGGCGGCCCCTTGCTGCGCGGACTGCGCGGCGCTGGCGGCCCGGGATGTCTCCTGGAGCAACGGCAGCAGGGGGAGCGCTCTCGCGGAGGCTTCGATGCGGGCCCGGTCGCGGCCCACCTGCTCGGCCTGCTTCTGGAGAGAGTCGCGCTTTTCTTCGACCTGCTGGAGCTCCCGCGTCTTCGCGTGCAGTGGGCGCAGACGGGCAAGCCCCTTCTGGATTTCGTCCCGGTTCTTTCTCCGGATGTGGAGCGTCTCGACGACCTGCGCGTGCTTCGCCTCCAGCGCGGCGACGGCGGCCTCGTCGACGCCCGCGTATTCATCGGAAAGGATTTTCCTGAGTGAGTCGACGGCGGCCTTCCTGGCGGCAGCCGAGCGCTGGGCCCGCTCTCGCATGCGTTCGTAGACGTCGAGGCGGAGGAGCGTGCGGAGCATGCTGCGGCGGTCTCTCGGCTGCGCCTTGAGAAACCTTGCGAATTCGCCCTGCGGCAGGATCACGGCCTGCATGAAGGCGGCGGCTTCGAGGCCCAGGATCTGGACCACCTGATCGGAGACGGTGCGGACCTGGTCGGCGAGGGTCCGCACCGCGTTGTCGGCGCCAAGCTCCTCCAGGCGGACCATCTGGGAACCGTTGCGCCGCAGGACTCTTGCGATCCGATAGTGGTTCGAGCCGATCTCGAAGTCGAGGACGACGCTCGCCCGATTCCGGGAGGCCGAGATCATCTCGGTCCGGTTGTGGATGTCGACTCGCGGAATCTCGCCATAGAGCGCGAAGAGGATCGCATCCAGCAGGGTCGACTTGCCGGCGCCGGTCGGCCCGGAAATGGCGAAGAGGTCGAGCGTGCTGAAGTCGATCTCCTGCTTGTCGCGGAAGCAGGCGAGGCCCTCGATGGTGAGATGGACGGGCCGCACCGATCTATTCCTCCACCAGCGCGGACTGATCGTAAAGGTTTTGGAAAGCCTCCAGAACGGCCCAATCCGCTTCCTGCTGGTGCGTGCGCAGATGGTAGGCGCGATAGTGCCCCACGGGTGAAAGCCCCGGCTCCAGCCGGACGTCCGGAACCTCGTCGGGCTCGGGCAACTCGGCGCGCACGACGAGCGCGTTCGGGAGCAGCTCGCGGACCTTGCGATTGAGATCGGGATCCTTCTCGGTCAACGGGACCGTCACGCGCAGCCAACCCTTGGGAAGCTCGTCCGCGGTTTTCTCCAATTCGTCGAGCGTGACCCGGACATCGACGAGCGGCAGTCCTCCTTCATAAGGAATGTGCTCGACGGTGGCCGGCTGGCCCGGCGAGACATCGATGACGATGAAGGTCTTCTCCTCGCCGGCTTCGCCGAAATCCATCTGGAGAAGCGATCCGGCATAGTACGTGGGTGCGGGGACTTCGATCCTTTGCGGCCTGTGGATGTGGCCGAGCGCGATGTAGCTCGCGTGCGTCGGCAGGGACTCGGCCAGCGCGGCCCAATCCTCCGCGATATGGACGCGGCGCTCGGACTCGCCGAAGACGGCACCCTGGATGTGGGTGTGGGCCATGAGGATGTTGACGGCGTCACGCCGGAAGGGGGAGCAGAGATCCTGGACGGCGCGCTCGAACGTCCGGGCGTATTTGATCCGGGCGCTCGTCTCCTCGCCGGCGATGTCGAGCGCGGACACCCAGGAGCCCGGGGAGGCGAACGGCAGCGCGGCGACGACGGCCTTCTCTCCGGAATGGGTCTCGACGGTCCGGGTCCCGCCTCGCGCCGCGGGGCGCGGGCGGCCGAGGATCTGCACGTTCACAAACTCGGTGAGCAGCGAACGGGCGTCCAGCCGCAGCGGATCGTCATGGTTGCCGGCTACCACGAGCATCTGCGCGCCGGTCCGGCCGACGCGCACGAGGAAGCGGTTCACGAGCTGCTCGGCCTCGGCGGGCGGGTTCCGGCTCTCGAACACATCGCCGGTGTGGAGGACGAGGTCGATGGAGTGGTCTTCGATGAAGGTCGCGAGATGGTCGAGCACGGCCGCCAGCTCGTCGAACCGCTGGATGCCCTTCCATCGCCGGCCGACGTGCCAATCGCTGGTATGGACGATCTTCACGGCCGGGAGTCTATAACAAGGGCGTCCCTTTCGGCGGTTTTTCTCGTCTCGCTTTGCTACGGCGCGTCGCCGCGCTGGGGCCGCTATACTCGCATCATGCAATTCCGCCGCGTTGTCCTGTTCCTCGTGTTGCTGGCCGTCCTGCCCGCCTGGGGTCAGGAGGACGGCCAGGCGGCTCTGAAGGCTCAGTTGGCGCGCATCGCGGCGCTGCGCGAGCAGCGTCCAAACGATGGGTTGCTCGCATTTTACCAGGCCCTCACCCATGTCCAGTTGGGAGAGCGGACGGCTGCGCTGGCGGAGCTCCGCAGCCTCTTTGGCAGGCATCTCGGGTTGATCCCCGCTCCCGGTCTGGGGTTCGACGCGCTCTGGGCCGACGAGGAATTCCAGGCGGTTCGCCGGCAGCTCGAAGCGGAGGAGGAGCGCACGCCGGAATCCCCCGTGGCCGTGCGATTGACCGATCCTGGACTGATTCCCGAGGGAATCGCGTGGGATGCGAAAGGCCGCCGCTTCTTCCTGGGGAGCATCGCGCAACGCAAGATCATCACGGTCGATCGCCAAGGGAAGACGCGGGATTTCTCGCACGCCGACGACCATCTCGAAACCGTGCTCGGCCTTGCCGTCGACGCGAAGCGGAACCGCCTTTACGCCGTCACCACCAACGGCTTCGAGACGGCGGCTGAGACGGCGCGGCGCAATGCCGTCCTGAGCTACGACCTGCGCAACGGGCGCCGGCTCGCACGCTTCGACATCGCGGATGCCATGCAGCTCAACGACGTCGCCGTCGCTCCAGACGGCACGGTCTACGTGAGCGATTCCGCCGCGGGCAGCGTGTACCGGTTGGATCCCAAGGCGCGCGGCTTCGTGCCGCACGGCGAGCCGGGCGCCATGAGCGGAGCCAACGGTCTCGCGGTGGCGCCCGACGGAAAGCTGTACGTCACCCTGTCCACGGGGATCGGTCTGGTCGAGGATGGAAAGGTCCAGCGTCTGCCCCAGCCGGACACCGTCGTGACGGGCGGCATCGACGGTCTCTACTGGCACGAGGGCGACCTGCTCGGAGTGCAGAACGGCTGCAATCCGGGCCGGGTGATCCGCATCCGTCTCGGCGAGCAGGGCCGTCGTATTTCGGGCGTGCAGGTCCTCCAATCCCATCATCATCCCGCCTTCGACGAGCCGACCACGGGGGCCCTGATGGGTGACGCGCTCTACGTGATCGCCAACTCCCAGGTGGGCCGCTTTCAACCCGACGGCACCATCAAGGACGGAGCCAGCCTGAAAGCTCCCGTGCTGGTCGCCGTTCCTCTCCGACGGTGAATCAGGCGGCGTCCCTTCTCCTTTCCCGAATTCCCTCCCTTCCTCCCCTTCCGAACCGGGTTTTCATCTCAAAACGGGAGCCTTCCGGCGTCTCCCGATTCTTCCCGCCGTCCTGACAGAACGGGTCGGCCGAACGTCCGGCTAGGGTCAGCCGAACGCCGGCTTGGGTCAGCCGACCATCGGCAAGGATCGGCCGAACTGCAGCAAGCGCAGCCGGACGTCGGCAAGGATCAGCCGAGCGTCGGCTGGAGTCGGCCGAACGGCGGCTGGAGTCGGCCGAACGTCGGCAAGGATCAGCCGAGCGTAGGCTAGAGTCGGCCGAGCGTCGGCAGGGTCGGCCGAATGCCGGCTAGGGTCGGCCGAGCGTCAACGAGGGCCGGCCGAACGTCGGCTAGGGTCGGCCGACGCACGGCCTCAAAGCCAACTGGATCTCTCCTTCCGGTGTGGTACCCTTCGATTCCCAAGCACCCACGGCTGTCTCCTTCTTCAACATCCTCCCGCCAGTTGATGACATTCGAGGGCCGTTTTCCGTCTCTTTATAGAGCACGGGGTCAAGGAGAACCTGGTGGAGAAGGTGCTGGACTGGCCGGGAGTCCACGC
>JACZDC010113174.1_pt1 | contig 12198 bp, 7 predicted proteins | sample 8641791 | NCBI WGS metagenome assembly JACZDC01 (sample SAMN15324613, study PRJNA640507) | soil metagenome | isolation source: intercropping peanut in the second line | place: China: Luxin town, Laibin City, Guangxi Province | collected 2019-07-25 | depth 10cm m
CGATCAAGCCGCCGCCTCGACCACCATCGCGATCCCCTGACCGCCGCCGATGCACGCCGACGCCACCCCCACTCCCCCGCCCCGGCGCCGCAGCTCGCGCAGCAGCGTGATGAGGAGACGCGTGCCCGAGGCGCCCAGCGGATGCCCGAGCGCGATCGCGCCGCCGTTGACGTTCAGCTTGTCGACGTCGAGCTTCAGCTCGCGGATCACCGCCAGGATCTGGCCGGCGAAGGCCTCGTTGATCTCGAACAGGTTCACGTCGTCCATCGTCATGCCGGCCTTCTTGAGCGCCGCCTGGATCGCGGGCGCCGGACCGATGCCCATGCGCGACGGGTCCACGCCGACCGTGGCCCAGGAGACGATGCGGCCGAGCGGCTTCCAGCCCTTCTCCTCCGCCTTCTGCTGCGTGGACAGGAGCATCATGGCCGCGCCGTCGACGATGCCCGAGGCGTTGCCGGCAGTGACGAAACCGTCCTTGTCGAACGCCGCGGGCAGGCCGACGAGGTCGTCCATGGTCGTGTCCGGCCGCATATGGTCGTCGCGCTCCACGGTCTTCGCCCGCTTGCCCTTGCCGACGGTGACCGGGATGACCTCTTCGCCGAGCCGGCCCGCCTTCCAGGCCCCGCCGGCGCGGCGCTGCGACTGGATCGCGAACTCGTCCTGCTCCTGGCGGGAGATCCCGTAGTCGCGGGCGAGGTTGTTGCTCGTCTGCGCCATGTAGAAGCCGCAGTAGGTGTCCATCAGGGCCACCATCAGGAGGTCCTGGAGCTGGCCCTGGCCGAGCTTGAACCCCTTGCGCGCGCCCCAGATCACGTGCGGCGCCTGCGACATGTTCTCCATGCCGCCCACCAGGCAGGTGTTGGCCTCCCCGGCCAGGATCAGGTGCGAGCCGGAGATCACGGACTGGATGCCCGAGCCGCACAGCCGGTTGACCGTGAGGGCCGGCACCTCCTGCGGCACGCCGGCCTTGAGCGCCACGTGGCGCGCGCCGTAGATGGCGTCGGGCGACGTCTGGAGAGCGTTGCCGACCACGGTATGGTCGATCTCGCTCCCCTCGACGCCGGCGCGGGTCAGCAGCTCCTTGGCCGCGGTCGCGGCAAGGTCGATGGCCGAAATCTCGGCGAAGTCCCCGTTGTAGTCGATCATCGGGGTGCGGTATCCGTCTACGAGGACCAGGTCCCGTACGTTCATCTGATTGAGCCTCCGTCAGGCGATTCTATAAGAGATGGCCGCCACCCGATGAAAGCGGCGCCGCCATCGGTTGAAGTCGTTGCCGGGTGAGGTCCGGTGCGTGAGCAGGACGAGCACCCGCCCCTTTCCGGGATCAATTGCAGGGTCGATCCACAGGCTGCCGCCGGCGAAGCCGGTGTGACCGAAGGAGCCGGGCGGGAGCGCCCGTCCGGCGCTGCCTCGCAGGGTCCGCCGCCACCATCCCAGCAGGAAGGGGCGTCCGGTCAGGGCTTGTGCGACGGCCTCTCGTTTCAACAGGCGGCGGGGCTCGGCCCATTCCGCGCCGAGCTTCCAGAGATCGCGCGCCGTGCCGAACAGCCCGGCATGGCCGGTCAGACCCCATTTCATCAGGAATCTCGCGTTCCCGTCCTGCGGCATCCCGACCGGCGGCGGACCCTGCGGCTGGATGGAGATTCCCATCCTCGCCGCCAGCTCCACCTCCTTGTCCGTGTCCATGCGGCTCGGCGCCACGTCCGGCCGGTCGCCCGGCGCCGGCTCGACGCCGGTCATCTCCAGCGGCGTGAAGACGCGCGTCCGCAGCAGGTCCGCCAGACGCTCGCCCGTCGCCGCCTCGGCGGCCATGCCGTAGAGGAGGAAGTCCGGATCGCTGTACACCGGTTTCCGGCTGTCCCGCAGCAGCTCGCCGCTCAGAAGGAGTCTCAGCGCTTCGTCGTGCGAGCGGCGCGAGCGGCACAGGTGGTAGAACGGCGCCCAGGCCACCAGGCCGGAGCGGTGCCGCAGGAGATCGGCCATCGTCCGCTTCGCCAGCTTCGGATGCGCCTCGCTCCAGACCTCGCCGATCCGGGTCGCGAGCGGCAGGCTTCCCTCCTCGTCCAGGACCAGGGCCAGGGTCGCGGTGATCGGCTTGGTCAGCGACGCGTAGTCGAACCGCGTCTCCGGCGAGGCGCCTCCCTCCCAGAGGATCCCGTCCGCCGTGCCGACCACCGCCGCAGCGGCCGACGCGGTGCCGGTCGCGAGGAGGGAGTCCAGGAAGTCCTTCATCTCCATCAGACGTAGTTCGCCGGGTCTCCGGTCTGGAAGACCACCACCCGCTCCCCCTTCGCGAACGCGCCCCGGGCCGCGAGATCCTCGACGGCGGCAAAGGCGGCGGCGCCTTCGGGGCCGATCATCATGCCTTCGATCCGGGCCGCCCGCTCCTGGATGGCGGGGAGTCGCGACTCGTCCACCGCGATCGCCGTGCCTCCCGACTCCCGCACCGCCTTGAGGACCAGGAAGTCGCCGACCGCGCGCGGCACGCGCAGACCCCAGACGCGCGTGTCCGCGTCCTCCCAGGGGTCCGCCGCGTCCTTGCCTTCCTCGAAGGCGCGGACGATCGGCGCGCAGCCCGTCGGCTGGACCACCACGAAGCGCGGCCTCTTCTCTCCGAGCAGGCCGAGCCGGCGCAGCTCGTCGAAAGCCTTGTGCATGCCAACCACTCCGGTGCCGCCGCCCAGGGGATAGACGATCCAGTCCGGCACGTCCCAGCCGAGCTGCTCGGCCAGCTCCAGGCCCATGGTCTTCTTGCCCTCGGCCCGGTACGGCTCGCGCAGGGTCGAAAGGTTCCAGTAGCCGTCGTCCTGGCGCAGGAGCTTCCCGGCGTCCAGCAGGGTGCCGCGCGCGGTGAGCACCTCGGCGCCGTAGTAGCGGCAGCGCTCCTTGACCGTCTCCGGCGTATCGTCAGGCAAAGCCACGCGCGAGCGCATCCCGGCCGCCGCGGCGTAGGCGGTGAGCGCGAGCGCGGCGTTGCCGGCGCTCGGAAGCTGCACCCCTTCGGCGCCCAGCTCCCGCGCCCGGTTCACGGCCAGCGACAGGCCGCGCGCCTTGAACGATCCCGTAGGGTTCTGAGACTCGTCCTTGACCATCATCTCGATATCGGCGGGGGCGTCCGGCACCATGCGGCGGAGGCGGATCAGCGGCGTACCGCCTTCTCCCAGGTCGATGCGGTCCTCGAAGCGTTCGACCGGCAGCAGCTCGCGGTAGCGCCAGAGGGTCCACGGCCGCCCCGGCAGGGACCGGCGCAGCAGCTCGCCCTTTTCACGATCGAGGTCGTACTCCACCAGCCAGGGAGCCCCGGCGGGCGAGAGAAAAGCCGGCTCGTCGAGCGGCGCGGTGACGCCGGTGCGCGAGCAGACCAGATGTCGGGCCCAGTGCGGCCTCATGGTTTCTCCTTGTTGTCGAGCCGGGCCACCAGCCCGGCATTGTCCCGGACCGCGGGCGAAAGCTCCGGCGGCGCGCCCTTGAGCAGGCGGCGCACCTCGGCGATGTCCCGGTCCAGCTCGGCGATCTTCGCCGGGTCCGTGGCGACCCGGCGCCTCTCCTCCAGCGAGCGCAGAATCCGCCGCCGGCCCTCGATCACCTTGAGGTCGAGCCCCGAGGCCAACCCGGCCAGCCGCGCCTCCCTCACTCGATCCCTCACCCACCCGGACTCCTCCCGGCTGAACCCCTTCCCGCCGTCCTTCAGATAGATCCGCACCTGCGCCTCCGTCAGACGGCCGTCGGCCGGAGGCTGGAACGCCCTGGGCCTCTCCGGTTCGCGCTGGCAGGCGGACAGGAGGACCAGGGTCAGGAGGACCGCTTTTAGGGAGAAACGCTGCCGCCTCATTCCGTCCGCTTGCGGACCACCAGGCGTACGGGCACGCCCGGGAGGTCCAGCTCCTCGCGCAGGCGGTTCTCCAGGTAGCGCCGGTAGTGGTGGTTGCGCGGCAGCGCCCGGTTCGCGAAGAGCATGAAGGTCGGCGGCGCGGTCGAGACCTGGGTCGCGTAGTACAGCCGCCAGGGCGCTCCACCCAGCGCCGGCGGGCTCACCTTGCGGATCGCGGTCTCGAAGAAGCGGTTGAGCTGGCCCGTGCTCAGGCGCACGTGGTACGCCTCCAGCGCCTTGTCGATCGGCTTCCAGAGTTTCTCGATCCCGCGGCCGGTGAGCGCCGAGACGTTGATCCGGCCCGGGTCCGACAGCAGCTCGTCCATCTTCTGCATCTGGAACTCGAGCTTCTCGCGCTTCTCCTCGTCGAGGAGGTCCCACTTGTTGATCGCCACCACCGCGGCGCGGCCCAGCTCCCAGATGGTGCCGGCGATGGCGAGGTCGCCGCTCGTGATCCCCTGCGCGGCGTCGACCACCAGCACCGCCACCTGCGAACGCTCGATCTGCCGCCGGGCCATCATCACCGCCAGCTCCTCGGGCTGGCCCGACGTCTGGCTGCGGCGCCGGATGCCCGCGGTGTCGATCAGCAGGTAGGAGCGGTCTCCCCGTGTCACCAGCGTGTCCACCGGGTCGCGGGTGGTGCCGGCCACCGGCGAGACGAGCGAGCGCGGCAGGCCCGAGATGCGGTTCAGAAGCGACGACTTGCCCACGTTCGGCCGGCCCACGATAGCCACCGGCGGCGCGTCCGGCGTGGGCACGTCCGGGAGCTCCGGCAGCGCCAGGGCGAGCGCCTCGCGCAGATCGTCGGTGCCGCCGCCGTGCTCGGCCGAGACCAGGAGCTGCTGGTCGATCCCCAGGCTGTAGAACTCCGGGAAACGGTCGCGGCCCTCCCGCGTATCGCCCTTGTTCACCACCAGGATCGTGGGCTTGCCGTAAGGCCGGATGCGCTCCCACACCGACTCATCCGCCGACACCAGCCCCTGCTTGCCGTCGACCACAAAGAGAAGGAGGTCGCTCTCCTCGATCGCCAGGAAGACCTGCTGCGACAGACCCAGGGTATCGCCCTCCAGCATCAGGCCGCCGGTGTCGATCAACTGGAAGGTGCGGTCGTCGTTGAGCGGAGCCAGACCGGTGATGCGGTCGCGGGTCACGCCGGGCATGTCGTGGACGATCGCCTGGCGTTTTCCGACCAGGCGGTTGAAGAGCGTGGATTTGCCCACGTTGGGACGGCCCACGATGGCGACGGTAGGGGTCAAAGCCATAGCGGCCGGCAGCATACCACCCATAGGGATAGCGACAGGACTGCCCAAAAACCGATAGCATTTCCGCGATGTCTATGCGCGCCCGACTCCGCGAGGACCAACGGGAAGCCGGGCCGCGGCTCCCATCGAAACCGCTCTGCCTGGGACGGGAGACCGAGGCGCGCAGTCTCGTCGCCGACCTGCTGCACGGCTCCACCGCCCTGTCCGTCACCGGCCCGGCCGGCATGGGCAAGGCCACCCTTCTCCTCACCGCACTCCACCATTCGCGCGTCGAGGCGCTCTTCGGCGACCGGCGGTTCTTCGTGCGCTGCGACGCCGCCCGCAGCCGCGACGCCCTCCTCGTCGATCTCGGCGGCGCTCTCGGGCTGGAGCCCTGGCAGGGCCTGGAGGACCGCCTGCTCGATGAGCTGCGGAAAGCGCCCGCCATCCTCGCGCTCGCAGGTCTCGACGTCCCCTGGCAGTCCGATCCGGAAAGGACCGAGGCCCTCCTCGCCTGTCTCAGCACCATCCACGGCCTCACCCTCGCCCTGACCGTGAGCGACGACGAGCTTCCGCCGGGACTTCCGGGCCGCCAGTCCCTCCGCCTCGGACCGCTCAACCGTCCGGCCGCCCGCGAGCTTTTCCTCACGCTCGCCGGCTCGCGCTTCGAAGACGACCCGGGCCTCGATCCTGTTCTCGATCTGAGCGGCCGTGTCCCGCTCGCCGTCTCCGTCCTCGCCCGCGCGGCCCGGTGCCAGACGGACCTCGCCGCGGTCCGCGAACGCTGGCAGTCCTGCCGCGACCAGCGCGCCGCCCGTCTCCGCTGGCTGGGCATCCAGGAATGGCTCCTGCACGTCGAGGTCCCGCTGGAGGTGGCGCTGGCCGGTCCGGGAGTGACTCCGGACGCGCTGCGCCTCCTCTCCCTCCTGGCCGATCTCCCGGACGGCGTCCGCCTGGAGGACCTTCCCCTGCTCCTGCCGCAGGGAGGCGAGGCGGCGCCGGTGCTCACCGCCGCGGGCCTCGCCTTCGAAGAGCACGGCCGGCTGCGCGTGCTCGCGCCGGTCCGCGAAGAGATCAAGCGCGAGCATCCGCCCGAGGATGAGGATCTCGACCGCGCCGTGGCCCTCTACCTGGAGCGCGGCGCGGCCGTGGGGTGGATCGAGGAGCCCAGCAACATCCACTCCATGCTCCTGCTGGGCTTGGAGGGACCGGACCCTGAGCCGGCGATCCGTGCGGCGCTCGGCCTCGGCGACCTCCTGCGTTCTCTGGACTGGGGGTCCGGCGGCCTTTATGAGCTGGAGCGGGCCGCCGAGGTGGCGCGCGAGACCGGCCGCGACGAGCTCGCCGGGCTCTGCTCCTCCCTCCTCGGCGACCTCGCCCAGGCGCGCTCGGACGCGGAGACCTCCCGCGACCTTTATGAAGAGGCACTGCGTCGCTACCGCCTTGCCGGCGAGGTCCGCGGCGAGGCGCTCTGCCTGCGCAACCTGGGCGACCTCGCGCTCGACAGCTCGGACCTGGAGACCGCCCGAGTCCGCTTCGAGGACGCGCTCCCGCTCTTCCGCATGAATCATGACGCCCGCGGCGAAGCTCACTGTCTGCGCCGCCTCGGCGACGCCGCCCTGCAGCGCGACGACTTCGAAACGGCCCGGCTCCAGTATGAAGAAGCCCTCCCCGTCTACCGCCGGCTACGCGACCGGCTCGGCGAGGCCGACTGCCTCCGCAGCCTGGGCGACATCGCGGCGATCCGCACCGAGCTCGGAGCCGCGCTCGAGAGGTACGCCGAGGCCACGGCCCTGTACCACCGCGTCGGCAACCTTCAGGGAGAGGCCCACTGCCTGCGCGCCCAGGGAGACCTGGCGCTCATCTCGAACGATCTGGCCGGCGCCAAGGGTCGCTATCGGGAAGCGTTGTCACTCTATCGCCGGGTCGGCGATCTCCTGGGACAGGCCAACTGTCTCCAGCGCGAAGGCGACCTTGCGGCCGCACTCACCGACGCCTGCGCCGCCCGCTTCCGCTACGAGGAGGCCCTGAGCCTCTGCGAAAGAGTCCAGGAACCCTACGCCCTCGGCCTCGTCCACATTCGTCTCGCCCTGATCCAGGCGGAAGGCTCGGATGAACGCCGCCAGCACATCGAAGCCGCCCGCACGAGTTGGCAAGGGCTCAGCCGGCCGGATCTCCTCGCCTTCCTGGATCAGGTCGGCCCCGAAGAAACCTGACCGGCTTGTCGCGAAACTGGCCCCGTCTGTCGTCACTCCCCTGATTTCTGTTGCGACAATTCGAAGGGCTGCGTCAGCCCCCTGAATTGTCCCGGCAAATCTTTGGCTTGTCGCGTCAGATCTCTCTCCGTTTGCTGCAACACCGGAGTTTTTTTGATGCGACGCTGTCGTGAGTCGCGACAGATTCCTCTCCATCTGACGCGACAGTGCCGGGCGTCGACGCAAATCAGACGACTTTTGACGCGACTCTCTTGAGGGCAACGCCCGCGCACACTCCATTTGCCGCGACTTTCGCGCGAGTCGCGTCAAAAAACTCGGGAGCGCCAGCCCCCCGCCAAGCCGACTTCGCGACAAACCGGGAGGGGGCGCCCTCTCCCGCAAAGCGGGGGAGGGACGGGGAGGGGTCTTCTCCACCACCGCCTCCTCCGCTAGCATTCAGGAGAATGTCCCAAGACCCCGTCGAAGACCTCCGCCAGGAGATCGAGAAAGGCCACGTCCTGGTGGTCGTCGGCTCCGGCGTCTCCCTCGCAGCCACGAACGGGAATCCCCTCGCCTCCTGGACCGGTCTCCTGAAGGACGGCGTCGAGCGCTGCGTCAAGGTCAAGGGCCTCGACGCCAGGTGGGCGAACCGGGTCCGGGAGGAGATCGACTCCGGCGACATGGACGACCTCCTCTCTGCCGCCGAGAAGATCTCCAGCAAGCTCGGCTTTCCGGACGGCGGCGAGTATCGGCGCTGGCTGCGCGAGACGGTCGGAGGTCTCCAGGTGCAGGATCGCTCCGTCCTGGAGGCTCTGAAGGATCTCAGTCTTCCACTGGCTACGACCAACTACGACGGACTGATCGAAGAGATCACCGGATTGTCTCCCGTGACCTGGCTCGACGGCGACCGGATAGCCCAAGCCATCCTCAGGGATGAGCCGGCCATCATCCATCTCCATGGCCACTGGAAAGAGCCTAAGTCGGTGATCCTGGGGCTGCGGTCTTACGAGAGGATTCTCAGCCACGGCCACGCCCAGGCCCTGCTCCGGGCCGTCCAGACTCTCCACACCCTGCTCTTCGTCGGGTGCGGAGACGGACTCTCCGACCCCAACTTCGGAGCGTTGCTGGATTGGGCGCGTGGCGTTTTCAAGGATAGTGAGGTCCGGCACTATCGCCTGTGCCTCGACGGAGAGGCTGAGAAGTTCCGGAAGCAGCATAAGGACGACCGCCTTCATCCGCTCCCCTACGGCCCGAAGCACTCGAATCTGCTTCGCTTCCTCCAGGATCTCAAGCCTCCCGGCAAGAAGAGCGCCGCTCCGTCTCCACCTCCTGCCGCGTCTGCCCCCTCTCTCCTCCCACCCAAGCCGCGCTGCTTCGGGAGGGACGACGAGGTCCGGGATTTGGTTGAGACTCTGCTCCAGCCCTCCTCTCCTCCGACTCCGATTCTAGGCGGCCCGGGATCCGGCAAAACTATAATTACTCAGATCGCTCTCCACGACCGCCGGGTAGCCGAGCGATTTAGGGCAAGGCGGTTCTTCGTCCGCTGTGACGGCGCTACGACGCGGGAGGCTCTGGTCAGCGAGATCGCCCGAGTCGTGGGAATCGAGCCTGGAACCAATCCAGAGGCCAGCCTCTTCCAGGCGCTCGCGATTGGACCGACGCTCCTTGTCCTCGACAATGCCGAGACACCTTGGGAGGGGGCAACCAGTTCGGTCGAGGAACTGCTATCGGCTCTCTCTTCCGTTGACGGTCTAGCGTTGATCGCCTCGATCCGGGGAGACCAGCGACCGCTGGGGCCTTCGTGGAGATCCTCGATCCGGGTCGGGCCATTGGGACTAGAGGCCGCTCGCGACGCCTTCCTCGCCATTGCCGGTGAGAAGTTTCGAAAAGATCCCGACCTGAACCGCCTGCTGGAAGCCGTTGACCGTCTGGCACTGGCGATCACCCTTCTGGCCCATGAAGCGGAAGGTGAGCCGAACCTGTCAGGTCTGTGGAGACGCTGGCAAACGAGGAGAACTGTCCTCCTCCAGTACGCTGGAGGCAGGGAGCGTCTGACTAACATCGAGGTCTCGCTGGACCTTTCCTGGAACGGCCCGCGCATGACCTCAGCGGCTCGCAGGCTGCTCTCCGTGATGGCGCTTCTCCCGGATGGCGTCGCCCATGAGGATCTCGACGCGCTCATGCCGGGAGAGGCGGATGAGGCGGTGTCGGCCCTGAGGAAGGTGAGTCTTGGTTTTGATCAGGGCAATCGGTTGAGGGTGCTGGCACCAGTCCGGGAGTATGTGCGAGGTAAACACAAGCCGGTGGCGGAGGATCTGGACCGGGCTGTTGATTCCTATCTGGAAATCGCGTGCACGGGAGATCTCGTCGGCGAAGCAGGAGGTGCGGAGGCAGCCAGGAAACTGGTGCAGGAACTCGGCAACCTGGACGCCATGATCTCTAAGGGGCTTGAGCGGGAAGACCCGGAGCCTGCGATCCTTGCGGCTTGTGACCTGGGTTGGCTGAACTGCGGAACCGGTTGGGGCTCAGGTGAGCCTCTCGACAAGGCGCTGACCGCTGCCCGGTCAATCGGCCGAAAGGATCTTGAGGCCAGGAGTCTCGAAAGGCTGGGCGACATCGCGTTTTCCCGTTCGGATCATGACGCGGCCCGCGCTCGAAACGAAGAGGCCTTGTCTCTCTACAGAAACGTTGGCGACGTTCGGGGCGAGGCCAACTGTATCTGGAGCCTAGGCGACATCGCGCTTGAACGCTCGGATTACGACGCGGCCCGCGCTCGATACGAAGAGGCTTTATCTCTCTACAGAAACGTCGGCCACGTGCGGGGCGAGGCCAACTGCATCTGGAGACTGGGCGACATCGCGCTTAAACGTTTGGATCTCGACGTGGCCTGCGCTCGATATGAAGAGGCCTTGCCTCTCTATAGAAACGTCGACCACGTGCTGGGCGAGGCCAACTGCATCTGGAGACTGGGCGACATCGCGCTTGGACGCTCGGATCACGACGCGGCCCGCGCTCGATACGAAGAGGCTTTGCCTCTCTTCAAAAATATCGGCCATGTGCTGGGCGAAGCCAACTGCATCCTGAGCCTAGGCGATATCGCCCGTGCTCGGTCGGAGTGGGAGAGAGCCAAGCAAGGCTTTCATGAGGCTCTCGAACTTTACGGGAGAATCCCGGAGCCCTACTCGATCGGCCGAACGAAGGTTCGGCTTGCCCTGCTAGAGCCCGAGGGATCCTCAGAAAGACGGTGCCTCGTGGAGGAGGCCCGGGAGGCTTGGGAAAGCATCAAGAGGCCGGATCTGGTGGAGTGGTTGAAAACTGAGTTCGGGGACGACTTTGAGCCCCGCCGGCGAGGCGCCGACGGTCCCAGGAAGAAGAAGCGGGGGTGAGGAGTGAGTAATAGCTATCGACGCGACAGTCGGCCTTCGCGAGAACAAGTTCTCGGTCAATACCTGCGTGGAAGGCTAACCAGGGAAGAGGCTATCGAGCGGGTAGGTATTGAATTGGTGGAGCTTGCGGAGGAACAGCATGCCGCCATGACCGAAGATCTGGCCTGGGCCAAGCGTTGAGAAGACCCCTCCCCGTCCCTCCCCCGCTGGCGCGGGAGAGGGCGCCCCCGCCCACCCCTGGTTAGAGCCGGCGGGACGCCGGCGCTCCCAGCGAGTACCTACCGCCGCTTTCTTGGAGCCGCACCCCGCTTCGCGTCCCGGTCCGGCCTCTTCTCCTTCCGCTCGCCCTTGCGCGCGTCTCCCCTCTGGGGTGGGCGTGGCCTGTCGCGATCCACGCTCCCCCTGGCGCCGGGCTTGGTCACGAGCCGCAGGTCCAGGCCGCGGCGGCGGATGTTCACGCCGACCAGTTCCACCTCGACCTCGTCGGCGAGTTGGAAGGCTTGGCGGGTCCGGTCTCCCACCAGGCGGTGGGCTTCGGCTTCGTAGACGAAGTAGTCGTCGCCCAGGCTGCGGACGGGCACCATGCCGTCCACCAGATAGGTGTCTAGCTGCACGAAGAGACCGAAGGGCTGGACTCCCGTGATCCTCCCCTTGAACTTTTCTCCGATGCGGTCGGCCAGGAAGCGGACCTTCTTCCATTGGAGGAGGTCGCGCTCGGACTGCTCGGCGCGGCGCTCCATGGCGCTCGTGTGGTCCGCCATGGCCGGGAGGCGGGCTTCCAGGACCGTGTCCGCGGCCCGCTTCTCGGCCTGACCGTGGAGCAGGGCTTTGAGGCCGCGGTGGACCACGAGGTCCGGATAGCGCCGGATCGGCGAGGTGAAGTGGCAGTAGTGGTGCGCGGCCAGGGCGTAGTGGCCGCGGCAGATCGGATCGTAGACCGCCCGCATCATGGTGCGGAGGACCAGCGAGGAGATGAAGGCCTCGCCCTTCGTGTCCTTCACGTTGTTGAGGACGTGCTGGAGGGCCGCCGGATGGAGCGTCGACAGCTCGCCCTTGAGCGGCACGCCGAGCGGACGCAGGAGCTCGCGGAGCTCCTGGAGCTTGTCCGGGCTCGGCGCGTCGTGCGCGCGGTAGAGCGCGGGCACGCCCCGGGTGTCCAGCTCGAAGGCCACCGCCTCGTTGGCCGCGAGCATGAACTCCTCGATCAGCCGGTGGGCCACGTTGCGCTCGGCCGGGATCACACCGACCACCGTGCCGTCCGTGCCCAGCTCCACGTTGCCCTCGGGCAGGTCGAAGTCGATCGAGCCGCGCTTGAGGCGGCTGTGGAGGAGGATCGTCATGAGCACGTGCATCTCCCGCAGGCAGGTCAGGATCGGACCGTACTCGGCCACGTCCTTCTCCTGCGGCTCCTCCAGGATGCGCCGCACCTCGGTGTAGGTCATCCTCCGCGAACTCTGGATCACGGTCTCCGCGAACCGCCGGTCCTGGACCTTGCCGTCCCGGTC
>JACZDC010120866.1_pt1 | contig 12186 bp, 9 predicted proteins | sample 8641791 | NCBI WGS metagenome assembly JACZDC01 (sample SAMN15324613, study PRJNA640507) | soil metagenome | isolation source: intercropping peanut in the second line | place: China: Luxin town, Laibin City, Guangxi Province | collected 2019-07-25 | depth 10cm m
CGCTTTCGCCGATGGCCTCGATCGTTGTGATCTTTGCATCGCCGACGGCGGAAACCGGTGTCACGCACGACCGGGATGCGTTGCCATTGATGTGCACGGTGCACGCACCGCACAGGCCCATGCCGCAGCCGAACTTGGCGCCCTTCAGCTCCAGTTCGTCGCGCAACACCCAGAGCAGTGGCGTGTCGCCTTCGACCTCCACGGTGAGCGGCTTACCGTTGACGTTGATGGTGTAGCTCATGCGATACCTCGGTTTGCGCGGCACGGGCGGTATCTGACCCCAGCCCCCGGGCCTTGAGAGTTAAGGAGATTACGCTTTCGCTCTGTCTCGTGGTACCCCCGGGGCGGATCGGGTATTTTGTAGAGCTAATTAAGAGGCGCGCGGGCTCCGTGGCCGCCATTGGGGGAGAACAATGATCAAACGGCTAGGCATCGTCCTCGGCATCCTCGTTCTCATCGGGCTGGTGCTGGCATGGGTTATCAGGCAGCCCGGGCCCATGGCCTTCGCGGAAGGCAAGCGCGTGGCGCTCGCGGACTACAGCGGCAAGCCCACCGGCGTGCCCGCCGACTTCAATGACGCCGACCCGCTGGCCAAGGGCCGCTATCTGGTTACCGCTGCGGATTGCGAAGCCTGCCATACCCGGGACGGCGGCCCTGCGTTCGCCGGCGGCCGGCCGTTCGAGACGGAATACGGCACGATCTATTCGCCGAACATCACTCCGGATACCGAAACCGGCATTGGCTCATGGAGCGATGCGCAATTCCTGCGTGCGGTGCACGAAGGCGTCTCGAAAGATGGCACGCGCCTGTATCCGGCGTTTCCGTATGCCTCGTACACGTACCTCACCGATGAGGACGTGCTGGCGATGAAGGCTTATCTGTTCAGCCTCCCGGCGGTGAAGGAGACGGCGCCAGAGACGAAGCTGCGCTGGCCCTACAGCCAGCGTGGACTGATGGCCGTCTGGTCGAAGTTCTACAACCCGAACAAACGCTTCGAGCCGGTGGCTGATCAGTCGGCCGAGTGGAACCGCGGTGCATATCTGGCCGAGGCGCTGGGACATTGCGGCGAATGCCACACGGACCGCACTTTCCTGCAGGCGCTCGACAACAAGAAGAAGTTCGCCGGCGGCATGGCCGAGGGCTGGCGTGCCTATAACCTGACCAGCGACAAGGAATCGGGCATCGGCACGTGGAGCGCCGAAGAACTCGAGAGTTACCTGAAGACCGGCCACTCGGCGGACAAGGGCTCCGCGTTCGGGCCGATGGCGCAGGCCGTGCACCTGAGCTTCCAGAAGCTCACGCCATCGGATGTGAGCGCCATCGTCACCTACGTGCGCAGCATTCCGCCGGTTTCCACGCCGGACCTGCCGGCGCCGAAGCTCGAGGCCGCGTCGGCCAATCCTTCGGATCACGCGGCTGCAGAATCGAACGAACGAGGCCATCTGATGTTCGCGAGCGTGTGCGCGGGCTGTCATTCGTGGACGGGTACGGGCAGCTATGTGCCGCACACCACGCTCACGGGTACGCGTGCGGTGAATGATCCCACCGCCACGAATGTGGCGCTCGCCGTGCTGCGCGGGGCTAGCACGCTGCCGCCGTCCGGGGATATCGCGGTGATGCCCGCCTTCGCCGCGTCGTGGACCGACGAGGAGATCGCGGACGTGTCGAACTATGTGATCGCGCGCTTCGGCGCCAAGCCGTCGTCGATCACGGCCGACGAAGTGCGCAAGCTTCGCGAAATGAACTGACCGCTTTCTTCAAACGAACTTTTGCCGGAGGTTTGCATGAAATTGATCGTTGCCACTGCTCTCGTCGCCCTTGCGTTGCCATTGATGGCTGCCGACCAGCCCGCGGCCAGGCGCGGCGCGGCCCCGGCCAACACCGACACGATGGTGGTGAAGTTCCGGGCCAAGCCAGGCAAGAGCGCGGAGATGAAGGCCTTCTGGCTCGAAATGCAGAAAGAGGTGGCGAAGAGCGAACCCGGCAATGTGCAGTACGACCTGCTGGTCATGGCCGGCGATCCGGATGTCTACGTGATCATCGAGCATTACAAGGATGCCGCCGCCGTTGCGGCACATGGTCAGAGCGAGAAGGCGAAGGCGATGTTCGCCAAGCTCAGTGAGCTGATGGAAGGCGCGCCGCAGGCTGATTACATGAAGCTCGTGAGTTCCAAGTAGGAACGCGCCGTCCTGCGATTGCAGGCTATCTGCAAGCCCCGGCGGGAAACTGCCGGGGCTTTTTCATTCTGCGCGGCCCTCGATGGAAGACGCGACATGCAGATGTCGCTTGCGAGCCGGATGTCTGGCGCTCCCTGAGCGACCGATCGGCGTTACTTGCGCGCCGCCAGAAACGACTTCTGCGCCATGACTTCCTGCAGCCTGCAGAAGTGCCACGGCTGCTTTGCCGGCGTCCACTTGCCATTGTCGTAGTCCGCGCAGCTGTCGGGCTTGGGCAGCGGATATTCCTCGAGAGGATCGTTGCGCAGGTCGTAGAACGTGCAGCTCGAGGTATCCGCCTTCTCGTCGCAGACGATCTTGTACCGCGCATTGCGCGCGGCGGCTTCGCGGATGTTGTTCTTGATGGGGTTGGTGCCTTCTGTGAGCAGGTAACCCCGGTCCGGGTCGCGCAGTTGCTTCGCGCCCTTGAACAGCACCGGCGCCAGCGACAGGCCATCGAGCGGCACCATGGCGCTGCCGTTGCGATTGGGCACTGTCTTCGGAGATTCCAGGCCCGCCAGTTGCAGGATGGTGGGGAACAGATCGACGCCGGACACCGGCACGTTGGACACCGAGTTGGGCTTGATGCCCGGTCCGCGGATGGCGAATTCCACCTGTGCGCCCGCTTCGAATGAGGTGCCTTTGCCACGCCCCTGCCGCGTGATGTACAGGTTGTCGATGAACTCGCGCTTCGGGCCGAACATCCACGTGCCGTTGTCGCCCAGGTAGATCACGTAGGTGTTCGGGTCGAGCGCATCGACTTCTTTCAGCAGCTTGCCGACCAGCGTGTCCAGCGAATTGGTCATTGCACGCATCAAGGCCTTGTCGGTGCAGTTGCCGACATTCGCCGAACCGAACTGCCCGCCGCAGGCCTGCATCTCCTTGCGCGAGGGCTCATCCAGCGTGTCGATGTTCGGTACGGCCATGGGATTGGGCTGCTGCTTCTCGCTGATGTGCGACAGATTGAAGGCCAGCCAGACGAACCATGGCCTGCCTGGATCTTTCTGCCGCTGCGCCTTGATCCAGCTGAGCGTGTCGGCCACTTTCACCACCGGCGCGTAGGTCGTAGGCGCGATGCCGGGCAGCGAGCGCACCGGAGGTTTCTCCGTGCGCCACTGATTGGCCGGCGTGGCGTCATCCTGCACGTGGTAGCTGTAATCCCAGTAGGTCTCGATGGCGCCGTTCAGGTTGCCCTGGAACAGGTCGAAGCCAGCTTCCTTGGGCTTCATTCCCGGATAAGGGTTCTGCGTGACGGCGCCCGCCGGCTGCAGTCCGGCGACATGCCACTTGCCGAAAATGGCCGTGTTGTAACCGCCTTTCTCTTTCAGGTCGCGCACGAACGAGTGGTGGGATTGGGTGAGATAGCCGGTGTAATCGAGCACGCCCGTAGTGGCCGGATAGAGTCCGGTGAGGATGGAGGCGCGCGTGTTGGCGCAGAACGGCTCCACCCAGGCCTGCGTCATGCGCATGCCAGCCTTCGCCAGCGCGTTGAGGTTTGGCGTGGAAGCCGGACGACCGCGGATTTCCTTGTAATCCGGATGATTGTGTCCCGATGGCCCGTACTGCTTCACCAGGCTGTCGATGAGGCCGGGATACATGTCGGTGGTCACATCCATGCCGATGTCATCGCCGATGATCAGCAGGATGTTCGGGCGCTTGCCCTTGCCGGTGGCGGGCTGGCTGGCGGCAGGCAAAGGGCCGGAAGCGATCAATGCGGCGGCAAGCACGGCGGCGCCGCGCAATGACAGGAGCAGGGCGGGTCGGTTCTTCATGCCGTCATGGATAAAGCCGCCAGTTCAGGTCCGTCAATGGAAAGTCAGCGCAACTGATAGCCTTCGCGTGCCTGCCGGATACTTTCATCCTGCGGGAATCGTCTTGCTGCGGCGTCGAGCACACTAAGGCCCTGGGATCGCATGCCGGATTCCAGCAACGACAGCGCGTGGACCAGCGCATACCGCGCGTTGCCTGGAGCAAGCCGGCTGGCCTGTTCGAACAGCGGGATGGCCTGCGGTGTCCTGCCACCCCGAACCAGCAGCAGCCCCAGCGCGTGCAGTGCATCGGCCGATTGCGGATAGGCCGCCACCGCCTCGCGCAGCAGCGGTTCAGCCTGCGCATCGCGACCTTGCTCGCGATACAGGTCGGCGAGGTTGAGCATCGCCGGCAGGTAGCGCTGCGAAAGCTGCCGCGACCGCAGCAGGGATTTCTCCGCCGCATCCAGATCGCCTTGCGCGGCTTCGAGCAATCCAAGATCACTCATCGACTCCGGCATGTCGGCGTTGTAGCGCAGGCTTTGCCGGTATTCGTCGAAGAGCCGCGCCAGTGCGGGGCGCGAGGCTTGCGGAACCTGCGCCAGCGGCAAGTCGATCAGTGCCCTGGCCACGGCCACGCGCACCGACTTCATGCGATCCGCGAACAGTGGCTGCAGATGGACCAGGCGCTCCTGCGGGGACTGGCCGGCAAGGGCTGCTACACCGCCAAGGCGCAGCAGCGGATCGGTTGAGGCCAGTGCCGCGTCGACGCCTTTCAGTTGCGCGGGCGAAGGAAAACGGCCGCTTTCCAGCACCGCCGCAGAGCGCAGCACGGCGGGCCGGCTGGCGTCGCGGGCGAAGGCGAGCAGCTCCGGCACGATGGCCGCTTCATTGTTGCGCGCCGCGGCCAGCAGCCGCGTATGCGCGTAGTACGGTGTGGTGCGGCCCGTACGCCGGGCAACGACATCTGCCGCCCATCGATCGCTGCGATCCGCATGGCATTGCGCGCAGGCGTTGGGCACACCCCACTGCGCGCTGGCCAAAGGATCCGGCACGCGGAAGGAATGGTCACGGCGCACGTCCACACCCATATAGGTGTGCTGCGGCATGTGACAGTTCACGCACTGCGCGCCAGCCGAGTCGGGCTCATGGAAGAAGTGCTCGCGCGTCTGGAACCGGCGGGCCTCATGGCATTGCAGGCAGAGCTTGTTGCCTTCCAGGCGCAGCCGGCTGGTGTGCGGCTCGTGGCAGTTGGAGCAGGACACATGATTCTGGTGCATGCGGCTCTGCAGGAAGGAGCCCAGTTCGTAGACTTCCTCGCGCATCTGGCCGTCGGGAAAGTAGCGGCCCTCGATCACCGGGCCGGGGTTGTAGTTGTCGAAAAAGCTGGCAGAGGGATCAGGCTGCCGCAGTTCAGCGCGGCGCGAGTGGCAGCCGGCGCACATCTGCAGCTGGCCGCTGAGCGCGGAGCCGGCCTGCTGCGGAATCGGCAGCTTGCCGTCAACCGGCTCCCATGTTTTGGCCACCTGTGTGACCAGTCCCTTGTTGGGCAGCGAGTGCCTGCCGTTGGCCCAGGCCACATGTTGCGAGCCCGGACCGTGGCAAGCTTCGCAACCGACGTTGATTTCCTGCCAGGACGTGCTGTAGCGGTTGGTGTCCGCGGCATAGTTCTTCACCAGGCCCGTGGAGTGGCAGTCCGCGCAGCGCGAATTCCAGTTCTGCAATGCGCCGGTCCAGTGCAGCGGGTCGTCGTGCGCGACTTTCGCTTCAGGATGCAGGTGATACCAGCGCTGCCCGCCTTGCGCAGCGGGCCGGCTGTCCCAGCTGATGCCAAGCGCCTGCAGGCGGCCATCGGGAAACGCGATCAGGTACTGCTGCAGCGGGTAGTGGCCGAATGTGTAGGCGATACGGAAGGTCTGCGGTTTGCCTTGCGCATTCTCGGTCTCCACGAAGTATCCGCCGTCGCGGGCGAAGAATCGCGAGCGCGAGCCGAAGTAGTCGAAGGTCGCGTCGTTGAAGTCTCCGAGCACGGAGTGCGCATCGGCGACCTGCATCGCATGGCGGTGATCGCTCTGCAGCCAGTTGCGGTAGGCCTGCTGGTGGCAGGTTGCGCAGGTCGCCGTGCCGGCGAAGACCGGAGGTGAAAGCGGCGGTGGCGCCGGGCGCCGCAACAGCGCCAGCGCCGCGCCTGCCAGGAGCAGGACGACGAGCGCGCCAGCAGCGACGGGATGTCTTATTGCAGACAACGCAGACATGCGCCCCTGATGCATTCGCGGATGGCTACTTCGGTGGCAGGCCCGGTCCAGGCGTATCCTGCGCCACGTATCCCTGCTGCATGAATGAATCCGTCGCGATGACCTCGCTCAGCCGGCAGTAGTTCCATGCCGGATCGGCCGGCTTCGGCGCGTCGGGCTGGTATCCCTCGCAGCTTGCGGGTTTGGCCAGCGGAAACTCCTCGAGCGGGTCGGTGGCCAGGTTGAAGAATTCGCAGTCCGCGATCTGGTGGCCATTGGTGCACACGAGTTTGTAGCTGGCGTTGCGCGCGCCCGCCTGGCGCGTCTTGTCCGCGGTCATCAGGTTCACCGTTTCGGCGAGCAGGTAGCCCCGGACCGGATCGCGCGTCTGCTTCGCCTTGTTGAACAGCAACGGTGCCAGCGACACGGAATCGAGCGGCACCATGCCCGTGGCCGCGCTGTTCGGCACGGTGCGCGGAGCCTGCAGTCCTGCGAAGCCGAGGATCGTGGCGAACAGGTCGGTGGTGTCGACATAGGCATTGCTGCTGGAATTCTTCGCGATGCCCGGGCCGCGGATGGCCATGGGCACGCGGGTGCCGCTTTCATAGGCAGTGCCCTTGCCGCGACCTTTTTTCGTCAGGTACAGGTTGTCGATGAAGTCGAGGTTCGGCCGGTCATACATCGGCGTGCCGTTGTCGCTGATGTAGATGATGTAGGTGTTCGGGTCGATCCGGTCGACGGCCTGCAGCACCTTGCCAATGACGGTATCCAGGGAGTTGGTCATCGCGCGCATCAGCTGCTCGCCCTTGCAGCGCCCCACGTTGGCGCTGCCGAAGGTGCCGCCGCAGGCCTGCATCTCGCGATACGTCGCGGCATCGAGCGTGTCGGCGTTGGGCACCACCATCTGGCTGGGCTCGCGCTGCGCCGTGGCATGCGAGAGATTGAATGCCAGCCAGGCGAACCATGGTTTGCCGGGATTGTTCCTCTGCTGCGCGGCGATCCAGTCGATGGTATCGGCGGCCTTGACCACGGGCGCGTAGTTGGTGGGCGCGATACCCGGAAGCGAACGCACAGGAGGCGGCTCATCGCGCCACTTGTCCGGTGCGGTCTGCGCGTCCTGGATCTGGTAGTCGTAATCCCAGTAGCTCTTGATGGCGGCGCTGAGGTTGCCCTTGAACAGTTCGAACCCCGCCTGTTTGGGCTTCATGCCGGGGTAGCTGACCGGCCGGCCGGCGAGTCCCGCGATGTGCCACTTGCCGAAGATCGCAGTGCTGTAGCCGGCTTCATTCCGCAGCTTCTGCACGAAAGACAGGTGACGCGTGTCGAGCGGATCCGCATAGGTGAGCACGCGCGTCCTGACCGAGAACAGTCCGGTGAGGATGGAGGCACGGGTGGGCGAGCAGAACGGCTCAGCCCAGGCATTGGAGAAAGTCATGCCCTGGCGCGCGAACTGTGACAGCACCGGAATGGACGCGGTGTTGCCCTTGATGTTGCGATAGTCGGGATGCTTCAGGCCGCCGGGCCCGTATTGCTTCATCAGGCCGTCGATGAGGCCCGGATACATGTCGCTGGTGACATCCATGCCGAAGTCATCGCCAATGATCAGCAGGATGTTGGGATGCCGGGCCGCGGAGGGCTGCGCCGCAACCGACTGAAGACAGAAGCCGGCGCTGAGAGTGGCCAATGCGGCGACAAGCCCATGCGTTCTGTTCATGAAGCCCCCGTTCATACCGTCTGACTGGCCGCGCGGCAGCGAGCGACATGGTGACAAACGTTCCGGCCTGTATGCGCCGCAAGTCGGAAACCTATAGAACGGATGTTATGAGTGGTGGCTCGCGCCGCGCACCGCAGGCTGATGAAAAGACGCTGGCCTCACGCCGTTCGCGTCGTACCCTCGATCGCTGCTTTGGCCGCGGCGACGCCTGCATCCATCATTTGCCCAACTTGCCCGGCCAGCTCATCGGGCAGCAGATCGACCACCCACACGAATCGCGATCCACCTTCGGCGTGCGCCTCGACCCAGGCTGCGCCGTTGTAGTGCCGGAACCGCTGACCGACTATCGCCCACGCAACCCGGTGTTGTGTCGCGTCCACCGACACGATTTCTTCCTTTACCACGACGCCATTACCGAACGTGACCGTGCGCGTGTTGCCTTCCAGATGAGTGTCCTTCACGAAGCCGGGCACGAGCCGCGTATGCAGCGCGCCTACGTCGCGCAACGCATCCCACACGGCATCCACCGGTGCAGCGATACGAATTTCCTTGCGGATCGTTGCCACGAATTTACTTAATCACCCCGCATGCGATACGCGCACCGGAGCCGCCGGAAGGCTGCGTCTTGTAGTCATCCGGCATGGCATGAACGATGAGCGCCTTGCCGAGAATCTCGCTGGGCGCGCCATCCTTGTCCACGAGGTTCGGACCTTTGACGATGGCATTGATGGTGGCGTGGCCGCTGTCGTCGGCCATGACGTTGGGCAGATCTCCCAGATGATCGCCGTGGGGAGCGTTGGTGGGATTGAAATGCTGCCCGGCGCTGGCGAAGTCGGGCAGATCGCACTTGCCGAACTCATGCACGTGGAAGCCATGCTCCTTGCCGGGAGCAAGACCAGTGATATCGCCGCGGATGTGAACGGCATCGCCCTCGTTGCTTACCGTGAGTTCGCCCTTCACCGAGCTGCCAGCTGCAGGAATCAGGCTGACTTTTGCCGAGGCGGGGCCGGACGCGGGTGCGTTGGCTGGAGCCGGTGCGGGTGCGGGTGCGGTGCCGGTGGGCGCAGCAGTTGTATCGGTTGCATTGGGTCTTGCCTCTGCAGGAGCAGGCGTCGGCGTTGCAGCCGTCTCATCCTTCTTGCTGCAGGCCGCACAAATCGCCAGCGGAACAAGCAGCGCCAGGGTCAGGGTTTTCATGGCTTCTCCTTCAGTTTCCCGGCACGATTCGCGTGCCGATGTACCGGCCATTGCCGAAGTTGACGGTGTAGTCGCCCACTGCCTGATAGTTCAGCGCCGCGCCTCCGAGCACCGAAAGCCCCGAGCTGCCATCCGTGTCGACGGAATCCGCGCAGGTCGTCACGGTGATGGCGCCCGAACCCGTGCCGGTGCGCGTGTAGCATCCTGCCTCGATGCCGGCGGAATAGTTGTGCGCGGGGTCATTGACCACATTGGTCTCGAGATAGCGACCATCGGGCATGAACACCGTGAATGACAGCGTACCGTTGGTGAAGCTCCCGATGGGGGTGCCTGGCACCGAGGGCACGGGCACCAGTACCTGCGCTGGCGTCATGTTGGCGCCCGAAATCACCAGCACCTGATTCTGCGCCGAACCGCTTTTGGTCAATGTGCCATTGACGATGCTCGAGCCGTTTTGCCACACGCCGCAGGTGCTGCCGTTGGTGTCGACCACATTGCTGATGAAGGCGATGGTGCCCGCCGCAGCGTCGTAATCGTACGCGCCCACCTCGATGCCATTGCCGTTGCTGGCGCCGCAGGATGAATCCGCTTCCAGCGAGCCATACACATACACGCCATCCGGATACAGGGTCAGCAACAGGCCGGAGCCGTAGCGCATGAAGGTGCCCGACAGCGAATCCGTCACGTTGTCCACGCAGGTCACCATGATGCCGGTGACATTGCTGCTCTCCATGATGGTGCCGCCATTGGGAATGATGCAGGTCTGTCCGGTGGGCTGCGATGCCACGGTCACGCGGTAATCCGTGCCCTGGGGAATCCCCGTCGGGAAGCTGAACGACGTGGCGCCGCTGTTCACGGTCAGCGGTTCATTGCTCTGGGTCAGCGCGAGCTGCAGCGTGCCGGTGAGTCCGGTTACCGATCCGCCTACCGTATAGCTCGCGGGGAGCGCACCGTTGGCGCAGGTCACCGACAGCGACGTGGCGCTGGTGGAGCTGACGACTCCGCCCGCGTTGCCCACGACGCAATACTGGCCGGTCGGCGGTGTGGTCACCGTCACCAGATAGGCGGTGCCGGCGGGCAGCGTGGTGCCGAAGTCGAATGCGCCGTTCGTGCTGGTGGTCACCATGGGCGTGCCCGCGGTGCTCGTAAGCGTGAGCGTCACTGGCTGCCCGCTCAGGCCGCGGATGGTGCCGCCAACTGGCAGGCTGGAAGCGACGGCCGTGCAGGTCACCGCTACATTGCCGACGTTGGCGGTGATGGTGCCGGTGCCGTTGCTCACTGTGCAGTTCTGTGTGGCACTGGGAACAACGGTGACCGCATAGTCCGCGCCCGAGGGCAGGTTCTTGTCGAAGGTGAACGGACTGTCGGCATTCACCGTGAGGTTGCTGCCGAGGTTCAACTGCAGCGTGACCGGCGCGGTGAGTCCCATCACGGTTCCGCCCACGGTCAACGGATCATTGGCGCAGGTGACGACGATGTTGGTCACATCATCGGTTGCCGAGCCGGATCCCGCGCTCACCGTGCAGGTCTGTCCGGCCGGTTGCTTGTAGACGCCGACCGTGTAGTTGGCGCCCTGCGCAACTTCCTCGGGAAACTTGAACGATCCGTTGGATGTGACGGCAATGCTGTCGCCACTAGTGCTTTCCTGGAGTACCACCGTGCCTGACAGGCCGGAGGCCGTGCCGCCGATCGAGAACGGCGGGCTGGGCGCGGGGGGCGGAGGTGGCGGTGCCGGTGGCGGCGGAGGTGGCGACGCCGGAGCGTCGTTGTCGTCACCGCCTCCGCAGCCGGCGAGCAGTGTGGTGAATGCAATGCAAAGCAGAAGAGGGCGCAGGATCTGGAATCGTGTTGCGTTCATGGTCGTCGCTCCGTTTTCGTGCGACAACGATGGACATGCAGTGCAGCGCCCACTTAGCGGAGGCGCATGGTCTCATCAGCCTGTGGTGCAATAAGGTATAGACCTGATGCGGCACGCCTGGTCACGAGCAGCGAGCATCGTGACCAGCCTTTTCACGCGCGCGATCTTCGTTTCTGCCGTCAGCGCGCCTTGCATGCGCCAGCAGCCGCGCAGTTACCGCGGCGGACCGCCGGCACCACCCGGTGCCCCCGGACCACGCGGACCACCGGCGCCAGGCGCAACGCAACCACCCGGAGCACCCGGACGACCGGGCGCCAAGCTGCCGCCTTCCGCGAGAACCTTCATGTTGGCGAGCGCCTTTTCGAACATCTGCCGGCGCTGCGCCTTGTCCTGTTCGCGCGCGGCATCATTGGCGCAGGTCGAGTTGTCCCACATCAGGCTGTAGAGCAGCTTCGATGTGGTGGTCGTGACGGGTCTGGCCTCCAGCGTGCCGTGATACAGGATGTATGGCCGGCCTTCGATCACCGGCTGGGTGTAGGTGTACGAAAGATCCGTCTTGCCCACCAGTACTTCGCGCCCGATCGAGCGCACGGTGCCGAGTTCCCCATCCTTGCCCGAGGTGAGAGTGCAAGGGACCTGCAGCCACTCGCCGATATCGCAGTATTTGCCGACGCGCTTCCAGACTTCCGCGGCGGGGCGATTGACGTCGATCTCCATCAGCAGCGAGGTGTAGGTTGGATTCGCCACGGCTACACCGCCCGTGGGGGCTGCCGCTCCAGGTCCCGGTCCAGGTGCCGGCGCCTGGGCAAAGACGGCTGACGCGCACAGTGCCCCCAGAATCAAGGGCAGTGCGGTCTTGCTGAACGGACTTCTCATGAACCCCTCCTGTTTGAATCCTGCTGAAACGCGTGAATCGGCATGTCTGATCGGTCGGGCAGTATAGCCAGCCGGCGTGCAGCCCAGGGCAAACGACTGTTCTTTTCGGCATGCGGCGCTTCCGCTGCCAGGCGGTGAACTGCCGCCAATCGCGCTATGCTTTCTCCAAAGTACCGGCATTTTCGAGTACGGGGGTTGATTTCATGAGCATCAAGAATCGCTCGTTCCTGCGCTTGTCGCCCATTCCCGCAGTCGTGGTCAGCGCATTGGCTGTCTTCGCAGCCATGGACGCCGGCGCGCAGACGGTCAAGCAGACCAACTGGTCTGATCCCGCCTCCTGGCC
>JACZDC010072251.1_pt1 | contig 12184 bp, 7 predicted proteins | sample 8641791 | NCBI WGS metagenome assembly JACZDC01 (sample SAMN15324613, study PRJNA640507) | soil metagenome | isolation source: intercropping peanut in the second line | place: China: Luxin town, Laibin City, Guangxi Province | collected 2019-07-25 | depth 10cm m
GACTAAATTGATACGGAAGGAGACCGCCGCGGAGCGGCTTTGTTCAACCTCATCCTGAGGATTAGGCGACACCTAGCGTTTCTGACAACCCTACCGCAGGGTCCGACCGCTGCGCCCATTGCTCAATCTTCGTTCTCACCATACTTTAGGCCTATTCTAAGACCATTCAGCGATTGCTCCAAGCTTAGAGAAACTGTCGCATAAGCCTCTTACTTTAGCGTTGAGGCGGAGCGGCTTATCCGCCAAGCCGGTCCGGCTCCCAGTCTCTTAAGTTTCTCATTTGTCGACCATTAGCTCCCGGAACCGGGAGGACATCGTCGGCAAATCCAATCCTACGGTGACTTAGACGGTCGGCTAAGTGCCCCGCCTCCCTCGGGGCTCGGACATTTAAACGACACGACACCGTCGGATAAGTCGGCCAAGGTCACAAGGTATCCACAGGACTCTGAATGCCGCGGCCCCCTCGATTCAGGACGTGGGTGTAGATCATGGTCGTTTTCACACTCCGATGCCCCAATAGTTCCTGCACCGTCCGGATGTCGTAGTTGGCGATGAGGAGATGGGTTGCGAAGGAGTGCCTCAGTGTATGGACGGTCGCCGACTTCGCGATTCCCGAGCGGCGAACCGCCTCGGCGAAGGCCCTCTGGACATTCCTTTCATGGATGTGGTGTCGGTGGGATCCTCCCGTTCGCGGATCGCGGGAGATGCCCGCTGCTGGAAAGACGTGCTGCCATCCCCACTGCGCCGCGGCTCCTGGGTACTTCCGGGCCAAGGCATAGGGAAGATTCGTCCGACCCTGCCCTTGCTTGAGGTCGCCGTCATGGATCTGCTTGACTTGGCGGAGATGTGAGACCAACGGCCTTTTCAGAGATTCTGGAAGAACGGTCATGCGGTCCTTCGCACCTTTGCCGTCACGTACGGTGATCTGATTCTGGTCCAGGTCCACATCCTTGACTCTCAGGCGCAGTCCCTCCGAGAGTCTCATGCCGGTGCCATACAGCAGCGAGAGGAGCAGGTGCATCTCGCCCGTCAAGCCCGCGAAGACAGCCTTGACCTCGTCTCGCGTCAGAACCATGGGAATCCGTCGACGCTTCGGCGCCCGGATCAGGCCTTCGAGCTCTCCCAGTTCCTTCTCCAGGACGATCTTGTAGAGATAGACCAGGGCGCAGAGCGCCTGGGTCTGGGTGGAGGGACTCACCTTCCGCTTGATCGCCAGGTAGGTGAGGAAGGCATTCACCTCGGTCTCTCCCATCTGCTGAGGATGGCGCTTGCCATGAAACAGGATGTATCGGCGTATCCAGTGCAGATAGGCTTTCTCCGTCTTCAGGCTGAGGTGCCGCACTCTCAGGCTCTCCCGCACCCGGTCCAACAATCTTGGCTCGTCTTTCGATGGCTGGCTCATGCCGCAAGCCATCCGCAAAGGGCCGGCCATCCGGTCTCTTCTCTTGAAATCAATGACTTAGCTCATGACAACGTCCGGTGCAGCGCAAAGGATCTGGGCAACGATGGGGCCCAGATCGTCGCAAAGGCAGATGGGAGGGCGATTGCCGAGGTGCAAAAAATCTGGACAGAACGCCAGATCTCTACTGATGTCTCAAACCCCAGTCCCGAGGTGTGCGGAGCCCACCAGCCTCCGCACACCTCCGGCACAGACCCGCCGCCGCCTTCGACCGGCGGGCCTCCCGACGTAACGGTATCGATGACAACAGACGCTTGTTTGCGGCGATTCGAGGTTGTTCAGGGCAAAACGGCCTCATCCAGGGCGATTCGAGTCTGTCTGGGACAAATCGGGTTCGTTTGGCACGAGTTGCGTCTGTTTGCGGCAAAACGGGTTCATCGGGCGCGATTCGAGCTCGTTTGCCGCGGAAGAGGGCCATCCACGGCGAGACGAGCTCGTTTGCGGCGATACGGCCTCATCCACGCCAGAACGAGTCCATTCAGGACAGAACCTCTTCGCCTGCCGGGAATCAGACTCGTTTTGCACTGGACAAGCTCATCCAGGCTTCGATGGACGCTCCGGGCGGCGGATTCGCGGGACCTAACGCGTCTTCTGCCGCCCCGGCTTTGCGGTCTTGCTCTCCGGACCAAGCGCGGCGAGCCGCTGCTGGGCCAGCTTGTAGGTGGACACGGCCTCCGGTCCACCCGGCCTCACGGGCTCGACCCGGGCGTAATAGCGGCGGGCCGCCGACGGCAGGCCGTAGTCCTCGGCGAGACGGCCGAAGACGTACCAGTCGTCGGAGCCGGGCGCCCTGGAGCCGGCTTCCAGCGCTTGCAGGATGATCTGGTAGGCCTCCGCGGCCTTGCCCATCTCCGCGTAGAGAGAGGCCAGGGTGTGGAGGGAGGAGCTGCTTCGGTACTCTTCGAGCGTCACCGCCCGCTGCCCCAGCGCGAGCGCCTGCTCGTCCACCTTGCCCTGGAAGAGCGTCTGCCAGGCCAGGTTGTTGAAGACGGGGCCTTCGGCCTTGCCGCTGTCGACGATGCGCTGCAGATAGCGGCGCGACGCTTCGAGGTCGCCCTGCTGTTCGGCGACGCCGGAGAGATCGATCAGGACGCCGGCGTCGTCCGGGAATCTTGCGAGCCGCTCCTCGGCGACCCGGCGCATGTCATCCCAGCGCTTCAGCTCGGCGAGCTCCGCCACCTGAATGCGGTAGGCGCGCCCGGACTTGGGGTACGCCGCGGCCAGGCGCTGCGCTCCCTCGGCCGCTTCGGCATGACGCTCGGACGACATGGCCGCGAGGACGAGGGCGAGGTCGAAGGCCGTCCGCCGCGGGCCTTCCGGGGCCGCGTCCCGGCAGGAGGTCAGGATCGGCAAGGATTTGCCGGAGTGGTCGTTGCGGGCCATCAGGCTTGCCGCGGCGCAGCGCGCCTCTTCGGCGGAGGCCTTGGCGCCGCGGGTCCACAGGGTCGAGAACGGGGCGGAGGCGAGCGGATCGTCTCCACCCGCGGCCGGAGCCTCCTCTCTCGCCCAGTCCAGCCACTGCCGGGCACCCGCCAGATCGCCTCGCTCCACGCGCAGCAGGGACTCGAGACCGAGCGAATAGAGCGTTTCGTTCAGGCCGGCGATCCTGTACTCGCCGTCCTCGCGCACGATGTAGAACGTCATCTTCTCGTCGGCGAGCTGGATCGACAGGATGACTCGATAGCCCAGGTTGTCGTCGCCGGTGACGGTCTCCTGGAGAGAGGCCATGGCCAGGTCGAGCAGCACGTCGGGCGGAATCTCTTCCTTCTGGACGGAGAGGGTGCTCAGGGTCGCCTCCAGGCCCTTGATCGCGCCTTCTTCCTTGCCGAGCTCCTCGCGGAGCCCACGGCTGAAGAAGGCCAGGAAGCCCTGCGGGTCGGGCGATTCGGAGCCGAGGAAGAGGAACAGGCGCTTCGCCACGGTGGCCGGCTCGCCGGCCGGAAAGGTCAGGTCCTCATGGCGCCTGGCCTTGCGCATCAGCTCCGCGCGGCCGAGCAGCTCGGCGGCCTTCCCCCCCTGGCGGCTCGCCTGTTCGAGCAGGGCGGCCGCTTCCGCGTAGCGGCGCGACCGGATGAGGGTCCCCGCCGCCTCGTCGAGCGCATCCCGGCGCTTCTCGCGGTCGGAGAACCTGCGCTCGGCCTCCTGCGCAGCAGCCGGCGCGCCGTCGGTGGCGGCCAGCGCCACGAGCCGCAGGGTCAACCGCGACGGCGTGGTGTCGAGGCTGTCGAGGAGCTCCCGGGCCTCCGCGAAGCGCTCGGCCCACAGGAGAGAGATGACGAGGTTGTCGTCCAGCGAGTTGTCGTCGAGGTCCGCCTTCAAGGCCTTGTACTCGTCGATCGCCGCGGCCAGGTCCGCATGCCGGGAGTAGCGCCGTCCCTTCTCGTCGTGCTCCAGCAGAATGGCGAGGTTGCGGCGGATGTCCGCGTCCTTGGGATCAAGCTCCTTGGCCTTGCGGTAGGCCGCGAGCGCTTCGGCGCGGTCGAAGCCTTCGCCGAAGAGGCGTCCCACAGGGTCGTGCACGAGGGTCCAGCCGAGGTCGCTCCAGGCCATGGCGAAGCCCGGTTCCAGCTCCGTGGCGCGCCGCGCCTCCTCGCGCGCCGACTCGCCCATGCCGCCGGCGAGCAGCGCGCGGACGGTGCGCAGCCGGGGCAGCGCCTTGTCAGGGGACAGGGCGGCGAGCCGCTCCAGCTCGACGAGCGCCTCGCGCACCCGGCCGGCGGCGAGGTGGGTCTCCCCCACGTGGCTATACCGGACGAGCACGCCGTCCTCCACCCAGATCGCGCTCGCCGCCTTGCGCAGCGCCGCGAACTCCTCGGCGCTCAGGCGGCGCTTGTCGAGGGAGAACCGGATCGTGGCCGTGACCACGCCGCCGTCCGCGTTCGCGTACTCCTCGGACAGCGTCGCCGGACCGAGCTGGCGGGTGCGGGCCGGAGGGAGCGGCTGCGGCTCGAAGCCGACCGGCGGCACGATGCGGTAGCGGATCTCCGAGCTGAACGGCCGCGTGATTTCGTAGGCGAACTTGCGCGGCTTCTTGTCGTCGGGCTCGGTGCGCAGCTCGTCCGGCAGCCGGCCCAGGGCCGCGGCCGGGAAGACCGCCGCGATGCCGGCCTGCATGTCCGTGATGCCGCGCTCCGAGCCTTCCGCCTCCAGCCGCAGGCGGAATGGAGCCGAGAGGTCGGCCGGGTTCGAGTGGTCGACCTTCCCGAGCTTGTCGGTCCGGTAGACGGAGCTCACGTAGCCGGCGAGCGACTCGCGCAGCTTCTTGTCGTCCTGGATGGCGGCATAGGAGGCGCGGAGGTCGCGCTCGGCCGCTCCCGACAGCTCGGTGGTCTCGACGACGCGGGCGTGCCCCATGTCCACGAGGTAGATCTCGCGGGTCTCGACCTCGCTGTTCTCCGCGGCCGTGGCCTCGGGAGTGCGCACGAGGGCGTCGGTCGCGGGGTCGGCGATCAGGGCGAGGCGCCCCTGGTCCGGCACCGGCAGCTCGCCCGCGCGGGCGTAGCGGTCGGTCGGATCGATCCAGATCGCGGGCTCGCCTGGAACGCCCGGAACGACCACGATCGCGTGATTGAAGACTCCCAGGCCCGGCAGCGATCCGTCCACCTCCGGAGCCCCCTCGCCCGCATACAGCAGCGCCACGCGGGCCGGGATGTCCAGCCTGCGAAGCAGGGCGGCCAGGAGCACCGCCTTGTCCTTGCAGTCGCCGAACTTGCGGCGCAGGGTCTCGGCCGGAGGCCGGGGCACGATCGAGCCCGCGCCCAGCTCGACGCCCGTGTAGCGGACCTCCGCTCCCAGGCGGGCCAGGATGCGGTCGATGGTCTCGCGGGTCGACGTCGACTTTCCCGTCGCGTTCGTCGATCGCAGGAAGGCGCGCAGCGCGTTGTCGGCCGCCTTGTCGGTCTCGGCGGCGCGGATCGTCTCCTCGACGATCTCCGAGTAGCGCTGCGCCACCGCGGACCAGGAGGGTCCGGTCGAGAACGCGACGTAGGAGAGCCAGTCCTCGGCGGGCATCCCGACCTCGAAGTCCTTGACCGGCTCGAGGTTCCGATACTCGAAGGTCAGACGGCGCCGATCGCCTTCGACCTCCTCGCGGACCCCGCCCTCGGGAAGACGGCGGGTGACGTAGCGGAGCGGGAGCGAGGCAGGGGCCTCCACGACGGTGCGCCGATGCAGGACCCGGACTCCGAAACGCACCGGTACGAGTTGCACGGTGCCGCGGTCGAAGAAGGGGGCGGTGTCGCGGCCGGTCACCTCGACCTCGACCACCGCGCCGGGGCCGATGGCGGGCAGCGGAGCGCGCAGGACGCGGTCGTCCTCGTACATCTCCGGCTCCTGCGAGGTCGCGGACTCGGCGACGGTGGCCGGATCGAGAAGATGGACCGTGCCGTCCGCGGCGATGACCCGGGCCTTGAGCTGGGGGCGTTCCTGGTGCCAGGGAGCCCAGCCCTCCGACACCTCGGACCAGTCCGAGTCCGCGTTCGCGCTCAGGATGCGGTAGACCACCCTCCAGGTGTAGGTCGATCGGCCCTGCTCGTCGTAGGCGTAGCGCCGCTCGGAGAGGAGGACGACCACGTCTTCCCCATCCTCGCCCGGGCTCGCAGTCGCCGCTCGAAGCATCTCGGCGGGATCGGCGAGGAACGGCCCGTCCTCCCAGGGAGCATCGTCAGCGGCGAGCGGGACGGCCGCGGACAGCGCGAGCAGGAAGACAAGGGCCAGCAAGAACGGCCTGCGGGAGCGAAGCGCCTGGAACATCGAACCTCCTCAAGAGCGTGCCGACATCTTGAGGGAGTGTCCCCGGGAACGCAAACGTTTCTCGGCAGGCGGCTGTAGGGGCAACCCTTGTGGTTGCCCTGTTACCGCCAAGGGCAGGCACAAGGCCTGCCCCTACGGGGTCTTCGCCCGCTCGCGCAGCGCCGCCACCATCTCGTTGAAGGCGTTCGAGATCTCGTCGAGATGCGGGTCCGAGCGGCGGAAGCGGAGCTGGCGGTCCAGGTTCCCCGCCTTGACGTCCTCCATCGCCCGCTTGAGACCGATCAGCGGACCCGCCAGGCGGTGCGTGCTGAACACCGCCAGCAGGATCACCGCCACCACGACCAGGGCGGTCTGGATCGAGAGCACGATCAGCAGGCGCCGGCTCGCGTCCTCGCTCAACTGGTCGAACATGGCCAGGTACGAGGTCAAGCCGAAGACGACGGCCACCAGCGAGGTGACCAGGACCCACATCCCTGAGAACCGCACGAAGTACGGCAGCGTGAAACGGACTCCCGACCCGCGGACCTGCTGAAGGTTGACCATGGGTTCCTCCGCCAGAGAGAGAGAATAGGCAACTGCCTATGATTCTACGCCCAGGCGAGGATCAGCGCCACTCCCGCGATCATCAGGCCGACCGCCAGGAGCTTGCGCGAAGAGACGGTCTCGCCGAACAGGGTCTTGCCCAGGATCAGAGCCGAGAGGTTGCCGATGCCGCGCTTGAGGGTCTCGACGAGCCCCACCCAGACCTCCATCATCGCCAGGAGCTGAAGCCCGAGCGCCGCGATGCTGATCACCACGGCCAGGATGAAGATCCAGCCGGCCGCGCGCACGTCGCCGATCTCGCGCAGGCGACGCTGGCCGGCCAGCACGGCGGCGATGCCGAGCGCGACGCCGGTGCACAGAAGGGTGGCGTGAAACGGCCCGCTCGACTTCGCGGTGGCCATCTTGTCGAACGGACCGGTGAACGACCAGAACATCGCCACCAGCACCATGAGACCCGCTCCGCGCGCCGCCGCCGGCGAGAGCGAGCCGCCCTCCGGCAGGTTCAGGACGAAGGCGCCGGCCACCACGAGCAGGATGCCGAGCCACTGGCGCCAGGTCGGCACCTCGCCGAGCAGCGGAATGGCGAGGAGCGCCGTGAACACCGGCGTGAGCGACAGCAGCGGGATCGTGACGCTCAACTGCGAGTTGCGCAGCGCCGAGAAGAAGAGGAGGTTGGCGGCGATGTTGAGCGCGATCGAGGCCGCGGCCGGCGCCAGGTAGCCGGACCGCACCGCGGGCATGCCGTCAATCGCCGTCCACAGCGCGAACAGCGGGATGGCGCCCGCGGCGAGCAGGAACGCGAGCGGGGCCGGGCGCACACGGTCGGCCAGGACCTTGCGGCACACGTCGAAACCGCTCCAGGCAAGGCTGGAGCCGAGCACGAGCAGGAGAGCCGAGAGAGGGATGTTCATGGCCGGCGGCCGGATCATACCTTCTTCGGTACGACCTGGGCTAAACTTCGACCGTGTCCCGCGAATTTTCTGACGCCGACTACCGTCGCCTGCTCCAATTCCGGACGGGTCTTCGACGCTTCCTTCACTGGAGCGCCCAACAGGCCGAGTCCGCCGGATTGACCTCTGCCCAACACCAGCTCCTCCTCGCCATCCGTGGCCACGACGATTCGCGCGGCCCCACGATCGGCGACGTGGCTGCCTATCTGTTCCTGCGCCACCACAGCGCGGTCGGCCTGGTGGACCGCGCCGAGAGCGCCGATCTCGTGGCGCGGACCGAGGATCAGGACGACCGCCGCGTCGTCCGCCTGCGCCTGACCGAGAAGGGTCAGAACGTCCTGGTGGCGCTTTCGCGCGTCCACATGGAGGAGCTGAAGCGCCTGGCTCCCGAGATCCGGACGCTCTGGACAGGCCTGGAGGTCTGAGCTTCGTGAAGTCCCTGCGCCGCTCCCTGGGTTGTTGGGCTGCCGCCGTCCTGCTGCTCGCTCGCCTCCCGCTCCACGCGCAGACCGCCCAGGCCGTGCCGGATCCCGAGCCAACGCCGGCTCCGGAATCCACGGAGGGCAAGGATCTCGAAGGCACGGTCGGCGAGATCCGGATCCTCACCAAGAGCATCTTCGACACCAGCAAGCCGGGCGAGGACAAGTGGGTCTTCCGCATGGCCGACCGTCTCCACCGCACCACCCGGCCGGGCGTGATCGAGCGCCAGATCCTGCTCAAGCCGGGCGATCCCTACTCCTGGGACGCGGTCGAGGAGTCCGAGCGCATCCTGCGCTCCAACCGCTATCTCTATGAAGCGGAGATCCACCCGGTGCCGGCCGGCGACGGCAAGATCGACCTGGAGGTGGAGACGCGCGACGTGTGGACGCTGCGCGCCGGCGTCAGCTTCAACCGCGCCGGCGGCGAGAACAGCACCGATTTCACGCTCCAGGACGCGAACTTCCTGGGCACGGGCAAGGACCTCACGCTGTGGCGGATCTCCAACGTGGACCGCACCTCCACGCTCTTCCGCTACCGCGACCCCTCGGTGCTCGGTACCCGCGCGGTCATCGAGATCTCGGCCGCCGACTACAGCGACGGCGGCTCGCGGCGCTTCGAGATCGAACGGCCTTTCTATTCGCTGGACACGCGCTGGGCCGCCGGCTTCAAGACCTTCATGTACGAGCGCATCGATTCGCTCTACGACCTCGGCGAGGTGTTCCAGAAGATCGGCCACGACCGCGAGGAGCTGGAGGCCTACCTCGGGTTCTCCGAGGGCCTGGCGCACGGCTCGACCCGGCGCTGGCTGATCGGCTTCAACCGTGAGCTCGACGAGTTCGCCTATCCGCCCGGCGGCGACTCGACTCCCCTGCCGCCGCCGAACCGGCTCTTCACCTATCCCTGGATCGGCTTCGAATACGTGGAGGACGGCTTCGTCACCGAGCGCCAGCTCGACCAGATCCAGCGCACCGAGGACCTGAACCTGGGCACGCAGTTCCGCGCCCGCATCGGCTACTCCACCTCGATGCTCGGCGCCGAGCGGGACCACCTGATCGCGAGCACGAAGATCAATACGGGCTGGCGTCCAGGCTCGCGCCAGCTCCTGCTGGCGGCCCTGGAGGGAGGCTCGCGCTGGGGCAGCCACGGACGCGAGAACTTCCTGGTCTCCGGCCATCTCCGCTACTACCTCCGCGACTTCGGCAAGAGCGTGTTCCACGTCTCGCTCGAAGGCGCGCTCGCCGAGCAACTGGACCCGGAGGCCCAGCTCCTCCTCGGCGGCGACACCGGCCTGCGCGGCTATCCGCTGCGCTATCTGAGCGGCGACCGGCGCTGGCTGGTGACGCTGGAGCAGCGCGTCTTCAGCGACCGCGAGCTCTTCCACGTTCTCCACCTCGGCGCGGCCGCCTTCTTCGACGCCGGCCGGGCCTGGTTCGCGGACGGCAGCTCGGGCGATACCGGCGAAGAGATCCTGCGCGACGTGGGTCTCGGTCTGCGCCTCGGCTCCAGCCGTTCGTCGGGAGGAGCCATGGTCCACTTCGACCTCGCCTACCCGCTCGACCGGCGGGAAGGGATCCAAAGCCTCCAGTGGCTCGTCTCGACGAGCGAGACGTTCTGATTCAAATCGGTTCGAATACGCCGTGGAACGCCAGGTGGAGGGCGCTTCCGGTGCGGAGGACCGCCACGGGGCCGCGGGCCACGTCCTTGGCGTCGAACACCGCGAAGGCCGTTTCGCAGCGGTGGCTGTCGAAGAGCGGACAGATCACCGCGCCGGTCCCGGGCTCTTCCGGATCGCCGGCGAAGGCCGGCTCGCCGGCCAGGTACTGGCCCCTGGGGGCCTGCCAGATGTCCAGCGGACCGTTCCAGCGGGCATGGACGAGCTGGTCGAAGAACTTGCGGCCCGGCCGGCCGGTGGCCGAGATGCCGAGCATCCACAGCTCCTCGTAGGGCCGGCCGGCGCGCGCCGGATCGATCGCCGCGAAGTCCGGCGCGAAGCGGTAGTCGATCTCCCTCCGGTCCACCACGCGGCCCATTCGGCTGGTACCCAGGTCCACCACCATCCGCACGGGCCGGCCTTCTCCCACGTCCTGGAACAGGCTGGACAGCCGGTACTGATCGTAAACCGGCCGGTCCAGCTCCAGGATGTCCATCACCAGCCGGTCCGCGCATTCGAAGGCATTGATCGTATGGAGACTGTAGCGCTCCTTCACCGGCACCGAAGCGACCTCTTCGCCGGTCTCGCGCGAGACGATCTTCAACTGCGTGCCCGGGCCGGGCTGCCAGCGCAGGGCGTCCATCACCGAGGCTCCCCCTTGCAGCTCCTGCATGTCCAGGTGGTAGGGGCTCAGGTGGAAGACGGCATACCGCGGGCTCAGGGCGAAGTCGTGGACCGAGCAGGGTCCGGGCAGCGGCAGGCGGCGGCGGTAGACGAGCGCGCCGTCGGCACCGAAGCGGTAGAGGTTGAGCTGCGGCGCGCCGGTGGCGTAGGAGATCCCGAAGTTGAACAGCTCGCCGGTCCTGGGGTCGATCTTGGGATGGGCGGCGAACGGCGCCACCGGACCCAGGCGGCCGCCAAACGTGTATTCGCCACGGGTCTCGAGCGTTTGGGGGTCGAGCTCCCAGGGGAGCCCCTGCTCGCCGAACGCCAGCAGCGTCCCTTCGTACGGATAGATGCTGACGTTGAGCGGCGATTCCAGGGTGACGCCGCCGCGGCTCAGGCGGTCGCCGGGAAAGGCCGTGCCGAAGGCCCGGAACAGCGCGTTCCCGGCCTCCTCCTCGGCCCGCCACTTGGCGCCGCGCACGAAGCGGCTCGTCAGGCTCACGCCGTCCTCGCCGAACCGCAGCGCGCAGACCATGCCGTCGCCGTCCAGCCAATGGCCGTAGCGCAGGCCGGTGCGCTCGAAGCGGGCCGGCCCGTTCAAATAATAAGTCCCGCGCAGAAAGCCGGGGACCGCTCCTTCGATCTCTCGCACCGGGCCGCTCCGCTCCTCCGGGGTCGTGGCAAAGGCCGCGTCCAGGCCCGGTGCGTGATCGATGGCTCCCATCAGGCCATCGCCTCCACCTCGGTGATCGGAGACGTCGACGCTTCGGCCGAAGCCATCTCGGGATGGAACCGGCGCAGGCACGGCACCTCGAACGGCCAGACCTGCTGCTCGGTCGTGCCGGCGCAGGCCTCCCAGCGGGCGCGGATCTCCTCGGGATCGAAGCGCAGGTCGTCCGGATCGATCCCCGCGACGAACGCCGCGTTCGAGGCCGCTTCCGGAACGCCGATCACCACGGAGCAGATGTGGGCGACGGTCCAGCGCACCAGCGCCTCCAGGTTGTGGAGCTGGCCGTCGAGGATCTGCCGCGCCTCCTCGGAGCTGACGCCGACCTTGTAGAAGCAGGCCTCCGCCAGGTTGAGCGCCCCCACCTCCGTGAAGTCGAAGAACACCGGCCCGCCGGTCTTCGGCGGTACGGAAAGGTTTTCCTTCTTCCACCGGTAGTAGCCGACGAGGAAGTGCTGGAGTGAGTGGTTCCACGGTCCCAGGCGCGAGAACCGGCGCAGGAACCCGGGCAGGAAGGCGGGCTCGGTGAACAGGTCGTTGATGAACGGAAAGACGTAGAAGGCGAAGTAGATCGTCAGCTCCCAGACGTAGCGCAGCGAGAACGCCTCCTGGTCGCCGAGCAGCGGCTGGCCCACGGCGTAGCTCGGCACATAGGCCTCATAGATCGCCCGCGCCAGCGATTCGTAATACCTCACCTTGCGTTCCAGCTCCGCGCGGTCACCGCGGCCGTCCGTCTTGATGATGTCCGCGACCAGCGTGTTGTACATGGAGATCAGGTCGCCGCCCGGGCTGTAGAGCGGATCGGTGAAGCGGCACGCCTCGCCGACGAACGCCCAGCCCGACGAGCTCATCGTCTGGCCGAGGTCGAACGCGAAGTCCACGATGCCGGAGTGATGGAGGATCTTGCGGTTCGGCAGATCGCGGGCGAACAGCGGCTGCTCGCGGCAGACCCAGTC
>JACZDC010074564.1_pt1 | contig 12181 bp, 11 predicted proteins | sample 8641791 | NCBI WGS metagenome assembly JACZDC01 (sample SAMN15324613, study PRJNA640507) | soil metagenome | isolation source: intercropping peanut in the second line | place: China: Luxin town, Laibin City, Guangxi Province | collected 2019-07-25 | depth 10cm m
CGACCGCCCCGTCCGGGCTACGACAGCCGCACGCGGGCGGCGGCGGCCCCAGCCGGGCGGCGACAGCCCCGCGCGGGCTGCCTCCGCCCAAGGAGAGGGCGCCACCGCACACCCAGGACCGGGGACGATCGGTGCCATCCCTCAGCTCGGGTGAACAGGCGGGCGGGAAGTTTGCTTTCACCGCGGGAGCAGGGCTAAACTGTCACTTCAAGGCCATGGCACTAACTCTCGAAGAAGTAAGGAAAATCGCGACCCTGGCCCGACTCCGTTTCACTCCCGAGGAAGAGGTGGTTTTCGTGGGGCAGCTCGGGAAGATCGTCGACTACATCGACCAGCTCCAGCGGTTCGAGATCTCTGCGCAGGAGGAGACGGTCCTGGAAGGGCGGGAGGCTGAGGATCGGGCCCATGAGTGCCTGCCTCGCGGCGACTTCCTGGCCAACGCCCCGGCTTCCTTGGATGGTTTCCTCCTGGTGCCCGGGGTGAAGGGCGATGCCTGAGCTCTGGGAGCTGACCGCGGAGGAGATCGCCCGCCGGGTGGCCGCGCGGGAGATCTCGGCCGTCGAGGTGCTCGAGTCCACGCTCGCCCGCAACGAACGGGTCGAGCCGCTGGTCCATGCGTGGCTGGAGATGTTCGCGGACGAGGCTCGCGAGCGCGCCGCTGAGATCGATCGGAATCCCTCGGGACCGCTCGCGGGCGTGCCGGTCGCTCTCAAAGACAATCTGAGCGTGGCCGGGTGGCCGCTCACCTGCGGCTCGAAGATTCTCTCTGGCTACGTGGCTCCTTATACGGCCACGGCCGTGCAGCGGCTGTTGGACGCGGGCGCGGTCCTCCTCGGCCGGGCCAACATGGATGAATTCGCTATGGGCTCGTCGTGCGAAAGCTCGGCCTGGCAGCTCACCCGCAACCCGTGGGACCTGTCGCGGGTTCCGGGCGGGTCGAGCGGCGGGCCGGCCGCGGCGGTTGCGGCAGGCAGCGCGGTGCTGGGAGTTGGTTCGGACACCGGCGGCTCGGTTCGCCAGCCGGCGGCATTGTGCGGACTGGTCGGCGTGAAGCCCACCTGGGGCCGGGTTTCGCGATACGGCCTGGTGGCGTTCGCGTCGTCCACGGATCAGATCGGACCCATCGCGCGGACCGTGCGCGACGCGGCGCTTGCGACGTCTGTGATGGCCGGTCCCGATCCCAACGATTCCACCTGCTCGTCACGTCCGGCCGAGGACTGGCTCGCCCGGATCGAGGAGGGGATCGAGGGGTTGAAGGTCGGCGTGATTTCAAATCTGGATGCGTCGGCGTTCGATCCAGCGAGCGCCCGGGTCTGGAGCGCGGCGCTCGATCGGCTCGCCGCTGCCGGGGCCGAGCTGGTCGAGGTTCAGATCCCGAGCCTGGACGCGGCCGTGGCTGTCTACTCCGTGATCGCGATGTCCGAGGCGAGCGCCAACCTCGCGCGCTTCGACGGCGTGCGCTACGGTCAGCGCGCTGAAACCGCCGAGAGTCTCCAGGATCTCTATTTCGAGAGCCGCAGCCAGGGCTTCGGAGCGGAGGTCAAGCGCCGGATCATGCTCGGCACATTCGCGCTGTCGTCCGGCTACTCCGAGGCCTACTACGGTCGGGCGCGCGGCGTGCTCGGGCGAATGCGCGTCGAGTTCGACGCGGCTCTCGCGAAGGCCGATGTGGTGGTGACGCCGACGACTCCGGGCGCGGCGTTCGGCCTCGGCGAGAAGGTCGACGACCCGCTCGCCATGGTTCTCTCCGACGTTTTCACGACGCCGGCCTCGCTCACCGGTCTGCCGGCGGTCGCGGTACCGTCGGGGTTCGACGACCAGGGGCTGCCGCTGTCGCTTCAGATCCTGGGCCGGAGCTTCGACGAGGCCACGGTCTTTCGCGCGGCGCGGGCGTTCGAACGTCAAGGGGCGTGGACGGTGGCGCCAACATTCCGGGAGGTGGCCGTCTCGTGAAGCTCCTGACCCTTCTCCTTGTGATCGGCCTCCTTGTCGCGCTGCCCTCGTCGGCTCCGGCGTTCGATCCGGTCGTCTCCAGCTCCGGCCGGACTCCCCGGGTGTCGCTCGGAGACGGCCTGACGGCGTCGCTCAACGAGAAGGACGGCATCTTCCTGGAGGCGGTGCCGCGCAAGGGTGAAGGCCTGCTCGCGTTCACCCGCCGGCTGTGCGGCGACGACCGGCTGTCGCCGCAGATCCTGGAAGCGAACGGTGCCAACAGCGGTTCGACCGTGCTCAAGGCGGGCATGCGCTACCACATCCCTTTCGATCTGCTCGCCAACGAGTGGCACCTGAAGATGGTCCAGGCCCTGTTCCCAGGCGACAAGGGACAGGCGGACGGCTGGCGCCACGAGGCCCGCGGGGTGAGCGCGCTGGAGCGCGAGAGCCTGTGGCAGATCTCCCTCTGGTTCACGGGCACGGGCGAGAACTTCCGCGCCATCCGCGAGTACAACGAGCTGCTCGACGACGACGTCTCGCGCGGCACGGCCGTGGTCATCCCTTCGGAGCTGCTGCGGCCGGCGTTCAAGGCCGTGCTGCCGGTGCCCGAGAAGCCCTACCACCTCGACTACGGCAAGGACGACAAAGGCGAGTACGCGATCTATCGCCTGCGGCCGGGCGAGGCGCTCTACTCCAGCGTGGTGGTGCGGTTCACCGGCCGCGTCCACGGTCCGGACGTGAACCAGCTCGCGGCGGAGATCGCGCAGCGCAGCGGGGTGGTGGACGTGACGGACATCCCGATCGGCTACCGCGTCAAGATTCCGTTCGACGTGCTGCAGCCCGAGTTCCTGCCCGAGGGCAATCCGCGGCGGGTGGAGTACGAGGCCGACCTGCGCGCCAGCGCCCAGTTCAGCAACCAGGTCAAAGCCAAGGGGCTGACCGGGATCACGGTGATCGTCGACGCCGGCCACGGCGGCGCCGACTCGGGCGCCACCATGGGCGGGGTGTGGGAGAGCCTGTACGTCTACGACATCGCGATGCGGGTCAAGCGGGTGCTGGAGACGCACACCGCGGCCACCGTGATCGTCACCACCCGGGACGGCGAGCAGTTCCAGGTGCGCGAGGCCGACGTGCTGCCGTTCTCCCGCGGCCACCGGGTGCTGACCACGCCGCCCTACGCCATCGAGGACGCCCGCGTGGGCACGAACCTGCGCTGGTACCTGGCGAACAGCCTCTATAGAAAGACCACCGCCAAGAGCAACGATCCGCAGAAGGTGGTGTTCCTGTCGATCCACGCCGACTCGCTCCACCCCTCGCTGCGCGGCGCCATGGCCTACATCCCGGCGGCGGAGAAGCTCGACGGCCGCTACGGCAAGTCGGGCGCGGTCTACACCTCGCGCAAGGAGGTGCAGGAGAGCCCGCAGGTGAGCTTCCCGCGCGAGCAGAGGGTGGAGAGCGAGGGTCTGTCGCGCGAGCTGGCCAAGGAGATCATCGCCGCGTTCCACTCCGGCGGCCTCCAGGTCCACCCGTTCAAGCCGGTGCGCGACCGGATCATTCGCAACAAGAGCGAGTGGGTGCCGGCGGTGCTGCGCTACAACGCCATCCCGGCCAAGATGCTGCTGGAGGTCTGCAACCTGGCGAACGACGAGGACCGCCGCCTGGTGCAGACCCGCGCCTACCGCCAGAAGGTGTCCGAGGCCATCGTCCAGGGCCTCCTGGCCTACTACGGCGAGGACACCGAGGGTCCGGCGACGAAGGTGGCCAGGTAGCAAGGACTGAAAGATCCTTTGTCCTTGAGGTCCTTGCGGTCCTTCGGGTCCTTTTCCGTATCATCGGGTGTAGCATTCTCCTCTGGCCCTCACCAGCGAGATGGAACTTTTTTTGAGCGGGGCCGTCTAAGTACTATAGAAAGGGTGCCCGTGCGCACCCTGGGAGGACCCGGTGGGGGTAGCCACGGTTTCCGCAGTCGTTCGTGACCTTGACCTCGACCTCGAGCTGGTCGAAAGGCATCGGTACGGTGACGCCGGTGCATTCAACGAGGTCTACGCGAGGTTCGAGGAAATGGTCTACAACCTGGCCTTCCGCCTCTCTGGCAACCGGGAGGAGGCGGCCGACCTGACGCAGGAGATCTTCCTGCGCGTGTACCGGTATCTGGGCAGCTTCGGGGGCCGTTCGAGCCTGAAGACCTGGATCTTCCGGATCGCGGTGAACCATTGCCGCGACCGGCTCTCCCGGTGGCATCCGCCGACGCAGCCGATCGGCGAGGAGACCGGGGAGGGCGTCGCCGTGTACGCCGATCCGGCCCGCGGGCCGGAGGAGCTGGCGGTGGCCGCCGACGAGAAACGCCGCGTCGAGCAGGCTCTGACCTGCCTGCCGCAGGTGTTCCGGGAAGTGGTGGTCCTGCGTGACATCGAAGGGCTCTCCTACGAGGAAATCGCCGAAGTCCTGGGTGTAAGGATCGGGACGGTGCGCTCGCGGATCGCACGCGGCCGCGAACAACTCCGGTCCCTCTTGGAGATTTGAAGACAATGATTCGCCATCTAACGTCCGAACAGCTATCCGCTCATCTGGACGGAGAGGTCGGCTTCCCCGAGTCGCGGGAGATCCAGTCCCACCTCGCCTCGTGCGAGGACTGTCGCGACCGGTACCAGTCCATGAAGAGAACGGTCAGTGCGGTCTGGAGGCTGGAGCGCTCCGCGCCGCCGGTGGGCCTCTCCACGCGGGTTTTTTCCGAGGTCGCGGCCGCCAGCCGGCCGCGCACCCCGGTGCGGGATTTTCTGTCGTCCGTCCGCGATCTCGCTCTGCATCCGGTGCTGCGCACCGGCGCGGCCATGGGGCTGGCCTTCGTGCTCAGTCTCGTCGTCGTCGGAGATCCCCGCCTGCCGCTCGCCGCGAGCCAGGACCGCAAGGGGACCGAGAAGGTGACCGTGCAGGACGAGGCGCCGCTGGTCCTGCCGCAGACCACCAGCAAGGTCGCCGGCCGGGAGTTCGTCTGGACCGAGCTGGGCAACGGAGACGTCTGGATCCAGAGGGGTCTTGAAGGTCAGATCCCCGAGGCCCGTCTCTCCGCCCAGAGCCCGCAGGGGCGCGAGCTCCTGGCGAAGTACTCCGACCTCGGCCTGCTGCTGGCCGACGGCTCCCGGGTTGTGCTGCGCTACGGGCTGGAAACTGTAGAGCTGTCCAAGGGAGTTTGAGCGGCGTGACGGGGCAACCACAAGGGTTGCCCCTACCTGACCACGTCGAATCCGATCTTGTAGGGGCAACCCTCGTGGTTGCCCCTTTCCCTATCTCCAGGGTTCGATCGCTTCGATCCGTCCGACGCTGACCTCGTCCCCCACCTTCTTCCCCAGCACTTCCTTCGCCAGGTCGGACTCGTAGGAGATGACGTCCTCCTCGGGCTTGCTCTCCCACGGCCCCAGGATGGTGAGGACGCGGCCACCCGCGAGGCGCAGCCTGGTACCGATGCGCACCTCGGAGGTGTCCATCCCGCCGGTCTCGATCGGCCGTGAGCGGTTCAGGTCGGCATTCAGGGCCGCGGCGCGGGCGTTCAGGTACTCGTGGCGCTGGCGCGCCGACTTGTACTCGAAGTTCTCGCGCAGGTCGCCCATGGCCCGCGCCTCCTCGATCGCCTTGCGGTTGGCCGGCACCTCGACCGTCATGATCTGGTGGAGCTCGGCGCGCTTGGCGTCGATCGACTCGACGGTGGCGTAGAGCGCCGCCGGCCCGGTGTCCTTGCGGTGCACCGGGAAGCGCAGGTGGATGGCGTTGGTGAGCTGCTCGCGCTGGTAGGGTTCGAGCGTGGGACTGCGCTGCACGGCGTCCTCGGCCTGCGCCGCCTGGTCGGCGTTGAGGTGGGCGAGCAGCCGCGGCACCGTGCCGCCGGACTCCGCGAGCGCCAGCAGGCGCAGGCGGTAGGATGCGAACTCGTCCCGTCCCGGCGCCGAGAGGATCTGCTGCAGCAGGCGCAGGGGGGCCTTCGAGCGCAGGGTCTCGTCGTTCGCGGCGCGCTCCGCCAACCAGGTGAAAGCGGCGGGGTAGCGGTGCGGCTGCGCCATGAGCGTGTCGTAGAAGCGCTCCAGCTCCTTGTTGGTCGAACCCTCGATCAGGCCGTCGGCCAGGAGGTCGAGGGCGCGCGGGTCGGTCTCCTTGGTCATGGCCTGGCGGTAGACGTCCGGCCAGTCGTCGCGCCGCTCGCGCACCATGGTGTAGGCGCGCTCGCGCAGCAGGCGGTCCTCGATGCCGGCGAACACGCGCGCCACGTCGCGCATCTCCAGCAGCTCGTCCGGCGCCCAGTCCACGTCCGCGGGCGCGCCGCCGGTGCGCTCCAGGGCGAACCAGATCTCGAAGGCGAGGCCGGGGTCCTGGACCGCGAGGCCGTCGGCGACCTTCTCCAGGTCCTGGGCCATGCGGCTGCGCAGCTCGGGATCGCGGGCGCCGTCGCGCCGCAGGCGCTCGATCTTCTTGCGCGGGTCGGCCTTCGCGAACGCCTTCCACAGGGTTTCGACGGCGTCGGCGCCACTCTCGGCCCAGCGGTAGGTCTGGCGGCTGCCGGTGCCGGTCGCCACGACATGCGAATGCTTGCGCGCCGCGGACCACCAGGAGGTCCACTGCGATTCGGAGACGATGCCGGCGAGCGCGTCGCGGATCTCGCCCGCGGTGAGCGGCCGGTCGTAGCTCTGGAGCGTCGCCTGCAGCAGCGCCTGCGGCGCCAGGGCGGAGAGACCCTTGGGGTCCTCCAGCTTGCGGCGCAGCACATGATCGGGCTGCAACGGCTGGAGGAGCTTGGCCGCGGCCTTGAAGCCGACGGTCATGCCCTTGATCTTCTCGAAGTCGACCTTGAAGCTCTCGAGACCCAGGTTGGCCTCGGCGATGCGGCCCACGCCCTTGCCTTCCATGGCCACGACCGTGCCGACGTCGAAGGCGAGCAGGCTCTCGAGCTTCTCGACCTTCTCCCAGGTCTTGGGGATGTCGTGCGTGGCGCGCTGGAGGCCGACGGCTTCGGAGATCCCCTGGAAGATCGAGCGGTTGCTGTACAGGCGCTTGAGGGTGGCGAGGATCGCGGGGTGGAGCTTCTCGGGGGGCAGAAGGATGCTGCCGGCCTTCTGCAGGAGTTTTCGTCGCACGTCCCAGCGCCCGCTCTCGCGGAGCTGGTCGTCGAGCATCTCGAGGAGGAGGCGGCCACGCTCCTCCTGACCGGTGCCGGTCAGGGCGCGCGCCACGCCGACGAAGTATTCGAGGTCGGAGGGGTCCCGGCCCATGGCGGAAAGCCACTCTCCTTCGATCGCCTCGAATTCCCCTTTTGCAAGGTGCTGCTGTGTATCTCTTGAGATCGCCATGGCGGGAAGGAAGATACCATAGGGCCATGTCCGAGCCCCTGGAAGAGACCGCCGCGAGCGAGAGCGACCCCGAGCTGGCGGGCCAACTTGCAGGACAACTTCGCGAGGCCGGGTCCGAGGAGCTGTTGGCGCTGGTGCGCGAGCACCTGGCGCGGCTCGATCCGCCTCTGATCAAAACCGTGCTGCGCAACCCCTACGCCACGGCCGAGGTGGTGGACGTGATCGCCTCGCAGCCGCGGCTGCTGTCGTTCTACGAGGTGCGGCGCGACCTGGCTCTCCACCCGCGCACGCCCGAGATCCTGGCGCAGAAGCTGATCCCGGGCCTGTTCTGGCGCGACCTGTCGGCGCTCGGCGCGGACACGCGTCTCCATCCGCGCCTGCGGCGCTCGGCCGACCAGCTCCTGGCCACGCGGCTGCCCGAGCTGGCGGTCGGGGAGAAGGTCACGATGGCCCGCCGCGCGGGTCCGGGGCTCCTCGCCCAGCTCCGCCACGACCCCAGTCCGCGCGTGATCGGCGCGATGCTGGACAATCCACGCCTGACCGAGGATATCCTTGCACCGGTGGTACACGGCGCGACCACTCCGGGCCCGATCCTGGCGCTGATCGCGGCCGACCGGCGATGGGGGGTGCGTCATGGTCTTCAGGTGGCGATCTGCCGGAATCCCGGCACCCCGCTCGCCACGTCTCTCAGGCTGCTGCCGTCGTTGCGGAAGTCCGAGCTGAAGGCGGTCACATCCGATCCCCGCCTCGCCGAGGCGGTGCGCCAGCGGGCGCGACTCTTGCTCGGGGAGATCTGACGGAATGAAATTTGACCTAAAACGAAGCACCGCGTAAAGTTATGACTCGCGTGCCCAAAGACATGTCCAGACGACAGCGAGTCCCACCACGCCGCCCCGATGCGCGCTCCGAGGGAGGTATTGCGGGCGGCAGCCAGGGTTCGGGTCCAGCCGACGTCCCGCCCGGCGACGGCGACGCGTCCGGCCGGCGCCAGCCGCCCTGGGGCCAGCCCGCCGAGCCCGACATGGCGTCCTTCGGCGACTGGCTCCGCCGCCAGCGCGAGATGCGCGAGATCAGCCTGCGCGACATCGCCGACCGCACCAAGATCAGCCTGCGCTATCTGGAGGCCATGGAGGAGGATCGTTTCGACCTCCTGCCGGCCCCGATCTTCGCCAAGGGTTTCCTGCGCGAGTACGCGCGCTACGTCGGCCTTTCTCCCGACGAGGTGGTGAACCACTACCTCGCGGTGCAGCAGCAGCAGTCGCCGGAGGAGGACGGGGTCAAGAAGGACCAGACGCTGGTCAACCGGCCGTACCGGCCGGTCAAGCCGGTGCGGAGCTGGACCTACGGCCTGTTCCTCGTGCTCGCGGTGCTCGTCCTGATCGCCCTGGTCTGGGCCCTGGTCTGGTACAACAACCACCGGCGCTCGCAGCCCGCGGCCGAGGCGACGCCGCCTCCGATCGCCGCTCCGGCCGAGCCCGCGGCGGCCCAGGTCGCGACTCCGGCACCGGTGGTGCCCGACAAGCCGAGCGCGCCGCTGGAAGTCACGCTCGACTTCACCGCCAACTGCTGGGTCGAGGTGCGGGTGGACGGCAAGCCGCTCCTCTCCGAGGAACGGGTGCAGGGCGAATCGCTGCCCATCGCGGCGCAGACGAGCATCGATCTCCAACTCGGCAACGCCGGCGCCGTCGAGATCCAGGTCAACGGCATGGCCTATCCGTTGAACGGCAAGCCCGGCGAGGTCAAGACGGTCAACCTCAACCTCGAGACCGTGCGCGAACTCCAAACGAAAAAAGAGGCGCTCTGACGTGGCCGACAGCCAGGCGTCTCTGCTGGATCAGGTCCGGTCGGGTGCCAACCGCCAGCTCCAGGTGCTGGCGGCGAGCGGCTTCCTGCCGATCGCGCCCGAGGACCTGATCCCGATCCAGGTGCAGTTCGCCCGCGGCAACGACGTCGAGCTGGCGAGCAAGGCGGCCGAGGCGCTGCGCCAGGTCGACGTGCGCGTGGCGGCGCCGTACCTGGAGCGCCAGGCCGGCGAGGACGTGCTCGACTTCTTCGCCAGCCAGGCCTCTCACCCCCGCCTGCTGGAGACGATCGTGCGCCGCCGCGACGTGCCGCGCCACATCCTGGTGGACCTGGCGCGGCGGCTCCCCTCGGACCTGCAGGAGGTCCTGGTGCTCCGCCAGGACGCGATCGTCGAGGAGCCGGCCATCCTCTCGGCGCTGGAGCAGAACCCCGATCTCTCCAACTACGTGCAGCGGCGCATCGCCGAGTACCGCGAGCATCTGCTGCCGCGGGAGCGCACGACGCGGGTGCTGGGGGAGTTGGAGGCCCTGGACGAGATCGACGAGGCCGCCCTCGCCGCCGAGGTGGCGGCGGTGAAGAAAGCGGTGCCGGCCGAGGGCGAGATCGAGGAGAAGACCGGTCTCACCGAGGGACAGGTCCGCATGCTCTCGGTGCCGGCCCGGCTCAAGATCGCCCGCGGCGCACCGCGCAACCTGCGCACGATCCTGATGCGCGACACCAACCCGCAGGTGGCCTGCGCCGCCCTGCTCTTCAACAACCTGACGGACCAGGAGATCGAGCAGACCGCCGCCAGCCGCTCGGTGGTCGAGGAGGTGCTGCAGGCGATCGCGAAGAAACGCGAGTGGATCGGCCGCTATCCGGTGATGAAAGCGCTGATCCACAACCCGCGCTTCCCCCTTCCCCTCGCCCTCAAGTACCTGCCCCGGCTGTCGGTCAAGGACATGCGCGACCTGGCAAAAGATCGCAATGTTCCCGATGCGGTTCGCTCGACAGCCCTCCGGTTGTATAGAATCAAGCAGCAATAAGGGATACCTGGGATGCCGAAGGACTTCTACTCCGTCCTCGGGTTGGCGCGCAACGCGACCGAGGAGCAGATCCGGCAACGGTTCCGGGAGATGGCGCGTCTGCGCCATCCCGACCGTTTCCAGGGGGCGGAGAAGGAGAAGGCCGAGATCGACTTCCAGGAGATCACGCAGGCGTTCAACGTGCTCTCCGACCCGGAGCGCCGGCGCCAGCACGACGTCGAGCTGGTGCGGCCGGGCTCCGATTCCGATCCGCGCCAGGTCGCCCGCGCCTACCTGCAGCGGGGCATCAAGGCCTACAAGGAGAAGAACTTCCTCGAAGCGGCCGACAACTTCGACCGCGCCACCAAGGCCGATCCCACGAGCGGCCAGACCTGGCACCACCTGGCCACCGCCTGCGCCCAGCAGCCCAACTGGCTGCCGCGCGCCGTCACCGCCATCGAGCGCGCCTGCGAGCTGGAGCCCATGAACCCGTCCTACCACAAGCAGGCCGGCAAGATCTGCCAGGCCGCGGGCCAGACCGACCGCGCGCTGCTCCACTACCGCTTGGCGATCCAGTGGGGTGAGGACGACCCCGCGGTCCGCCGCGCCATCGAGGAGATGGAGAAGCCCCAGGCGGCGGCCGCCCGGCGCGGCCTGTTCGGAGGGAAGGCCGGCTGATGCTGCGCGTCAAGGCCTGCGGGCTCTCCGACGTCGGGCTCACCCGGATCCACAACGAAGACTACTTCGAGATCGATCCCCTGCACCGCCTCTACGTGGTGGCGGACGGCATGGGCGGACACAGCCACGGCGAGGTCGCGGCCCAGATCGCCGTCCACTCGATCCGGGAGTTCATCGACAAGACCGCGGAGAAGGACACCACCTGGCCGTTCGGCATGGACAGCCGGTTCGAGCGCCATACGAACCTGCTGCGCATGGCGGTGCGCATCGCCCACGACCACGTGCTGCGCGCGATCAGCAAGGACGGCTCGCTCTATGGCATGGGCACGACCGTGGTCGGTTTCCTGCTCGCCGGCAGCACCGCGGCCGTGGCGCATGTTGGCGACAGCCGGGCCTACCGCCTGCGCAACGGCCGCCTCGACCAGCTCACCCAGGACCACACCTGGGTCAACGAGCAGGTGGTCGCCGGCTTCCTGTCCAAGGAGCAGGCCCGCTCGCACCCGCTCAAGAACGTGGTCACCCGCGCCCTCGGCGGCGAGAGCGACGTGCTCGTCGACGTGCGCGAGCTGGAGGTCAAGTCGGGCGACCTCTATCTGCTGTGCTCGGACGGCCTCACCGGCATGCTCTCGGATGCCGACATCCGCGATCGTCTCGCCTCGGGCAAGGACCTTCACGAGATCTGCCGCGGCCTGGTCAACGACTCGAACGCCCGCGGCGGCATCGACAACGTGACGGTCGTGCTCCTCCGCATCGACGAGGAGGACGAGGGCGAGGACACGCAGGCCGGCAGTGTCTGATTGAGAGAAGAGGATTGAGAGTCGCGGTCGTCGGCGGCGGGCCCGCGGGCGGCTCCGCGGCACTGGCCCTGGCGAGAGCCGGAGCCGACGTCGATCTCTATGTGCCGGAGCGCCCCGGCGAGAAGCCGTGCGGCGGCGCCGTGCCCGAGCACGTCCTGCCGCGCCTCGCAGGCTTCGATCCGGCTCCGCTGCCGGCCGTCGTCAGCCCGGAAGCGGTCCTGGAGAACGCCCGGGGCAGCCTGCTGGAGATCGATCTCCGGGGCATCCGCATCTTCCGCCGCGCGGACCTCGACCGGGCGATCGTGGAGGCCGCAGTCGCGGCCGGCGCGAAGCGGATCGATCGCCGGGTGGAAATCGAAGAGCTGCGGGGTTACGACTGGATCGTGGGCGCGGACGGAGCCCGCGGCCGCACCCGGCGCAGCCTGGGGCTCGAACCGCAAGGCGACAGCGTCGGGCTGGGTGGATCTCTCAAGGGGCTGGAGTGGAAGCGGCTCGTGCTCGCGTTCCCGGACCTGGGCGACTCCTATCTCTGGATCTTTCCGCGGGCCGGCGGCGCGTCCGTAGGCATCGCCTACACGCCGGAGCGGCTGTCGGACGGCCCCGCCCGGGCCGCGCTCGATCAATTCCTCGA
>JACZDC010014688.1_pt1 | contig 12173 bp, 12 predicted proteins | sample 8641791 | NCBI WGS metagenome assembly JACZDC01 (sample SAMN15324613, study PRJNA640507) | soil metagenome | isolation source: intercropping peanut in the second line | place: China: Luxin town, Laibin City, Guangxi Province | collected 2019-07-25 | depth 10cm m
GGCCGGCCGCGCCCGCCGCGCCGATCGCTCCGCCGGCCGTCAACGGCGATCCGGTGCAGGCCTTCATGGACGAGGTGAGCCGCCGCAAGCAGCCGCTCGCCGCGCACCTGTCCGAAGCCGAGGAGGTCACTTTTGCAGACGGCCAGCTCACCATCGCCCGCATGCCGGGCGACACCTGGCTGGAGTCCCGACTGCAGCAGGCCGGCAACCGCCAGGTCATCGAGGAGTCGCTGGCCGCGGTCTGGGGTCCCGGCACCTCGTGGCGGACGGTGCAGGGCAACGGCGAGCGCCGGCGCCAGGAAGCGGAGGAGCAGACCCGGCAGGCCGCCGCGGCCACGGCGGGCCTGGTTGAAAATCCCACCGTTCAGACGGTCCTCGACATCTTCGGGGGCAAGGTCGAACGGGTAGAAGAGCGAATCAGGGAGGATTGAACCCCTATGAGCAGCATGCGTCAGTTGATGAAGCAGGCCCAGGAGATGCAGGAGCGCCTCCAGCGCGAGCTCAACGAGCTGGTGGTCGAGGCGAGCGTGGGCGGCGGCATGGTGACCGTCAAGATGAGCGGCCACAAGCAGGTCGTCTCCGTGAAGATCGATCCCGAGGCCATGGACAAGGACGACCCCTCGATGCTGGAGGACCTGATCGTGGCCGCGGTCAACGAGGCGGGCCGCAAGGTCGAGGAGTCGATGCAGGGGAAGATGGGCTCCATGGCGTCCAGCCTGCCGGGCCTCTTCTAAACCCCTCATACTGCGATGTCCGACCCCCTGGCCCGCCTCATCGGGGAGCTGTCGCGGCTCCCGAGCATCGGGCCGAAGACCGCGACCCGCCTCGCCCACTACCTCCTGAAGGTCCCCGCGGGCGAGGCCCAGGCCCTCGCCCAGGCGATCGTCGAGGTGAAGGAGAAGCTTTTCCACTGCTCCTCCTGCAACTCGATCACGCCGGTCGACCCCTGCCGCTGGTGCACGGACGAGCGGCGCGACCGCACGCGCATCTGCGTGGTCGAGGAGCCGTTCAACATCGAGCCGATCGAGCGCACGGGCGAGTTCAACGGCCTCTACCATGTGCTCCTCGGCGCCCTCTCCCCGCATCGCGGCATCGGTCCGGACCGCTTGGCGATCCCGGGTCTGATGGAGCGGCTGGAGGGGGTCGAGGAGGTGCTCCTCGCCACCAACCCGAACGTCGAAGGCGAGGCCACGGCGCTCTACCTGGCGCGCCTCATCAAGCCCCGCAAGGTGCGGGTGACGCGCCTCGCCTTCGGCATGCCCGTGGGCGGCGATATCGAGTACACCGACGAGGTGACGCTGGCCCGCTCCCTCGCCGGCCGGCGGGAAATGTGAGCCCGGGCCCCCGGTCCCGCGAGCTCTCCCGGCGCATCGCGGCCGTCGAAGCGCCGGGCGTCAACACCCTTCCCTCGGTTCCCGGCGCCGTCTCCCTCTTCTGGGAGGAGGCCGAGGGCGCGCGGGTCCGCGACGTCGACGGTACCTCTTATATAGACCTCACCTCCGGCTTCGGGGTCGCCGCCGTCGGCCACCGTCATCCAAGGGTGGTGGCCGCGGTGCGCGAGCAGGCCGGCCGGCTGATGCACGGGCTCGGCGACGTCCACGGCCATCCTCTGCGGGTGGAGCTGGCGGAGACGCTGGTGCGGCTAGTACCCGTCGACGACCCGCAGGTCTTCTTCTCGATCTCGGGTTCCGAGGCGGTGGAAATCGCACTCAAGACCGCGGTCGCGGCCACACGGCGTCCCGGAGTCCTCGCTTTCGAGCCCTCGTACCACGGTCTGACCCTGGGATCGCTCGCGGTCACCTCGCGGCCCGAGTTCCGCCAGCCGTTCGCGGATCACCTCCATGGCCATGTCCATCGCCTCCCGTTCGCCTGCGATCCCGAGGCTGTGGAGACGGAGCTCCGGTCCGGCTCGATCGGCGCCGTCATGGTCGAACCGATCGTGGGTCGGGAAGGAATCCTGGTGCCGCCGGCGGGCTGGCTGGCGGAGGTCGCGGAGTCCTGCCGCCGTCATGGCACGCTGCTGATCGCGGACGAGGTCTTCACCGGCTTCGGTCGTACCGGCCGCTGGTTCGCGGTAGAGCACGAGGGTGTTCGTCCGGACATCCTCTGCTGCGGCAAGGCTTTGGGAGGTGGCATGCCGATCGCTGCCGTTCTGGCACGCCGGGACCTCTTCCGCGTCTGGGAGACGAAGAAGGAGGCGCTTCATACGGCCACCTTCGTCGCGAACCCTGTCGCGTGTGCCGCCGCGCTCGCCGCCCTGGCCGTGATCGAAGAGGAGGACCTGCCTGCCCGCGCCGCCAGGATGGGAGAGAGAGTGAGAGAGCGGCTCGCCTCCTGGCCGGTCGCCGCCGTCCGGGGAAGGGGTCTCGTCTGGGGACTCGAGAAGGAGACCGCCGAGGCCGCGAGGACCTGGACCGGCAAGGCTCTGGAGCGCGGGGTCATCCTCCTCGCCGGAGGCCCGGAGGGAAAGGTCGTTCAGATCGTCCCGCCGCTCACGATCGAGGAGGATCTCCTCGACGAGGCGCTCGACGTCCTCGAACGCGCCCTCCTCTGACTCGACGAACCCTTCAGAGACTTCGGCGAACCTCCCGCGATCCCTGGCGAGCCGCCGGCGAGCGTTGCGGACCGTTCGAAGACCCTCGCGGACGATCCGCAGACCCCGACGAACCGTCCGCCCACCCCGGCGGATCTCCCGACAACTTCTCCGGATCGTCCGCCGAGCTCTTCGGATCGTCGGACAAGGCTCCGGACGCTCGCCAAGGCTTGCGGACGGTCCGCCGAGCTCTCCGGACCGTCCGACGACCTCGGCGAGCCTTCCGCCAGACTCGCCGGAACGGGGGAAAACCGCCTCCCAGAACGCGTCTACGCCTTTTTACCGCCCGGGTGTATACTTCCTGACTGAGAGGACTCTATGAGAGAGGTGAGCTCCATCGGCGACCAGAAGCTTCGTGAGCTGGTGCTGTTCATCGCCCGTTCCTCGGAGCGGGACGAGCACTTCGGCGCCACGAAGCTCAACAAGATCCTCTTCTATTCGGACTTCTGGGCCTACCGAAAGCTCGGGCAATCCATCACGGGCGAGCGTTATCAGAAGCTCGCGCATGGGCCCGCGCCCAAGCACATCGTCCCGGTCGTCCGGAAGATGGAGCGCGAGCGCATCTGCGCCACGGCCGAGCGGGATTTCTTCGGCCGGACCCAGAAGGTCCTCGTCGCTCTCCGGGAACCCGACCTCTCCCTCTTCTCCGGGGCCGAGATCGCCATCGTCCAGGATGTGATCCAGAAGCTCTGGGACCTGAACGCCACCGGGGTGAGCGAGCTGTCGCACGAGTTCATCGGCTGGCAGCTCGCCGCCGAAGGCGAAGAGATCCCCTACTCGACCGTCCTCCTGGGCCGGCCCAGGCCGCCGACCCCGGCGGAGATCGAGTACGGAAAGAAGATGGCCGAGGAGATGGGTGGATAGACTCCGCTCCGTCATCCAGAGTCACCGTTTCGAGCGGGAGCTGAGAAAGGCCGAGCCCGACCCCAGGCGGGCGGACGAGGTCGTCTCCGCCCTGGAGTTCGCCCTGGCCCGTCACCCGGAGAGAGGCTTTGCCGTGCCGGGCACACCATATTCCATCTGGCCGATCTATATTCGGGACCGTGAGCTGGTCGCCTACTACACCTATGACGAGGAAATGGTCGAGCTGGCCTCCCTCCTCCTGAACACGGAAGGTCCTTGGTAGACCGTGTCCGCCTCGCGCGCCAAGATCGCCTTCATCGGGACACACGGGGTGGGAAAGACCACTCTCTGCTACGGACTGGCCTCGCGGCTGAAGCGCCGGGACGTCTCCATCGAGGTGGTCCACGAGGTGGCCCGGCGGTGTCCGCTGCCGATCAACGAGGAGACGTCGGTCGCGGCGCAGTCGTGGATCCTCCATACCCAGATCGCGGAGGAGCTGGTGGCGCAGGCGCGGTACCCGGTGGTGGTCTGCGACCGGAGCGTGCTCGACAACTATGTCTATCTGCTCCTCGCTGCCGGACGCCAGGACGCCGTCGAGAGCCTCATGGAGGCCTGGATCCGGACGTATGACATCCTGGTCCACGTCCCGATCGTGGAGCAACCGGCGCCGGACGGCATCAGGTCTCCGGACCCCTCGTTTCAGCGGGCGGTCGACGAGCGGTTGCTCCGGGAGCTTCAGGACCGGGACCTCGACGCCCTGCGGCTCGATCCGGCGCGCCGGTCCGAGTGGCTCGACGCCGTGGAGCAGGAGGCCTGGCAGCGGCTCCGCCCGGCCCAGCTCCCTCTCCTCTAGTAAGGTATCAACCTTGAAATGACCTGTCTTTGTAGGGGCACCCCTTGTGGGTGCCCCGGGTGGGCGGCCACAAGGGCCGCCCCTACAGGAATATAGATGCCCTCCTTCGAAGGCCTCTTCACCGTCCTCATCCTCGCCGCCGTGGTGATCACGGCGTTCGTCCTCGTCTCGGTCCTGCGCCGGACGCAGGACAGCCCGGCGGCCCAGGCGGTGGGTCGAGGCGACTTCGAGACCGCGCTCGCCGCGGCGCGCACCGATCGCGGCGCGGGCCGGAACGACCTGTTCGCGGCCGCGGTGGCCGCCCGGCACCTGCTCCGGTTCGACGAGGCCCGCCGGCTCCTCGGTCGCATCCTGGCCTCCGATCCCTCGGACGGCGAGGCCTGGCTCGAAGCCGGGCTGGCCGCGGCCTATGCCGGCGATCTCGATCAAGCGGGCCAGGACCTCGGACGGGCCGCCGCCCTGCGCTCCGATCTCGCCGAGTCGATCACCCTCCACCGCGCCTGGATCGCGCTCCGGAAAGGCGACCTCAAGGAGGCTCGCCATCTGTTCGACGACGTCGAGACTCCCCTGGAGAACAAGCTCCGCACCGACCTCGGCGGCGGCGAGCCGCTGTCCGCCGAGTGGTTCCTCCAGGCCTCTCTCCTCTGGGAGGCCCTGGGCGATTCCGAACGCGCCGCCTGGGCCTGGGAGGAAGGCCGGCGCTCCGCCGGCGGCAGCCGCCTGCCCGAGATCCTACGGCCCGTCCAGAACCCGTAGTACTTTTTTCACCAGCGAGGACAGCGGCAGCCCGCCGCGCTCCTCCTCGCCGAACCAGCCCGACTCAATCCGGGTCTTCCCGCGTCCAAGCCTGGCCCGATGAACGTCCAGCTCCAGGTCCCGATAGGTGATCGAGTGCGTCACCCCGCCGAGACGCTCGCCCAGGGTCCACCGTCCTCCATAGCGATCGCTCAGACCCTCTTCCGCCCACCCGACCGCCGTCCAAGGCAGCTCCCAGAGGCCGGCCATGAGCGTGCTGTCCTCGGGCCGGCGGAAGAGGAGGATCTTTCCGTCGCGCTCCACGACCGCCGCGACAAGATGATGACGCTCGCGCTCGCGCTTCGGCCGGGCTACGGGGAAGCGCTCGGGGTCGTCCTCCCGCGCCGCCCGGCAGCCGGAGGCGATCGGACAGAGCAGGCAGCGCGGACGCCGGGGGACGCAGATCGTGGCGCCCAGCTCCATCATCGCCTGGTTGCTGTCGCCCGGCCTCTCCGGGTCGAGCAGACCGGCCGCGGCTTCCAGCATCCGGGACCGCGCATCGCGGCTCTTCGGGTCCAGCTCCAGGGCGAGCCAGCGCGACAGCACCCGCTCCACGTTGCCGTCGAGCACCGGCTCGGCGACGCCGAAGGCGATGCTCGCCACGGCCGCGGCCGTGTAGGAGCCGATCCCGGGAAGCTCCAGCAATCCCTCCACGGTTCGCGGGAAACCGCCGATCTCTACCACCCGGCGCGCGGCCGCGTGGAGCTGCCGGGCGCGCCGGTAGTAGCCGAGGCCGGACCAGAGTGTAAGAACCGCCTCGACTTCGGCCGATGCGAGGTCGGCCACCGTTGGAAATTCTTCCAGGAAGCGCTGGTAATAAGGGAGAGCCGTCTCGATCCGGGTCTGCTGCAGCATGACCTCGGAGAGCCAGATCGCGTACGGATCGCGGGTCCGGCGCCAGGGGAGGTCGCGCCGATGGCGGTCGAACCAGGTGAGGAGGGCGTCAGCGTGCCGCATCGCGTCATTCTAACCGCGACATGCCATCCCGTCGGGCCAAATTGGCAGGAGATGCCCCTGCTGCGCAGGCGAGAGACAAAAGGAGAGACAAGGGGGGAGGCCCCATCTCTCCGGTTGGTTTTTATGTATTTACCCCTGTAGCAAGGGGATTCAGGCAGGTCAATGAGAGGGTGAGGTCGAGAACGACCTCGAAACAGGTAGGATCGTTGTGGTGGGCTGGAGCCTCCCTACTTGTTGCTGTCTCCAACCTTCTGCAACACCCATGCCCGATCAAGGATTCTTCAAGGCCGTAGAAATGAAAAGACCCCCCAGCCTTGGCTGGGAGGTCTTTGGGAAGGGGCCCCATCTCTCCGGTTGGATTTTGTGGATCTACCCCTTGTGCAGGGGGATCAGGAAGGGTCAAAGAGGTTGAGACCGAAGTCTCGGGTAGGTAGGATTCGATTGGTTGGTTGGGACCCCCTCGAACAACTCACCTACGTGCCTCTCTCCTTCTGCAACGCCTGTGCCAGACTTCTCCAGATTTTGAGAAAAGAGAGGTCAACTTTCCACCGGGGCCGTTTTTGAGGGAAAGGGAAGATGCGCCCCCGGCTTTCGCCGAAGGCGCCAGGGGGGAAGCGTCTTGAGAACCGGTTGGATTTTTGGATCTACCCCTGTCAAGGGGAAGAAAGGGAAAGAAAAAGAGAGGTTGAGATCGTGAGGGATCTCCAGGTTGGCAGGATTCTCGTATGGCTGGTCGGACGCTTCCCCCTGAATACGCTTACTTAGGTGCCTTCATTTTATGCAACGTACATGCCTGAAAGACCTCGACACTGACTCTTCCTGTAGAATCAACAGGTTCCGCGATTCGTCCCGATTCGGGCCGGGTCCCGGACACGGTTCCGGACGGCCTCTCTCATGCAAATGCTTCCTCTCTCTCATGGCATTTCTACAATTCCCTTGCGGAGGCTCTTGTTGAACGAGGCGTCCGTGGGTCTCCTGGCGGCCGGCTGGAAGGAATATATTGCCTTGCCGGAGCTGGGAATCGGCCGTCTCAAGGCCAAGCTCGACACCGGCGCGCGCACGTCCTCGCTGCACGTGGAATCTTTTACCAGCCTCGAAACCCTGCCGGACGGCACCGAGCTGGCGGAGGTTACGATCGCCACCGACCGGCGGCGGCCGGAGCGCACGATCACGGCCCGTGTCGCGGTCGTCGGACGGGTGCGGGTCACCGATTCCGGCGGACATCCTGAAGTCCGGCCGGTCATCGAGACCGAGATGGTGCTCGGCCCGGTGCGCAAGCGGATCCGCGTCACGTTGACCGACCGCTCGGGCATGCTCTTTCGTATGATCCTGGGCCGTAAGGCGTTGGAGGGCGACTTCGTGGTGGACACGGCGCGCAAGTACCTCCTGCGACGGAGCCGTTCAAGCCCATGAAGATTGCCATCCTGTCCCGCAAGGCCACCCTCTACTCCACCTCGCGCCTGGTCGAGGCCTGCCGCAACCGCGGCGCCCAGGTGTCGGTCCTCAACCCGCTGCACTGCATCGTGAAGCTCTCCAAGAAAAGGCCGGAGGTCTTCCACGAGGGCGAGCGGGTCACCGGCGTCGACGGCGTGGTGCCGCGCATCGGCGCCAGCATCACCTTCTACGGTCTCGCCGTGGTGCGCCAGTTCGAGATGATGGGCGTGTTCTCGGCCAACGAGAGCCAGGCGATCTCCCGCAGCCGCGACAAGCTGCGCACGCTCCAGCTCTTCTCGCGCCACGACATCGGCATCCCGCCGACCGCCTTCGCCCGCCGCCGCGGCGACATCCGCTCGGCCATCCGCCGGGTCGGCGGCGCGCCGGTCATCCTCAAGCTCCTCGAAGGCACGCAGGGGATGGGTGTCATCCTGGCCGAATCGGTCAAATCGGCAGAGTCGGTCCTGGACGCCATGAGCACCCTGCGCCAGAACATTCTCATCCAGGCGTTCATCGAGGAGGCCGATGGGACGGACTACCGCGCCATCGTGGTGGACGGCCGGGTGGTGGCCGCCATGTCGCGCAAGGCGACCGAGGGCGAGTTCCGCAGCAACGTCCACCGCGGCGGCAAGGCGGAGGGGGTCACTCTCGACCCCGCCTATGAGAAGACCGCGATCCACGCCGCCCAGGTCCTCGGCCTCAACATCGCCGGCGTCGACATGATCCCGTCCAAGGAGGGGCCCATGGTGCTGGAGGTCAACAGCTCGCCGGGTCTCGAAGGCATCGAGCGCGCCACGGGCGTCGACGTGGCCGGCGCCATGATCGACTTCGTTCTTTCCCACGCTCCTCATGGCAAAGACTCCCGCTGATTCCCGTTCCGTGCTCAGCTTCGCGGGCACGAAGGTCGCGCTCGGCCAGACCGCGGAACTGCGCCTCAAGGTGGCCGAGTCCTACACCGCCGAGCCGGTGTCGATCCCGGTGACGGTCGTCCGCGGCTCGCCGGGACCGATCCTGTTCGTGACCGCCACGGTGCACGGCGACGAGCTCAACGGCGTCGGCATCCTGCGCTCGCTGCTCAACGAGACGGACTTCACCGGCCTGCGCGGCACCCTGATCGGCGTGCCCGTGGTCAACGTGCCCGGCTTCCTGGTCCAGGACCGGCGCCTGCCGGACCGCCGCGATCTCAACCGCAGTTTCCCGGGCAGCCCCAAGGGGTCGTTGACGGCGCGGCTCGCCGACCTGCTGTTCCGGCAGGTGATCCGGCAGAGCGACTTCGGGATCGACCTGCACACGGCCGGCGGCGAGCGCTCGAACTACCCGCAGATCCGCGCCGACCTGTCCGACCCGCGGGTGCTGGAGCTGGCGGAGGCGTTCGGCATTCCTCTTCTCATCGGCGGCGAGGGTCCTGAAGGGTCGCTGCGCCGCGTGGCCTGCGCCGCGGGCGTGCCGACCATCGTCTACGAGGCCGGCAGCGCCCGGCGCCTCGAGCGGCCGTTCATCGAGATCGGCATCGCCGGCATCCTCAACGTCATGCGCTTCCTCCGCATGCTGCCCGAGGAGCCCGTGCAGCCGCCGCTCCGCCTGCGGGTCGAGCGCACCCACTGGGTGCGGGCCCAGACCGGTGGCATCCTGGACCTGAGCGTCGAGCTCGGCCAGGCGCTGCAGCGCGGCGCGCCGATCTCGGTCAACACCAACCCGTTCGGCCGCGAGCACAACCTCCTCAAGGCGCCCTGGTCGGGCGTGGTGCTCGGCCTCACCCAGCTCCCGCTCGTGCATCCCGGCGACGCCATCTGCCATCTCGCGCGGCTGGACCCGCGGGACCTGCGCGCCTGGGACGCGTACTGGCGTGGCGAGGCCGGGAAAAACCGCCCTTTGAGGGTATGATCCCCGATGGTGCCCGGGCGCGATTTTCATCCCGACCCGTGCCGAAAAAAAGGACTTACTTCCCCCTAGCGAAGAGGAGGGGCTTGCGGGGGCCGAGTGGCTGGTCTATGATCCGTTTCCAGCAGTCGCCGTAAGCGCCGTTGGTCATCGGCACCACACCGCTCCCGAAGGTCCAGCCCCTCGGACATGATTTCCACAACCTGTGGAAAATCTGTGGAATACGAGTATTCAGCCCTATCGAGGTTTCATGCCGTCATCCCTCTGGTCGATCCTCCAAAAGCAGCTTCAGCAAGACCTCGACTCTGAGGAGTTCGCGACCTGGTTCCTGCCGTTGCGGGTGCGGGACGAGTCCGACGGCCGTCTTCTCCTGATGGCGCCGAACGCCCGCTTCCTGCGCACGCTGGAGGAGAGCTACCGCAGCACGGTCGAGCGCGCGTTGGACGGGTTGGGGGAGCCGCGCTTCGAGGTGCTCTTCACGCTGGAGGAGGAAGAGGAGGACAGCGGCGAGTACATCTCCCCGTCCCACTTCAACCCGAAGTACGTGTTCAGCACCTTCGTGGTCGGCAAGTCGAACGAGTTCGCGCACGCCGCGGCCAAGGCCGTGGCCGCGAACCCGTCGGAGAGCTACAACCCGCTGTTCCTCTATGGCGGGGTCGGTCTCGGCAAGACCCACCTGCTGCACGCCATCGGCCACGAGATCCTGCGTTCCCGTCCGAACCTGCGGGTGCTCTACCTCGCCGCCGAGCAGTTCGTGAACGAGCTCATCAACTCGATCCGCTTCGAGCGCATGCCGGAGTTCCGGGAGCGCTACCGCACGATCGACGTCCTCCTGATCGACGACATCCAGTTCATCGCCAACAAGGAGCGGACGCAGGAGGAGTTCTTCCACACCTTCAACACGCTCTACACGAGCCAGAAGCAGATCATCCTGACCTCGGACTCCTCGCCGCGGAACATCCCGACCCTGGAGGAGCGCCTGCGCAGCCGGTTCGAGTGGGGCCTGATCGCGGACATCCAGCAGCCCGACCTGGAGACCAAGGTGGCCATCCTCCAGCGCAAGGCCTATCTGGAGAACAGCGATCTGCCGGACGACGTGGCCGAGTTCATCGCGCAGCAGGTGAAGTCGAACATCCGCGAGCTCGAAGGCCTCCTCACCCGGGTCATCGCCTTCGCCTCGCTGACCGGCAAGCCGCTGACGCCAGCCCTGGCGCGCGAGACGCTCAAGGACATCCTGCCCGAGGAAGGAAAGAAGCCGGCGCCGGCCGACATCATCAAGGCCGTCGCCCGGCACTACGACCTCAAGGTCGCGGACGTGAAGAGCAAGAGCAACGCGCGCCAGATCGTCATCCCGCGCCAGGTCGCGATGTACCTCTGCAAGAAGCTGACGGACCTCTCCTACCCCGAGATCGGCAAGCTGTTCAACGACAAGCACCACTCGACAGTCATGTACTCGGTCGAGAAGGTCGCCGACCTCCGGAAGTCGGACCCCGACTTCGACCGCACCCTGCAAAAGTTCGAGCAACACTTCAGTTGAAGTGGCATGATGACTGCATCCAGGCGGGTAGGGGTCTCCCTGGCTGTGGACAGGCTGTGGAGAACTCTTCTGACCCGCTGTGGAGATCTGCGGATATCTTCCGCCGGTCCGTTTTTCTCCACATCCGTCCGCAGATTGTCCACAGCCCCTCCGCAGGCCCGGTCGGAAAACCAAATCAAGCCGCGTCAGACACTTACAGGGCTTTTCCGGAATTCCGCAGGCACCTTCTGTTACTACGTCTATGGTATATTCTGATGCCTTCTATACGGAGAAGAGGGAATGGAAATCCGCGTCAATCGAGGTGAGTTTCTGGGTGAGCTGATCCCCATGCAGGGAATCGTGGAGCGCAAGACGACCATCCCGGTCCTCTCCCACCTGCTCCTGACCGCGCGCGAGGATCGTCTCAACCTGGCCGCAACCGACCTCGACGTCTCCCTGACGTCTTGGTGCGAGGCCGACGTCAAGGACGCCGGCGGCATCGCCGTCCAGGCCAAGAAGCTCCTGGAGATCATCCGCTCGCTCACCGCCGAGGAGGTCCTCCTCGTGCAGGAAGAGCCGCGCGTCCTCACCATCCGCGCCGGCAAGTCGCGCTTCAAGGTCCACGGCCTTGCGCCGGACGACTTCCCGACCCTGCCGAACGTCGAGGACAGCACCCAGGTCGAGATCCCCTTCGCCGACTTCCGCCGCATGGTCGCGAAGATCCTCTTCGCAGTCTCGGCCGAGGAGTCCCGCTTCCAGCTCAACGGCGCCCTCCTGAAGCTCAAGGACGGCTCCATGGAGATGGTCGCGACCGACGGCCACCGCCTCGCGCTCGTCGAAGGCGGCCTCGAAAGCAGCGTCAACGGCAACGGCCAGGAGTCGGTCCTCGTGCCGCGCAAGGCGCTTCAGGAGCTCCAGCGCCTGGAAGGCGAAGGCAAGCTCTCTTACCGCCGCGGCGAGCACCACCTCTCCTTCGGCCTCGGCCGGCGCGAACTGATCTGCCGCATCCTCGAAGGCACCTTCCCGGACTACGAGCGGGTCATCGCCAAGGACAACGACAAGAAGGTCCTGTTCGAGCGCAAGGCCCTCGCCGAAGCCGTGCAGCGCGCCGCGCTCATGACCGGCGATCGGGCGCGCGCCGTGCGCCTCCAGTTCACCTCCGACCAGGTGGTCATCTCCGCCGCCAACTCCGACCTCGGCGAGGCCGTCGAGGAGGTCAACTGCGACTACGAGGGTCCGGAGTTCCGCGTCGGCATCAACCCGGACTACCTGCGCGACTTCCTCAGCGCCGTCGAGACCGA
>JACZDC010114214.1_pt1 | contig 12172 bp, 11 predicted proteins | sample 8641791 | NCBI WGS metagenome assembly JACZDC01 (sample SAMN15324613, study PRJNA640507) | soil metagenome | isolation source: intercropping peanut in the second line | place: China: Luxin town, Laibin City, Guangxi Province | collected 2019-07-25 | depth 10cm m
CCGCGGCCGACCGCGGCCGGCGCGAAGGCGCGGCCGTCGAAGCGCTGGCCGACCAGCGCCACGAACAGGTCGCCCGGCTCCACGGCGCGCGAATCGTGCGCCACGCCGGTCACCTCGGGATCGGCGGCCAGCGTCGCGCCGCTCAGCGCGGGCACCTCCATCGTGGCCTCAGAAAGGCGCATGAGAGCGACCTCCTGGCTGGTTGGGAGATGCGCTCTCGCGTCCGGCGATCGGCTCGGCAACCGCCTGTCCGTCACTTCCTGGGGGTGGATCGCCGGGCGGCAGCAGGTCTTCGAAGTCGCCCTCGTGAACGGTAGGCGGCGGGGTCGCCGGCACACTCGCCAGGAGCGTCTGGCCCGGCCAGGCGCCGGGCCTCTGGCGCTCCGGACGGATGCCCTGGTAGAGCATCACCTGCCGCGCGATGGCTCCGAACACCGGCGCCGCCACCTGCCCGCCGTGGTATTCGAACCCCTTCGGCTCGGCCACGGCCACCAACCCCACGATCTCCGGCCGGTCCGCGGGCGCGAAACCGACGAAGCTCGGCAGGTAGCCGTTGTGCGAGTAGCCGCCGGCCACCGGGATCTGCGCCGTGCCGGTCTTGCCGGCCACGCGGTAGCCGTCCACCCCCGCGCCGCGCCCGGTGCCGTTGAGGACCACGCCTTCGAGGAGCCGCGTCAGCTCGCGCGCCGTGGCCGCGTCGAGAGGGTGGCCGACTGCGGGCGTGGCGAAGCTCGCCTGCACCATGTCGCCCCGGCCCACGCCCGCCACCACGTGCGGCTTGAGCAGCGTGCCGCCATTCGCCACTGCCGTGACCGCGGTCGCGAGCTGCAGCGGCGTCACCGACACCCCCTGGCCGAACGAGATGTAGGCCTTGCCGCGCATCCCCCAGCGCTCCATGGGATGGAGGATGCCCGAGCCCTCGCCGGGCAGGTCGATACCGGTCGGCCGGCCGAAGCCGAAGCCGCGGATCGTGGTGTAGAGCCGCTGGTCGCCGAGGATCAGCGCCGCCTTGATCACGCCGACGTTGCTCGATTTGGCAAGCACCTCGGCGAACGTCAGGCGGCCGAACGGCTTGTGGTCGCGGATGCGCTTGCCATAAACCGTGATGCCGCCCATCTCGCAGTCAAAGACGTCGTCGGCATGGATCAGTCCGGAGCCGAGCGCCGCCGCCGCGGTCACGATCTTGAACGTCGAGCCCGGCTCGTAGACGTCCATGATCGCCCGGTTGCGCCACAGGGCCGGGTTGTAGCGGCCGAACTCGTTGGGATCGAACCCGGGATAGGACGCCATCGCCAGCACGCCGCCGGTCCGCGGGTCGAGGAACACGGCGATGCCGCGGCTCGCACCGTGCTCGTGCACCGCCTTCTCCAGCTCGCGCTCCACGATGTGCTGGATCGCCGCGTCGAGCGTGAGATGCAGGTCCTGGCCGGGCTCGGCCTCGGCGAACGACAGCCCCGGCGCCATCACGGTGCCCTGCTTCGCGTCGCGCAACACGGTGCGAAGCCCCGGCTTGCCCGCGACCTTGCGGTCGTACAGCAGCTCGAGGCCGGCGAGGCCGTGGTTGTCCGTGCCGACGTAGCCGAGCACCTGCGCGGCCAGCTCGCGCATTGGGTAGTAGCGCTTGCTCTCCTGCACGAAGTGGATGCCGTCGAGGTCCAGCGCCCGCAGGGCCTCGGCCACCGGCGGGTCGAGCTTGCGCGCCACCCAGACGAACTCGCGGTCGGCGGCGAGGATCTTGGCGAGCTTCTTCGCGCTCAAGCCGTCCACGAGACCGGCGATCTTCGCGGCGGTCGCCACCGGATCCCCGATCTCCGGCGGCACGGCGTAGGCCGAGTCGACCTGCACCGACACCGCCAGCTCTCGGCCGCGGGCGTCGTAGATCGTGCCGCGCGGCGGATCGAGCTTGATCACGCGCTGCTGCTGGCGCGCGGCCTTGGTCCGGTAGTGCTCGTGGCGGGCCACCTGGAGGTCGTACAGCCGGCAGGAGATCGCGAGGATCCAGACCGCGCCGACCGTTGCGACCACGCGGAGCCGGGGGAACCGGCGCGCCTGGGCGATCACGGCAGCTCCTCCCAGAACACGACCTGCTCCAGCGCCGGCGGCTGCATGCCCAGCTCCTGCACGGCGCGGCTCTCGACCTGCGACGGACTCGCGAGATAGGCGGCCTCCAGGCGGAGCTGGCGCTCCTTGCGGGTCAGCTCGGCGTGCTCGCGCTCCAGCTCGTCGATGCGGTAGCCCGTGCTCAGCACCTGGAGATGGATGCTGATGTAGAGCACGAGCCCGCCGCCCAGCCCGAACACGACCAGCAGCACGAGACCCAGCTCGCGCGTGCGGCGGCGATCCCGCTCGCGCACGAGATAGGTGTTGGCCACCGGCCGCCGCAGGGCATAGGCATTCCGCAAGAAGTCAGATCCTCCGCGCCGCGCGCAGGCGCGCCGAGCGGGAACGGGGGTTGCGCTCCACCTCGGCCTCGGTGGGCCGCAGCGGCTTGCGCGTCAGGACCTCGATGAGCTGGGTCTCGGAATGGGCGCGGCCGGTCACCCGGTCGATCTCGCCGCGCGCCGCGTCGCGCAGGGTGTTCTTGACGATCCGGTCCTCCAGGCTGTGGTAGGAGATGACGACCAGCCGGCCGTCGGCCTCCAGCAGGTCGATCGTCTGGTCGAGGAACCCTTCCAGCCCGGCGAGCTCCTCGTTGACCGCGATGCGCAGCGCCTGGAACACGCGGGTGGCGGGATCGACGCGGCCTTCGCGGTCGCCCGGACGGCTCCCCTTCACGCGCTCGACGAGCCGCTTGAGCTGGCCGGTGGTCTCGATGGGGCCCTCCTCCTGCCGGGCGCGGACGATCGCGCGCGCGATCCGTCTCGCCTGCATCTCCTCGCCGAAGTCTCGGATGATCATCTCCAGCTCCCCCTCCGAAGCCTCGTTCACCAGATCGGCCGCCGTACGCTCGGCGAGCCCCATGCGCATGTCGAGCGGCGCGTCGAAGCGGAAGCTGAAGCCCCGCTCCGGCGTGTCGAGCTGCATCGAGGAGACGCCCAGGTCGGCCAGGACGCCCGCGACGCGGTCGATTCCAAGGCCGGCGAGCGCCGGTTCCAGTTGATGAAAGTTGGCGTGTGCGAAGCGTACCCGGTCGCCGAACCGCTCCAGGCGCCGCGCCGCGAGCTCGAGTGCCCGCGGGTCGCGGTCGACGCCGACGAGCCGGGCGTGCGGAGAGGCTTCGAGGATCGCCTCGGAGTGGCCGCCCAGCCCGAGCGTGACGTCGACGAAGAGCCCTCCCCGGCCGACGGCCAGGAGGTCGAGCGTCTCCGCGACCATGACGGGCAGGTGCGCGTCCATCGCACCCGCCTAGATGCCAAGCTCGCTGAGCGCACGATAGTCATCCTCCGTGAACGGCTGCTCATTCAACCGCGCCAGGAACCGGTCATGGTTCCAGACCACCAGGTGGTCGAGCTCACCCATGACCACCACGTCTCCGCTCATCCCGGCCTTGTCCCTGAGGAGCTGCGGGATCAGGATGCGGCCCTGCACGTCGACCTGCATCTGCTGCCCGTAGTAGCTCACCCGCTCCTGATAGCGCTTCCTGACCGGGTTCGTCGACGGCAACGCCGCCATCCGGGCCTCGAAGGCTTCCCAGACCGGCAGCGGATAGATCAGCGCGGAATCGCCCTCCACGGAGGTGACAAAGAGGTCGAGGGTCCCATGACGCTCCTCCAGCACCCGGCGGAAGTCGGTCGGGATCTTCAACCTCCCCTTGTCATCGATCTTTGCCGGTGAGCTTCCGCGAAACATTCTGGGGACCCCTCCCCCAAGTGACACTCGTCTGGGGTGGGATCTTAGCAATCCACTCCACTTTTGTCCATTTCCATCCACTTTCTTCCACCAGCTCGGCACGCCAAGGCGGAAACAAAGCGGCAGAAAGGACTCGGACGACAAAAAGGACCCAAAGGACCAGGGAAGCTTCCCCGTCCTTTGAGTCCTTGATGTCCTTTATGTCCTCTTACCGGACCGGCGGCGGTGGCGGAGCCTGCTCGTTCGGCGGCTCCTCGACCACCGGCGGCGGCGTGTTCGTGATCGGCTTCGGCTCGGGCAGGGCGCCGGGCTCGCCGCCGACCGGCGTGTCGGGGTTGAGGTTCGGCTTGGGAGCAGCGTCGTCTCCAGACGCCGCGGGCACCATGGGTGCCAGGCCGAGACGCTCGTCCTGGGTCTTGGGACGGGCGCCGAGCTGGCGGCGGAAGTTCGCGGCCTCGGGTGGCGGCTGGGTCACGATCAGCGACTTCTTCTCCAGCTCGGCCATGTAGAGGCCGATCTCGTCCTGCATCTTGAGGCGCTGCTCGCGCGCGCGGATCTGGTCCTGCACCTCGGCGAAGGCCGGGATGCGCGCCTCCTTCCGGTCCACCACCTGGGCCACGTGCAGGCCGCCGCGGGCGGCCACCGGCTCGCTCACCGCGTTGGGCGCCAGCTTCCAGACCGCGGCTTCCAGCGCCGGATCGAGGTCGCCGGGCGTCACCCAGCCGACGTCGATCACGCCGCTCGTCTGGCCCTTGCCGGAGGTCTGCGCCACGGCGTCGGCCAGCGACTTGCCGCCGGCCACGGTGGCGCGGATCTGCTGCGCGAGCTGCCGGCGCTCGTCCGCGGTCGGCAGTCCGCCCTCGTCCAGCACCACGATCTCGCGGAGCTGCACCTGCTCGGGCTGCTTGAACTGCTCGCGGTCGCGCTGGTAGATGCGCCGCAGGTCGTCCTCGTCGAGCTTGATGCGGCTCTGGACTTCGCGGCCCATGACCTCGCGCGCCCGCATGTCGCGGCGCAGGCGCTCGCGGAGCTGCGCCTCGGTCATGCCCGACTGCGCCAGCGCCGCCGCGAAATCCTCGTCGGACTGGATGCCGAAGTTCTGCTTCATCTGGCCGATCTGCGAGTTGATCTCGGCGTCGGCGACCGTGATGTCGAGCTGCTGGGCGCGCGAATCGATGAGCAGCTCCTCGTAGAGGTCCTTGTAAGCCAGCTCGCCGACCTCCCCCAGGAGCTTGGTGCGCTCGTCCTGGTCGAGGTCAGGCTGGCGCAGGAGCTCGCGCGCCATGTTCTCGCGCCGCTGCTCGTAGTCGTAGAGCGTGGCGATCTGGTCGTTGACGCGGAGGACCACCCGGTTGACGATTTCAGCGTGCACCGCCGGGAGAGCGGGCGGAATCGTCAGGACGGCGAGGAGGACGGGAAGGAGTCTAGGTCTGCTCATCAGAGATAAGAACCCTGGTAGTTGAAGGGAAGATTCCGCCGATGGACCACGACATTGTATTGGCCGCGCCCTTCCTTGACCAGCTCGGCCAAAAGACGGTCCGCGCGCTCCTGCCGCAGGCGCTCCCGGATCTCGTCGCGGGCCTCCGCCAGCGCCACCGATCCGGCCGGGAAGTGCTCCAGCACCTGGAACAGGTGGAAGCCGTAGTCGGCCGGCACGACCTTGCTCACTTCGCCGGGCTTCAGAGCGAAGATCACGTCCGCGAACGCCGGCGGCAGGTTCTCGCGCGACAGCTCGCCCTGGTAGCCGCCGGTCGACGCGCTCGGGTCCTTGGAGAGCCGCTGCGCCACCTCGCCGAAGTCGGCGCCGGCCGAGATCTCCTGCAGCGCCTTCTCCGCCGAGGCCCGATCCTCGGTCAGGATCTGCCGCAGCCGCACCCGCTCGGGACGGACGAACTCCTGCCGGTGCGCCTCGTACCAGGCCGCGATCTCCTGGTCCGTGGGCTCGCTTTTGTCGAGGTCGCGGAGCAGAGCGTCCATCGCTTCGCGCGGTCCGCCACCCTGGAGCAGTTTCCGGTCCGTGGCCATGCGCACCAGGACCTTCTCGTCGAGAAACTGGTCGAAGAGCTGCGACAGCACGTCGCTCCCCAGCACGCCGTCCGAGTCGTCGGCCGTCCTCTTCATGTACTCCTCGAACTCGGAGTAGCGGACCTGCTGGCCGCCGATCTGCGCCGCCACATCCGGCGCCAGAGGCTCGGCCTTGCGGCAGGCGAGCGCCAGGAGCAGCAGCGCGGAGATCCTGGCAGCGCGTCTCATTGAGCGAGCCCCTCCAGGACCTCGCGCGCCACGCCGACCATCTGCCGCCCGCGGCCCGCCGCGAGCGTCAGCACGCCGGTCGGGCTGAAGGCCGCGCCGGGACGGGTGGAGATCATCTCGATCAGGCGGTCGACGTCGATCCGCGAGTCGTTGCGCATGCGGATGATCAGCTCGCTGCCCTTGCTGGAGATCGACTGCACGCGCAGCGACTCGGCGAGCCGCTTCAGGGCCGCCACCTCGATCAGAGCCTCGACGGCGGCCGGCGGCGGTCCGAAGCGGTCGGTCAGCTCGGCCAGGATCTCGCGCTCCGACTCCTCGGCCGCGCCGATCTTGCGGTAGATCTCCATGCGCAGGTTCGCGTCCTCGACGTAGTCCTGCGGGATCGACATCGGCACCGGCAGATCGATCGCGACCGACGGCGCCTCCTCGACGGTCTCGCCGCGCAGCTCGCGCACGGTTTCTTCGAGCAGCTTGAGATAGGTCTCGATGCCCACCGCGCCGATGTGGCCGCTCTGCTCGCCGCCGAGCAGGTTGCCGGCGCCGCGGATCTCCAGGTCGCGGGCCGCGATGCGGAAGCCGGCGCCCAGCTCGGTGAACTCGCGGATCGCCGCCAGCCGCTTGCGCGCCGGCTCGGAGAGGATGCGGTCCTCGTCCACCAGCAGATAGCAGTAGGCGAGCTGGTTGCTCCGCCCCACCCGGCCGCGGAGCTGGTAGAGCTGGGCGAGGCCGAAGCGGTCGGCGCGATGCACGATCATGGTGTTCACGTTCGGGATGTCGATGCCGTTCTCGATGATCGTCGTGGCCAGCAGCAGGTCGAACTCCCGGTTCGAGAACGCGTGCATGCGCCGGTACAGCTCCTCCTCGTTGAGCTGCCCGTGGCCGACCGTGATGCGCACGCCGGGCACCAGCTCGCGCAGCACGACCAGCATCTTCTCGATCGTCTCGACCCGGTTGTACACATAATAAACCTGTCCGCCGCGCTCGATCTCGTGCTCGATCGCCTCCCGGATCAGCTCCGGGTTGAACGGCAGGATCGCGGTCTCGACCGCCATGCGGTCCTTGGGCGGCGTTTCGATCACCGACAGGTCGCGCACCCCGGCGAGCGAGAGCTGGAGCGTGCGCGGCACCGGCGTCGCGGACATCGCCAGCACGTGCACGTTCTTCTTGAACTGTTTCAGCCGCTCCTTCTGCGCCACGCCGAAGCGCTGCTCCTCGTCGACGATCATCAGGCCGAGCTTCGGCATCACGATGTCTTTCGAAAGCAGCCGGTGCGTGCCGATCAGGACGTCGACCTTTCCATCCTCCAGCCGCTTCTTCAGGTCGCGCATGTCCTGGCCGGAGCGGAAGCGCGAAACCATTTCGATCGTGATCGGGAAGCCGGCGAAACGCTTGCGGAACACCTCCAGATGCTGGTCCGCGAGGATGGTGGTCGGCGCCAGCACGGCCACCTGGTAGCCGCTGTCCACCGTCTTGAACGCGGCGCGCATGGCGACCTCGGTCTTGCCATAGCCGACATCGCCGCACAGCAGCCGGTCCATCGGCCGCTCGCGCTGGAGGTCCTCCTTGATCACCGCGATCGCTTCGAGCTGGTCGGCGGTCTCCTCGAACGGGAAGGCCGCCTCGAACTGGTGCAGGAAATCGGAGTCCGCCGGGAACGCCGGAGCCTTGGCTACCTGGCGCTCGGCGTAGAGCTTGAGCAGCTCGCCGGCCATGTCGCGCATGCCGCTCTTGACCCGCGCCTTGGTGCGGTTCCACGACGTGCCGCCGAGCTGGTCGAGGCGCGGCGCCAAGCCCTCGATGCCGCTGTACTTCTGCACCTGGTCGAGACGGCTCAAGGGGAGCAGCAGGCGCTTGCCGCCGGCGTAGGAGATCTCCATGACCTCCGTATCCCCGGCGTTGACCGGAGCCGCGTCACGCAGCGCCGGCGGCAGGTGGGCCTGGGCGTCGCCATCGCCGCCCACGCTGCGCAGGGCCACGAACTGGCCGATGCCATGGTCCTGGTGGACCACGAAATCCCCGACCCGCAGATCGCGCAGGCCGGAAACGAACGGTCCGTAGCGGGTGCGCGACGCCTTGCGCTGGAGCCGGGCCTGCGGCAGGAGCTGCTGCTCGCCATAGAGCGCGATGCCGGCCGCGGGCAGCCGGAAGCCACGCCCCAGCTCGCCCGTCACCAGCTCGACGCCGCCGCGGCCGATCAGGATCTCGCGGCCTTCGAGCAGCTCCTCGATGCGTCGGCGGTGTGCCGGCGACACCAGCACCAGGCAGCGCTCGCCACGGGACCTCGACGCGGCCACCTCCTGCGGGAAGCGCGGGAGCTGGCCGTGGAAGAGATCCGTCATCGAGCCGTGGAAATCGATCCCGCCGCCATCCCCGCCGATGCCGGACAGGACGAGATCCCGGATGCGCACCTCGGCGCGCTCCAGGGTCTCGAGCACCTGGCCCTCCGGGACCTCGAGGCTCTCCGGAGGCAAAGCCAGCCGGCGGTGGGACTGGCGGGCTTCGAACTCAAGGCGCATGCGCTCGCCGTGGTGCGCGACCTCGGACTCCAGGGCCGGCGGGTCCACGGCCAGCACGAGCGGGTTGTCGAGGAGGCCCGACAGGTCCGTCGTGCCCGAGGCCAGCAGCGGCAGGTAGTGCTCCCACCCCGGGAACCCGCCGCGCGTGCGCAGCGCCTCCAGCATCTCCGCGGCCTCGGGTCCCCAGTCCATCTCCGTCGCCGGATCGCCCGAGAGCAGGTCGGCCAGGAGAGCGGCCTCGTCGCGCCCGCCGGGGAAGAGAAGAAGAGGAAGGATGCAGACCGAATCGAGCGTGTCCTCGGAGCGCTGCGAGTGGGCGTCGAACCAGCGGATCGACTCCACCGTGTCGCCGAAGAAGTCGAGCCGGACCGGCGACTCCTCGCCCGGAGGATAGAGGTCCACGAGGCCGCCGCGGACCGCGAAGTCGCCGACCTCATAGACCAGGTCGGTGCGCTTGAAGCCGAAGCGCAGCAGGCGCTCGGTCAGCTCGTCGATGGGATGGTCCTCTCCGGGCCGGACCTCCAGAGCCGCGTCGGCGTAGTCCTCAGGTCTGGGGAGCCGGCGGAAGAGCGCCCGCGGAGTCGCCACCACCGTGGAGACGCCGCCCGAGGCGATCCGGTGAATCGCGGCCGACTCCTGAGCGCGGACCAGCAAGGAGGTCTCGGCTTCCTGATAGGGAGTCAGCGACGGGGCCGGAAAATAGACCGCGCCCTCCTCGCGCCCAAACAATCGGGCGGCCTCCATCCAGGCGAGCGCGTCGGCCTCGCGCGGCACGATCACGAGAAGCGGCCGCCCGAGGTCCCGCGCCAGCAGCTCGCCCACCCAGGCCGCGGCCGGCACGGGCAGGCGCACCACGTCCCCGAGCCCCTGGAGGAGACTCTTGTAGGGCGCGCTGCTGCGCAACGTCCGGGAGAGCTCCTCCCACACGCGATCGGCCACGGCGAGAGTCTATCCCGGACGCGCTGGCCTTCAACCGACCGGCCGCGCCCGCCGCCGCGATTCTTCGAACCGAGCCGCGAACCAGATCGACCCGCGCACCAGCACGGGCGGGATGACCAGGCTCGCCACCACGCCGGACAGGAGCTGGGTCATCCACTCGGCCCAGGTGATCTCCTCGGGGCCGAGCACGAAGCCACGCAGACTCACGCCGATACCCCAGAGCAGTGCCACCAGGATGCCACCGCAGAGGGCCGATTCCGTTGCCGATTCGAGTCTCTTTTCCACCGTCAAACCCTCCTGACTCCCGGGCCGCTCCCCGCGGCCTCTGCTCTCCTATACGGCAAAGCCCGTGCCAATCCCTCACCTTTCCTTGTCTGTGGTAGGTTTCGGCGCGGCTGCGGGGCCGCGGCTGTGCTACGCTCCCGCCGCTTTCCAACGGAGGGATTCCACATGCGTGACCGCTTTCCCCAGGAGGCCGTGCTCCGGGACGGGCGCCGCCTCATGCTTCGCCTGTTCACCGCCAACGACGTGGACGCGCTCTACCACTTCTTCCAGCACCTGCCGGAAGACGTCCGGCGCTTCGCCTGGGACCGCATCGACAACCATGCCCTGGTCGAGACCTGGGGCCGCGAGCTCGACTACGCCAAGGTCCTGCCGGTCCTGGCCTACGACGGCAACCGGGTCGTGGCCGACGCCACCCTGCACCGGCGCAAGGGCAGCCCGCTCCGCCTGGTCGGCCGCGTCAAGTGGCTCATCGACCCCGAGTACCGCGGCCAGGGGCTGGGCACCATCCTGGTGAACAACTTCATCTCCCTCGCGCGCCAGGACGGCCTGCGCCACCTCACCTGCATGCTGATCTCGGACCTCGAGGCCGACGCCGTCAAGACCCTGAGCGACCTGGGCTTCGACGGCTACACCATCCCGGGCTACGGCACCGACCCGGATGGCAACCAGCACGACATGATCAAGATGGTGTTGAAGCTCTGAGCAGGCGTAGGGGCGCCGCGGCGCCCCTACCTTCTATTTCTCGTCGCGGCCGTGGGCGTGGGCCGGCGGCGAGGTCGCCTCTACAGCCTTGAACGGCTCCAGCACGCGATACCGGTGCTCCGCCCCCTTCGGCACAACCCAGGAGTCGCCGGGATTCAGCAGGATCGTCTGGCCCTCGATGACCAACTCGGCCTTTCCCTCCAGCACAAACCCGACGGTCTCATAGTCGCGGCGGCTCGCCGCCTTGCCCTCCGTGCTCTCCTCCTCCCACAGGCGCATCGCCACGTGGACCCCGGACGCGAGATAGACCTGCCCCATCGATCCGTGCGGCGAGTGTTTCGAATCCACCTTGGTGACGGTTGTATCAGCCATGTTGATGCTCCTCCTCTCGCCCGCTGCTCAATGCATGAGCGCTGCCAGGGTCCGATCCTGACCCGAGATCAGACATTGACCCGCCCGTTTTGGTTCAGAAGTTGACCCTTGATTGATTGAAAGATATTCAACCAATTGATTCCACGAGAGAAAGATTCACCGCTTGCTCCTGGCACGGTGGGTGCAATCCTGAGAGAGCCAAGACGTCTTGAGAGGGATGAGGTCAGGGTTCTCCTGATTGGAGGGATGGGCGGCCGGGGAGGTGAGGCTCCCCGGCCGGCGATCGGCAGGTCTTCTATCTTGCAGGTCTTTTTTTCTGGTCCGGTTTCTGGAGGATGGTTAGAAAAGGGGTCCCCACAAGGGGACCCCTTTTCGCTCCTATCCGCCCGACCGCTTCGCCTTATAACCCGCCTTGACCAGTTCGGCCACGATCCGGTCGGCGTGATCTCCCTGGACCTCCAGCTCGAAACAGGGATCGCCCCCGGAGGTCTTCGCCGCCTTCATCGCCCCACCCCCGCCGCAGAGCCGCTTCCACTCTCCCAGGAGCTTCGCGGCGTCGTCCCGGGTCAGTACCAGGGGAGCGGCCACGGTCACGGTCTTGCCGCCCCGGCCCTTGCTCTCGCGCCGGATCCGGACGTCCTGTTCCCCGGGAGAAAGGCTCCGCCAAGGCTCCTTGGCAGGCGCGTCCGACCGCGTCTCCACCCGCCGTTCCGACGACCAGACCAGCTTTCCGCCACCTTTCGGCTTCACTCAAGTCCTTTCAAGGAAGAGCGGCACCCCCTCAAGCGTTGTAGGATGTAGGTCACTTGTCTTTGCCCGAGAGGAACGCCTGTTTGGACAACATCCGAAACTTCTGCATCATCGCTCACATCGACCACGGGAAGTCTACCCTGGCCGATCGGCTGATCCAGCGCTGCGGCGCCGTCGAGGACCGCGAGTTCCGGGACCAGATCCTGGACTCCATGGACATCGAGCGCGAGCGCGGCATCACCATCAAGAGCAACACGGTCAGCCTCCTGTACGACGCCAAGGACGGCAACCGCTACCAGCTCAACCTGATCGACACCCCCGGCCACGTCGACTTCTCGCATGAGGTCCGCCGGTCGCTCATGTCCTGCGAGGGGGCGCTCCTCCTGGTCGACGCCTCCCAGGGCGTCGAGGCCCAGACCGTGGCCAACCTCTACCTGGCGCTGGAGTACGACCTGGAGATCGTGCCGGTCATCAACAAGATCGACCTCCCCTCCGCCGAAGTCGAACGCGTACGCGAGGAGATCGATTCCGATCTGGGCCTGGATCCCTTCGAAGCCGTGCTCTGC
>JACZDC010133462.1_pt1 | contig 12134 bp, 8 predicted proteins | sample 8641791 | NCBI WGS metagenome assembly JACZDC01 (sample SAMN15324613, study PRJNA640507) | soil metagenome | isolation source: intercropping peanut in the second line | place: China: Luxin town, Laibin City, Guangxi Province | collected 2019-07-25 | depth 10cm m
ATGCTGCTGGCGTGACCCAGGATGGCCAGCGACGCCGCCACATTGCCTTCGGCGCCACCGAAGTGCGCATCGAGGGCCGGCGACTGGAACAGCAGCTCATGCCCGGGCGCCGACAACCGCAGCAGCAGTTCACCAAAGCAGACAATGCGCGCCGATGGATTTGACGTGGCGTTCACTGCGTAACCGAGAAGGGATGCACGAGCCGGATGTCGGCGCTTGAGGCTCCCAACTGCACTTCGTAGCGGCCGGGATCCACGGCGTAGTCGCGGCGCTGCTCGTCGTAATAGCGCAGATCCGCCGCCGCGGAAACCGCGAACGTAAGCGTGCGCTCTTCACCGGGCTTGAGCGTCACGCGCTGGACGCCGCGCAGCTCCTTGTTGGCGCGCGCGTGGGGGGTATCCACTGCCCGCAGGTAAAGTTGCACCACCTCATCACCGGTTCGCGCGCCGGTGTTCTTGACCTTCACCGAGACGCGCATCCTGCCCTGGGCACCCAGACGATCCCGATCCAGCTTCAGGCTCGAGTAGGCGAAGCGTGTGTACGAGAGGCCATGACCGAAGGGATACAGCGGCGTGCCCTTGAAATACCGGTATGTGCGCTGCTCCATGCGGTAGTCATCAAAAGCGGGCAGCACCTCGTCGGCCTTGTAGAAAGTGACCGGCAGCCGGCCCCCGGCATCCGAGTTGCCAAACAGTACATCGGCCACCGCCGTGCCGCCGCGCTGGCCTGGATACCAGGCGAACAGGATGGCGGGCAGGTTCTGCTGCGCCCAGTCGACGGCCAGCGCTGAACCTGCCGTCAGCACCAGCACCACGGGCTTGCCCGTGGCATGCAGCGCCTCGAGCATCTTCTGCTGCGAGGCCGGCAGCTTCAGGTCAGTGCGATCGCCACCGCTGAAGCCCGGCAGATCGACCTTCATCTCCTCGCCTTCGATCTGGCTGGTCAGGCCGCCGACGAAAATCACCACGTCCGCAATGCGCGCCGCGGCCAGTGCCTCGTCGGAGGAAGGTGGCGGCGGAGCGGGGGGTTGTGCGGCAGGCGGCGCGCCGGGCGGGGCAGCGTCTGGTGCACCCGCCACCGGATGCTCGACCAGTCCTTCCACCAGTTCGGCGCCACGCGCATAAACCACTTCTGCCTGTGGCGCCGCGGCGCGGATGCCGGCCAGTATGGTGACCGGCGCGGCCGGAGTGCCGTTGTAGTTGCCCAGCAGCGCATTCACGCTGTCGGCGGTGGGGCCGATCACTGCGATGCGCCTGATGCTCTTCGACAGCGGCAGCACGCCGTCATTCTTCAGCAGCACCAGCGATTCGCGCGCTGCCCGCAACGCCAGCGTGTCATGCGCGGGCGCCTGGTTCACCGAATAGGGCAGCTTCGACCAGGGCACGCGCGCCGGCGGATCGAACATTCCCAGGCGCATGCGCGCCGTCATCAGGCGCAGCAGCGCGGTATCGACCTCGCCTTGCGTCAACAGGCCCTGCTCGACGGCCTTGGGCAGCGCGGCGTAGGTGCGTCCGCAATTCAGGTCATCGCCGTTCTTCACGGCCAGCGCCACGGCCTGCTCCGCGGTCTGCACCGACTTGTGTGTGCGATAGATGTCGCCCACGGCGTCGCAGTCGGAAACCACATAGCCCTTGAATCCCCACTGGCCGCGCAGGATGTCCACCAGCAATCGCTGGCTGGCAGTGGCGGGTTCGCCGTTGACGCGGTTGTAGGCGCCCATCACCGCGTCCACCTGCGCCTCCTTCACCAGTGCCTCGAAGGCGGGCAGGTAAGTTTCGTGCAGGTCGCGCTCGTCCGGATGCACGTCGAATTCATGACGCGTGGATTCCGGTCCGCTGTGTACGGCGAAGTGTTTGGCCGTGGCGTCGAGCTTGCGGTATTTGCGGTCTGTGCCCTGCAATCCCTTGACGAAGGCCACGCCCATGCGCGCGGTGAGGAAGGGATCCTCGCCGTAGGTTTCCTGTCCGCGGCCCCAGCGCGGATCGCGGAAGATGTTGATGTTGGGCGACCAGAAGGTGAGGCCCTGATAGCGCGCGTGCTTGTCCTCGCGCAGGAATTGATGATGCTTGGCGCGCGCCTCATCGCTGATGGCGGTGGCCACCTCGTGCATCAGCGGGACATCGAAGGTGGCCGCAAGGCCGATGGCCTGCGGAAATACCGTGGCCTGGCCGGCACGCGCCACGCCATGCAGTGCCTCGTTCCACCAGTCGTAGGCCGGCACGTTCAATCGCGGGATGGCTGGCGCGGCGTTCTGCATCTGCCCGGCCTTTTCTTCCAGCGTCATGCGCGCGATCAGATCGGATGCGCGGGCTTCGAAGCCCAGCCGTGTATCCAGGTATTTCGGCGCATCATCCGCTCCGTGCGCGGTGGCAAGCAGCAGCGCCGCGGCGCACAGGGTTGCGATGCGCGTCGTGCGAGCGACATGTATCAATGGCTTTTTCATGCGATCACCAGTCCCACATGGTGCCGTCTTCCAGACGTGCCACCGGCAGCTGTTTCGGCGAATAGGGGTATTTTCCGGCCAGTTCTTCGTCCAGCGTGACGCCATGCCCGGGCGAGTCGCCCACATGCAGGCGGCCGGCGCGAAATTCATAGTCATGTGGAAACACGGCGTTGGCTTCCTCGCTGTGGAACATGTATTCCTGGATGCCGAAGTTGGGCACCCAGGTATCGAAGTGCAGCGCCGCGCCCATGGTCACGGGCGACAGGTCCGTTGCGCCATGAAACCCGGTGCGCACCTGATACAGCGCCGCGAAGTCCGCGAGCCGTCGCAGATGCGTGATGCCGCCGCCGTGCACGATGGTGGTACGCACGTAATCGATGAGCTGCTTCTCGATCAGGTGCTTGCAGTCCCAGATCGAATTGAACACTTCGCCCACGGCCAGCGGCGTGACCGAGTGCTGGCGGATCAGCTCGAATGACTGCTGGTTCTCTGCCGGTGTGGCGTCTTCAAGCCAGAACAGTCGGAACGGTTCCAACTCGCGCGCCAGTCGCGCGGCCTCGATGGGCGTCAGGCGATGGTGGACATCATGCAGCAGTTCCACTGCATTGCCGTGGTCACGGCGGACCTGTTCGAACAGGCGGGGCACTGTCTCGAGATAGCGCGGCGTGTTCCACACGGTCTCCACGGGCAGCTCGCTCTCGGCCGGCTCGTAGGGCTTGCCAGCCGTGGAGATGCCGTAGGTCTTCTTCACGCCAGGCACGCCGCATTGGGCGCGCACGGCCAGGAATCCCTTTTCGATATAGCGGCCCACTTCGGCGCTGGCCTCGGCGATATCGCGGCCATTGGCATGCGCATAGACCAGCGCGCCCTCGCGCGAGCGACCGCCGAGCAGCTGGTACAGCGGCAGGCCGGCCATCTTGCCGAGGATGTCCCAAAGCGCCACGTCCACCGCCGCGATGGCGCTCATGGTCACCGGCCCCCGTCGCCAGTAGGCGCCGCGATACAGGAACTGCCAGGTGTCCTCGATGCGTCCGGCGTCGCGGCCGATGAGGTTGGGTATCACGTGGTCTTTCAGATACGAAGCCACGGCCAGCTCGCGGCCATTCAATGTGGCGTCACCCAGCCCGGTGATTCCCGAGCGCGTGGTGATCTTCAGCGTGACGAAGTTGCGCCCCGGGCAGGTGACAATGACGCGCGCATCGACGATCTCGCGGTCACGTGCGGAGGCGGCAGAGAAGGCAGCGTTGTTCATGGATTTTTCTGGTTCGTTACGGCGTGATACGCAGTTCAAAGGGCCCGGCCGGCAGCCCGCTCTCGTCATGCAGTGTGCAGACCGGACTTTCGGACCAGCAATAGCGCACGCGCGTGAGGCCACTGCGGCCCGCTGGATCCCGCAGCAGCACCTGGCCTGCAGCCAGGTCCGCATCCGCATAGCGGCAGCTTCCGGCCGTGCCTTCACACAGCTCGAAACCGATGGGATGCGAGGAGCTGTAGGCAACCAGTTTGCCCGTGACATCGGCGAAGGTCACAGCCACGGCATTGCCTTGGCGCCGCGCTTCCCGGGGTTGCGGACCGGAGGCGGGCAGCTTCTCGCCATAGATCACATGCCGTGCCGCGCGCGCCAGGCGCCGGCCCAGTTCCTGTTTGTTCGCCGGGTGGATGTCGCGCGGCTCGCCGATGTCGATGGAAACGGCAAGTCCCGTCAGCGAATCCTCCGCGGCGACCAGGCGCTGTGCTTCGCGCACCTCGGCCCAGTCGCTTTCCGCCGGTTGTGTCGGCGGGCTGCCATAGTTGGAAAGCTGCACGATGAGCAGCGGCAACTGCGCGCCGAAGTGCTGCCGAAGATCATCGCGGTAGGCGCCCAGCAGCATGCGATATCGCGCAGCATCCCCTCCCGCGGTATTGGATTCGCCCTGGTACCAAAGCGCGCCGCGCAGTCCGTAGCGGCCCAGCGGCGCCACCATGCCGTTGAACAGCGTGGTTCTGCCGTTGGCCAATAGCCAGGGCGCCAGCGGAGGCGTCCCCGCGGCGGCCGGCACGAGACGGTATTGCCAGCCGCCCGCATCCAGCGGCACGGTGCTGCCGTCGGCAAAGTGCAGCGAGCGCGTGGCGGGCGGGCCGTAGATGCCGCCTTCCTTGTAGGTGTTCAGCACATTCACGGTGATCAGGTTGTCGCCGGCATGCAGCCGGCCAGGTGGCAGCGTGTAGCTGCGGCCGCCACTGCCCACGCCGATGCCATTCACCCAGGTCTGGTCGATCTCATCGACATTGCCCAGCGACAGCGTGGCTTCCTGCGCAGCCTGCTGCGCGGTGAGTTTCACGGTGGTGCGATACCAGAGCATGCCGGTGAAGTTCGCCAGCTCCGGCACCTTCCATTGCTGGTAGCCGACCAGTGGACTCGGCGCATCGCGCCAGCCCGATGTGCTGGCGGCGGGATTCCAGGGTTCGCCGTTTGCGCCGGGCGATGCGCGCCACCACTTCGTCCACGATTGCGCCCAGTCCGCGCTGGCCGCGACCGGATCGGTGGCGAATTTTGCCAGCGCGTCCAGCGCCTCATCCTGGCCGCCGGTGGCGCGCAGTGCAGGCGCGCTCATCCACGCTTCGATGCGCGAGCCGCCCAGTGAAGCGTTGATCAGGCCCATGGGCACATCCACGCTCTTCTGCAGTTCGCGCGCGAAGTAGTAGCAGGCTGCGGAGAATTCAGGCGCGTTCTGCGGCGTGGTGGGCTTCCATTCGACGGTGCTGGCGAAGGCAGACTGCGGTGCGGGCGTTCCGGCCTGCGGCACCTTCAGCATGCGGATGCGATCGTTGCTGGCGCTGGCAACCTCACCGCGCCAGTCCAGCGTGCGGTTCACCTGCAATTCCATGTTGGACTGGCCCGAGCACAACCACACGTCCCCGACCAGGATGTCGCGCGCGCCCTGCGTGGCGCCGTCATCGGCAGTCACCGTAAGCGTGTAGGGCCCGCCGGCTGGCAGCGCCGGCAATGCGGCCTGCCAGTTACCCTGCGCATCGGCGCGCGCCGTGAGCGTGCGGCCGGCGAAGGCAATGGTGAGTTGCTGTCCCGGCCGTGCGATGCCCCAGACCGGCGACTCCCGATCGCGCTGCACGACCGCGTGATCCTGGAACAGCGCATGCAGCAATTGGCGCCCTTCGGCGGCCTGCGCGGTCCCGACCACGAGACAACCCAGCAGATAAACCCGGCGGCAAGATCTGGCGTGAAGGAGCATTCAGCGTCCTGGTGCGTAGGGAAAGGCAAGACTCTGGTAGTAATCGAGCGTGTGCGCCGGCGCCGCTTCGCCCGGCGGCAATGGCAGGCCATTGAGGCTCTGCCAGTACGCAATGCTGGCATCGCGCCACCACTGCGCCTCGTGCTGCTGGATGAGCAGAAAGGCCGCGGTCTTGGCGTAGCGCTGCGCATCGATGCGGCCTTCGAGGCCCGTCCACGTGGCGCGCAGGCGCTTCACCTCATCCACGCCGTGCGTGTAGTGACGGACCAGTTCCTCCCACAGCGTTCGACCCGAACGCATGCGGTAATCCCACGGCAGATGATGGAACCACAGCAGGTAGGCATCCGGAATCTGCTTCAGGTCTTCGAACCGCGCGGCCACGGGGGGCGCGTACTGGCTCACCGCATTGCTGCCCGTGCTGCTGCGATCGAAGCCGATGCCATTGCGGTCGGCGCGGTGGTAGTACACCGGCCGCCAGTCGGCACGCGCGCCGGATGCATCCCAGGGCATGGGACCGTAGTGATGGCCGGTGCCCATCAGATGATGCAGGCCCAGCGGCGTCATGTAATCCACCACCGCTTCGTGCGAAGCCATCATCATGCCGACCACGGGTTGCACCACCGCATCGTCAACGGCCAGCGTCATGCGCACCCACTCGGCTGCGATGTCGCGCGCCGATTGCTCGGGATTCCATGCCAGCCGCCCGAAGACATACCAGTTGGCCTGATTGAAGGTGGAGCCACACCAGTCGCGGTCGCTGCCGATGTTCGCCACGCCGGCCATTCCGGTCAGCGCGTGTCCATCCAGCGCGCCGTCGATGACCTTCGCCACCGTCGAACCCTTGCCGCGCGCCTGCGTGTCGGCGCGCAGCACCTCTTCATACAGCGCGCCCAGGTAAACCAGATGTGTGGCGAAACCCAGGTATTCCTTGGTGACCTGGAACTCCATCATCAGCGGCGTCTTCGGCATGGCGCCGAACAACGGACTGAAGGGCTCGCGTGGCTGGAAGTCGATGGGCCCGTTCTTCACCTGCAGCAGCACATTGCTGCGGAACTGCCCGTCAAGCGGCTTGAACTCGGTGTAGGCCTGCCTGGCCCGATCGTCGGGATTCTCGTTCGAATAAACGAAGGCGCGCCACATGACGATGCCGCCATGCGGCGCGAGCGCATCGGCCAGCATGTTGGCGCCATCGGCGTGCGTGCGCTTGTAGTCCTGCGGTCCGGGCTGGCCTTCGGAGTTGGCCTTGACCAGAAAGCCGCCGAAGTCGGGGATCAGACGGTAGATCTCATTGCTCTTGTCACGCCACCAGGCGCGCACGGCCGGATCTAGAGGGTCTGCAGTCTTCAATCCGCCGATCTCCATCGGCGCACTGAAGCGCGCGCTCAAATACACGCGCATGCCATAGGGCCGCAGTGCACCGGCGATGGCGGCCACCTTCAGCAGATATTCCTGCTTCAGGACCGTGGCATTGGCGTTGACATTGTTGAGCACCGCGCCGTTGATGCCGACGGAGGCATTGGCGCGCGCGTAGTCGGTGTAACGCGGATCCACATAGTCCGGCAGCTTCCACCAGTCCCAGATGGAATTGCCGGCATAGCCGCGCTCGACATGGCCGTCGAGATTGTCCCAGTGGTCCAGCACGCGGATCTTTTCACGCGGTGCATCGCGCAGGTCGACTTGCCGCAGTGACTGGCCGGTCTGCATCCGCTGCAGCAGCCGGAAGGCGCCATACAACACGCCGATGTCCGTGTTGGCCGCGATGACCGTGGCCGCATGGCCGTCCACCCTGAGGCTGCGGATGAGAAAGCCTTCGGGGCCGAGGTTGCCGAGGTCGAGATTCAGGCGCGCGATGGCGGGTGAGGAGGCCGGCGTGCCGGCAACGATGGCGCCGTCAGTGGTGGCGCGATCGCGGACGGCGGGTGGTGCACCCAGCAGTCCGGTGAGGCCACGCAGCAGTTCAGCGCGCGCCGCGGCGCGCGAAGGCGTGCCGGCATCCAGCACGATTTCGGTTGCCTGCGCGCGATAGGCACTGACCTGTGCCGCGGCCAGCGCCTGGTAGCGCAGCCACAGATCGTAGCCGTCTTCCGCGAACGCCGGACGCGCCAGTGCCGCGATCCAGAGCAGCGCCAGCGTCAGCCCGCGCGGTACCGGATGCCATGCCCGCCGCCGATCCGTCACCGGCTTCCCCCGTCCATGCCGTCAGCGTAGCAGGTACTGGTTCAGCAGATTCTCGTAGCGTTCCTGTCTGCCGCTGATCTGCCGCGGTTCGCCGTTCTTCGCGGCCAGCGCCGCAAGATCGGTGAGCTTGAGCTTGCCGGCGGCGAAATCCTTGCCGGCGCCACCGTCGAAGCTCGCGTAGCGTTCCTTGCGCCACTGTTCCCATGGCGAGGCGGTGAGCAGCGCATGCGCCACCTCGAGGCCGCGGGCGAAGGCGTCCATGCCGCCAATGTGCGAGATGAACAGGTCTTCCATGTCGGTGGATTCGCGGCGCGGCTTGGCGTCGAAGTTCAGGCCGCCCACGAGGCCACCCTGGCGCAGCACCACCATCATGGCGCCGACGGTGTCATAGAGATCGGTGGGAAACTGGTCGGTATCCCAGCCATTCTGCGCATTGCCGCGATTCGCATCGATGCTGCCCAGCAGGTCGTGATCCGAAGCCACCTGCAGGTCGTGCTCGAAGGTATGGCCCGAAAGCGTGGCGTGATTGGCCTCGATGTTGAGCTTGAAATCCTTTTCCAGCCCATGCTGGCGCAGAAAGCCCGCCACCGTGGCGCTGTCGAAGTCGTATTGATGTTTCATCGGCTCCATGGGCTTGGGCTCGATGAAGAAGTAGCCCTTGAAGCCGATGCTGCGGGCATAGTCGCGCGCCATCGTCAGGAAGCGCGCGAAATGCTCGAGTTCGCGCTTCATGTCGGTGTTGACCAGAGAGGCGTAGCCTTCGCGGCCGCCCCAGAAAACATAGTGCTCGCCGCCCAGCGCCACCGTGGCATCCAGCGCGTTTTTCACCTGCACGGCAGCGCGCGCCACCACATTGAAATCCGGATTCGTGGCGGCGCCATTCATGTAGCGCGGATGCGAGAAAAGATTGGCCGTACCCCACAAAAGCTTCACGCCCGTGGCTGCCTGCCGTTCTTTAGCTAGCGCTACCATACGAGCGAGATTTTTTTCGTATTGCGCGATGTCGTCAGCGTCCGGCGCCAGGTCGATGTCGTGGAAGCAGTAGTAGGGCACACCGATCTTGCTGAAGAATTCGAAGGCGGCATCGACGCGCGCCTCGGCGGTGGCCATCGGTGAACCGGACTCCCAGGGGAAGCGCCGCGTGCCGGGACCGAACGGATCGTGGCCCGCATTGGTGAAGGTGTGCCAGTAGCAGGTGGCGAAGCGCAGGTGCTCGGCCATGGTCTTGTCGCCGATGCGCTTGCCGGCGTCGTAGACCTTGAAGGCCAGTGGATTGTCGGAGCCCGGACCCTCGAACCTGATCTGGCCGATGCCGGGGAAATATTCGCGCTTGCCGATAAATGGAGTGCTCATGGGAATCCGTACTGGAAGGAAAAGGGGGCTCAGCTAACTGGCCGGGCGTGCCGAATATAGCGACTTGGCCGCCTCCAGGTGACGCCGGAACTGGCCATAGACTGCATGATATGCCGCCGCCGCTTCCCGGTCTGGTGTGGCGCCGAGCTGGGAGGCCAGTTTTACGTGTTCGGCGGCCAGTTTGGCCAGATCCGCCGCACTGCCGCCGGTCTGGGTGGCCCATAACGCCTGCAGCGCGGCGCCGAAGGCCGCGCCCTCGGCCTGTTCCGGCACTTCCACGACTTTACCGAATATGTCGGCCACCATCTGGCGCCACGCCGCGCTGTGGCTGCCGCCGCCGGTCAGGCGGATGACACGGCAGTCGAAACCGGCGCCGCGCAGCGCATCAAAACCATTGAGCAGGGCGAAGGTGGCCCCTTCCATCGCCGCGCGATAGGCGTTGGCCCGCGTGAAATTGGCGAAGTCCATGCCGTAGTAGCTGCCGCGGGCCTGCGGCAGGTCTGGTGTGCGCTCGCCATTGAAGAAGGGCAGCATGCCCAGGCCGCCGGCACCCGGCCGCGTTTCGGCGAGCAGGGCATCGCCGTCGCGGGTGCTGAAGCCGAAGGCGCGCGCCACATTCTCGGTGGCCACGGTGCAATTCATGGTGCAGATGAGCGGCAGCCAGCCGCCGGTGGACGAGCAGAATGCGGCCCAGCCCATGTCTTCATCCACCAGGGGGCGGTCGGCGCAGGCGAACAGTGTGCCCGAGGTGCCCAGGCTCATGCCGATCGTGCCTGGCGCCACGTTGCCGGTGCCGATGGCGGCCATCATGTTGTCGCCGCCGCCGGCGCTGACGCGAACCGTTCGCGGCAGTTCCAGTTCCTGGGCCATGGCCGGTGCGATCGGAAAGCTCGCGCTGGCTTCCACCAGTGGCGGCAGGCAGGCAGACAGATCACGCTCAGGGTCTGTCGCGGCCAGCATTTCGGCGGACCAGCGGCGCCGACGCACATCCAGCCAGCCGGTGCCCGAGGCATCCCCGCATTCCATCCAGCGTTCGCCGGTGAGCCAGAAATTCACATAGTCGTGGGGCAGCAGGATGGAAGCCAGTTGCGCATACGCCTGGGGCCGGTGCTTGCGCGTCCAGGGCAGCTTGGAGGCCGTGTAACCCGCCAGGATGGGGTTGCCGGCCAGCCTTGCGCAGGCCGCCGGGCCTCCCGCGCGAGTCATGATTTCATCACACTCGGCCTGCGTACTGGTGTCGCACCACAGCTTGGCCGGCGCCAGCACCCGCCCGGCGGAATCCACCGGCACGAAGCCATGCTGCTGCCCGGATACGCCGATGGCGGTGATGGCCGCCCGCAGGGCGGGCTCCAGCCGGGCGAAGCAGGCGCGGATGGCGTCCGTCCACCACTCGGCGCGCTGCTCGCGGCTGCCATCCTCGCCGGCGATCAGCTCCAGGGACTGGCCGTGCACGGCCGCGACCTGCCGGGAGGCGGCGTCATAGGCCAGCAGCTTCACACTTTGGGTGCCGACATCCAGTCCGACAACGACGCTCATGGCCGCAATAGCCTTCCTTGAATAGCGAATCCGGGATTTTAACCGACCGCCACCGACGGCTGTGGTCTCTTGATAAACCCGGCCACGACCCTACATCCGGCTGCGGTCAACAAAGCCATAGCTGGAGGGCTACGGTATGCGCCTCGATCATCCTGACACGCACTGTGTGCTTTTCAACGGCGCGGCCTACCGCGTTGAAATAGTGCGCGGTGAAGGCCTGCTCGGACATCCCGAGGCAACGCTGTGGATCGGAAAATTCCACAAGAAGCTTTCTGGCCTCATCGACGACGCAGCGATCGGCCGCGCCGCCGAAGCCCTTCTGCGCGAGTGCGAACTTCAGCGGAAGTTGCATGAGATCGATGCCGATCCATATTGCGCGAAGATCCTCACCGGTGAGAGTCATCCCTGACGCCGCTTCCGCCCGGCGGCATTGGCGTACCGCACGCAGAGAGCGCAGCGCCGCGCTTCGTCGGTAAGGTGTCGCCGCATTCGAGGAGGCATGGTGTCGATCAGAGGCAAATCGCTGGCGTGGGCGCTGTGGCTGTTGGCGTCGACTGTTCCGGCCGTCGCACATCATTCATTCGCGATGTTCGATCAGGCGCGCACCGTCGTGCTCAAGGGCGTGGTCACGGAGATGCAGTGGACCAATCCGCATGCCTTCCTGCATGTGCAGGTGGACGATGGTGGCGCCGTCTGGCACATCGAATTGAACAGCCCCAACAACCTGCGTCGGCAGGGCTGGAAGTCGGACAGCATCAAGGCCGGGGAGCGCGTCACAGTGACGATCAACCCGCTGCGTGATGGCACGCACGGCGGCCTGTTCGTGTCGGTGACGTTGCCCGACGGCAAGGTGCTCGGTGAGCCTGCCGGAAGCGGCGGGCCGATCAATGTGCCCAAGGTCGATTGAGGAAGCATTCATGCACTCGCGAATTGCAACACTGATCCTGGCCCTGTGCGTATTTCCGCTCACCGCATCGAGTCATCACTCCGGCGCGATGTTCGATCGCGACCGCACGGTAAGCGTCACGGGCGTGGTGCAGGAGTTTCTCTGGAACAATCCGCATTCTTCCATCAAGTTGCAGGTCACGGAACGCGGCGCGCCGGTGATATGGGCCATCGAAATGAACGGCCCCAACAACCTGGTGCATGAGGGCTGGAAGCGCACGACTCTGAAACCCGGCGACAAGGTGACGATTCTTGTCAATCCTCTGCGCAGCGGACAGCCGGGTGGCTGGTACCTGTCGATCAAGCTGCCGGATGGTTCGACTCTGGGCAAGTCGGCGGGCGCCGCCCAGGAGTCGCGGCGCCCGCCCCTGGAAGCCGGCGTCAGCGCAGGGCCGCGCCGGGGTAGGCGCGGGGCCGGACGCCCAGGGGGGGGCGGGCGCGCCGGCCGG
>JACZDC010164182.1_pt1 | contig 12094 bp, 7 predicted proteins | sample 8641791 | NCBI WGS metagenome assembly JACZDC01 (sample SAMN15324613, study PRJNA640507) | soil metagenome | isolation source: intercropping peanut in the second line | place: China: Luxin town, Laibin City, Guangxi Province | collected 2019-07-25 | depth 10cm m
CCCTTGAACTAGCAGGCCGGGGGAACGGTCAGCCGACAAGAATCGGGTCGATGCCTCGATGCTCTGGTCGCATCGGGGCATCGTGAAGCCTCAGTCGCCGCCTTTCTGCGGCAGCAGCCGGATCCTGACCGGGTCGCTGCCCGGGAAATGCGCTGTGAGCACCAACTCCCCGCCCAGCTCCTCTACGTACTGGCGCAACGTCGACAACAGCATGTCGCTGCGCTGTTCCATCCTGGAAATGGTGTGCTGCTGCACGCCCAGCTTGCGGGCCATGCCCTGCTGCGTGAGTTGATGGGTTGCGCGCAGATCGCGCAATGATTTCTCTGCGACGAGCAGTTCCGTCGCGCGAGCAGTGACGCGTGCGCGACGCGCAGGCTTGAGGCCCGCCATCAGTTGCTCGTACGTCTTTCCCATGGCTACTTCCCCTTCTGTTCCAGCGCCCTCAGGTGTGCCGCGAAACGTTCGTCCGATCTTGCGATCAGCCGCCGATAGAAACGCGGTTCGCTGACGCCGGATTTATTGCCGGCCGCGAGCAGCAGTCCTTCGCGCGCGGGATCAAACGCGTACGTCACGCGCCAGACCCCGCCATCCGCCCTGAATCGCAGTTCCTTCATGTTCGCGAAGCTGGAGCCGTTCAACGTGTCGGCATGCGGCCGACCCAGTTCAGGTCCGTATTCCTTCAGCAGGGCTAGCAGCGCCAGCAGTTCGTCCTGCACTGCCTCGGCCAGCGCCGCGAACTCGGGCTCGAACGCGTCATGCAGCCGGATACTCCAGCCCGGGCTGATTATGCCTTTCAACGGATATCCCTTCCAGTGGATATTTGGATTGGGACGCACCCTGCCGGAGAACCGGCAAGGGCAGGTTCAGGGATGTATTCTGGTATCCGGCCGTCGCCAGACAGGCACGGCTAACTGGGGCATTCGATGGGAAATGCCCCTGCTTTACGCCTCAGCCGTCTTTCTGCGGCAGCAGCCGGATCACCATGCCAGGCGAGTTGGCCAGCGTCTGTGAGTTCTGGATCAGCACGTAGAGATACCCGTCGGGCCCGGTGATGACCTGGCGCACGCGACCGAACCCTTTGAAGACCACTTCCTCGTGCACGACCTTGCGGCCCTTGATCTCGTAACGGATCAGTCGCTGGCCGGCCAACGCAGACAGGAACAGGCTGTTCTTCCATCCCGGATAGCGATTGCCGGTGTAGAAATGGATGCCGCTGGGCGCGATGGACGGCGTGTAGTACCGGATCGGGTCGTCCATGCCCTCCTGGTGCTGTTTGGTGATGCCGGGCTCGATCCCCATCGAAATGACGCCCCACCCGTAGTTGTGGCCTTTCTCGACCAGGTTCAGTTCATCACCACCAGTCGGGCCATTGTCGCTGCCCCACATGAAGCCGCTGCGAGGATCAACCGCGAGTCCTTCCGGATTGCGATTGCCCAGCGTCCAGATGCTGGGAACGGCGCCGGGCGTGTTCACGAAAGGATTGTCCTTCGGTATCGAGCCATCGACGTTGATGCGATGAATCTTGCCCAGGGGCGAGGTGAGGTCCTGCGCGTGGGACTTCTCGCCGCGCTCACCCATGGTGATGAACAGGTGGCCCTTCTGGTCGAAGAAAAACCGCGAGCCGTAGTGGATGACGCTGGTCGAATAAGTTTCCGCGGGTGTCGGCAGCACATCCTGCTGGTCCACCCACTCATTGTTGGCGTTGATGCGCCCGCGCACCCAGCGCGTCATGCTGAGTGGTGCCGGAGCCAGCTGCGAGCGCGGCGTTTTGGGATCGTCAGGCGGCGGCTGCGCCACACCCGGCGCCACGGCCGAATAGGAAAGGTAGACCCAGCCGTTCTTTCTGTAGTCGGGGTCGATGGCGATGTCGAAGAAGCCGCCGTCCTGGCGCACCCATGGAACAGGTGTGTTCTTCACCGGTTCCGACAGCTTGCCCTTGTCCAGGAACCGGATCCGACCCGGACGCTCGGTGAGCAGCATGCGGCCGTCGGGCAGGAAAACCGCTCCCCACGGCGTGTTCAGGTCGGCGGCGACGACCTCGATCTTGAACGTCTGCTTCTCGCTCTTGATGATCTGGCCATCGGGATTGGGCAGAAAGCTGGGGGCGCCCTTCAGCATCCCGCCGCGGATGCGCAGATAGGCGATGAGCAGGTTCACATCGCTGTCGCTCAGCTGATCCTTGAAAGCGGGCATGCCATTCTGCACCCGGCCATTCAGGATCGAGGCGGCCAGCGCGGCGTCGGTGGTTTCTGCCAACAGGCTTTCGGAAAACAGGCTGGGTCCCCGGCCACCCGCAAGGGTGTCGCCGTGGCAGCCCACGCATTTACCGGCGTACTGTTCCGCCGCGCCGCCAAACATCGAGGCAGGCGGGCCACCGAGCTGTTGTGCACCGGCCGGTGAAAGACTGGCAAGGGCCCCCGCCAGCAACCATGCGGTTGCCTGGAAAACTTTTCTCATAGGTCTATTTACTATCTCACGACTGGCCGGCAACAGCCTGATCGACGACGACGCAGATCTCCTGCCGGTTGTACGCGAGCTGCCGCATTCGCACACGGCCGTAGCCGTAGCGGCGGATGCGCTTGGCCATCGCGGGCAGTTTTTCCGCTAGCGCAGGGTCGGTCAGCTTCAAGGTCAACACGAGACCTTCGGGCCGGGCGCCACCCTGCGTCAGCACGCCGTCGAGCGTGTCGAGCGTGTAGTTCGGCGCGACGTTCGCGTCCATGACGAGCCAGCGGCATTCGCGGAATATGCCGCGCTTGACGTTTTTCGCGATCGCGCGGATGTGCGTGAAGTTGGGGTGCGCGAGCACCTCGGGGTCCATCTCGGCCGGATCGATGCCCGTCACGAGCAAGCCGCGCTCGAGCAGCGCGAGGCACGACCCACCGGGCGAGCTGCCGATCTCGACGCAGCGGTCGCCGGGCTCAATCGGTAGCTGCGACCACTCGAGCGCTTCGACGATCTTGAGGTAGGCGCGCGAGATCATGCGCGATGGCAGCGCGATCGGCGGCACGCCGCCGGGCCAGTGCGTCTCTGGGGTATTTGTGCGATGCCAGCCGAGCCACCATTCGTCGCGTTCGACGAGCACGAGATTGCCGATCGCGGCCGCGCTGTTCACGATGCCAGGCTTGCCAGTAGCCGGTCGATTCTCGATGAGCAGCGCGCCGAGCGAGCGTGCGAGTTCGTCGGCGGCGCCGTCGTAACCCTCGTCGCCGGGCAGCACGCGATCCCGCTGCCAGACGTGCAGATCGCGGATCGGTTCATCCGGCAACTGCTCATGGATGAGCCGCCATGCGTCGCGTGCACGCTGCGAGTCGTCGCTGCCGTTGACTTTGCCGAGTGAGAAGCCCCAGGTGCGCGCGAACACAGAGCGCAGCGCGAAGTCGTCTGCGAAATCCTCCGACGAGCGAAACGTGACGAAGCCCGGCCGGGAGAACGCGAACTTGAGGTCGGGATGCTCCCGCGCGATCTCGTTCTTCAAAGCGCGCTCGGCGCCTGATTGGACCGAGACGAAGACGAAGCGGGAGGGCATTGCGCGTGTACTCAGGAACGCGAGAAGTGGCCGGTGAGCTTACATGCAGAAGCGGTCAGATGGGATTATCGCCGCAGAGCGGTCACTCGCCAGCGGCAGAAGCGCCTCCGCGGCTAGGGCGAAAGCCAGCTGGTGTTCGAGACCGTGACGACCACGCAGGACCTGCGACCGGCCAACCGATCGCCGTCTGTCACGGTGTGTCCGAATCTCCGCTGCACACGAGCCACTTCAGGTCATCCAGAACGGCCGGCGTGATATTGAGGTTGGACAAGGTCGCATCCGTGTCGAACCGCTTCATCGCCCGCCCGATGAGTGCGCCTTGTGGCTGCAACTGCTCCCTGTCTTCAGCCACGAACGCCCCACCTAACACGTTGAGGTCAATTTTCACCGCAAGCTCCTGAAGTTCAGCGGGCGGCGGAAGACCTGCAGGACCGCTGGACAATGCGATCACAAGCGGCCGTGCGGCAAAACCACTCCCCCTCCTGATCACCGCGGCGACCACCGCGTCGATAATTCCCGGCGCATAGACGCTGATGTCGGAGAGATTCCCGTCGAGGAGCAATACTGCCCCGCCGCCGACTTCGGGCAACTTGGCTTCCAACCGCTCATTCGCGATCAGACCGATCGGAACTTCGCACACTGTGCTTTCGCCGATCGAAAGCACTCGCGCGAGATCTTCTGCCAGAACCCGCGCACCGCTGCCGCGAGTGATGATCGGGAGACCCACCGCAACGGCGGCATGGAGAAGACGTTCCACTCGTTCGCAGGTGTCTATCGCCAGTCCGTATTTGCGAAGTACGTCCCTCACCTCACCCGGCGAAGCCTCCATCTTGCTGATCGACACGCCGAGGCATACGGGGAGCGGCTTCCCCACAATTGGATCGGGATGCGCGTCATTTGGCGAATCTTCGATCTTTGCAACGCCAGGCGCGTCGCGACCGATCAGCGCGAGCAATACGGACGCCTCACCCAGCGCCTCAATTTCCTTTTCGGATGCTTTCCTGAACGCCTTGACGACAGCCGCGCGCACGTCCTTGGACTTCTTCTCAACCTCCGACCGCAGTTCCTTGAGCTTCGCGTCGAGTCCCTCGCGTTCCTGTCTCAATCTCTCGATCGCACGGGTCTCCTTCTGCTTCTCCGCTGCCAACTCGGCGACGTGCAACTCGACGCGTCGGTCCACATCGGCCCGAACGGCCGCCGAGGTCATCAGCAGCTTCACGAGTTCCTCGTAGTCCTCCCCCGCTGCGGCCAGGAACTGCACGTTCTCCGCTAGCCGGGCCCTGGACAGGTCATCCATACCCAAGGACTCGTCGCGCAGCATGTCTTGCAGCGTACTCGCCTGAGCCTTGGTGAGATTGGCCTGCAACCGACGTTGTGCGTCACCGAGGAGCCGGACCGCCGCTGCTGCGAGCGGTGCGCAACTCAGCCTTCCCGTGGGCGGCGGGAGTGGCGCAAGAACATAGGTACCGCTCGATAGTTCCACGCCATCGAGATGACCCCAGGTATCCAGGACCCAGTCGTAGTCCCGGGCCGACAGACGCGCCAGCGAATCCACTCCCGGCTTCACGCAAAGATCATCGGTAGTCACGAATACGGCCGGACGCGCGTACGGTGTACGCGCGTAGTCCTCGATGGCTTTGCGAACTAGGTGCGCCTCCTTAGTGCTGTACGGCAGGCGCACCACCGGTACCAGCGCGGAATCCAGGATCTCCCTCGCACGGACCTTCACAGGCAGGGTCGTGACGTGTGACTCGACTCGGTACATCGCGGCCTCGCCGGACCGCGGTTCGGGCAGGCCCCGATTGGTAAATATGGCCACTCTGCCATCGGTTCTGATCACGTCGCGCAGGTCGACGTCATCCAAGCGGAACGGACCGCCTTCATCAACAAAGGCTTCCACCTTCGCCATGAATGGCCCCGAACGGGGCGAATGTACTCGGGTCGCGAGCACTAGGAGTCCTAGGTAGTCGACATCCTCTTCCCTCGAACGCGCTGTCGGCGCCATGGCGCGCAATCCCTTGCGAACCGGGGCCGGCGCTGCGTGACGCTCCGTGTCCTCGATAAGCTTTTCGATGTGAGGGAGCGCGCGCCTACCCTCATCCGTCGTCAGCTCAATTGGTAGAGCACGCCGTTCCCACCTGGCCAAAATTGCTGCCGCCTCCCGTAGCACAGGATTCGCGATGCGGTCCACGGTCCCGGTACCGCACAGCCATTGGCCAAACGCGATCCACTCCGCCTCGCTCGGCGTCGCGATGGCGGGCGCGGCTGGCTCGACGACATCTTCCAAGTCCTTCTTGGGTGAAGTGGACAGGAATCCAATCCAGTCTTCCCTCGGATTCTCCCTGTAAAGTTCCTTCAAACCGGCCCGTGCCATGGCTGCCATGTCTTCGGGTTGGAACTTCACGCCGTACTCTTCGATGGCTCTATAGCGCGGAATCCACTGGTCCGGGCCGACGCTGCATTCCTCGTCCTCGAGTTCCTGAATCCACGCACCCAGTACCCGATGAGCCTCCTCAGAGAACTGGTGGACCAGCGTTTTCGCTGCAGCGGCGTCTGGGGGAAGGTTCTGCACCTTCACGCCGCACATGAGTAGCCGCTGTTTTTTCTCCTTGAAGAATTCCTTCAGCTCGCCAGACTTGAGCCCTAAGTCCACGAGGTAATCGAATCGATCACGGTTGATGTCATGTGGAATCATCGCCATTCACTCAATGACTTGGACATTGCCCGAACCTGTGGCCCCAGTTCCGCGCGCCACGATGCCAATGCGAGCCTTCGGAACACCGCCTCATTGCAAAGGGAGTCGGGAACGACGACCCGCTCTCCTCTGTTCCCATTCCCTGTGCCAGCCACCGAGAGAAGCCATGCCGCCCGTTCGCGCAGCTGCGACGGAAAGCGACGGATCCGCTCCGGAACGACTGCTGCATCGGCCAGCCACTCCAACGAGCCCAAGCGCGCCGCGTCGAGCCGCATGTCGGGCGACATCAGAACTACCGCCCCGAAAGCCCCGTCCTGACCGAGAGCCCGACCGTCGAGATTTACAATGGCGCCGACTGCGGGATGCCCCCAAGCCAGTTGCAGCGGCACAGACCTCCTCCCCGCGGCGATCAGCGCATCGAGCGCAGACTGTGCATAAGCCAATGCGACCGGCTCCTGTTCGGCCAGCTGCACCAAGACCGCAGCAGGAACTGTGCCGGTTCCGGCCTCGACCACAAACGTCTCATGGGGCAGATCATTGACGAACATGTCGTACGTTCCCTCTTGGAGGCCCTGCACGCTCACGTTCTGCCGAGAGAATCGCTCCAACACATTCACGCCCGTTTTGGCGTCGGCAATTCGGATATCCACGGCCCGATCCGTGCGTATGGACAATTCGCCATCGGCCGGGTCATAGACCAGGAAGCCGGACTCTGTCGTCGCCCAGGGCCAGGGCGACTCGATCCACGCCTTCGGGCGCGCAGGACGAATCCTCCTCTCCAGCCATTGAACGAGTTCCATGAACTCATCGCCGGTGTACGCGCCTTCGGGCAACTCAACCTTGTAGATGTGCCATCCGCTCGTGAGACCCAGCTTCTCGACCGTGCACAGCCTGACGCCTCGCGCGTGCGGATCGAGCGCGACACGAGTCACCCAATGCAGTGACTGTCCGTAGGCCACCGATTGGCCGGGCAGAACCTGTCGTCCTACCGCGGTACTGGCGTCGAAGACTGCGCCCGCAGCATCAAGCGACTGTCGTCCGCGCGCCAGTAGCTCCAGGTATTCGTCGGGGACATCGCCCGAATCACGCACAATCCACTGCCCATCCACGAGTGGAAACTCGATGCGATGCCCGTTGCTCAGGTTGCCGGCGCGGAATTGGCGCGATGTCTGGAATGCCTCGACCTCGACGGCGCCGCTCCAGCTCGCGTCAGACGCGGGAGGCAGCCAATAGGCAAGCCGTGGACCGTCGATCGAGATGGAAAAGGACAGGTAGCTCGTGGCAATTCCCGGTCCGACCATCCGTCCTTCCCCGGGTGGCCGTCTCCGATGCTCGAACCGCGGGGCGGTGTAGTTCTCGCAATCTGGCTTCGCCGCTGCTTGCAGGTGCGCCAAATGGCCCGCGCGCTCGGGGCCTCTCCTAATCTGAACCCGGGCGCCACACGTCGGACAGCGGTACGTCGATCCGGCGCGCCCCAAGTCCGCGGGAACTTCACGACCAGTCGAAGGCTCAACCGCGAAAAACACGCCGCCCCTCGCCCGATGCGACCTGTGGAGACTGCTGCAGCAGAATCTGCTTCAGTATTTCTTCCCTCGTCACCGACTGGTAGCTCAAGTCCCGCCCCGCTCGGGGCCGCAGCCATCGCTCTGCCGCTGCCTCACCTACATCTGCGGCGGAAAGGAGGGACTTGTACGACGGCTTGACCTTCTTCCCCTGCAGCACCGACACCGCGTTGTCGGCCACCAGACCTAGGAACACCTGCCGCGCCAGCCCGTGCTTGAGCAGGGCTGGATTCATGTCCAGCAGTTCAAGGCTGCGCCGAATCGCGCGCATCTTCCAATTGGGGCCATCCCCGAACCGATGGTTCTTCTCGTACGTGTCCTTCTTCGCCTTCAGGTACGCACGCATTTCCGCAAACAGCGCATCCGGAAAGTGAAAGTGCCCGTACCCGCTGGTGTACCCCACGGGACTCAGATACTCCGTGCCCCCAAGACGCAACCGGTTGTACACCGACGATCTGCCGAGGGCCGATGTGGTGGTAACGGCAACGAGGTGCGCGTTCTTGGCCTTCCCCGATATCACACCATCCGTCTCTCCGTACTTGGTGCGGAAATCCCGGACAACCTCTTTGGAACGCAGAAGGCAGGCAATGAGCTTGCCGCCGAGAAGACGGTTGTAGGGCGGCACGGCGCCCACCACATACCCGTCCATTAGATGGATCAGCCGCTCACTGCGGTCATCGGAACTCCAGCCGATCTCTCCATCGCGGGAGCGAAGATTGAACACCGGGTCGGTGAGCGCGAACAGGCCGACGAGGCGATTGACCGAATCGTCCCAGACGAGGTATCGGAGCCTGCGCCCGAACCCTTGCGACACGGGGATGCTCCACAACAGCGTGGCGAAGCGAAACAGGTCCGCCTGCCAGGTTCCCTTGTGCACTAGTTCCAGCCGCACCTTGAATCGTTTCAGGTCGATCTCCGACCCGTTGGCGAAGTGTTTGATCAGCTCGTCCTGGTTCTCCGCCAGGAAGTTTTCCTCCTTGTCGAGCCGTTCTTCCCTTTGCGATAGATGCAGCGACCTGTAGCTGGCCTTGTCCAAGCTGGGTGGAACGAGGATGCCACGCGGACCCTTCGTGTAGCCGAGGTCCCGCAGGTGTTCACGAACCTTCCGGCGAAGCCGCGCCTCACGCGCGGCAATGCGTACAACTGCCATTACCTTCCCACTACGGCATCTTCAAAATGCAAGACGGCAGGTCCTTCTCAACCTCAAACTGGCTGAATACGACGCCCTGACGCCAGGTTTCCGGAACATCGTCCGGATCACGCAGGGACGGGCGCAGATGGAGCCGCGATGGCACACCCCCGCGTTCCACCTTCATGGCGCAATCGGGCGATGCGGCCGCCCGCCAACCCGCTAGACCCAGCATGCCGGCGAGCGGCCGCAGGATCTCGCCCTGCCGGGCCGCATCCGCGATCTCGGGCGCAACACCCGTCTGAATGTACACGCCGAGTTCCTGCCCGAGGCGCCGATCCAGCGAACTGTGGCTCATGCGGTTCTGGTAGGTCCTCAGACACCGGCTGCACGACGGCTGGCAATCGCAGTCGGCCAAGCGTCGCAGAGCCATTGCGAACACGTCCTCGAATGCCTCGCCCACCGCCTTGGAGTAGCCGGCACCACCAGCGATTGAGTCGTACATGAACAGTTCCACGAACGACTCGCCCGTGTCCATACGGCGCAGTCGGTACCCGGACTCCAACTCGCGCTGGTCCACTCCCAGCGAATCGGCCGCCGCCAGCGCCAGCGCGGCCGACAGCGACATGCATGCAGCTCGTACCTGTGGCGCGCTGTCCGGGTCGCGAATGTCGGACGCGAAGGGCCTCGACAGTTGCGTGCGCACCAGCACGACATCGGTACGGAACTCATACCCTAGGTACACGGTCTCCATCGGCCCGTTGCATCGGTCGCCAGCCCGCACATAGGTCGGCAATCGGTAGTGTCGCCGGTGCGGCTCGAACGGAGCGTCGCCCATAGGCACATGGCCGCAATCGCGGCAGACGCGGAACCCCTTTGGCTGACCGCCGACTACCGGACCACGGTTCACGATCACCAGCGGCACCCGCCGCCCGAACCGCACCTCGGACCGCACGCCGAACCGGCGCGGCGTCTCGAACGCAGCGTCACTTGCCGGCACCGGAAGTTGTGCCAGTGTGGTCTCCGTATACTCTTGGTCGTCGTCGAACTCATCGACGGGTCTTCCATCCTGGGGCCAAGCGATCTGCGGTTGAATCACCGTAATCGGGTCCATCAGCGAGGCTGCGCATACCGGACACGGCTGCCCCTCCACCCCGGTCTCCGGAGACATCGTGTTCAGGCAGTTGGCGCACTGCAAGTATCGACCGGGATGGACGAACAACGGCCGCGCCTTGCGCGGCTCGTTGACTGCCGTCGCCGCAGTGATTGCTCCGACCCGGTAGGTCCGCTTGTTGACCACGACCGTCCGGCCCGGCGCGTACTCGGAAAGCGCCACGCGCGCACCCTGCTGCGGCCTCTGTTCGGTCTCATGGCTTCCCTGCCTCTGGATTTCCAGTGCGATCAGATCGCGCGGGCACGCGTACGCCGGCAGCACGCCATGCGCAAACAGGAACTCAATGAGGTCCTCCTCGTCCGTGGGCAGATCGCCCGTCGCCTTCTGCGTCAGCCCGTCCAGCACCTCGAGCAATCGGTCGGCACAGCGCCGACCGGTCAGGCCGGTCTGCTTTGGAAGCCAGAGTTCAATTCTTTCGACGGCCCGCGCACCTTCGGGCTGGTGACTGAGCCAGTCCCGCAGATCGCGCAGACTGCCGGGCTCTGTCCCCTCGAAGAACGCCTTGGTCCGCCCCAAGGTGGCGAACACATTGGCCCTACCGCTGGCAATCGTCGCGTTCCGGAAGTACTCCTGCAACAGCTCGGCGTAGGCGTGACGCGCTGCCAGGTACGCGTTCTCGACATCGACCGCGTGCACGGAGGGCTTGCCGGTAATAAGTTCCTCGGGGTGCTCGAACAGGTGGGCGTCGTGGGGATTGTTCTGCGCGAACGTCACCACCGACGACACGGCGCTGCCGCGCCGACCGGCACGGCCGGCTCTCTGCTGGTAGTTGTGCCGCGACGGTGGCATGTTCCTCATGCTCACCGCGATCAGCGATCCGATGTCGACGCCCACCTCCATCGTGGTGGTGCAGCTGAGGACGTCGATGGCGTGCTCGTCGTCGATCAGGATGTCCCGGAAGCGCCGCTCAAAGGACTCGGTCGTCGACTCGATTTCCCCGGTGTCTCGATAGGCTAGTTGGGCCGTATGCTCCTGCACATCCAAGGTCTGCGGCCGGTCCATCCCACCGAGCACCCGCTCAACGGGCTTACGCCAGAAATCCTTGCGCGCACGGAGATACGGGTCGGAATCCGGATCGACGGTAATTACTGACTCCTTGCCACAGCCCGCGCATCGGTTGCGCCAGACGACAGGTGACAGAAATGTGCACGACGTGCACCGGTACCAAGGCTTGTCCAGTGCCGGCACCAGTTTCACGGCGCCTTCCTCCAGTAGCCACCGATCTGTGGTTCCGGGAGCAGTCTGAGCGACACCCGCGGCAATACCGGCCACCACTGCGGCGGGATCAAGCCCCGCCGCGCGCAGGGACTTCTCGAACTCTCGTGCAAATCCGCTGCGCGATCCCACCTCGCGCGAATATCCACCGCGCGCGATGGTCCGCCAGGTGTCGGTAATATTGGTGTGGATTGACATGTCCTCCAGCAATCCCTGTATCCAGATGATCGCCAGAGATTCTGCCTCGTCGGCAGGGATGGCCAACGGGGCGAGTCTCTCGACAACATGGTTCCCTGTGAACCGGCGCGGCGCAACGTACGCAATCCCCAGCGCGGATACCGAATAGTGCCGATTGCCGAGGGTACGCATCAGTTCGATGCGGAATCGTGCCGGTCCCCGAGCATCGTCCCACCCTTCTCGTATCGCCTCGGAAAGCTCGCCGCGGTACAAGCGCTGGAACTTGTCCTGCGCACTCAGCAAATAGTGTTGATCGTCACCGTCGAAGAAACTTAGATACCACTTCGACGACTCAGCCACGAACGCCACATAGATGAAGGGGTCACTCAAGCGGGGCTCCAGGCCGAGCGCCTGTATTGCGTTTGCCGCGAGCACCAGCGCCTGCCGGAACGCGTCCTGCTCCAGCACGCGCGGAACGTCGCGCGACAGCCGTGCTGCACGCTGGCGTCCGTCTGAGAAGATCAGCGTCTTGCGGCCACCGTTCGGTGCGGCGCGACTCGGCACGCTTGCCTGCGGCTGAAGCCGTACCTGCGTGGCGATGAGATGTGAGAAC
>JACZDC010004701.1_pt1 | contig 12089 bp, 7 predicted proteins | sample 8641791 | NCBI WGS metagenome assembly JACZDC01 (sample SAMN15324613, study PRJNA640507) | soil metagenome | isolation source: intercropping peanut in the second line | place: China: Luxin town, Laibin City, Guangxi Province | collected 2019-07-25 | depth 10cm m
AGGAGCTCTGCAGGCGGTAGATCGCCGCGATGTCGGCGTAGCCCTCGGAGGAGTTCGACAGGGCGCCGACGGCGTCGTTGTCGTCGAGGCCGTGGCCCCACTCATGATCGAACACGCCCGCGATCTCGCCGGTGTTCCGGCAGCCTCCACCCGAGCGGTAGAAATTGATCGTCGAGCCGTTCCAGAAAGCGTTGCAGGTGTTGTTGATGTTGACGTTCGTGGTCAGGCGGCTCTGCAGCCAGGTGTTGGTCGGCAGCCAGCCGCGGGCCATCTCGGCCAGCTTGTTGACCTCATAGAAAGCCGTGCGCGAGGCCGAGGTGTTGCCGGCGCCGCCGCCGGCCGACGTGCAGTCGTGCTGGCCGTTGGTGCCGCCGAGGCCGATGTCGCCGGTGGCCGAGCTGTTGCTCACCGCGCCGCAGGTGTCGACGATGTCCACGTAGCGGCCGGTGAGGGTCGTGGTGGCCGTGCCGCTGGTCCAGTCGAAGAGGCCGGCGCTGTTGGTGAAGTTGTTCGGCGCGGCGAGGCCGGTGTCGGTGAACGGCATGGGCGAGCCGGTCTGCAGGATGCCGCAGGTGCCGGGCGTGGGGCAGATCTCGGTGCTCGTCACCGGATAGGCGCCGCCGGTGACCCCCTTGGTGATGTAGTGGTTGACGTCCTGGAAGGCGAGGACCTCGCCGCTGTGAGCGTCGACCATCACCTCCCAGATCGCTTCGTCGGGCTGGCGGCGGAACTCGAAGGTCCACACCAGGCGATGCCGGTAGCCGGCGCCGACCGGCCCGTCGGCCGCAAGGGGAACGATCTCCAGGGCCGGCTGACGCAGCATCTCGTCCATGGCCGAGGCGCCGCCCACCCGCTGATAGCCGAGCACGATGGCCTGCGAGCCGGTGATCTTCGGCACGTGGCTCAGCCCGCGGACGTCGCCCCAGGTCTCGGTGCCGATGATGACCAGGTTGCCGTTGTTGATCGACGCCGCCAGGCGCCCGTAGCGGACCGGGATGCCCTTGTAGGTCTGCGGGACGCTCACCTGCCACAGCTCGCCGCTGACCTGCGCGGCCTTGAGGTCGCCGAGCTGGGTCTGGTCGATGCCGAGCAGGTCGGCGTGGTCGCGGACGAAGGCGCGCACGGCGTCGCCGACGGCCTGGGCGTCCACCTTCTCGATTTCACGGCCAAGGCGCGCGGACAGGGTGGCCAGCTTGATGTGGTTGCCGACGCCGCGGCCGGGGATGAGGGGGAACGAGCCGATCAGGCTGGTCGCCGCGCCGGAGCGCGGATCGATGAACCCGCGCGATGGGAGCTGCCGGGGCGAGCCCGCCGTGCCGGCGAGCACTTCCAGCTCCTCCTGATCCGCCAGGAAACGCTCCCAGGCGGCGCGGTTGGGGAGCCGGTTGACGATCTGCTCGATCGGCTCCTGGGAGCTGCTGATGGACAGCTCCGGCTTGAAGAACTCCTTCTGGTCCAGGTACGAGCCCGAATCCTTCGGCTCCAGGGCCTGGACGCTGCCACCGGCCAGGAACAGGACCGCGAGCGCGATCGTCCCGAGCCGATGCACTGCTCCATTCATTCGCGTCATTTCATGACCTCCTCTTCCGGCAAAGCCCTCCCGAACCTGCGGGGAGGACGTGATCCCGAGTTGGAGGGAGAGATGGGAATCAAGAGAGCTCGCGCAACTTCCCTACTTCGACCGGTGCCGTGCGCGCTGCTTTCGTGACAGAAAAGCTCTAGAAAGGTTCCTGCCCGATCTGCCGCGTGATGGTCGGATCGGTGATCTTCCGGTCCGCGGCCAGGAGAAAGGCCTTGCTGAGGATGACCGCCATCAGGCTGTCGCCCTCGAACGGCAGCAGGGGGCTGTCCTGCTTCTTCTTGGGCCTGTCCTGCACAATGCAGAGGTACTGATCGTTCGGCTCCATGAAGATGTTGGTGGAGCCCAGATGGATCTTGTAGGTCCGCAGGTCGCCCCGCACCACCAGGAAGCGGTCGGTCAGCGAGCAGCGACCGGCGATCTTGAGCCGTGGGATCAGGCGCTCCAGGAGGTCCCGGCGGGTGCGCGCGCTCTCGCCCAGCTCACCCCTGGAGTAGTCGCTCCAGTACCTGAAGCCGGGACGCTCCGCCTGGTCGGCCCAGGTGGGATCGTTGCCCACGCTGCAGACCCCGACGAAGAGGTCCACATCCCGCATCAGCTCGGAGAACTGGAGCGGCGGGATCTGATCCAGCGGCCGGGGCTGGCCCGCAGGATCGCAGAAGCGCACCTGGTCGGTCGTGATGTTCAGGAAGATCCCCATCCCCGTGGAACCGCCCTCGTGGAAGAGGGCGTCGACCCAGAGCTCCAGCCGCAGCCCGAGCTCCGGCAGCAGGAGGGTCGGCGTGTTGTGCGAGTCGAACTCGCCTATCAGGGAGTAGGTCCAGCCGCGCTGGTGGCAGAGCGCCTGGAACTGGTGCTGCCGCAGGATGTGGGCGGCGAAGCGGTTCGAGTAGGTGGCGGTCCGGCGCTCGGCGTCCGTGAGCACGTAGATCTCGCGGTGGGCCTGCTTGAACGGCTGGACGATCCCCCAGTCCTCCAGAGCCCGGCGCCAGGCCAGAACCTGCTCCGGGCTGGAGCCCAGGGGATGCCAGAGGGTGATGCGCGCGGCGTCCAAGCCATTGAGAGCGCGGCCTTCCGCGTTTACGATCCCGCCGTCGCGCCAGATCCCGGTCCGGCTCTCCCCTCCTGCGTCGAACCGCCAGATCAGGCGCCGCGCCAGCAGGCCGACCAGCGGATGATCGAGATAGCGCTCCTTCCATGTGGCGAAATCCCACTCGCGCGGGTGCAGATAAAAACGCTCCAACCGCATGCGTTGCCCGGGCAGGAGCTTCTTGATTTCCTTGATGTCCTCGGGATCGACGGCCGGAACGGACATCTCCTCCAGCTCGGCCGCCGAGATCCCCTGCCGCTCCGCCGCGCGGTTCAAAACCTTTTCAATCTGGCGGCCGGTCGACGCGTGCTGGACGCGGGCGCGGAGCCGGCTGATCTGCGCGACGGCCTCGGGCCGGTCGAGGCGGCTCAGCGTGTCGAGACAGGCGTTGCCGATCTTCACGTTGAACGGACCGTGGCCGGAAACCTTTCGGAAGCAGAACTCAGCGGCGTCGCCCAGCACGCCCACCAGGCCCGGATCGTCCACCAGGCCCGCGCACCAGACCAGGCCGCGCAGGAGGTCGGTCTTCTCCTCGTCGAGCAGGAGCGTCAGGTCGCCCTCCGCGCCGGTCCAGGGATTTCTCGTGCGGTGCGTCCCCATCCTGCCCAGTTCGCCCAGGCAGAGCGCGGTCATCCGCGGGACCTCGTCCGCAGGCAGTGCGCGGAGGAGCTTCCGTGCCTGGTCGAGCCACCGGACGGAGGGCTGAGCCGCGGACGCGGTGGCGGCGTGGGTCAGCAAGGCCACCCAGGCGGCCCGCGTGTCCTTGGCTTCCTCCAACGCCGAGCGCAGCGCGATCCTCCAGGCATCGCCGCCGCTCAGGTCCAGCTCGCCGAAGGCGGATTCCGCGAGGCTCGGCAGGAGGCGCAGCCGGTCGAGGAGGCGGCGCTCGGCGGCTGGCTGGTAGATCGGCGCCTCCAGGGCGCTCACCAGGGAGTCGAGAGCGGCGCGCAAGGGCTCGCCCAGGGCTTGGCTGCGGGCGTAATCCTCCAGAAGGGCCACCAGTTTCGGGATCGGCAGGCTCCAGCGGTCGTCCTGCACCGTCCGGCAGGTGGATTCGATGAGAGCCAGGAGATGGCGCTCCGCGAACGGGAGCTTCCGGCGCAGAAGCTGGGCGAGGACCCGCGGGATGGCCCAGAGGACGTTCTGCTGGCGATGATTCCGCTTGTAATCCCCCGCCAGGGCCTGGTACCAGGCGAACATTCCGATGACCAGGTCCGCCTGCGCCGCGGGATCGAGACCGAGGATCGCGCGGCCGGGGGCATGCTCCTTCAGCTCCGGCCCCTTGAAGACGTACCGGGTCTCTCCTTCGGCGGGCAGCGCCTCGTCGAACAGAGCGGCGAGAAGCGGCGACGGCGCAGGCACTTCCGGCGCGCTCGGTTTGGGACGGCCTTGCAGCCAGTCGAGCAGCGACGTTCCCATGATCTCCTCCCGGCGGTTTCCCCGGAGCGTACTACAATGCCGGGAGAGACCGGGAGGCAGGCATGAGCACGGCCCTGGCGATTCACGACGAGACCACTTCCGGCGAGCGGCGACACAGCCTGACGCTCCACCTGCCGGAGCCCACGATCACGGCCCGGGAGCTGATCCGCGCCCGCGTGTTCGAGGAGGTCCGGAGCTTCAATGAGACTCTCCCGGAGCACTGCCAGGGCCTGGTCCAGCCGAAGGAGCGCCGCCGGCTCGACTGGCATGAGCAGGCCCGAGTGGCCGTCGAGGCGTTCGAGCGCAACGGCTTCCTCCTGCTCGTCAACGGCAGGCAGATCGAAACCCTGGAGGAGGAGATCCGTATCCGTCCCGAGACCACGGTCACCTTCCTCAAGCTCGTGCCGCTGGTCGGAGGCTAGACCGTGCGACATTCCAGCGCTCTCCTGGCTCTTCTCCTTCTCGCCGTCCCGCTCCAGGCCCAGGATGCGCGCTTCGCGGACGAGATGGACGTGGAGGTCGTCAATCTCGACGTCAACGTCGTCGGCCAGGACGGCGCGCCGGTCTCCGGCCTGACCGTGGAGGACTTCACGGTCCTCGACGACGACCAGCCGGTGCGGGTCACCCACTTCGCCTCCTCGGACGCCCCGGAGGAGACCGCGGCGCCGGCCCACCTGGTCCTTCTCTTCGACGACGCCGAGATCGAGCCGGCCGACCGCGGCACGGCGTTCGCCCGCGTGCGGACGCAGCTCGACCGCCTCCTCGGTCCCGAAGACCGCGTGCTGGTGGCGCGCCAGGGCGCCGGGCTGCAGATCGAGCAGCCGTTCACGTCCGACCGCGCGCTTGTCGAGGACGCCCTCCAGCGCATCGAGCGCGCATCGCCAGGCATCTCCCCCGACGTCGCGGCCCGTCGGGCGGTCCTGAACGAGATCCGCTCGGGCGATGCCGCCGGCGCGAACGCGCTCGGCTCGGCGCCGGTCGTGGGCGGCGAGGTCCAGAAGGACACGGAGCAGTCGGCCGCGACCTCGCTCGCCTCGGTGCGCTCCTACGCCGCCGGCCGCCGCGACCATGCCCTGCGCTCGCTCGCCTCCCTGGATCGGCTGGTCTCGGCTCTGACCGGATTGCCCGGACGCAAGGCTGTCCTCCTGGTCAGCGCCGGTTACGACCTGCGGCCGGGCGACGAGGTCTACCAGGCCTGGCTCGTCAAATACCGCGCCACACGGGCCGCCCGTGGATCGGGCTCGGTGGACATGGAGCAGCCCGGCCTGGACGTCCGCAAGGCGCTCAAGGAGGTGGCCGCTGGCGCCAGCGCCAGCCGGGTGACCCTGTACGCCGCCACCCGCGGCTCCGACGCGCGGCCGGAGTTCCGCGAAAGCGGCAAGGCCACAGCCGAAACTCCCGCCGAGTCGCTGCGCCTGCTCGCCGAATCCACCGGTGGCTCCGTCGTCTTCAACCTGGAAGGGATCGAACGGCTGGCCGAGCGCCTTGTGGCGGACCTGCACGGCGGCTATTCGCTCGGCTATCCCCTGCCCCATCCGGCCGACGGCGCCTGGCACGCGGTCAAGATCCAGGTCCGGCAGCCCGGCGCGCGCGTCCAGGCCTCCGAGGGCTATCGGGCGCGCACCCCGGACCAGCGCACGCAGGATCGCGCCGCCACCGCCCTGCTCCTCGGGCTCGCCGAGAACCCGCTCGACCTCGGAGTCGACCTCGGGACCGGGACGCGGGAGCGCGACGGCAGCTACACCGTGCCCGTGACGCTCAAGATCCCGCTCGCCCGGCTCATGCTCCTCCCGAAAGGCAGCGAGCACGAAGGACACCTCTCCATCTTCCTCCTCACCCAGGGCGCCGACGGCGGCCTCTCGCCCGGCGGCAAGATGGAGACGCCGATCCGCATCGCCAACGCGAAGATGGTCGAGGCCATGGGCCAGACCGGCGTCTACCAGGCGAACCTCCGAGTCCGCCCCGGGTCGTACCGGCTGGGCGTGGCCGTGCGCGACGACGTGGCGGCCGTGGAGTCGGCGATGAGCGTGGATCTGGTGGTCAAGGAGGAGGGGAAGAAGGGGAAGCGAGGGAAGGATGCGGGCTAAGCCGGTTCTTCTCCTCTTCCTCCTCGCCGCCCTCCCCGCCCTCGCCCAGGACGCCGCGCGCCTCGACTTCCCCCTTCAGACCCGGCCGTTGCGCGGGCTTCAGGGTCCGATCGCTACCCTCCTCACGACCGGCCAGGAAGGCGGCGGCCTCCCGGTGGCCGCCCTCGCCGTGCCCGCCGGAGAGAGAGGCTCGGACGGCCGCTTTGCCGTCCCTCTCCTCGTGGAGATCGAAGGCAGCGGCCTGCTCTCCCAGTGGCATTCCGACTCGCAGCGCCTCGAGATCTACGCCTATGCCATGAGCGCCGACGGCGCGGTCCACGATTTCCTGGCCCAGGGGCTCACGCTGAACCTCAAGCAGTGGGGCGAGGCCGTGCTGGACGGCGGCATCAAGTTCGTGGGTTCGGTTTCCATGCCGGCCGGCGCGGGCTCGATCCGGGTGCTGGTGGTCGATCCGGATACGCTGCGCTACAGCCTGCGCGTCCTGCCGGTGACCGTGCCGGCTCCGGACGGCGGTCCGCTCCTCCTCCAGCCGCTGTTCAGCGATCCCCGCGGCCGCTGGGTCCTGGCCCGGCAGTCCCAGGATGTCGCCGGTCTTTCGCCCCTGGTGGTGGACGAAGGCTGGGGTCTCCCCTCCTCGCTCCCGCTCCTCTCGGCCGGACGGACGCGGAGGATCGAGATCCTGGGGCGCGGGCTGCCAACCGACCCGGCGGTCACCCTCCGCATCCGCACCGAGTTCGGCAAGACCGTCCAGGAGATCCCCGGCCGTGTTGTCGGCAGGACGAAAACCACCGGCCCTGCTCCCGAACGCCTGGCCGTGGACGTCGATCTGCCGAAGCTGGAGACCGGCCGCTACCGCGCCACCGTGACGGTGAAGGACGGTCCGGAGACGCCTGAGCTGACCGTCCTCTACCTGGGCGAAGGCGCGACCGAACAGGACCTCCTCTGGGCGCAGCTCCGGCGCCTCTCCGGACAGGAAGCTCCTCCTCCTTCCGTCGTGCCGGAGGCCCAGGGACGGGGCCGCAAGCGGAACGCCGAGATCGAGCGCATCGCGAAGCAGGGATATGAGGAAGCCGTTCGTTCGCTGGCCTCGGGCTCGCCCCTGGAACAGGTGGTGGATCGTCTCGCGTCGATCGAGACCGGCCTCTATCGCCAGGCGCCACAGCAGGCCGACGCGGTCCGCGAGGTGGAGATCGAAAGCGCGCGCCGGCTCGGCAAGGGCGACGCCGAAGCTCTCCTCCCCATCGCCCTCCTGCATGCGGAGCTCTACCGCAAGCTGCGCGACGGCCGGGAGTATCTCCTGGCCGAGAACGCCCGCCGCACCTCGGCCGACCTCGTGACCGACTACGCCAAGCGGGGCGGCTCGGCCACGGTCGCGTCCCAGGCGCTGCTCAGCCTCGCCGCGGACCTGCTGGTCTCCGGCGTCCAGGGCGCCAGCCGCGACCTGCTCGGCCGGGCGCTCGCGCTGGACGGCCGCAGCGAAGCCGCCGGCCTGTTCCTGGCGGCGAGCTACGAGCGCGACGGCGACTATCCCAAGGCCGTGGAGATCCTGGAGACCCTGGCCCGCGCGCACCCGGAGAGCTTCGAGGCGAGGCTCCGCCTGGCCGTGAATCTGGATCGGATCGGCAAGACCGCCGAAGCCCGCCAGTCCTTCCAGAAGATGATCGCCGAGCCCGGCCCCGAGTGGGTCCGCACCATCGCCTACCAGGAGATGGTGCGCATCCATCTGCGGGACAAGCGCCAGACCGACGCCGTGGCGCTCCTCCGCCAGGCCGTGGCCCGGCTGCCCAGGGAGCCACAGCTCGCGGTGCAGCTCGCCTATCTTCTCGACCGCCAGGGATCGTCGGCGGACGCCCGGGCCATCCTGGACCGGCTTTCCACCGGGAAAGGCGGCTCGCCGCGAAACCAGTACGGCCAGTGGCCGGCCGCCGCCCTGGACGAAGCTCGGCGGTCGCTCGCCCAGCAGTCCCTCCTCCGTCTCGCGGCGCTCTCGCGGGCGCTGGGCAGCTCGGAAGCCGGGAGCCGCTGATGCTGTCCGCCCTGCTGCTCGCGGCTCTTCTCCAGGATCCGCCGGCCCCAACGACCGAGGAAATCCACGTCGACGAGGTCATCAACGTCGAGCTCCAGCAACTGTATGTGACCGTCACCCGGGGTGTCGGGGCGGGGGCCCCGGTCCTCGACCTGACCGCGGCCGACTTCGAGATCATGGACGACGGCGAGCCGCAGGCGGTCTCGACCTTCGCGCGCGGCGACCTCGCGCTCTCGGCCGTGCTGCTCCTCGACGGCAGCATCAGCATGGAGGGAGATCGCCTGCGCACGGCCACGGAAGGCGCGCGGGCGTTCATCTCACGGGTTCTGCCGCAGGACGAGGTCTCGGTGATGCTTTTCTCGGACGAGCTCCTGATGCGCACCCCGTTCTCGAACGACGCGGCCACCCTGCTCGCGCCGGTCTCCGAAGTGAAGGCGCGTGGCGGCTCGGCGATCAACGATCAGCTCTACGTGGCCATCAAGGAGCTGGAAGGCCGCCTCGGCCGCAAGGTCGTGGTCCTGCTGAGCGACGGCGTGGACGTGGAGAGCACGCTCGGCATGGAAGATGTGCGCTGGGCCGCCCGCCGCAGCCAGGCGCTGATCTACTGGATCCGGCTCCAGGACGAGACCCGCGGCCGGATCGAGCGCTCGTCTTCCTGGCGGGATCGCGGCGGCCACGACGAGCAGCTCCGCCTCCTGGAGACGGCGGTCACGGAGAGCGGCGGCCGGGTCGAGGTCATCCCGGACGTCGGCCAGGTGGGAGCCGCGCTGCAGCGCATCCTGCGCGAGTTGCGGGAGCAGTACGTGCTCGGCTTCCAGCCCACGAAGGACCGCAACGACGGCTCCTGGCACAAGCTGGAAGTCCGGGTCCGCGACGGTCAAGGCCGCGCGCGGACCCGGGACGGCTACGTGGATTGATCTCCGCGGCCGCTCAGAACTGCGACCAGAGGAACTGGTTCGTGACCTCGTGGTGGAACTGCACCTCGGAGGCCTTGATCAGGGTACCGAGGGCCTTGGGGCAACGCTCGGCCTGGGCGAGCTTGAGCTCGGCGAACTTGCCGTGCACCTCCTCCCCCATCACCTCCTGCATGAACCGGCTTCCCTTGAACAGCCGGATCGCATCGTAGATGTTGTCCGGCAGGAAGCGGGTGCGCGGCCGCTTGTCCGCGTCCTCCTCGTTCTGGGGACCTTCGAGCCCGGTCTTGAGCAGAGCGTAGATCGCCAGGTACGGGTTGGAGTCGGGAGCGATGGAGCGCACCTCGACGCGCGCCGAACGCTCGTTGCCGAGGGGGATGCGTACCATGGACCCGCGGTCGATGGCCGAGGCCTTGATCTGGTTCGGCGCCTCGAAGTGCGGATCGAGGCGGCGATACGAGTTGACGCTCGAATTGAGAACCAGGCAGATGTCCGGCGCGCTCGCCAGGATGCGGCTGATGAAATCCCAGCCGGCGGCCGAGAGACCGTCCTTGCCGTCCTTCTCATAGAAGAGATTGGTCGACTGGCGGGTCAGCGAGAGATTGGTGTGCATGCCCGAGCCATTGATCCCGGTCACCGGCTTGGGCAGGAAGCTCGCCGTCATGCCCAGGCGCGCGGCGACCTGCCGCGAGAGCAGCTTGTAGAGCTGCACCTGGTCGGCGGCCACCGAGGCCTCGGTGTAGCTGTAGTTCATCTCGAACTGCGACGGCGCCACCTCCGGGTGGTCCTTCTCGTTGGCGAAGCCCATCGCCCGCTGCACCTCGGCCGCGGTGTCGATGAACTGCCGCAGGGAGTCGCCCGGCAGCGAGTGGTAATAACCACCCGTCGAGATGAACTCGAAGCAGCCGGTCTCCTGGTAGGCGCGCTCGGCGTCGCGTCCGCGGAAGAGGAAACCCTCGATCTCGTTGGCGGCGTGGGCGACCATGCCGTCCTTGGCGTACAGCTTGTCGGCGTACCCCTTGAGCACGGCCCGCATGTCGGCGCTGTACGGGCTGCCGTCGCGCTCGTGAACCTCACCGAAGGCCAGCACCTTGCCGGGGCCGAAGACGTCCGACGGCAGCCAGTAGAAGGCCGGCCAGTCGACCGCCAGCCGCAGATCCGACTCCTGCTGACGCGAGAAGCCGCGGATCGACGAGCCGTCGAAGGTCAGGTTGTCCGCCGCCTTGAGCAGGAACTTCTTGTCATAGTCCAGCATGTGCAACCGGCCTTCGAGGTCGGTGAAGCACACGGTGACCGCTTTGATGCGCTTCTCGTCGTTCAGATAGCGCATCCGCTGCTCGCGGACCATGTCGACAGGCCGTCGGGCCAGCCGCTCCTCCTTGGCCTCGAGGTTCATCTCCTCCAGCTGGTCGTAGGGGATCTCCAGAAAGTCGCGCAGCTCTGGGCGCGAGGCGCGGGGCGCTGGCCGCGCCATCTCCTCCAGCTTCTCCGGGGTCATGTCGTTGAGCGCCTCGGCTCGGCTCGGCTCGGTTGGGTGCATGGATTCCTCCTTGAGGTGGCTTGGCCTGCTTCTTGGCCTAGATTCTACATCGATTAGCCTAACCGTCAAGATGACTAGAATAATCTGAAGGCCAAATAGCCTAACGCACCCAACCTGAGCCCCGACCCTCTAGGTCGAGAGATCCGTGTCGTCCCAATCCGTCCCGGGCGAGAGCGCCCACGTCAAGGAATGCCGACGCTCGTGAGTCGCGCCGCCATCTCTCATGGGATGAAACTCCTGAGGAAACCGTGTCGTTGCCGAGTTGAGCGCTGCGCACGGCGTTGTGAGCACAGTAGTACAGGTCTTCGTACTCACCGACCATACTGGCAGGGCGCACCCCAGTACCGCCCATGAACTCTGCGAGAGACGTGTCCAGGTTCGGGAGGAACTCGAAGACCATCCGGTCTCTCGTCTCATCGGCGATCTGCCCGGCGAAGAACGGAGGCGCCGGATCGAACCCCAGGATCCAGGACAGTGCCCACATGTTCTCGAGCCGCCACCCGATGGTGTCGGCGTGCTCCTCGTTCGCATCGAGACGCGGCAGATCCAGGACCTGACGCTCCTCCGGGATCAGGTGAGCCCGGAGCCCGTTGCGGTCGACGAAGGCCTGGATACGCTCCGAGGACGCCACGTCCTCCGGCGCCGCGGCCCAGAGAAAGAGGGCATACAGAGCGAGGAGGCTCGCCGCGATTTCGGTCGCCGGACGGAGAGTGTCCGTGCCATCGTCGTTCCGGTAAAGGGGGAGTGATCGAGCGCAGCGGAAGCCGCGGGATGCAAGCAGACGGTAAATGCTCTCACGCGCTGCGACACGACCGGGCTCGACACCCTCGGTGCTCCCCTGGTGACGGCACTCCTCCGGGTCGACCGGACGGACAGGCGGCTCTACCGGCTCCTCCATCTCCTCCGACTCGCCGTCGTCCGCCATGGGTCCGACGAGGAACGTGCCGTCCGCGAGAAGCACGCTGTCCCATAGAAACATGAAGCCGTCGAACTGCTCCATCAGATACATGAGTGAGGCAAAGATCCTCGACTCTGTAGCGACGGGGTGAGGCAGGATCACGCCTACGCAGGATTTGACCTCGGAGAGGAGTCGCTGGGCTTCGACCTTGGAGGCGTCCGGATCCGGCAGGCCGGCCACATAGGACTTGAAACCGCGGAGATGCTGGCCGAGATCCGGACCCCGGAGACTGAGATTCAGCCGTACGACGCCCTCCCCGGATTCGTAGTCAAACCAGGAAGTGCCTGGCCGCCCCTGCGGAAACACCTCTCCGAGCGGAATCTTCTCCGTCGGGAAGTACAGCGTACATCCCTCGATCATGTCTCGACCCCCTCTCCCCTGATAGGTCTCCCCAGATTCTACCAGACCCACTCCTCGGCTCTTCAGGCGCGCAGGATCTTCTCCATCGCTTTTCCCTTTGCGAGCTCATCGATCAG
>JACZDC010122268.1_pt1 | contig 12065 bp, 16 predicted proteins | sample 8641791 | NCBI WGS metagenome assembly JACZDC01 (sample SAMN15324613, study PRJNA640507) | soil metagenome | isolation source: intercropping peanut in the second line | place: China: Luxin town, Laibin City, Guangxi Province | collected 2019-07-25 | depth 10cm m
AACATCAAAAGCACATAAGTTGTTACGAATTTCCAGTATTTCGCCGGGAATTTCTTCCAGATAATCACAGCCAACGCCAGCGGAAAGACAAAATGCATCATATATGCCAGATAAAATACGAAGTCATACCACTGTACCTGACCATGCCACAGCCATTTCTGCAGTTCTACCGTGGGTAAGTTGCCAAAAAACAGAAATTTATCGGCTTCAGGCATAAAAGTGAAATTAACGTTCTTATTAAGATGATCGGCGATACCCCGGAATGATTCATATACCAGGATAAGCGCGATAAAAGGCGAAAAGCGTTTTATCATCTCCAGGGACTGGCTGAAGATCATCGCGATAAAAACCCCAAAAACAAATAATTTATCAGGGGTAGGAAAGCTTGGCTCCCGTATATAGAAAAAAATGCACAGCAAGGCCCCGACAACACCTATAGCACGAAGGATTCTAGTTTTCATAAGCTTTTATTTTAACTATTTTTATTTTTATTTAATATCTAGACATTTTAAAGTTTTTATGCTATAATATAAAGATGGACTCAGCAAAGATTGAAGCGATCCGAGAATCCTACCCTAATAACATACGTACGCGTACAATCGCGGAAGCGGAGAATATTGAATTTAATCGAATTCAAGGATTAGGGCCTGAAGAACGGAAGGAAAGAATGGATATCGAGGGAGCTCTGGCGGGATTGGCTTTTGATACAGGTATTGATTATGGCCAGCCCGAAAATCGACATATGCTGATAACGCTTGCCGACAAGTTTGGCACACACGCTGAAGAAAGGCGAAAACTAGAAAGTGAAACATACACCGACAGCTTGACGGGACTCCGCAACAGAAAAGCTTTTAATCAGGCTTTGGAACACACCAAGTCAAGAGATGATCTGCGCTATATATTCATGGATATGGATAACTTCGGACGCATAAATAAGATAAAAGGCCTAGGTTGGGATGTTGGAAACAAAGCCTTGGAAAACACTGCTGACCATCTGCGGGCAGTTGCTAATGTCTATGATGTAGCTGAAAGAGATATCTTCCATATTCATGGAGATGAATTCGCAATGATAGTCCCGAGCGAATTAGCTGATGATATGCTTGCTGATATTGAAGGTAAGTATGGCAGCGAAGGACTGGGAGAAGAAGTTTACGAATCTGAATATGGTCGGGCAGTCACTGGTATCACAGGTGTTAGCGTAGAAGCATGGGAAGAGGCAGCCGACGCCCTAAACGAGAAAAAAGCTTTTAAGAAAGCTTCTGTCTAGATACTGCTCCTGATACAATTTGGACATGAATAATCAAGCTCGCAAAGTGCAGCGGATTTATCTGACTCTGACTTTGCTTAATACTCTGGCCGCTTCGTTGATATGGGGTATCAATACTTTATTCCTGCTTGACGCGGGACTGTCCAATACGCAAGCCTTCGCGGCAAATGCTTTCTTCACGGCGGGGATGGTACTGTTTGAAGTACCTACCGGTATCATAGCCGACAGCAGGGGCCGCAGGACTTCATTTCTGTTAGGTACCGCCACGCTGGCCTTGTCTACCCTTGCCTACCTTTATATGTGGGAGATATCCGGGCCGTTCTGGGGATGGGCCCTGTCTTCAGTTTTGCTTGGTCTTGGGTTTACATTTTTCTCAGGGGCCGTGGAAGCCTGGCTGGTTGATGCCATGCATTTTTCTAATTTCAAAGGCAATTTAGAGAATATCTTTGCCAAGGGACAGATAGTCGGCGGCATAGCCATGCTAAGCGGGTCTGTCGCCGGCGGCGTGATCGCACAGGCCAGCAACTTAGGTGTGCCCTACATAGCTCGGGCAGCCGTACTTGGGCTTACTTTCATCGTAGCTTTTCTTGTGATGAGGGATATTGGTTTTACCCCGAAAAAGAGTCAGAAACCCATTGCGGAAATGAATAAGATACTCAATCTCTCTATAAAGTACGGTATAAAAAACCGTAAGGTACGATGGCTGATGCTTGCCGGACCATTCAGCGCAGGAGTAGGAATCTATGTGTTTTATGCGCTTCAACCTTATCTGCTAGAACTTTATGGGGACCCTAACGCATATAGTATCGCCGGTCTGGTCGCAGCCATCATTGCCGGAGCCCAGATAATAGGCGGTCTGCTGGTGCCTAAAATTATCGGACTGTTCAGCAAAAGGACCACTATCTTGATCTACGGCGGACTTGCCAGCTCGCTGCTGCTGGTAGGAATCGGGCTTATCAACAGTTTTGCGGTAGCAATATTATTGATAATTCTCTGGGCTCTGATATTTGCGGGCAGCACACCTATCAGACAGACTTATTTAAACGGTGTAATACCTTCTCAGCAACGAGCGACCGTACTGTCTTTCGACTCGCTCATAAGCTCTTCCGGCGGCGTGGTTTTCCAGCCGGCTCTTGGTAAAGTTGCAGATGTATACAGTTACTCCACTTCGTACTTAGTTTCAGGAATAATAAGTATATTTTCAGTGCCCTTCCTACTTTTCGCCCGTCAGGAACACGCGGAATCTGACTCAATTAAGAAGAGTAAGTGATTTGAATTATTTAATAATAATTGTATAATATTATTATGGCTGTAAGTGAAGTTGAAATAGCTCATAGGATTCTGCGCCTGGGTTCTAAGCACCCGTTGACTCAACGAGTAGTTGATTCGGATGCTATTTATAAGGGCTATCGGTTGGCCCAATCAGTATTAAGAACCTACAGGGATCTAAGCTGTCCTAAGGGAAGGTATGACTGGAATTCAACCGAGGATTTGACTAACGAGGCTATACGTCGCGGTGCCATGCAAAAACCTAATGAGTTTACCGCCCTGTTAGATAAGCTGAAAGAGAAACCTCCAAAAAATATCTTAGAAATCGGAACAGCCCATGGCGGGACATTCTTCGCTCTTGCGCACATAGCTATGTCTGAAGCAAAGCTTATCAGTATTGATCTGCCAGGCGGTGAATATGGTGGCGGATATACAAAAAGAGGTAAGAAACGGATAGAATCTTACGGTTTGCCGACTCAGCAGATTAATCTGCTACAGGCAGATTCTCACTCTGCCGAAACAAAACAGCAGGTAATAGAAAGGCTTGATGGTGAGCAGTTGGACTTCCTCATGATAGATGGAGACCATTCGCGGGAAGGTGTCGAGCAGGACTGGGAAATGTACAGTCCGTTGGTAGCAGACGAGGGATTGATAGCATTTCACGACATCGTGGTAGACGAGGCAGATCCTAAATGCCAGGTATCTGCGCTTTGGAAAGAAGTAAAAGACGATCATGACACTCAGGAATTCGTAGTCCCTGCTCTGGGCAGTGATACACAGTGGGGCGGCATCGGGCTCGTGATAAAATCTAGTGCAGGCGAACTGTAATTTCGCTACTATTTTATAAAAGTTTTTAAAGACCTGAATTATAAATGGCTAAATACGAATTAAAGACTCAGAAAAACGATGGCGATGTTGAAAAATTCTTAAATAGCGTCGACGATAAGCAACGGAAAAAAGATGCCAAAGAAGTAGCCGCAATAATGGCTGAGATTACCGGCGAGCCAGCAAAAATGTGGGGGTCCAGCATAATAGGGTTCGGCGATTATCATTACAAATCTGCCAAGACCGGAAGTGAAGGTGACTGGATGCGCATAGGTCTGTCGCCGCGAAAGCAGAATTTAACACTTTATTTCATGGACGGATTTGCCGAACATTCCGATTTTCTAGCGAAGCTGGGCAAATACAAGACATCTAAATCATGCCTGTATATAAACAGGCTTGAAGATATAGATATAAAAGTGCTGCGGCAGATGATAAAGAAGTCCTATGAGGCTCTTAAATAGACTGACCCTTATCGGCGCACGGTGGGTATAGTATCGGTAATCTATCTTCTAGGGGGCCTCTGGTAGAATTCACCGGAAATGATTCAGTCGTTCCTATGCTTCAAAGTACAGCCAGCCTGGGAGTAGTCGGACTTATATGGATACTGTTACTGAAAATCGCCGCTATCAGCTGGTATACAGCCTTAGGCTATCGCTGAACAATATTCACCGGGTGTCAGCTTTGTACTCGGACTGGTAGCTGTCATGACGGGAGCAATCTTTGCTGACAGAAAAACAAAATCCTGTTTTAGAGTTTTTTGACAAGTCTAAATCAGGTAAAATATATCGAGCATTGGGGAATAGCCAAGCGGTAAGGCAACGGGTTCTGGTCCCGTGATCGGGGGTTCGAATCCCTCTTCCCCAGCCATGCTACTGATTATTATTGAAAATTCACATACCTACTTAGGAACTATGGGGCATGTTCAGCACTGTATTCATAGCTATCGACTTCTTGAAATCCGGACAGGTTCTTTTTGCTGGTTAACGCACACCAGAATTTATATCGAATATTTTTCTGATAGGCGTTGGTTTTACTATGCGCATAATCCCTTAACTAAACTTAATTTAAAAAAAGCCCTTAGGGGCTCTTTTTAGGCTAAAATTTTTAGCCTACCTCTCAAAACTTCACGTTTCGGTCGCATCTTTGAGCTGTCTCACAATCACCTCAAAAATACTAAATTAATTATAACATAAGTTTTTTTAGTACAAACAATCTGTTGTATTTTGCCGTTGTGAATTATTCAACGCTATGATTTACCCCTGTTGTTTTACAAAAAAAATATATTGTATAATATGTTTTTAAGCCAATAGGGCCCTTTTGAATTTCTGCACGCCTATTGCTTGCGCAAAATTTTTTCTATTGATTTTCCTTTTGCCAATTCGTCGATCAATTTGTCCAGATAGCGAATCTCCTGCATTGTCGGCTCTTTTATCTCTTCCACCCGGACACCGCAAATCATACCTGTTATTAATTTTCTAGCAGAATTCAACCTAGGTGCATCAGTAAAGAAAGCTTCCAGAGTGGACTCTTTTTCCAGCTCAACCTTCAGGCTTTTCGGATTATGCCCTGTCAACCAGCAGATTATTTCATCAACTTCCGCCTTAGTGCGTCCTTTCTTCTCGGCTTTTTCAACATAAAGAGGGTAGACTCGTGCGAAGCTGATGTTGTAAATCCTATGTTGGGTCATGACAGTCTTTTGCTTGCCTTTAGATCGTTTAAACACCTTCTATTCTCAAAACAATACAACATACCGCCCTTTCATCCGCCATACATCTTGATTATGACGTCTCTGTGCTCTGACACGGATTTATCTTCCATATAAATATTACGTTGTTTGAATAATGAAAAGCAATCCCCTTTCCAGCTATACTAAAATACATGAGAGAACCATTTTCGGATATGTTAATGGTGGGCGGCAAGACTAATTCGCTTGGCAGGGCTAAGGAGATCATAGAAATTGTATTGAGCGATAAATCACAGCTTGATGAGCTGTATGACTGCTTGTTTCATGATGATGCGTGGGCCAGGATGCGCGCCGCTGATGCCATAGAAAAAGTCTGCCGGACTCATCCAGAGTGGCTTGAGCCATACATTGACAAATTTCTGACAGAGCTGACTCCAAGCCGCCAGCCATCGATACAGTGGCATTTGGCCGAGATATTCGGTGAAGTTAGTCTGACTAAAGCACAAAGGCAGCGAACCATAGACTGGATGAAAGGTTTACTGTCATCTGAAGACACTGACTGGATTGTTGCGGCCAATTCAATGAAGACCTTGGCGATGTTTACTAAAGATGGGGTGATCCCTAAGCTTCAAATGATTGAACTGCTGAAAATTCAGCAGAAGCACAAATCCAAAGCAGTCGTAAGGCGCGCGACGAAATTGCTGGAAGAACTTGTATAGGCCGTCTAGGATTTGTCGTTCAGATATTTGCCGGCGACACTTAAGGCGAACGAGGGCAGAATGATAAACACGGTTATCATCAGCAATTTGACTAAAAACTTATTCAAATCAGAAGCGTGATTATCGCCGTCGGGTGAAGATGTCAGCACCACTGATATGCCTAGAACTCCGAACGCAATCGAAGCACAAATAAATATTTTCGTAGCTATTTTTTGCATTTTAATTTAACTACTTATTACTTTTGTATTCCAAAATATCTCCCGGCTGGCAATCCAGAGCCTCGCATATAGCCGCCAAAGTGGACAAACGGATGGCTTTTGCATGACCGTTTTTAAGTATTGACAGGTTTGCCATGGTAATACCGACTTTTTCCGATAATTCCGTAACGCTCATTTTCCTTTTAGCCAACATGACATCGATATTAATAATAATAGACATTGACTCCGCCTATACCGTCAGATCGTTTTCAGATTTTATATCAATAGCATTCTGGAACAACCGCTGAGCAACTCCTGCAAAGACTGCGATCACAAATGGAGTGCCAACAAAGATCGCCCCGAATATCAATATCATTCCCGGTGCATCCTCGTTTTCGGCAGCATGAAAGACTAGCGGCATCCAGGTCGCAAACAGGCCGCTTATAGTAAAGCCGCAGAGCTTTACGTTCCGCATGGCTTTCACAGAAGAGTGAGAGAACGCCTTATTTTTGTCAACGAGGTTTAGCAATTTCCATATCTGGCGGACTGCTACACAAAATGTTATTGCACTGGCGCTAATTACAAACATGATCGGATATTGCCAGTCTGCAAGCTCTGGTGAGTCTTCGGCCCAGTGCATATATACATCGGAAACCGCCCAAGCAGACAAAAGCGCTACGACAATCGCAGCACCCAATATAGCTGCTCGTAAAAATAAGGTTGTGCCTCTATCGATGGTGACTTTCCTGTTCATGGTCCTTACTTTACTTTATTATATTATTTATCGTAAGTCAATAAATTTATATTGTAAATGGATAATATAGATTGGTTAAGGAAAGCTAAAAATCCATTCGAGCAATTTGGTTAAGATGGCGAGTATCTAAATAAAAGGTCTAAAATATTGATATAATTCTATATAGTCAGTCATGAAAATTATTCGCAAGATCAAGAAACATAAGAAGCTGAGTATATTCTTAGTAATATTAATCGGGCTTGCAGTAGGAGCTTATGCTTTCGGATTCTTCGATAAGAAAGTAGAAAGAAATGACGACAAGCCTATAATTTATCGTTCTCAACTTACGGGCGTAGAAACAGAAAAAGATTTAGCTGAAAGGCCGGTTCTCGGAGTCATGATTGAAAACTCCAACGAAGCCAGGCCCCAGACAGGGCTTGATTCTGCGGGTATAGTTTTTGAGACAGTGGCCGAAGGCGGCATCACCCGGTATTTGGCATTATTCCAAGAAGATCAGCCTGCTGAAGTCGGACCGGTGCGAAGCATAAGGTCGTACTTCTTAAATTGGGCGATGGGGTTTGACGCTTCCATAGCTCATGTTGGGGGAAGTGCCGATGCATTGGCGCTTGTGGATGAGAGAAACGCTAAAAGTCTTAATCAGTTCCAATATCCGGCACCATACCATAGAGTAACCAACAGGGTCGCCCCCCATAATATGTATGCCTCCACGGATGACTTGAGGGATTTGCAAAAAGAATTAGGCTACAACAAGAGCAGCTTTACTGATATACCAAGAAGTGACGACAGTCCGAGCGCTCAACCAAACGCAGAGAAGATCACCATTAATTTTTCAAGCTCTCCTTACCTGGTTGAATTCAGGTATGACCAGCCTACCAATTCTTATACGCGCTACCTGGCAGGAAAGCCTCATATAGATGCCGAGACCAACCAGCCGATCACGGTGAAGAATGTCATAGTGTTGAAAATGCCCACCAATCAGATAGAAGCCCTGGGCGAAGGCGAAGCTCTTATCTTTAAGAACGGTACGGTGCAGTCCGGAGAATGGAAACAAACAAGCTATAAACAACGCATACAACTGACAGATATTCAAGGCAGTCAGATTCCGCTTAACCGCGGGGACTCATGGTTTGCCGGCGTGCCCGCCGGACGACCGGTAAGTTACTAATCGCGAGTCATGTGAAATCTTTCACTGCTTCCTTTATTTATTCTGCTGTAATAATAAGACTTAAACAGGAGAGTAATAATGGATATAACTTCAAAAATAAGGCTCCGAAGCGGCAATCTTATGCCCGTTCTTGGATTAGGTACATGGCAAATGTCGCATGAAACAGCTGCGACGGTAACTAAGGCTTTGATGATTGGATACCCGATGATAGATACATCCGGCGATTACGGCACCCAACCGGATGTCGGAGCTGGGATAAAAAATAGCGGCATAGAACGTGACAAGATATATGTAGTAACAAAAGTAGAAGAAGACGAGAATGCATATGAATCAACTAGAAAGAATCTGATAGAGCTTCAACTGGATCATGCTGACTTAATATTGATACACCGTCCCCCGGACGAAGGCGTAGGAATTAATCTCTGGAAAGATTTGATCAAAGCCAGGCAGGAGGGCATGACTAAAGATATAGGGGTAAGCAACTATTCTGTGCAGCAGATCGCTAGATTGATTGATGAAACGGGAGAGATACCGGTGGTAAACCAGATAGAATGGAGTCCTTTCGGCCACAGTATGGAGATGCTCCGTTATTGTAGGCAGAACGGCATAGTCATACAGGCATACAGTCCGCTTACAAGAGCTGAGAAACTGGATGACCCCAGGCTGCGGGGACTAGCGGGTAAATATGACAAAAAGCCTGCCCAGATACTCACCCGGTGGAATATCCAACTAGGAACTGTACCTGTCGTAAAAGCGAACAGGATAGAACATCTGGAAGAAGACATGGATGTGTTTGACTTTAAGATTACCGATTCAGACATGGAAACGCTTGATGCGATGAATGAAGAATATTCCGCTTTAGGCTCTCGCCCTCAATATATTAATAGTTAAATTTCGACGTCTTTGATTTCTTCGGGCAAAAATCCTTCGGGGTGCTTAAAGCCCGCTTCCCATTTAGTGCCTTTTTGATATCCCAGATCTTTCATGAGTCTGGTAGGCGCATTTCGCAGATGTAGAGGGACAGGCAGGTCTGGATTCTCCTTAGCCAGCTTGACGGCCTGACTCATCTTATCGGCAACTTCCCGGGATTTTTTGCACCTAGCCAGGACCATGGCACAGTGGAATAAGTTATACTGACATTCCGGCATTCCTATCCTCTCTACCGCCTCAAAAGTACTTACCGCCAGGTTAAGGGCCGCCGGGGCGGCCATACCCACGTCTTCACTGGCAAAAATTACCATTCGTCGAGCTATGAATTTTGGATCCTCCCCCGCGTCTACCATCCTGGCCAAATAATAAAGCGAGGCTGTCGAATCATTGCCTCGCATTGATTTTATGAAAGCGCTTATGATGTTATAGTGGTTTTCCCCGTTCTTATCATAGCCAGGTACGCGTTTTTGCGCGGATGTTCTTACGACTTCCGGTGTTATAATTGATTTTCCAGCCAGATTAATCGCAAGTTCTAGATTACCCAAGGCTACGCGAGCATCGCCGCCGGACAGCTCGGCAAGCAGGTCTATACTTTCTTTCGGCAATCTTTTAGCATCAAGTTTTTCTGTCTTAGCTGCTTTTCTTATTATATTTATTATTTCTTTCTTACTCAGAGGGTTGAGCACCAGAACCCGACTTCGACTTAACAAAGGATTAATGATTTCAAAACTGGGATTCTCAGTTGTCGCGCCTATCAACACGATTGTCCCGTTCTCTACATGCGGCAAGAAAGCATCTTGCTGCGCCTTATTGAATCTGTGTATCTCATCAACGAACAGGATAGTCTGATTGCCCAGCCTACGGTTTGCTTCCGCCTGATCAACTACTTTGTTGACATCCGCCTTTCCGGACGTGACCGCGCTTAACTCCAGAAATTCAGCACCGGTCTCTTTTGCTATTATTCTCGCCAACGTAGTCTTGCCGCTACCCGGCGGACCCCATAGTATAAGACTGCTTGGTACGTTATTAGAGATAATCTCATTTATTATCTTCCCCGTATCAATCAGGTGGGCCTGTCCAACAACATCCTTCAGGTGTTGAGGACGCATCCTTTCTGCCAACGGTGTATAAGCCATTATTCATATTATAAATCTGTAGGCATCACTTATCCACAACTTATTATTGACATTTGAATCCAAGGACATCATTATTACCGTATAGGTGTGGGAGAAAAAGGAGGACAAAATGGCAACACAAAGTGAAGCAAAACGTATAGGCAATGGTTTTGCACTTCGTGGAGTTGTCGCTATCCTGTTTGGATTTGCGGCAGTTTTTTGGCCGGGGATTACACTAGTAACATTGGTGTATCTTCTAAGCGCATTCTTGCTTGCAAGCGGCCTAGTAACATTAGTCATGGGTTTGCTTGATGCAAGCCGAGGGAAGGAATCAGTAGTATCGTTGATTCTGACGGTAATATTGGGCGTGGTAGAAATTGGTGTAGGTGTATACCTTCTACGGCATATAAATGTAGCTTTTGCTACTTTCATCCTATTGATCGGTTTCGTATTGATCTTTAGAGGTGTAGTGGAGCTCTTCAACAGCCTGTTTGAAGGTGCTCAGCAGACTGCGATGTATCGGACTGCTACTGCTTTAGTAGGCGCTATATCGGTAATAGCTGGGGTAGTGATATTGTTCCAGCCGGCAGCAGCTGGAGTAGCCTTCGTATGGATACTTGGGCTTTATGCTCTAATAACAGGGCCATTGATGATCGCTTTGGCTTTAGATATCAACAAAGCAGAATAAATAAATTTAAAAAACACCTGTCTTATGCCAAATGCGCGGCGCGGACGGGTGTTTTTATTTTTATTGATATATAATTCATTTATATGCAGGTCAAATACAGCAGTCGGACGTATCACTATCTGGTCGCTGCTACTTTGCTTACTCTAGGCGTAGGTACTGTGGTATATCATTTCGTGGAAAAGTTTTCGTGGATAGATGCCTATTATTTCAGCGTGGTGACCTTGGCAACGGTAGGATACGGCGACCTGACCCCGCACACTCCTTTTGGCAAGATATTCACTACTTTTTACATATTCATAGGCGTCGGTATAATAACCACTTTTATAACTTATACTGTACGCAAAAGAGCAAATAAGATAAACCTGGAAGGCAAATGATGAGATTCAGCAACCCGAAAGACCTACTCATTTTCATACTCGGTTGTTTTCTCTCGGCGATATTGTTAATCTTCGGACTTTTCATATTGTCGTTAGGCAATAATCATTTTACTGCTACTCAATTTTTTATTTTTGGTAGCATATTTACTCTCGTCGGCATCTTTGTGGTAAGCAGCCAATCTATAGGAGACCAGGTGAGATGGCTGCTTGGATTCTCACTGATCGCCGTAGGCTTTTATCAATTCGGGCGAGCCAGCGGAGCAATAAGAATAGCCTGGCTGTCTTACTTTGGTGGATTTGCCTGTCTTTTGGCAGCAGCTCTCATACTTTATCTTGTATATTCGCAGCGCTTCTTAAATAAATAATCGGAAATAAAAAGAGCCCATCAGCAGACACAACAGGCTCTTTTATTTTAATCTATAGCTTGGCTTCGCCTCCGCGAACCACCAGCGCATATAGAATCAGCACGTCAATAACTATGGTAATTATTGACCACACCGGATAGCTTGGTAGGAATATAAGGTTTACAACCAATGATAATCCTACCATTAAAGATCCGACTATCCTTCCATAGACTCCGCCTACAAACACCGAGAAAGCCGCGGTCAATAAAACTACAGCCACTATAAGATGTATCCAACCCCAGGCAGTAAAGTTATATACTGCTAACCTGTCTGAGGTTACTACGTAGAAATTACTTTGTGTTAATGCGACGATTCCCAGAAAAGCCTGGAAAAACGCCCGAACAAGCATGAGTATACCGGCAAAGTACACCCAGCCAACCCACCCTGATGGTTGACTGTTTACAGCCATGATCCCTCCTTTGATTTACAACTTAATAATCTTACTGAAAATAACTTTTGTCAACGATAAATAATAAATCTGTATAATTGAAAGCAGTGTTTGAAAAAGAGTTGCGAGTAGCAAAGTCCATATCTTCTAAGGCTGGAAAGATCATGCTGGAATATTTTGAAGCAGACCAAAGCCTAGATCATAAAGACGACGGAACGGTAGTAACTATCGCTGATAAGAAGATAAATTCTATGGTAATAGAAGAATTATCAAAACATTTTAC
>JACZDC010054590.1_pt1 | contig 12059 bp, 13 predicted proteins | sample 8641791 | NCBI WGS metagenome assembly JACZDC01 (sample SAMN15324613, study PRJNA640507) | soil metagenome | isolation source: intercropping peanut in the second line | place: China: Luxin town, Laibin City, Guangxi Province | collected 2019-07-25 | depth 10cm m
CTGAACGATTCGATGCAGCGCTATCGCGTGAATGGCTCGGACGAAGCGGGTAGTGCCGCGCGTGCCGCCTCCGCTCCGGTGGTAGAGCGTCGCAAATCCGGCCGGCCCTGGACCGCCGCCAAGGCTGCGCCGGCGCCCGTGGCCCGGGTCGCCAACGGTGGCGCCGATGGTGCCGACGATTCGTTGTGGAAAGAATTCTAAGGAACCACGGCAATGGCACGAATACTCGCGGTAGACGATTCGCCTTCGATGCGTCAGATGGTTCATCTGACGCTGCAGTCGGCGGGGCATGATGTGGTCAGCGCCATCGACGGCGTCGACGGCCTGAACAAGGCCTGCGCTGGCGCACCGGTGGATCTGGTGATCACCGACGTCAACATGCCCAATATGGACGGCCTCACGCTGGTGAAGGAACTGCGGCGCCTGCCGCAGTACCAGGGCGTGCCGCTGCTGGTGCTCACAACGGAATCAAGCGCCGAGAAAAAACAGGAAGGACGCGCTGCCGGAGCCACCGGCTGGATCGTGAAGCCTTTCGATCCAGACCGCTTGCTGGCTACGGTAGACAAGGTCCTGAGCTGACGCGCGCGCCGCCACCGTGCGGAACGCGCCTCCTTCACCGGGCACAGCCATGACGGGCATTGCCGACGCTCGCCAGCGCGAATTCGCCTTCACGAGCGCGGATTTCGAATCCCTGCGCACGCTGGTGAAGACGATGTGTGGCATCACGCTGTCCGAATCCAAGCGCGAGCTGGTGTACGGCCGACTGTCGCGCCGGCTGCGCGCGCTGGGCATCGGCGCCTTCGCCGACTACCGGCGCCTGCTGGCGAGCCATGAAGGCCAGGGCGAGATGATCGAGTTCATCAACGCCGTGACCACCAACCTCACCGCCTACTTCCGCGAACCGCATCATTTCAACTTCCTGCGCGATGAGTATCTGGCGGAGCGGGTGCGCGACACGCGCGGCTCGCGTCGCATACGCATCTGGTGCGCGGCGGCGTCGACGGGCGAGGAACCGTATTCGATCGCGATGAGCGTGGCCGAGGCCATTCCCGAATGGCAGCGCTGGGATATCAAGATTCTCGCCACGGATCTGGATACGAATGTACTGAAGACCTGCGTGGCGGGCATCTATCGCGAGGACCGCGTGCGTGGCATGCCTCGCGCGCGGCTCGAGCGGTTCTTCGACGTGAGCGGATCCGGCGAGGAACGGCGCTATCGCGTGAAGCCCGAACTGGCCTCGATGATCTCCTTCCGCCAGCTCAACCTGATGCACCCGCTGCCCATGCGGGGGCCGCTGGACATCGTCTTCTGCCGCAACGTGATCATCTATTTCGACAAGGACACGCAGCGCAACCTGTTCGCGCGCATCGCGCCGCTGCAGCGCCCTGGTGACCTGTTGTTTCTGGGACATTCCGAGAGCCTGCTGCAGGTATCGGATGCATGGACGCTGATGGGCAAGACCATCTACAGAAGGAACGCGCCATGCTGAGGTCCAGAAACGCCGCGGCCACGCACGAGCGGCCGCCGCCGGTGCACGGCTTCGAGGAAATCTCCTGCAACTGGGATCATGCGCTGGGCGCCTGGTCTGCCAAGATCCTGCCGGGCGAGTTCTACATCACGCGCGCCGAAGAGGCGATCACCACCGTGCTGGGTTCGTGCATCTCGGCCTGCATCCGTGATCCGGATCTGGCGGTGGGCGGCATGAATCACTTCATGCTTCCCGAGGACACCACGCAGGGCAAGAGCAGCTGGCTCGACAATGAGGCCGGCCTTGCCACGCGCTATGGCTCGTTCGCCATGGAAAGCCTGATCAACGGCCTGCTCAAGCTCGGCGCGCGGCGCGAACGCCTGGAAGTGAAGCTGTTCGGCGGCGGCCACATATTGAATGTCGGCATGGACGTGGGCGATCGCAACATCGACTTCGCCCGTCACTGGCTGAAGGTGGAAGGCTACAAGGTGGTGGCCGAGGACGTGGGCGAGACCGTGCCACGGCGCGTGGTGTATTTCCCGACCAGCGGCAAGGTGCGCGTCAAGCATCTGCGGCCGCTCGAGAGCCGCGAGATCGCGCAGCGCGAACAGCAGTACCTGCGCAAGACCGCGAAGCCCGCGGCCGGCGAAATCGAATTGTTCTGAAGAGACGTCATGAGCAGCCCCAAAACATCGAAGAAAATCCGCGTGCTGATCGTCGACGACTCGGCACTGGTGCGCAAACTGCTCACCGACATCCTGGGTTCGGCGCGCGACATCGAAGTGGTGGGCGCCGCCCCCGATGCCTACTCGGCGCGCGAGAAGATCAAGGCGTTGAATCCCGACGTGCTGACGCTGGATGTGGAAATGCCGCGCATGGACGGGATCACCTTCCTGCGCAACCTGATGCGGCTGCGGCCCATGCCGGTGGTGATGGTCTCCTCGCTGACCGACAAGGGCGCCGAGGTCACGCTCGATGCGCTGTCGATCGGCGCCGTGGACTTTCTGTCGAAGCCCAAGGTCGACCTGGCTGCGACGCTGGGGGATTACCGCGAAGAATTGCTGGAGAAGATCCGCTGCGCCGCGCGCGCCCGCATCCGTCCTTACGAGCCGCGCGCCGATCGCAGTGCCGCGCAGGCCGCGGGCGCCGCGCCGCGCCTCAGCGCCGATGCGGTGCTGCAGAGGGCGACGCCGGTCAAATTCCGCACCACCGACCGCCTGATCGCCGTGGGCGCTTCCACGGGTGGCACCGAAGCCATCAAGGAATTCCTGCTGGGCATGCCGCCGGACGCGCCGGGCATCGTCATCGCGCAGCACATTCCCAAGGCCTTCAGCACGCCCTTCGCCGAACGCATGAACCGCACCTGCACGCTCACCGTATTCGAGGCGCAGGATGGACAGCAGATCCTGCCGGGCCATGCCTACATCGCACCCGGCGACCGGCACATGATGATCGTGCGCAGCGGCGCGCGCTGGATGTGCAAGCTCGATGACGGTCCGCCGGTCAACCGTCACAAGCCGTCGGTGGACGTGCTGTTCCGTTCGGTGGCGCAGGAAGCCGGCTACAACGCCATCGGCGTGCTGCTCACGGGCATGGGCAAGGACGGCGCGCAGGGCCTGCTGGAAATGCGGCAGGCGGGCAGCCCGACCATCGCGCAGGACGAGGCCACCAGCGTTGTGTGGGGCATGCCCGGCGAAGCCGTCGCCCTGGGCGCCGCCGCCGAAGAATTGCCACTGCAGCGCATCGCCGGCCGCGTGCTGGAGATCGCCAGTGAGATGGACATCACACGCCACGCCGGCAAGGTCGCCTCGTGACGGAAATCCGACGCCATAGTGTGAGCCGCATCACAGGCCGGGGTAGGCACGGCTTTTGCTGAATGTATGGCAACCATGGCTACAGAACTGCAATCCACGCGCAGCGCCGCGATGCTGCTCCTTGCGCTCGGGGAATCCGAGGCCGCCACCGTACTGAAGCATCTGGACGCCAAGGTCGTGCAGAAGCTCGGCACGGCAATGGCGCAGCTCAAGCAGGCCTCGCGCGAGGAAGTGCAGGACGTGGTCGGCGGCTTCGTGACCACGATGGACATGCAGGCCGACATCAAGATCGGTTCGGACGACTACATCCGCAAGGTGCTGACCGAGGCACTGGGCAACGAGAAGGCCAACGGCATCATCGACCGCATCCTGGTCGGCCGCAAGAGCAAGGGCCTGGACGTGCTGAAGTGGATGGACCCGCGCGCCATCGCCGAGGTGGTGCGTCTGGAGCATCCGCAGATCCTCGCCATCGTCATCGCCTATCTGGATCCGGACATGTCGGCGAAGGAGCTGGCCGAACTGCCGCCATGGCTGCAGTCCGAAGTGCTGCTGCGCATCGCGCAGCTCGAAGGCGTGCACCCGGCGGCGCTGTCCAAGCTCGATGAAACCATCGAAAAGCAGATCGCCGGCAAGGGCGCCAGCGTTTCGGCGAACCTGGGCGGACCGAAGTCGGCCGCCAGCATCCTGAATTTCATGCCCACCGCGGCGCTCGAAGAGCTGCGCAAGGTGGATGAGGCGACTGCACAGAAGCTGCAGGACCTGATGTTCGTCTTCGAAGACATGCTCAAGATCGACGACAAGGGCATCCAGGCCGTGCTGCGCGAAGTGGATTCCGCGCGGCTGGTGATTGCGCTCAAGGGCGCCGACCCGGGCATGGTGCAGCACTTCCTCAAGAACATGTCGCAGCGCGCCGGCGAAATGCTCAAGGACGATCTGGAAAGCCGCGGGCCGGTCAGGCTCTCCGAAGTGGAAGCCGCGCAGAAGGAAATCCTCGCCATCGCACGCAAGCTGGCCGAAGCCGGCACATTGATGCTCGGCGGCGCCGGCGGTGAGGCGTACGTATGAGCGACGTACTGAACCAGGACGAAATCGACGCGCTGTTGCATGGCGTCGATTCGGGCGCGGTGGATACGGCTCCCGAGCAGGCCGATCCCACGGTGGCCCGCAACTACGATTTCAGCACGCAGACCCGCATCATCCGCGGGCGCATGCCCACGCTGGAGATGATCAACGAGCGCTTCGCGCGGCTGATGCGCCTGTCGCTGTTCAGCCTGCTGCGCCGTTCGCCGGAAATCTCGGTGATCGGCATTTCCACGCCCAAATACGCCGAATACGTGCCGGGCCTGTCGGTGCCCACCAGCCTGAACCTGATCCGCTTCAATCCTCTTTCGGGCACCAGCCTGATGATCTTCGAGGCCAAGCTGATCTTTGCGCTGATCGACACCTACTTCGGCGGCAGCGGCCGTTACGCCAAGATCGAAGGCCGGGATTTCACCAGCACCGAAACGCAGATGATCGAGATGCTGATGGAGCTGGTGACCGAGGCCACCCAGGAAGCCTGGGATCCGGTCATGCCCGCCAAGGTGGAATTCATCAATCGCGAGATGAATCCCAACCTCGCGAACATCGTCAGCCCCACCGAGATCGTGGTCGTCAGCCGCTTCCGCGTGGACATCGACGGCGCGGGCGGCGAAATCCACATCACCTTCCCCTATTCCACGCTCGAGCCGCTGAAGGACACGCTGCGCGCCGGCATGCAGAGCGATCGCGCCAGCCGCGAGGAGCGCTGGGCGCAGATCATGCGCAACGAGCTGGAGGATTCCGAAGTCGAACTGGCAGCCGGACTCGGCCAGGCGCGCGTGACGCTGAGCCAGTTGCTGGACATGCGCGCCGGCGACGTGCTGCCCATTGAATTCGACGGCCGCGCCACCGTCATGGCCGATGGCATTCCGCTGTTCCGCGGCGAGCTGGGTCAGCAGCGCGGCAAACAGGTGGTGCGCGTGGGACAACTCACGATGCGCAAGACCGGCAATGTCCTGGACGCCTTCGCAAGGAAAACCGCATGAGCGCCGCCCCCGCACCCGCATCCGACATGATTCTCGACGTGAATGTGCGCCTGTCGCTGGAAATCGGCCGCGCACAGATCACCATTCGCGAACTGCTGAAACTGGCGCCGGGCTCGGTGGTGCAGGTGGACCGGCCGGCGGGCGATCCGCTGGACGTGCTGGTCAACGATCGGCTGGTGGCGCACGGCGAAGTGGTGATGGTCAACGACCGTTATGGAGTCAGGTTTACCGAGGCAGTAGGCGGCGTGGAGCGACGCTGAATCGTCAGACATCTGGAGCATTGGCATGAGCACATCGATTCGTTTTCTGGTTGTGGACGATTTCTCGACGATGCGTCGCATCATCAAGAACTTCCTCAATGATCTCGGTTACACCAGCATCGCCGAAGCCGACGACGGCAAGACGGCGCTGCCGGTGTTGAAGTCCGGCGACGTGGACTTCCTCATCACCGACTGGAACATGCCCGGCATGCCGGGTCTCGAGCTGCTGCGCGAAGTGCGCGGCGATCCGGCCACGAAGAAGCTGCCGGTGCTGATGGTCACCGCCGAGGCCAAGCGCGAGCAGATCGTCGAAGCCGCGCAGGCCGGCGTCAACGGCTACGTAGTCAAGCCCTTCACGGCGCAGACGCTGAAGGAAAAGATCGACAAGATCCTGGCCAGCCAGGCTGCGGGGTAAATCATGCCTCCGGCCTCATTCACCTCGCGATTCCGCGGCACCATGGCGAAGCTCAACCACGCCTATGCCGCGGGCGACGAGGCGGCATTCGACGAGCTTCTTGGCGAGCTGAATTCGGCGCGCGAACTGACGCTGCGCACGGGCCTGGCGAAGCTGTCGCAGTCGCTGGCCGATGCGCTGTCGCGATTCCAGCTCGACTCGCGCATTGCCGCGCTGGCCGGACACGAGATTCCGGACGCACGGCTGCGCCTGGACCATGTGCTGAAGATGACCGAGGAGGCCGCGCACAAGACGCTGGACCTCATCGAGCAGGCGGCGCCGCTGGCGGAGACCACCGCGCGCGATGCGCGCATCCTCGCCGAAACACTGGATACCCGTTCGCACAGCGACATCCGGCACTTCCTGGGAGAAGTGCAGGGCAGCGCCGAGAAGGTGCGCGCCAATCTCACCGAAGTCATGCTGGCGCAGGGGTTCCAGGACCTCACGGGCCAGATCCTGCATGGCATCCGCAAGCTGATCGGGGAAGTCGAGTCGGTGCTGGATGAGCTGGCGCAGATTTCCGGCGTGCCGCTGGAGCGTGTTGCCAAGCTGCACAGCATCGATCCGGCCGGCCCGGCCGTGCCCGGTGTCACCGTCAATGCCGTGGCCAGCCAGACCGACGTGGATGACCTGATCGCCGGATTGGGCATATGAAATCCTCGCGCGACAAGAAGACCGCGGCCACGCGGCGCGCCAAGCCGGCTGCAAAGGCCGGCCGCAATGTGCGCAAGGCCGCAACGCCGCGCGCATCGCGCCGCAAGGCAGCCGCGAGCGCGGTTGCAGTGGTTGATGCAGTGGTCGAAATGAACCCGGTTGAAATCAAGGTGGCCACGCCTGCGCAGCCGCAGCCCAAGCGGGAAGAAGCGCCTGCAGTGCAGGCGGCTGCCCCTGCACATGGTGTCGCGCCCGCCGCGCCACAGCGCGCGGGATTGAAGCTGGAATCCAGCTTCACCCTGCGCGACGCCACCGACATGCTGTTCCAGTTGCTGGCCGTGGACTTCGGTGAATCCGACGTGCTCATCGATGGCGGCGGCGTGGAGCGTATCGATACCGCGGGCCTGCAGATGCTGATCGCCTTCGCGAAAGCGCATGTTGCGCGGGGCAAGACCATTCACTGGACGGCCGTATCGCCGGAGCTGCTGCGCAGCAGCCAGCTGCTGGGTGTTGTCGAGCCGCTGCACCTGGGCGCGCACCTGAATGAAGGAGTGTCCGGTGGGCATTGAACTCGACCAGTTCCATGAGGTGTTCTTCGCCGAGAGCTTCGAGGCGCTGGACTCCATGGAGAGCGCGCTGCTGAAGCTGGTGCCGGGCGCCGCCGATCCGGAAACGGTCAACACGGTGTTTCGCGTCGCGCACTCGATCAAGGGTGGCGCGGGCATGTTCGGCTTCAACGAGGTGGCCTCGTTCACGCATACGCTGGAAACGCTGCTCGATGAGCTGCGTGCCGGACGCATGGAAGTCACGGCTCCCATCTGCGAGGGCCTGCTGCAGTCGGTGGACCAGATCCGCGGCATGCTGTCGGCCATCCAGAAACAGCAGTCCTTCGATCCTGCCGCGGCCAATGCGCTGCGCAGCGAATTCACCCGTATCATCGACGAGCAGAAGAAAAGCGGTGCGGCCAGGCCGGCGAAGGCCACGCCCGCCGCGGCACAGCCTGCCGTCTCCGTTGCGGCCGTGCAGGAGGCAGGCGCTTCCCCGGCCCCCGCGCCAGTTGCGGATCCCGCCGCGCTGAGGCGATGGAAGATTGCCTTCAAGGCACTGCCGGAGCTGCTGAGCCGCGGCAATGACCCGCTGCGCATGTTCGGCGAGCTGCAGGGACTGGGCGAACTGCGCGTGACGGCCGATTACAGCGCCGTTCCCGAACTGGCGGAGCTGGATCCCAACAATTGTTTCATCTCATGGCAGCTCGAACTGCTGACCGAGGCGCCGCGCAGCTCCATCGAACTCATTTTCGAATGGGCCGAGGGTGACTGTGATCTGACCATCGAGGCCGATGGCGAAGTCATTGCGCCGCAGGCGGCGACCGAGGACGACGCCGAGGCCATGCACGAAGCCGCACCTGCGGTGGAAGCCGTCGCCGCGGCGCCCGCGGTGCGTGCCGCGCAGCCATCGACCGCCGCGCCCGCAAGCGCAGCGCAGGCCGCCAGCGCCGAAGTCAATTCCATCCGCGTGGCCATCGAGAAGATCGACGAGTTGCTCAATACCGTCGGCGAGATCGTGATCACGCAGTCCATGCTCAGCCAGCTCAGCAAGCGCTTCGACGGTGCGCATGCCGATCGCCTGCGCTCGGGCCTGGCGCAGCTCGACATGAACATCCGCGAGCTGCAGGAATGCGTCATGCGCGTGCGCATGCTGCCGGTGGGCTCGGTGTTCAGCCGCTTCCCGCGACTGGTGCGCGATCTTTCGACGCGGCTGGGCAAGAAGATCCGGCTGCAGATTTCGGGCGAGCAGACCGAACTGGACAAGACCGTGCTGGAGAAGATCGGCGATCCGCTGGTGCACCTGGTGCGCAACAGTGTCGATCACGGCATCGAGTCGCCGGAGGCCCGCGCGTCTGCCGGCAAGCCGGAAGAAGGCACGGTGCACCTGAACGCCTTCCACAAGGGTGGGTCGATCAATATCGTCATCAGCGATGATGGCGGCGGCCTCAACAAGAACCGGATTCTCGAAAAGGCACGCAGCAAGGGCCTGATCGACGCGAACGCCACGCTGACCGACGAGCAGATCTACGAACTGATCTTCCTGCCGGGATTTTCCACCGCCGCGCAGACCACGGATCTTTCAGGTCGTGGCGTGGGCATGGATGTGGTACGGCGCAACATCAAGGACCTGGGCGGCAATGTCGAGCTGCGCTCGGAACTGGGGCAGGGCACCACCATCACCATCACGCTGCCGCTGACGCTGGCCATTGTCGATGGCCAGACCGTGTCGGTGGGCACGGAAAGCTACATCGTGCCGCTGGTGACCGTGATCGAGTCGCTGCAGCTGAAGCCGGGCGCCGCCAGCCACATTTACGGTCACGGCGAGGTGTTCTCGTTCCGTGGCGAATACCTGCCCGTGATCCGGCTGCACGAAGTATTCGGCGTCCTGCCGCGCAGCGATGCGCTGCATGAGGGCCTGATCATGATCGTCGAAGGCGACGGCCGCCGCGCCGGCCTGTTCATCGATCAGCTGCTGGGCCAGCAGCAGGTGGTCATCAAGTCGATGGAAACCAACTACGCCCGCATCGACGGCGTGGGTGGCGCCACCATCCTCGGCGAGGGCACGGTCGCACTGATCCTGGACATTCCGGGGCTGCTGCGCATGACGCCACCACCACAGCAGTTGCAGAACACGGGCACCTGAGGCGCGAGTGGGAGCGGGCAAGAACAACAGCGGTCATGAAGCCGCACGAGTGCTGACTGCGGCCAGCGACCAGATCGATCTGGCCCTGCAGCAGTCGCAGCCCTCGGTGGATGCGCTGGGCGAGGCACTGCGCAAGCTGGCGAGCATGCTTTCTGCCGCAGCCGGAAACGGCGGTCGCAACGAAGCATTCGCGGCCATGCGTGCCGAGATGCTGCGCGCCATCACCTGCCTGCAGTACCACGACCGCATGACGCAGCATCTGAGTCATGTCCGCGACTATCTGTCGGGCAGCGCCCAGCAGCTCGCGGCGCTGGATGAGCGCGCCGAAGAGAACTGGAACGGCCTGCACAACCGCCTGCGCGACCGGCTGCTGTCGGAAACGCAGCGCATGCACCTGGGCAAGATCTTCGCCAATGGCATCGTCGCCGACGATCAGCCACCGCCTGCGCGCGATGGGCGGGGCGCTTCCAAACCGGGCGATATCGACCTGTTCTGAGTCGCAGACCTATTTGCGCCAGTACGGCCGCGAAAACAGGATGAGGAAGGTAAACAGCTCCACGCGCCCCAGGAACATGGCCAGCGTGCAGATCCACGTCTGCTTGTCGTTCAGCGACGCATAGTTCGTGCCAGGGCCCACCTGGCCCAGCCCCGGTCCCGCATTGTTGATCGACGCGATGGTGGCCGTCATCGCGCTGGTGAAGTCCATGTTCGTGGACAGCAGCGCGAAGGTGAGGATCACCACCGTCATGAAGTAGACGAAGATGAAGGCCAGCACGGAATACACCACCTGGTTCGACACTACCTGGCCGGCGATCTTCAGTGGCGCAACGGCCGCCGGGTGCACCAGCACGAAGATCTCGCGGAAGAACTGCTTGATCATGATCAGCGCGCGGAACAGCTTGATGCCGCCGCCGGTGGAGCCGCTGCTGCATACCACGCAGCTCAGGAACAGCATCCACATCGAGGCAAAGATCGGCCACAGCGAAAAATCGACGGTGACCAGCCCGGCGGTGGTGGCCATGGCCACGGTGGAGAAGGCCACATGCCGCAGCGCCTCGGAAAACGAGGAATACAGGCCGGCGTGCATGACCTCGGCGGTAAGCAGCGCGATGCTGAATCCCACCCACACGAACACCCAGCGGGCTTCGGGGTCGCGCCGGTAGGCGCGGAAGTCACTGCGTCGCAGCGCAACGTAGTGCGTGGCGAAATTCAGCGCGGCGATCAGCATGAACACCATCATCACCAGCTCGATGGTGGGGGAATGAAACCAGGCGATGCTGGTGTCGTGGGTGGAGAAGCCGCCCAGTGACATGACGGAGAAGGTGTGGCAGATGGCTTCGAACAGCGACATCCCCGCCATCCACAGCACCGCGAGGCACACCGCTGAAAGGCCGACGTAGACCAGCCACAGGGCCTTGGCCGTCTCCTTGATGCGGGGGGTGAGCTTGGCGTCTTTCACCGGACCGGGCGCCTCGGCGCGGTACATCTGCATGCCACCCACGCCCAGCAGCGGCAGCACCGCAACCGCCATCACGATGATGCCGATGCCGCCGAGCCAGTGCAGCGCGCAGCGCCACAGGTTCACCGCGTGCGGCAGCCGGTCCAGGCCCGTGATCACCGTGGATCCGGTGGTCGACAGGCCCGACATCGATTCGAAATACGCATCGGTGAATGAAAGGTGCGGTGCGCCGAGCATCATCGGCAGGGCCGCCGCTGCGGTGACCGACAGCCATGCCAGGCTCACCAGCAGGTAGCCATCGCGGGGCTTCAGTTCGGTGCGGAAGCGCAGCGTGCTCAACAGCAGCAGGGCGCCCACCGCCAGCGTGATGCCGGCGGACTCGCCGAAGACGCGCAGCGATTCCTCCTCGCCGAAAATCATTGCCGTGAAGACAGGCAGCAGGAAGTAGGCGCTGAACAGCGCCAGCAGCGCGCCCAGTACATTGATCACCGCGAGAAGGGACCGCATGCGGGTTACGGTGCCTTGCTGTTCAATCCGTGGCGAAAAGGCGCTGCACGGCGTCGATCTGCCGCCGGTCGGAGAGGAACACGATGACGTGGTCTTCGGGTTCGATGCGGCTGTTGTGATGCGCGATGATCACCCGCTCGCCGCGCACCAGCGCCACGATCACCGCGCCGCTGGGCAGGTCGAGTTCCTCGATGCTGCGTCCCACCACGCGCGATCGCCCGGCATCGCCATGCACCACGGCCTCGAGCGCCTCGGCCGACCCGCGCCGCAGCGAATGCACGCGCACCACATCGCCCTTGCGCACATGTGCCAGCAGCGAGCCGATGGTCACGGTCTGCGGCGACACGGTGATGTCGATGCTGCGATTCTCCATCAGCTCGCCGTAGCTCTGGCGGTTGATGAGCGCCAGCACCTTGCGCGCTCCCAGCCGCTTGGCGAGCATGGCCGAGAGCACGTTGGCCTCTTCGGAATTGGTGACCGCGGCGAACACGTCGGTGTCGTCGACGTTCTCCTCGATCAGCAGCTCCTCGTCCTGAGCCTCACCGCCCAGCACGATGGTGTTCTCCAGGCGCTCGGAAACACGGCGCGCGCGCTCCGGGCTGCGCTCGATCAGCTTGACCTGGAAATCCTTCTCCAGCAGGCGCGCGAGACGGAAGCCGATGTGGCCGCCTCCGGCGATGATGACC
>JACZDC010038885.1_pt1 | contig 12041 bp, 7 predicted proteins | sample 8641791 | NCBI WGS metagenome assembly JACZDC01 (sample SAMN15324613, study PRJNA640507) | soil metagenome | isolation source: intercropping peanut in the second line | place: China: Luxin town, Laibin City, Guangxi Province | collected 2019-07-25 | depth 10cm m
ACGCGGGTTTCACGGTGTGGCAGCTGTTGCCGCTGGTGCCCACCGATACCAGCGGGTTACCGTACTGGGCACGCGCGGATCGCGCCGGCAGCGCCGCGCTTATCGGCACCGGGACGGGTGATCCCGGCAACGCCCACGATCTGGAGGCCTTTCGCGCATCCAGCCGCCACTGGCTCGATGACTTCACGCTGTTTGAAGCGCTGAGCGCGGAGCAGGGCGGTGCGCCGTGGTGGCGCTGGCCAGAACCGCTGCGCCGCCACGATCCGGCGGCGCTCGATGCCGCACGCCGCAGGCTGGCGCCGCGCCTCACCGAACTGGCGCGACAGCAATGGCGCTTCGATGCGCAGTGGAGCGCGCTGCGCCGTCATGCGGATGCGCGCGGCGTGAAGATCTTCGGCGACCTGCCCATCTACGTGGCGCCGGATTCAGTGGCCACCTGGGTGGCGCGCGATGCCTTTCAGCTCGATGCCGCCGGACAGCCGCTGGCCGTCGCCGGCGTGCCGCCGGATTATTTCTCCGAAGACGGACAGCTCTGGGGCAATCCGCTTTACGACTGGGATTCGCAGCGGCGCCATGGCTTTTCCTTCTGGCTGTCGCGCCTCAGCCAGCAAGCCGATCGCTTCGACCTGTTGCGCATCGATCATTTCCGCGCGCTCGAGGCGTACTGGGCCGTGCCGGCCGGCGCGAAGTCGGCACGTGAAGGACAGTGGCGTCCCGCGGCCGGCCGCGAGCTGCTGACGCTGGCCAGGCGCCGCCTGCCGCAACTGGAGCTGGTGGCCGAAGACCTTGGCGTGATCACGCCGGAAGTCACCGCCCTGCGCCGCGAGTTCGGCATGCCGGGCATGCGCGTGCTGCAGTTCGGTTTCGACGGGGAAATGTCCAACCTGCATCTGCCGCATGAGCACACCGTCGATGCCGTGGTCTACACCGGCACGCATGACAACGACACGACGGTGGGCTGGTATCGCAGCCTCGCGCCCGAATCGCGCGATCTGGTGCGTCGCTATCTGGGACGTGCCGATCACGAGGTGATCGATGCCATGCGGCGCAGTGTGCTGGCGTCGGTGGGCGTGCTGGCCGTGTTGCCAGTACAGGACATCTTGCAATTGGACAGCGAGGCGCGCCTCAATACGCCCGGCACCACCAGCGGAAACTGGAGCTGGCGGATGCCGGAGCATGCGCTGACAGGCGAACTGGCGGCGCGTTACCGCGACCTGAACCAGCTCTACAACCGGAGTTGAAATGGCGATGCGGATGCTGGCTGCCACGCTGGCGTTGATGGTCCTGTCGGCCTGCGCGTTCACGCGCTTCGAGAAGCCGCGGGTCGAAGTGGTGGACATCCAGCTGCAGAAAAGCGATCTGCTGCAGCAGCAGTTGAAGGTGCGCATGCGCGTCCACAATCCCAATGATCGCGAACTGCCGGTGCGCGCCGTCACCTGCGAGCTGCAAGTGGCGGGCGAGGCTTTCGCGCATGGCGAATCAGAACGAAATTTCGTGGTGCCCGCGCTGGGCTCGGCCGAGTTCGATGTGGATGTGCGGGCCAATGCAGCCAGCGCATTGCTCAGGCTGATCGCCAGCGGGCGCAAGCTCGATGTCGTGGATTACCGTCTGGTGGGCAAGGTGGCGCTGGCCTCGGGAATGATGCGCACGCTGCCTTTCGATCAGCAGGGGCAGTTCAAGCTGCGCTGAGCATGCGCTCGTAGAGCGCCACGTATTCTCCCACCTGCGTCTGCCAGGAGAAGTCCTGCGCCATGCCATTGCGCACCAGCTTTCGCCACAAGTTCTTCTGCGCATGCCAGCCCAGTGCGGTTTCGATGCCCCAGGTCAGTCCGCCAACGTCATAGTCGTTGAACACCACGCCGGTGCCCTGTTGCGTGGCAGGGTCGAAATGCTGCACGGAATCCGCCAGACCGCCCGTGCGGCGCACTATGGGCACCGTGCCATAGCGCAGGCTGTACATCTGGTTCAATCCGCAGGGCTCGTACTGCGAAGGCATCAGGAACATGTCGCTGGCCGCTTCGATCCAGTGTGCATGTTCCTCGCTGTACCCCGCGCGGAACGACACCCGCGTAGGATGCAGATGCGCCAGTTCGCGGAAAAAGGTTTCATAGCGCGCATCGCCGCTGCCCAGCACGGCGCAGAAGAATCCATGCCGCTGCATCAGCGCAGGCAGCGCCGCCATCACCAGGTCGAAACCCTTCTGCGAGGCCAGGCGGCTCACCACGCCCAGCAGCGGCACGCGGCTGCGCGCCACCGTGGCGAGGCCCAGGCGCTGCAGGAAATCCTGCTTCAGCTCATCCTTCACGTCCAGCTGCCCGGGCCCATAGCGCCGCGAGAGGAAGCGGTCGTTGCGCGGATCCCATTCCTCATAGTCCACGCCGTTCAGAATGCCGGTCAGCGCGCCGGCACGCTGCGCCAGCAGCGGGTCCAGGCCATAGCCATACGCGCTGGTCTGTATCTCCCTGGCGTATGTCGGACTCACGGTGCTGATGTGGTGCGCGTGCTTCACGCCCTCGCGCAGCGGATTCACGCGGCCGGCGGCCACCTCGGTGGCGTCGAGCAGGTGCGCGGCATCACCGAGTCCGATGTCATCGCGCAGGCCGGCGTCGAACACGCCCTGATAGGCGATGTTGTGGATGGACATCAGGCAGCGCGTGCCGGCGAACAGTTGATCCCAGGCATACACCGTGCGCAGCAGCAGGGGCCCGAAGCCCGTATGCCAGTCATTGCAATGCAGGATGTCCGGCGCAAAGCCCATGCGCTGGCAGCACAGCAGCGCGGCATGTGTCAGCAGGATGAAGCGCAGATGCTCGTCCGCGCTTGCGCCGTAGATGGCGTCGCGGTCGAACAGCGCCGGCGCATCGATGAGGTAGACCATCGCGCGCGAGCCCGGCAGGCGCGCGGTGTACACGTCGAAGCCGAGCGCATGCGCTCCGAGCTTCACCGGCACGTTGCGCAGGAATTCCACAGGCCATATGTCGAGGTGCCGCCGTTCCACCTGGCGATACAGCGGCATGAACACCCGCACATCGTGGCCGGCCGCATGCAGGTACTTGGCCAGCGCGCCGGCGACGTCCGCAAGCCCTCCGGTCTTGGCCAATGGCGCGACTTCGGAGGCAATGAAACACACGCGCAGCGGCATGGACGAAGTGTAGCGGTATCATGGCGCGATGCAGCGGGTTCTGGTCACGGTGGCAGTCATTGCGCTGGTGTTGGCCGCACTGGTGGTGGGCGCGCTGGCAGCGCATTGGCCGTTCTGGCAGCGTGCATGGCAATGGCAGGTCGCCGCCGATGGATGGCCCGCGCAGTTGCCGGGACCGTCAGTGGCATTGCAGCCCTCGGCATCACCCTTGCCCCTGCGTCTGCGTTCCGATGCGCGGCTTGCCTCACGCGCCACTACCGACAGCACCGACATCGTGATGGTCGCCGACGTCGATGGACGCGTGAGCGGATGGTTCGCGCCCGGCAACGATCAGCACACCGTCGTCGACGGTCGCGGCCTGACATCCGGATTGCTGGCGCCGTTGTATGGCTCGCTGGTGATGGAGCGGGGCGCTGCAGTGCTGGATGCGCCAGTGCAGGAATGGCTGGGCGAATGGAAGTCGGATGAGCGAGGTGCGATCACCGCGCGCCAGCTCTTCTGGCAACTCAGCGGACTTGCCGCAGGAAAGTTCGTGCCGCTCAACCCGGCCAGCCGCCGTGCGCAACTTGCATCTGGCCCGGACTTTTACCGTGCTGCCCGGCACGCTCCGCTGACCTGGCCACCCGGTTCGCATTTCGAACCTGCCCCGGCCAATGCGCAGTTGCTGGCGCTGCTCGCCAGCCGCATGGACCGCAGCAGCTACGCAGATGCATTGCAACGACGGCTGTGGACGAAGTTCGCCGGCCAGCCCGCCTTCGGCCTGCTGGATCATCCGCGCGGCAACCTTTCCGCCCATTGTTGTTTTCGTGCCGCCGCCGAAGATTGGCTGCGGCTGGGATTGCTGCTCGCCGGCAACGGCAAGGTGGCAGCCGGGCGCATCCTTGCGCCGGGCTATGTGGCCCGTATGTCAGCCGCTTCACCCGTGCATCCCGGCTATGGTTTCGGCTACCACGTCATCGCGCGCCCGGGCGAGGATCCTCATCTCATGATCGAAACCACTGGCCGGCGCCTCGACATTGCGCCGCACACCGGGCGGGCAGTGCTGTGGGTCGGCAGGGGTGCACCGCCGGGCTGGTTGGAGTCCCTGCTGTCGCCGTCGCAATTCCCGCTCGACGACATCGGCATAGCCGAATAGTTCCGCAACATTAGGGCTCCATGTTCACGCGCGCGGATGCAATAATTCGCGCCCTATGGCCGAAGCACGTTCGATCGTTACTGGCGCCAGTCTGGCGCTCGCCCTGATCTGCGCGAGCTGGGCCGTCTATGAGGTCAAGCACCGTCCTGCCGGTGGCTCGCAGGCCGCGCAATTCAGCCAACGCGGACCTGGCGCGGCCAATGGCGCCGATGCCATTCCGGTACTGACCGCGCCTGCCGAACTGCGACAGATCAATGTCGGCCTCGAAGCCATCGGCACTGCCAACGCCAATGAATCGGTAAACGTCACCTCCAAGATCTCCAACATCGTCACCGCCATTCATTTCAACGATGGGCAGACGGTGACGGCAGGCAAGGTGCTGGTGGAGCTCGACCGCGCAACCGCCGAAGCGGATCTGGCCGCCGCCACCGCGGCCTTCGCCGAAAGCCAGAGCCAGTTCAACCGCAGCCGCGAGCTGTTCAACACCCAGGCGCTCTCCAAGTCGCAGTACGAACAGCTGGAAGCGACCATGAAGTCCAACCAGGCACGCGTGGATGCGGCGCGCGCGCGGCTGGCCGACACCTTCATCCGGGCTCCGTTCTCCGGCCGCGTCGGTCTGCGCCGCGTCAGCCTGGGCACACTGATCAATCCCGGCACCGTCATCACCACGCTGGATGACACCAGTGCCATCAAGGTGGATTTCGCGGTGCCCGAGCTGAATGTGGGCGAACTGCGCGCGGGACAGGCCGTGATCGCGCACAGCAGCGCCTTTCCGGGACGCAGTTTCAAGGGCCGCGTGGTGAGCGTCGACTCGCGCGTGGATCCGGGCTCGCGCGCGGTGACAGTGCGCGCGATGGTGCCCAATGGCGATGGCGCTCTGAAGCCCGGCATGTTCCTCACCGTCGAGCTTTCCAAGGAGCGTCGCAATGCGCTGATGGTGCCGGAGCAGGCGCTGGTGCCCGAGCAGGCGCGACAGTTCATCTATGTGGTCAGCAACAACGCGGTCAGCAAGCGCGAAGTGCAACTGGGTCGGCGCGAACCCGGTTACGTCGAGATCACACAGGGCGTCGGCAACGGCGGTCATGTGGTCGTGGAGGGCACGCTGAAGCTTCGCGATGGCTCGCCAGTGCGCGAGATCGGCCTGCCCACCGCAACCGCCGTGGCCGAAGCCCCGCCGCCCTCATGACCATCTCCGAGCTGTCGATCCGGCGGCCGGTATTCGCGACGGTGCTGGCGCTGCTGCTGCTCATCGTCGGCGTGATGGCCGCGCTGCGGCTCTCGACCCGCGAATACCCGGACATCACCCAGCCGAACGTCAGCATCAACGTCAATTACCGCGGCGCCAATGCGGCGGTGATCGAAACGCGCGTTACGCAGGTCATCGAGAACGAGGTGGCCGGCCTCGAGGGCGTCGACAAGCTCACCTCGCAGAGCCGTGACGAACGCGCGTCCATCAACGTGCAGTTCAATGGCAACCGCGACATGGACTCGGCCGCCAACGATGTGCGCGACCGCGTCACCCGCATCATGGCGCGGCTGCCCGACGAGGCCGATCCGCCGCAGATCCAGAAGGTGGAAAACGGCGCCGATCCGGTGCTGATCGCCATCCTTTCCAGCAACAAGCGCAGCGCGCTGGAGCTGACCGATTACGCCGATCGCTACCTCACGGATCGCCTGGCCAGCGTGCCCGGCGTGGCCAGCGCGACCATCAACGGTGGCCGGCGCTATGCGATGCGCATCTGGCTCGATCGCGGCGCCATGGCGGCCCGGCAGATCGCCGTCACCGATCTGGAAACCGCGCTGCGCAACGAGAACATCGAGCTGCCGGCCGGTCGCATCGAATCCCAGCAGCGCGAGTTCTCGCTGCGCACCGACACCTCGCTGCGCACCGAGGATGATTTCCGCAACCTGGTCGTCGGGCGCGGTCCCGATGGCTACCTGGTGCGGCTCGGCGATGTCGCCGCGGTGCAGCTTGCGGCCGAGAACCAGCGCAGCGGCGCGGCCACCAATGACGGTCCGGCGCTGATGCTGCCGGTTACGGCGCTGTCCACGGCCAACGTGCTGGAAGTCTCCGAGGCGATCAAGAAGGAAATCGACCTGATCCGCGAGAGCCTGCCGGAAGACATCAAGATCGAGGTGAACATCGACAACTCGGTGTTCATCCGCGAATCGATGAAGAAGGTGGTGACCGCGCTGGGCGAAACCATGACCATCGTGCTGGTGGTCATCTTCCTGTTCCTGGGCAGCATGCGCGCCACACTGATACCCGCGGCGACGATACCAGTTTCCATTTTCGCGGCGGCGCTGGCGATGGCGGTGTTTGGCTATTCGATCAACACGCTCACGCTGCTGGGCGCGGTGCTCGCCATCGGCCTGGTGGTGGACGATGCCATCGTGGTGCTCGAGAACATCGTTCGCCGCATAGAACACAACGAGCCTCCGTTGCTGGCCGCCATCAACGGCAGTCGCGAGATCGGCTTCGCCGTCATCGCCACTACCATGGTGCTCGTGGCGGTGTTCCTGCCCATCTCCTACCTGCAGGGAAACGTGGGGCGGCTGTTCGGCGAGTTCGGTGTTTCCGTGGCCGCCGCGGTGGTGTTTTCGGCGCTGATCGCGCTGACGCTGACGCCCATGATGACCTCCAAGCTGTTCGCCAACGGCATCCCGCGTGGCCGATTGGCAAGCGGCATCGACCGGGCGTTCAAGCAGCTGACGCGCTCCTACATGGCGGCGTTGCGCTGGGGCCTCGCGGGCGGCAAGCCCTTGCTGCTGCTGTGCTGCGCCGGCGTGGCGGCCGCGCTCGCCATATCGCTGCTGGTGTTCGGGGTGCCCTGGAAGGGCATGCGGCTGCCACAGGAACTTGCTCCGCAGGAGGATCGCGGCCGCGTGCAGGTGTTCGTGCAGGCGCCGGAAGGCTCCAGCCTCGACTACACGCAGCGCCAGATCGCGCAGGTGACCGAGATTGCGCGGGATGAGGTGACGCGCGGCAACGCGCCTCGCGTCATTTCGCGCACGGGCAACTTCAACAGCCAGGCGGCGGTCGACAGCGGGATGGTCTTCCTGCCGCTGCGAGACTGGGATGAGCGCCATGAGACCGCGCAGCAGATCGTGCAGCGCCTGCGCGTGCGCACGCAGGACATTCCCGGCGCGCGTATCGTGCCGCGCTCGCCCGGTGGCCTCGGCGGCAACGGCAAACCCGTGGCCATCGTGCTGCAGGGACCTGAATACCGGGCCATCGCGGAGGTCGCGGACAAGGTAATCGAGAAGGCGCAGCGCAATCCGGGGCTGGCCAATCTCGAGATGGACTACCAGGAGCGCCAGCCGCAATTGCGCGTGGCCATCGATCGCAACAAGGCGGCCGATCTGGGTGTGTCGCTGGCCGCCGTGGGTCGCGCGCTGGAAACCATGCTGGGATCGCGCGTGGTCACCACCTTCCAGATGGGTGGCGATGAATACAACGTGGTGCTGCAGGCGCGCGACGATCAGCGCGCCTCGGTCAACGACCTGAGCAGCATCTACGTGCGTTCCGACCGCACCCGCGAACTGGTGCCGCGGGCCAGCGTGGTCAGCCCCGAAGAGACGAGCGCGGCCAACGAGCTGCGGCGCTTCACCCGCATGCGCTCGGTGACGGTTACCGCCAACCTGAATCCCGGCTACTCGCTGGGCGAGGCGCTGGATTTCATGGAGCAGACCGTGCGCGAAGCGCAGGGCGACGTGCCGGTGCAGATCGACTACGACGGCGAATCACGCGAACTCAAGCGCTCCACCGGCGGGCTGTTCCTGACATTCGCTTTCGCCGTCCTCATCGTTTACCTGGTGCTGGCGGCGCAGTTCGAGAGCTTCATCCACCCGCTGGTGATCCTGGCCGCCGTGCCCATGGCGCTGACCGGTGCGCTGTTCGGTCTGTGGCTGTTCGGCTCGTCCATCAACATCTTCAGCCAGATCGGCGCGGTAATGCTGGTGGGCATCGCCAGCAAGAACGGCATCCTCATCGTGGAGTTCGCCAATCAGCTGCGCGATCGCGGGCACGAGTTCGTCGAGGCCACCATCGAGGCGGCCGGCGCACGTCTGCGTCCGGTGCTGATGACCACGCTCGCCACCGCCGTGGGCGCGGTGCCGCTGATGCTGGCCAGTGGCGCCGGTGCGGAAAGCCGCCAGTCCATCGGGGCAACGGTGTTCTTCGGTTCGATTTTCGCCGTGGCCCTGACATTGATCGTGGTGCCGGCGCTGTACGTGCTGATCGCGCGCCACACCCGATCGCCCCAGTACCTCTCCCGGATTATCGACAAATTGCGTGGCAGCCATCCGTCGCACCCCGGCGAGGAAGGCGATTCGGGCAAGCCTGCCGGGCCTGCCGAGCCGGCCCCGCAGGCCTGAAGGCGCGTTAAGGCAACTCGGCCCGGGTGATAGCCCTTCGGGGCGCCAGTGCCCGTTCCGGGCCGGCTAAAATGCGCACCTACCCGGCTCCGGGCATCCCCTGAACATGGCCGCAACGCCTTACAAGCAGCTCGAACAGGAGTGGCAGCGCCTGCATGCCTTCAGCGGCGCGTTGTCGCTGCTGCGCTGGGATGCCGCCGTGATGATGCCGCGCGGCAGCGCCGACGTGCGTGGCGAGCAGCTCGCGGCCATCGAAACCGAACACCACGCGCTGCTGACCTCGCCGAGGGTCAGCCGGCTGCTGGAACGTGCGCAGGCCGGCACCGCGGGACTCGATGAGTGGCAGAAGGCCAACCTGCGGGAGATGGCGCGCCAGCGCGATCACGCCATTGCAACGCCGGTGTCGCTGATCACAAGGCTGGCGCGGGCCACGTCGCTGGCCGAGGTGCGTTGGGCCGAGGCGCGCGAGAAGCAGGACTTCGCCATCTTCGCGCCGCACCTGGAAGAGGTGCTCAAGCTGGTGCGCGATCGCGCCGCGCTTCTGGGACAGGCGCTGGGCCTCGCGCCCTATGACGCACTGGTCGATGGCTTCACGCCCGGCCTGCGCAGCGCCGAGATCGATACGGTGTTCCGCACGCTGTCGCGCCGGCTGCCCGCGCTGATCCGCGAAGTCATCGAGCGTCAGGCCGGGCAGCCGCCGCTGCCCCTCAGCGGACGCTTCGCGCCCGGCAAGCAGCGCGCGCTGATCGCCGAAGTGATGAAGGCATTCGGATTTCCCTTCGACCGCGGGCGCCTCGATGAGAGCGATCATCCCTTCACCGAAGGCGTGGCCGGCGACATCCGCATCACGACCAAGCTCGATGGCGCCGACCCGTTCAAGGGGCTGCTGGCCGCGCTGCACGAGACCGGTCATGCGCTGTACGACCTGGGCGTGCCGCGTGAGTGGCGCACACAGCCGGTGGGCAAGGAGCGCGGCATCGCGCTGGAAGAAAGCCAGGCGCTGCTGATCGAGATGATCGTCTGCCGCAGCCGTCCCTTCCTCAGCTGGCTGAAGCCACTGCTGGAAAAGCATTTCGCGGTCAGCGGCCCGGCCTGGGAGCCGGAGAATCTCTACCGCGTCCTGACGCAGGTGCGACGCAGCGCCATCCGCGTGGATGCCGATGAGCTCACGTATCCCATGCACGTGGTGCTGCGCCATGACATCGAGCGCGATCTGCTCGAAGGCCGGCTTGCCGTGCGCGAGCTGCCGGAAGCCTGGAACAAGGGTATGGCGGACCGCCTGGAGGTGAAGCCGGCCAATGCCGCCGAGGGTTGCCTGCAGGACATCCACTGGGCGCATGGCTCCTTCGGCTATTTTCCCTCGTATGCCATCGGCGCCGTGATTGCCGCGCAATTGTTCGAAGGCCTGCGCGTCGCCACGCCCGATCTCGATGCGCACCTGGCGCGCGGCGAATTCGGTATCGTTACCCGCTGGCTGGCCGAGCATGTGCATGCCGAAGGCGCGCGCCTCACTCCACCCGAACTGGTGAAGCAGGCCACAGGCAAGCCGCTGACCGCGGCATCCTCGCTGCGTTACCTGGAATCCAAATACCTGGAAGATCCCCGATGAGTGTACCGGCCGCGGCAATACCGATCTCCTCGACCAAGAAGAAGCTGGGCGCGCATCTGCGGGGCCTCGTGGGCAAGGCCATCGAGGATTACGCCATGATCGCCGAGGGCGATCGCGTCATGGTGTGCCTGTCGGGCGGCAAGGATTCCTACACGCTGCTCGACATGCTCATGTCACTGCAGCGCAGCGCGCCGGTGAATTTCTCGCTGATCGCGGTGAACCTCGACCAGAAGCAGCCGGATTTTCCCGCGCATGTGCTCCCCGAATACCTGCGGTCGCTGGACGTGGATTTCCACATCATCGAGCAGGACACCTACAGCGTGGTGAAGCGGCTGATTCCCGAAGGCCGCACCATGTGCAGCCTGTGCTCGCGGATGCGGCGCGGCGCGCTGTACCGCTATGCCGCGGAGAATGGCGTCACCAAGGTGGCGCTGGGCCATCACCGCGATGACATCGTCGAGACGCTGTTCCTGAACCTGTTCTTCGGCGGCAAGCTCAAGGCCATGGCGCCGAAGCTGCGTTCCGAAGACGGGCGGCACATCGTGATCCGGCCGCTGGCGTATGTGTCCGAGCGCGACATCGCGCGCTACGCCAGCGCGCGCGAGTTTCCCATCATTCCCTGCAATCTGTGCGGCTCGCAGGAAAACCTGCAGCGCGCGGCAGTGAAGAGGATGCTGGCCGACTGGGAGCGGGACTACCCCGGCCGCACCGAATCCCTGCTCACGGCGCTGCGCAATGTGGAGCCGGCGCACCTGGCCGATACGCGGCTGTTTGATTTCGCAGGCCTTGCGCCACTGACGGGCCCCGCGGCGGCATCAGTGCAGACCGCATCAGATCCGGCGTGAAGCCGCCCATTGCGCACAGCTACTGGGTGGAGCCCGGCCGCATCCTGGCTGGCGAACATCCGGATGGTGGCAGCGAGGCGGCCACCCGCGCGCGCCTGGATGTGCTGCTCAAGGCCGGTGTGCGCAGCTTCATCGATCTGACCCACGCCGACGAAATGCCGGACTACCGGCCGCTGTTGCCGCCGGAAGTCGCGTACGAGAATTTTCCGATTCCCGATCATTCCGTGCCGCGATCGGCGCAGCAGATGCGCGAGGTGCAGACGGCGCTCGAGCGGCTGACGGCGTCGGCTCCCGCCGTCTACGTGCATTGCCGCGCCGGCATCGGCCGCACCGGCATCACCATCGGGTGCTACCTGCGCGAACAGGGCGAAAGCGCGGCGGCGGCGCTGGCCGAACTGAACCGGCTGTGGCAGCAGAATGCGCGCGCCGCGCGCTGGCCCACCATTCCGGAAACCGAGGAACAGGAACGCTTCATCCTCGACTGGGCGCCGCATCCGCTGGATCAGCCCGATGCACGCGACAGCGGCCTGCATCGCCTGCAGTTGCGGCCGCTGGATCGTTACCGTGGCTGTCTGATCGGCCTGGCCATTGGCGAAGTTTCAGCCACCTGCGGTGAGGCGGCCGGCGCGCCCTCGGCCTGGTCCGATGCAACCGGTACCACGCTGTGCGTCATCGAGAGCCTGCTGGCCTGCGGCGGATTCGACGGCCGCGACCAGCTCGAGCGCTATCGCGCCTGGGCGCGCGATCCGGCTGCCGCTGGCGCGCGCAGCGATGCCACCTTGCGGCCGGCGGTGCGCGATGTGCTGGTGCGCGCCGTATGGAACAAGGCCGCCGTGCTGGGTTCGCACGACCCCGCGCAGCAGGACGCCTCGCCGCTGGCGCGCGTGGCGGCGGCGGCATTGTTCGCCGCCGGCGATCGCCAGGCCGCCGTCA
>JACZDC010040938.1_pt1 | contig 12021 bp, 12 predicted proteins | sample 8641791 | NCBI WGS metagenome assembly JACZDC01 (sample SAMN15324613, study PRJNA640507) | soil metagenome | isolation source: intercropping peanut in the second line | place: China: Luxin town, Laibin City, Guangxi Province | collected 2019-07-25 | depth 10cm m
CAGCGCCGCGCCGAGCAGATCGCCGGAGGCCTCACCAGCCACCATTCCGATATGCAGCGCGCGGCCCACGTTCAGCGCGCCAGACCGCGCGCGGATTTTTCTATGAATTGCACCATGGCGCCGAGGCAGGGTTGCCCGGCTGCCATTTCGCGCAGCTGCACCATGGCGTCCTCCAGCTTCAGCTCACTGCGATACAGCAGGCGATAGGCATTGCGGATCGCACGCAACTGCTCTTCGCTGAATCCGCGGCGCTTCAGCCCTTCGATGTTCACGGAACGCGGTTCGGCCGGATGCCCGGTGGCGAGCACGAACGGCGGAATGTCCTGCAGCACCGAGGTGTTGTTGCCGATGAAGGCGTGCGCGCCCACGCGGCAGAACTGGTGCGCCCCGGCGTAGCCGCCGAAGATCACCCAGTCGCCCAGTTCCACATGGCCGGCGAGATTCACCGCGTTCGACATCACGACGTGATCGCCCAGCACGCAGTCATGCGCCACATGCGAATAGGCCAGCAGCAGGTTGTCGTTGCCGATGCGCGTGAGGCCGGCGCCGGTGACCGTGCCGCGATTCACCGTGACGTATTCGCGGAAGGTGTTGCGGTCGCCGATCTCCAGCCGCGTGCGCTCGCCGGCGTATTTCTTGTCCTGCGGATCACCGCCGATCGACGCAAACTGGAATATCCGGTTGTCCGCGCCGATGCGCGTGGGCCCTTCGATGACCACGTGCGGCCCGATCCGTGTGCCTGCGCCGATGCTGACCTCGGCACCGATGACGGTGTAGGGACCGATCACTGCATCCGGGGCGATCTGCGCGTCCGGCGCGATGACGGCACGGGGGTCGATGCTCACGGCAGCCCGTCAGGCAGGATCGAGCGAGGTGGCGTTGTCCGCGTCCGGGAACAGCATCATCTCGGCGGAGGCCGCTTCGGCCTCACCCACATAGGCGGCCGTCGACAGCTTCCAGATGCCCTTCATGTTGCGCCCCACCTGCGCGGTGAGGATGAGCTGGTCGCCCGGTTCCACCGGCCGCCGGAAGCGGCAGCCATCGATGCCCGCGAAGTAGAAGCGCGTGTTCTCGTTCGGCACCTTGCGCAGCGTGGTGTACGTGAGCACGCCGGCCGTCTGCGCCAGCGCCTCGAGAATCATCACGCCAGGCATCACCGGCCGCTCGGGGAAATGCCCGGTGAAGAACGGCTCGTTGAAGGTCACGTTCTTCACCGCGCGGATGCTCTCGCCCACCTTGCATTCGAGCACGCGGTCCACCAGCAGGAAGGGATAGCGGTGCGGCAGCTTCTTCAGGATGGCGTAAATGTCGAGGAATGGTTTTTCAGTCGTTGTCATCGCTGTGTCCCGCGCTCATGCCCTGTGCCGATTCCAATTTTCTGACGCGCGCGCCCAGCGCGTCCAGCCGCTTGATCCGCGCGACGATCCGGCGCCACAGCCGCACCTCTTCCACCGGCAGCACGCTGGAATACATGCCGGGCTGCTCGATGGATCGCGTCACCATGCCGAAGCCGGTGATGACGATATCATCGCCGATGGTGAGCTGCCCGCCTATGCCGGCCCCACCGCCGATCATGCAGCGCGCGCCGATACGCGTGCTGCCCGCGATGCCGGTGCAGGCCGCGATCGCGGTGTGCGCGCCGATGCACACGTTGTGGCCGATCTGAATCTGGTTGTCCAGCCGCACACCCTCGGCGATTTGCGTGTCGCCCAGCGCGCCGCGATCGATGGTGGTGTTGGCGCCGATCTCCACGTCATCGCCGATGATCACGCCCCCGAGCTGCGGCACCTTCACCCAGCGCGCGCCATCGCGCGCGTTGCCGAAGCCATCGGCGCCGAGCACTGCGCCGGGATGAACCAGGCAGCGCTCTCCCAGCCTCGCACCCGCGGCCACGCATACGCGTTGCAGCAGCCGCGTATCGGCGCCCAGCACGGCGCCGGCGCCCACGAAGGATTGCGCCCCCACCACGCACCGCGCGCCGATGACTGCGCCGGCCTCGATCACGGCCAGCGCGGCAATTTCGGCGCTGGGGTCGATGCGCGCATCTCCTGCCACCACTGCGCTGGGATGCACACCCGCACGGGGCCGCGGCGCAGGATGAAGCTCGGAGGCAATGCGCGCGAACGTGGCGTGGGGGTTGCGATGAATCAGTGCGGCAACGGGACAGCGCGCGGCCAGCGCCGGCTCGATCACCACCGCGGAAAGATTCGTGGCGGCCAGTTCGGCTACGTAGGCAGGGTTGGCGATGAAACCCAGCTCACCGCTGCCACCCCGAAGCGTGGCGACGGCGTGCACTTGAATGGCCGGATCGCCTCGCAACTCGCAGCCATGGCGGACTGCAAGCTCCCCCAGTGATACCAGAGGCTGCGCTGCGCTCATGCCCAGCGCATGCCCTTGTCAGGGTTTGGCGGCGGGCGCGGCGGGCGCAGCGGGTTTCGGCGCGGCAGCCGCGGGGGCTGCAGCGGCCGCACCAGGCTTGCGATTCTGCAGCGCCGAGAGAATGGGACCCGTCACATCCAGCGCGTTGGTGGCGTAGATCACGCCATCGGCGAGGATGAGGTCATAGCCCTGTGCCTTGGCGAACGCCTGCACTTCCTCGAGCAGCGTGCGATTGAGCTTGGACATTTCTTCGTTGCGGCGCGCGTTGAAGTCGTCCTGCACCTCGGACTGCTTGCGTTGCAGGTCGCGGTAGCCGTCGCGCAGTTCCTTCTCGGCGGCGGAGCGCTGCACTTCGCTCATGGTGGCGGCGTCCTTGGCGAGCTTGTCCTCGCGCGCCTTCAGCGCCACCGTCATGGTCTGGATCTCTTTTTCACGCGGCGCGAATTCGTTCTGGATCAGCGCGATTGCGGACTTGGCCTGTGGCGCCTCGGCCATCAGCCGCTGCGTGCTCACATAGCCGATCTTGGCTTCGGCATTGGCGACGGACGCTACCCCGAGGGTCAGCGCGCAGGTGGACAACAGGACAGAAACGATTCGCTTCACGACGCAACCTCGCAAACTAAAATGCCTGCCCGACGGAGAACTGGAACTTCTCCTTCTCGTCGCCAAACAGCACGCTGGTCTCCTTGGCGGGATTCAGCGGGATGCCGTAGCTGAACCGGAACAGACCCAGTGGTGCCAACCATTCGACCGACAGGCCGGCCGAGCGACGCATACTACTATATTTGAACTTGTAGGTGACCGGCGTCAGCCCGTCACGGCCATAAAACTGGACGTTGTTATTGGTCGAGAACACGTTGCCAACGTCATAGAACAGGCTGACCCGGGCACTGGTCTGCCACTTGGACGGCATGGGCAGCACCACTTCGGCGCGGCCGATGGTCAGGAAGTTGCCGCCATAGGGGTTGCCATAATTGTCCTTGGGCCCCAGGCGGCTTTCCCGATAGCCGCGCACCGTATCCGGGCCGCCGGCGAAGAACAGCCGATACGGCGGCAGGGCCGTGGTATTGCCGAACGCGTCGCCGTAGGTGGCGCGCAGATTCAACAGGCCCGTCAGCCGCAGCGGCAGCGGCACGTACTGGATGAACTGGTAGTCGGCCACCCAGTATTCCACCGCGCTGCCAGGAATGCTGCTGGAGATCGTGAGCGACTGGCGCTGGCCACGGTCGGCAAACAGGCCGCGGTTCAGGCTCTGCCGGTACCAGCCGGCCGACAGCTCGAAGGCAGTGAACTTGCTGCCGAAGAATTCGAAGATGTTGCCTAGCTGGTCCACGGCCGCGCGGCTGTAGGGCTTGCCGTTCTGCTGCACCCAGTTCTGCGCCTGCAATGCGCTGCCGGAGGATGTGGTGAGCAGCTCCGAGCGCGTGGCGTTGACGCCAAAGCGCAGTCCCGCGTATTCGCTGATCGGATAGCCGAAGTCCAGACCCGCGCTGAGGCTCTTCGACGAGAAGTCCGAGGATGCCGACACGAACTGCGTGACATCGGAATAGCGCAGGTTCACCGTGCGCGAGATGTTGTCGATGCCCCAGTATTCATTGGTGTGCGAGAAGCTCAGCACCTTGGCGTACTTGCCGGTGTTCAGCTCCAGCGCCACGCGCTTGCCGGTGCCGAAGAAGTTGCTGTCGGCATAGCTGCCGTTGAGCATGAACGACGACGACGCGGAGTAGCCGATGCCGCCCGACAGCTGCGCGCTGGGGCCTTCCTTGATCTGGAAATCGATATCGACGAGGTCATCGCTGCCCTCGACGCGGTTCTTCTCGAACTCCACCTTCTCGATGTAGGGCTTGCTCTGCAGTCGCTGCTTGGAGCGTTCCAGCGCGAAGTTCGACACCCAGGCTCCTTCGAGCTGGCGCAGCTCGCGCCGCAGCACCACGTCATTGGTGCGGTTCACGCCCGAGAAGGTCACGTGACGCACGTACACGCGTTTGCCCGGATCGACGAGGAAGGTCATGGTGACCTCCTTCTTCTCCTCATCGAGCTTGGGCACCGGGTCGACCTTGGCGAAGGCATAGCCTTCGAGTCCGAGCCGGTTCTCGATCAGCTTCTGCGTGGCCGAGATGAGCTGCTGGTTGTAGATCTGGCCCTTCTGCACCAGCAGCAGGCGCTGCAGTTCTTCCAGCGGCACGATGGTATTGCCGGCGATGTTGGCGCCGGCCATCTTGTACACCTCGCCTTCCTTGACGCTGATGGTGATGAACATGTCGTCCTTCTCGGGCGAGATGGCCACCTGCGCGGATTCGATGTCGAAATTGGCGTAGCCGCGGTCCTGGTAGTAGCTCTTGAGTTTCTCCAGATCCCCCGACAGCGACTCCCGGGAATAGCGGTCGTTCTGCTTGTACCAGGAGTTCCACTTCGGCGTTTTCAGCTCGAAGGTCTCGAGGATGTCCTTTTCCTTGAACTTGGTGTTGCCGACGATGCTGATCTGGCGGATCTTCGCGCGCGCGCCTTCGGTGATCTCGATCTTGATGCGCACGCGATTGTCGGGCTGGTCCTCGACCTTGGTGTCGACGCGCACGCCGTACTTGCCCTGGCTGAAGTACTGCTCGGTCAGGCCCTGCTTCACCTCTTCGAGCACCGAGCGGTCGAAGGTCTTGCCCGCCGCCAGGCCCATGTTGCGCAGCGACTTGGTCAGATCCTCGGTCTTGATGGCCTTGTTGCCCTTGAGCTCGAAGCTCTCGATCGAGGGACGTTCCTTCACCACGACGATGAGCGTATTGCCGTCGCGCCGCAGTTCCACATTGCGGAAGAAGCCCGTGGCATACAGCGCACGCAGCGACTCGCGCAGCCGTCCGGGGTTGAGCTCGTCACCGATGTTGACTGGCAGGTAGTTGTAGACCGTGCCTTCCGACACCCGTTGCAGGCCTTCGACGCGGATGTCGCCGACGGTGAAACGGGAATCGGCCGGGCCTGCGTCCTGAGCGCGGGCAAACGGCGCGAGCACCAGGGCAACTGCGGCCCAGACGAGATTCTTTTGCATGCGTATCAGCCGAATTGCCGGAGGATGTCGTTGAACAGCGCGACGCCCATCATCAGGACCAGCAGGCCGATGCCCACCTGCTGACCAACCACCTGCGCGCGTTCCGACAGGGGACTGCCTTTGATCCACTCGACGAGCTGATAGACGATCTGGCCGCCGTCCAGGATGGGAATCGGCAGCAGATTGAGGAAACCGAGGCTCAGGCTGATCAGCACCAGGAAGCCGGCGAACTCGGCCGGCCCGCTGCGCGCAGTATCGCCGGCGTATTCAGCAATGGTGAGCGGGCCGCTGAGGTTCTTCAGCGACACATGCCCCTGGATCATTCGCCAGAAAACGCGCGCCTGCAGCGCGGTCATGCGCCAGGCTTCGCTGGCGCCCATCACGAAGGCTTCGCCGGCACCCACCGCGTTGTGCCGGATCATGGAGGCCGGCAGCGCGGCGCTGCGCCGCGAGGCGATACCAATGCGCCCGACACGGCGGCCATCCTGTTCGGCAGCCTGCACTTCGATGCGCACGGCGACGTCGGCGCCGCCACGGCGCAGGGACAGCAGCACGCTGTCGCCGATGTGCTGTTCCACATGCTGCTGCAGTTCGCCGAAGCTGCTGATGGCCGTGCCATTGATGGCGATGATTTCATCGCCCGCCTGCACACCGGCACGCGCGGCAGGACCATCGGGCAGGACGCTGCCCACCACGGCCGGCATCGGCGGACGCCAGAAGCCGAAGCCCAGGCCCTGCAGCAGGTTTTCCGGTTCGGTCAGTCGCCGACGTTCCGTGGAATCGGGCACATCGAGCACCGCGGTGCGCGAATCACCGGCGGCATTGCGCAGCGTGAGCGCCACGCGACCATCGCCGGTCATCTGTTCGAGCAGCCCCATCACCACATCGGACTGATCGCTCACCTTCGCGTCGTCGAGGGAGAGGATTTCATCGCCCGAAGCCAGGCCGGCATGTGCGGCGGGCGTATCAGGCAGCACATCGCCTACCACGGCGCGCACCTGCGTCACGCCGTTGATCCAGAACAGCGCCGCCAGCAGCAGCACGGCGAAGATGATGTTGAATGCGGGGCCCGCCAGCAGCACCAGAATGCGCTGCCAGTGCGGACGGCGGTTGAAGGCGCGCGAGACTTCCGCGGGATCCACCGGCGCCTCGCGCTCATCAAGCAGCTTCACATAGCCGCCCAGCGGAATGGCGGCAATGACGTATTCGGTCTGATCCACGCCGGCCGTGCGCTTCCACAGCGCCTTGCCGAAACCCACGGAGAATCGCAGCACCTTGAAGCCCAGGCGCCGCGCCACCCAGTAGTGGCCGAATTCATGCACGGTGACCAGCAGGCCCACCGCGAACAGAAAGGCCAGTAAATGCTGCCAGGACAGATTCAAGAGCCCAGGCTCCGCGCCGGCACGCAATGGGGCAACAAGGATGTGGCCATCACGCGCGCACGCGAATCGGCAGCGAGCACTGCATCCAGATCCGGCTCCCCACCTGTGCTCACCCAGCCGTTCATCACTTCTCCAATGACCCGCTCAATGCCTGCAAAGTTCAACTGCCCGTCCAGGAAGGCTGCCACGGCCACTTCATTGGCCGCGCTCAGTACTGCCGGCATTTCGGCGCCGGCCCGCGCCGCGGCCATCGCCAGGCCCAGGCACGGAAAGCGCTGCAGATCGGGGGCCTCGAAATCAAGGCGCGCGACCTGCAGCAAATCCAAGAATTGTACACCGGACGCCAGGCGCTGCGGCCATGCCAGGGCCTGGGCGATGGGTGTGCGCATGTCAGGGGAACCCAGCTGCGCCAGCACCGAACCATCGATGTATTCCACCAGCGAATGCACCACGCTCTGCGGGTGGATTACAACTTCGATATCTTTCACCGGCAGGCCGAACAGCAGCTGGGCTTCGATCAGTTCGAGACCCTTGTTCATCAGCGTGGCGGGATCCACCGAGATCTTTCGACCCATGTTCCATGTGGGATGCGCGCAGGCCTGTTCCGGAGTGGCATTCTGCAAGGCCGAAGCTGACCAACTCCTGAACGGTCCGCCGGAGGCAGTGAGCATGATGCGCCGCACACCCGGTGGCGCATGACCGAGCACCGAGGCGCCTGGCAAGCACTGGAATACGGCGTTGTGCTCGCTGTCGATGGGAATGATGGTGGCGCCGGAACGGGTTGCAGCGGCCAGCACGAGACGCCCGGCCATGACCAGCGCCTCCTTGTTGGCGATCAACAGACGCTTGCCGGCGCCTGCAGCCGCGAGCGTGGAACGCAGTCCGGCCGCACCCACGATGGCCGCCATCACATAGTCGGCGTCAGGCAGCGAGGCGATCTGCTCCAGGGCTTGCGCGCCGCGCAGCAGTTGCGTGGCGAGTCCGGCCTCGCGCAAGCGCGCGCCGAGTGCCGCATGCAGGGACGCATCGCCGATCCACGCAAAGTCAGGGCGGAATTCGACACATTGCTCGAACAGGCGCGCGGCATTGCGCTGCGCGGTGAGCGCCACCACGCGATAACGCTCGGGATGACGGCGCAGCACATCGAGCGTGCTCTCGCCGATGCTGCCGGTGGAACCCAGCACTGCGACGCCGATCATGACATGCCCCGTCCGAACAGTTCGATGCCGAGCATCAGGCAGGGCGCGGCGGCCAGCAGGCTGTCGAATCGATCCACCACGCCTCCATGCCCGGGTATCAGCGTACCGCTGTCCTTGAGGCCGGCAAACCGCTTGCACAGGCTTTCGAGCAGATCCCCGACCACCGAGTACACACCCACCGCCATGGTGAGGAGCACCAGCGGGAGTATGGCCTGCCCGGCCAGCAACGCGCCGAGCAGGCCCAGCACGGCGCACGCGGCCAGGCCGCCCCAGAAGCCGGCCCAGGTCTTGCCCGGCGATACCTGCGGCGCGAGCTTGCGCACGCCCCATGCGCGGCCGGCGAAATACGCGCCGCTGTCGGCCAGCCAGACGATGAGCAGTGTGTACAGCACGGCGTAGTGGCCGTAGGACCAACCCGTGCGCATGCGCACCAGCGCGATCCAGTCCAGCGACAGCGCGAGCACGCCCGCGCCGAATACGCTGCCGCGCGTGGTCTGCTGCGGCAGCAGGAACACCCACAGCAGCATGAGGCTCCAGAACAGCAACGCCAGCCACAGCGCCTGACGCAGCCCCGCCTCCGATGCGGTCCACTGCCACAACAGCACGCAGGCCAACGCGGTGGCGGCGAGAAACAGCAGCCGTTGCAGCGCGCGCGCGGCGCCGAGGAATCCCGACCATTCCCACGCTGCGCCAGCCAGCACCAGCGTGAGCACACCGGCCGACCACCATGGCGGCAGCCAGAGCACCGCACTGATGAGCAGCACCGCGATCACTACTGCCGAGATGACGCGCTGGCGGATCATGCGCCCGCCTCCGTCTGCCCTTCGGCCAGACCGTAGCGACGCTGGCGCGAGGCGAAATCCTCGAGTGCCGCCTTGAATCCGGCCTCGTTGAAGTCCGGCCACAGCTCGGCGCAGAAATACAGCTCGGTGTAGGCCAGGTTCCACAGCAGGAAATTGCTGATGCGCCGCTCGCCGCCGGTGCGGATGAAGAGGTCCGGATCGGGTAGTCCCGCAAGCTGCAATACGTCGCCGAATTTCTCGATGCTGATATCGGCGGGCCGCATCGCGCCGCTGGCGCAGCGCGCGGCGAGTTGCCGCGCGGCATGCACGATGTCCCAGCGGCCGCCATAGCCCACGGCAACCTGCACCCGCAGTTTCGTGTTGCCGGTCGTGCGCGCTTCGGCAGCGCTCATGCGCGTCTGCAGCCGCACCGGGAAACCCTGCCTGTCGCCGATGAAGGCCAGGCGCACACCGTTCTGGTGCAGCTCATCGACCTCACGATCCAGCGCATCGACGAACAATCCCATGAGCGCACTGACTTCCTCGCCGGGCCGGCCCCAGTTCTCGCTGCTGAATGCGAACAGCGTCAGTGCGCCGATGCCGTTGCGCAGGCACTCGCGCACGCACATGCGCACCGGCGCCACGCCTTCCTTGTGGCCGGCATGGCGCGGCAGGCCGCGTGCCTGCGCCCAGCGCCCGTTGCCGTCCATGATGATCGCGACGTGACGCGGCAGCGCCATGTGATATCCCGGAAGCTGCGCGTCTGACGCGTCAGACCTGCAGGATTTCCTTTTCCTTCGCGGCGAGCTGCTGATCGATGTCGGCAATGGCCTTGTCGGTGAGCTTCTGGATCTCGTCCTGGCCGCGCCGCTCGTCGTCCTGCGTGATGAGTTTTTCCTTCAGGGCCTCTTTGACTTCGGCAAGCACATCGCGCCGCACGTTGCGCACGCTGACGCGCGCGGCTTCGGCGTCCTTGTGCACCACCTTGATGATGTCGCGGCGCCGCTCCTCGGTGAGCGGCGGCAGCGGAATGCGGATCACCGCGCCGGCGGTCATGGGCGTCAGGTGCAGGTCGGACTTGTGGATGGCCTTCTCGATGGCCTGCACCACGGACTTGTCCCAGGGAGTGATGGTCAGCGTGCGCGCATCTTCCACCGCGATGTTCGCCACCTGGTTCAGCGGCGTGTCATTGCCGTAGAAGTCCACCTTCAGATGCTCGATCAGACTCGGATGCGCGCGGCCGGTGCGCAGCTTCTTCAGGTCTGACTGGAAGGCCACCACGCACTTCTGCATGCGTTCGCGGGCGTCGTTCTTGAAGTCATCGAGCATGTTCGCCTCTTCTCAAGTCGGATCAGTCGTTGGTGACGAGAGTACCCACATTATCGCCGCGCACAACCCGTGGCAGGTCGCCGGCGTTATTGAGGTTGAACACGCGCAGCGGCAGGCGGTTGTCGCGGCAAAGGACGATGGCCGTGGCATCCATCACGCCCAGCCGGTCGTCGAGCACGCGATCGAAGGTCAGCTTCTCGTAGCGTTTGGCAGCGGGATTCTTCATCGGGTCTTCGGAATACACGCCGTTGACCTTGGTGGCCTTCAGCAGCACGTCGGCATCGATCTCGATGGCGCGCAGGCTCGCGGCCGAGTCGGTGGTGAAGAAGGGATTTCCCGTACCTGCCGCGAAGATCACGATGCGGCCCTTTTCCAGGTGGCGGACGGCGCGCCGGCGCACATAGTCCTCGGCCACTTCGTTGATGCGGATGGCGGACATCACGCGTGCGTAGGCGCCGAACGCCTCCACGGCATCCTGCATGGCCAGCGAGTTGATCACCGTGGCCAGCATGCCCATCTGGTCGGCGGTGACGCGATCCATGCCGGTGCGCGCGAGGCCCGCGCCCCGGAAGATGTTGCCACCGCCCAGCACCACGGCCACCTGCACGCCGGTGGCCGCCACCTCGACAAGTTCAGCGGCCACGCGCTTGAGCATGGCCGGGTCGATGCCGTAGTCGGCCTCGCCCATCAGCGCCTCGCCGGACAACTTGACCAGAACCCTCTTGTACGCGGCTGTGCTCATTCCTTCTCCTGGTCCCAAAAAAAACCCCGCCGGAGCGGGGTTTCATCACCCTTGAAAACCTATTTGCCGTCGCCCTTTTCTTCGTCCTTCTTCTTCTGGGCCTCGGCCTGCGCCTTTACCTCGGCGACGAAATCATCCTTCTTCTTCTCGATGCCGGCGCCGACTTCCAGTCGCGCGAAACGCAGCACCTTGGCCCCGGAGGCCTGCAGCAGCTTCTCGACCGACCCACCCTTCTCGTCCTTGATGAAGGGCTGTCCCAGCAGCGTGATTTCATTCAGCCACTTGTTGAGGCCACCCTCGACGATCTTGACGAGGATGTTGTCGGGCTTGCCGCGATTCTTCTCGTCGTTCTTCAGCATTTCGACGCGGATGTCGCGCTCCTTGGCGCGATCGGCCTCGGGCACGTCGGACGCCGCCAGATACTGCGGATTGCTGGCCGCCACATGCATGGCCAGATCCTTGGCGAGCTGGACATCGCCGCCCTCGACCGCCACCAGCGAACCGATGCGTGTGCCGTGCAGATAGCTGCCCAGGAGTCCCGTGGACTCGACGCGCTCGAAGCGGCGCACGCTGATGTTTTCACCGATCTTGGCGATGAGCGCCCGGCGACGCTCGTCGACGGTTTCGCCTGAAGGGAGCTTCTGCTCGCCCAGTGCCGCGACATCGGCGGGCCTGGTGGCCAGCGCCACGGCGGCCACTTCCCTGGCGAAGCCGGTGAAATCATCGCCCCGTGCGACGAAGTCGGTCTCGCAGTTCACCTCGACCAGCACCGCGGACTTGCCGTCGGCACTGGTGGCCGTGGCGATGACGCCCTCGGCGGCAACGCGCGACGCTTTCTTGTCGGCCTTGGCCAGGCCCTGCTTGCGCATCAGCTCGGCGGCGGCATCCAGATCGCCGCCGGTTTCCACCAGCGCCTTCTTGCACTCCATCATGCCGGCGCCGGTGCGCTCGCGCAGCTGACGGACGGAGTCGGCGGTCACACTCATGAGCGGGCCCCGCCTCGACGGCCACCTGCTCCACCCGTGGTCTGGCGACGACGCGCGGCGCTGCCGATCTGCTCCTTGCCGCCCGCCTTCACGTCCACGGCCGGCTCATCCAGGTCGGCTTCGCTGATATCGCCGGCCACAGCCGGTGCTGCGGCGGCCGCGGGTGCTGCGGCGCCCGCGGCACC
>JACZDC010085103.1_pt1 | contig 12019 bp, 11 predicted proteins | sample 8641791 | NCBI WGS metagenome assembly JACZDC01 (sample SAMN15324613, study PRJNA640507) | soil metagenome | isolation source: intercropping peanut in the second line | place: China: Luxin town, Laibin City, Guangxi Province | collected 2019-07-25 | depth 10cm m
CGGCGGGTGGCGGTTACCCCCTGGACATGAGCGCCGTCAAGGCCAGCGGCGGCGCGGGCTGGGGTCGGGTCGGCGGGTCCTGGCCGGCGGCCGCCCTGGCGCAGGCCCCAGGCCTGGACGAGCCGGCCGACGGACGGATCGAAGGCGCCGGAGGTGTCCTCCCAGCAGCGGCGGGCGGCGGCGAGGTCGCGCGCCAGGGCCGGCGAGAGGGGGACCGGCTGTCCGGCCGGCGCGGCGTTGAGGCGCGCCAGCTCGGTGTCGTCGCGCCAGGTGGAGAGCCGCGCCTCGGCCGCCTCCAGGCTCTCCACCGCGCGCTCGCTCGCCAGGAGGGCGTGCTCGCGGTCGGCGGCTTCGATATGGAGGTCCAGCGAGGTGCCCATGAGGGTCAGGCGGCGCTCGACCGTGCCTGGCGGGGCGGAGGTGGAGGCGCAGGCAAGGACGGAAAGGACGAGAGGGACGAGAAGGACAGGAGGGACCTTCACCGGACCACCCCCAGGACGAGTTGCTCGGGGACGGGCGCGCAGCAGGAGCCTCCCGGCGGGATGGGGCGGCCGTGGGGGCAGGCGGCGGGGTGGTCGAGGAAGGCGCAGACCTGGTCCTCGAAACCGGCGGCGACGGGCATGGGGCGGCCGCAGTCCTCGGCAGAGCGCAGGGTGCGGTTCAGGAGGACCTCGGCGAGCCGGACGCGGCGGACCACCGCGGCGGCCTGCGACCGACCGGGCTCGGTGAAGGCGATGCGGCCGTCCACGTAGGCGAGAACGCCCTGGCCGATCAGGTCGGCGACGCCGCGGCGGGCGATGGAGATGCTTTCGCCATCTTCCTCCAGGCGGCTCCAGAGATCGACGAGCGCGGCCTGCAGCTCGGCGGTGCCGGCCTCTCCGGCGGAGGCGAGGCGGCCGTGCTCCAGGCGGATCTCGCGGCCCGCCCTGGCGGCGATGGCCGGGGCGTGGGTCACGAGGATCAGCGTGTGGCCGCGCTGGTGGAGGTCGCCGAGGATCGACATGACCACGGCCTCGTTGACCGCGTCGAGGTTGCCGGTGGGCTCGTCGGCGAGGATCAGCGGCGGCTGGTTGATCAGGGCGCGGGCGATGCAGACGCGCTGCTGCTCGCCGCCCGAGAGCTGGCTCGGCAGGTGGCCGAGCCGTTCGCCCAGGCCGACGCGACGCAGTGCCTCTTCGGCCTCATCCCGGTCGGTCATGCTGTGGACATACTGCGCCAGCATGACGTTCTCCAGCGCCGTGAGGTACGGGATCAGGTGGAACTGCTGGAAGACGAGGCCGATGGTGCGCTGCCGGTAGCGGGCCAGCTCGCCCGCCGAGAGGTTGCCGAGATCCACGCCGCCGACCCTCACACTGCCCGAGCTGGGACGGTCGAGGCCGGAGAGGATGTTCAGAAGCGTGGTCTTGCCGGAGCCAGACGGGCCGGTGACCGCCACCCACTCGCCCTTCTCGATCGTCAGGTCGAGCTCATCCACAGCCCGCAATGCTCCGAAGCGGCGGCTGAGGCCCTCGACCTGGACAAAGGGGGGCTCGCTAGTCTCCACGGAGCACTCTTGCGGCGTCGAGCTTCTGGATGCGGTGGAGCGCCAGGGCGAGCGCGGAGCCGACCACGAGCGCGGCGACGGTCGCGGAGGCTGCGAACCCGCTCCAGGTCATGAGCACTCCCCCGCCGCCGCCACCGCCGCCGAGAAGACGGTCGGCGAGCAACGAGGCGGCGAGGTCGCCGAGGAGCTGGCCGAGCAGGCCGGCGATCACGGCGGCGGCGAGCAGCTCGGCGGCGAGGAAGCCGCCGACCCGGCGACCGGTGTAGCCGAGCGCGAGCAGGAGGCCGACCTCGGCGCGGCGCTCGCCGAGGAGCGCGGTGGTGGCGGCGCCCACGGAGATCAGCGCGAGCAGCAGGGAGACGGCGCTCACGGCCACGAGCACGAGGGTGAGACGGCGGGTGAGACGGGCGTCCGAGGCGCTGACCTTGAGGATGGGCCGGGCCTCGACGCCTTCGACGCGGCTCTCGATCTCGCGCGCCACCTCGTCGAGACGGGCGGGATCGGTGCGGAGATCGAGACGGCCGGAGGCGGAGGCGACCACGGCCTGGGCGCCGGCGATCTCCTGGATGCGCGCGGCCATGCTGTGAGAGATCGTCTCCGGGCCGCCGACCTGGGGCCGGACGGTCAGGTTGGGTCCGAACGCGGCGAGGCTCGATCCGAGCCGCTCGTGGGTGCGGGCGGAGAACCCGGCCAGGGTGGCGACGGTGGCGGCGGCCACGAGCACGGCGGTCGCGATCAGGGCGAGCTGCCGGGAGCGGCGGCGGAGGCTGGCGAGGACGACTCGGAGAAGCATCAGGCTGTAGCCCTCTTGAGAATGGCGGCCGGGTAGCGCTCCAGGGCGCGCAGCACCGGGAGCAGGCTGGCGGTCACCGCGAGCAGCAGGCCGGCCAGGGCGGCGAACGGCAGGAGGAGAGGCAGGTACGGGACCTCGACTCCCAGCACGGCGCCGCCGAGGTGGCGGCCGGCCAGGAGACCGGCGGCGCCGCCCACGAGGCCGCCGATCAGGCCGAGCAGCGCGGCCTCGCTCAGGAAGAAGAGGACGACGCGCTGGCGCGCGGCGCCGATCGCGATCATCAGGCCGGCCTCCAGGCGGCGCTCCAGCACGGTGGCGGTCATCGCGGCCGTGACGCCAACCGCGGGGCCGGGCAGCGCGACGGCCGCGAGCGCGGCGAGCACGCCGCGGAGCCGGCCGAGGACGTCGGAGGTGGCCCCGGTCACGCCGTAGACGATGGTGGCGCGGGCCTGCGGCAGGGCCTCGTTGATCTGCCAGGCCACGGACGAGGGATAGGCCGTGCAGTACCAGGCCTCATACTCCTCGGCGCTCATGCGGCGCGGGTCTTTTGCGTTCTTCGCTTCAGGATTGGTGAGGGCGAAGATCTCGGCGCGGGTGTAGCCGTCGGACCTGCCGGCGAGGCGCTGGACCGCGGCGAGCGGCGCGTAGGCCTCCTCTTCCTCGTCGCCGCCGCTGATCAGGATGCCGACCACGGTCAGCCGCCCGGAGCGGTCGCCGAGGACGGTGGTCATCTCACTGCCCGCGTGGACTCCGAGGCGCTCGGCGAGCCGGCGGCCGACCGCGACCTCGGGCTGGCCGTCCTTGGGCCAGCGGCCCTGGACCTGGAGGGTCGGCCGGGTCTTCGGCAGGCCGGTGCGCCAGTCCGGCTCCAGCGCGTGGTCGAACCAGGTGCCGACGAGCGGAGCGACCCTCCCGTTCATCCTGACGCGCAGCGTCCAGAACGGGCTCAGGGCCACGATGTTGTTGCGCCAGAAGATCTTGCGCACCTGGGCGAGCGTCTCGACGGGGAGCGTGTCCGTGCCGGGAGCCGGCGCGAGTTGGAGGTTGGCGCCGTAGGAGCCCATCTCGGCCGCGAGGCGGTCGCCGGAGGCGAGGACGACCTCGGCGAGCGCGGTAGCGCCGAGGGTGCCGAGCGCCACGGCCGTGACCGCCAGGAGTTTCCGGCGGGTGCCGCGGCGCAGCGACTCGGCGAGCAGGCGGACGTACATGATCCTAGTTCCCGGTCCCCATCGAGTGGCCGGCGTGCGCGGCGGCGCCGGACTGGAAGAGGCTCGCGCCCGTGGCGAGATCGCTCGCGGCGAGCACGAGCTGGCCGGCCTCGACGCGCGACTTGAGCGGCACCGGGTTGCAGCCGCCGGGCTGGCCGATCGACGGCGGGTAGATGGCCGAGCCGCAGTGCAGGCAGGTGACCGTGGCCCCCTGCTGGTAGTAGCCGCGCGGGCCGCAGATCAGGCAGGAGTCGAAGGCCGTCGCGATATCGCCCTTGTCGTCGACCGGCACCGCGATGAAGCGCACCGGGCGGCCGTCGATCATGGCCTGGAAGCGCTGGAGGTGCATGTCCTTGAAGGCCGCGAGCGGGATGCGCACCGCGCCTTCCACGATCTGCACGGGCGTGGCGGGCGAGAGCGTGACCGGCGGCTGGGCGTAGACGAACTCCAGGCCGAGCACGACCAGGATGACCAGGCCGAGCACGGCGCCGACGGCGCGGGCGCGCGCCTGGCGCTGCGCCTGGGCACGGGCGAGACGCGCCGCCGCTCCTTCCTCCGCTTCCACCGCGGCGTCCTTCTTCTTGCCCGGGATCAGGAGCATGAGCAGGGGCAGGGCGAGGACCGCGGCGATGAAGAAGAACTCGTTCTGGACGAGCGGACCGACCGTGGCCATGGAGGTCGGATTGGCGGGCAGCCAGCCGGCCTCGGACAGCTCGTGGTATCCGTTGATCAGGAGCTGGAGCACGAAGATGCCGAGCGCGATGCCGGTGATCTTGAAGAACCGTCCGAGGTCCACCCGCAGACTGCCGCGGACGAAGAGGACGCCGAAGACCACGGCCGCCGCGAGGCCGATCAGCACGCCGAGGATGGCGAGCAGGCCGTTCGTGGTCAGCGACAGGGCGGAGAGGAAGAGGACCGTCTCGATGCCCTCGCGGAAGACCATCAGGAAGGTGAACGCGAACAGGCCGAGGCCGACCGAGCGCGCGTCGTCGCGGGCGAGGATCTTCGACAGCGAGCCCTTCATCTCGCCCGAGATCGAGTGCGAGTGGCGCCACATCCAGACCATCATGCTGCCGACGATCAACGCGGAGCCGAGGTAGAGGATCCCTTCGAAGGCCTCTTCGTTCACAGCCCAGCGGTACAGCAGCCAGGCGCCGGCCAGGCTGGCCGCGGTGGCCGTGCCGATTCCGGCCCAGACCGCGCCAAGGTGGCGCTCGTAACCCTCGCGACGGAGGAACGCGACGATGATGCCGACGACCAGCGCGGCCTCGACGCCTTCGCGCAGCGTGACGACCAGGGCCTCAAACATGGACCGTTCCTCCGACGACCTCAGCCCCGGTGGGGGCCGCCACGGGAATCTGGGTGCCAGCGCAGTCGTTGCAGAGACCGCTGATCTGGAGCGTATGGCGGGTGGGCACGAAGCCGTGGGCGCGGCAGATCTCCGCCTGGAGCGCGGCGATGCCGGGGCTCACGAACTCGACCACCCGGCCACAGCCGGTGCAGACGAGGTGGTCGTGATGCTGGCCGCCGTGGACGTGCTCGTAGAAGAACCGGTCCTGGCCCAGCCGCTGTTTGCGCACCATGCCGCACTCGACGAGGAGGTCCAGGTTGCGGTACACCGTGGCGCGGGAGATCTTCAGGCCGCGCGTCTTCATGGCCGCGAGCAGTTCCTCCGCGTCGATGTGCTTGTGCTGTGCGAAAATCTCCTCGAACAGCGCGAGCCGCTCCTGGGTCACCCGGTGGCCCCGGCTGCGGAGGAACTGGAGGAAGCGTTCCCGTTCACGAGCGTTGGACATGACCGTTTCTAACCTTGCCTCTCGACTTTTGAGATTTAGTCTCAATAGACGAGAAACATTCTGGACGGGATTGGTCCGGTTTGTCAACCGCCCTTTGGGGTGGGGTCTTCGATCTTCCCGGGGTGGGTTGGAATCCGGTACGGAAGATGCAGGTTTTCCAAGGCGATGAGCATGCTCGAGAGTCAGCCGAAGTCGCTCGACGACACCCAGATCCGCCGGCGCCGCCGCCTGCGGCGCCCCCTACCCCTGTGGCTGCGGGTAGCGGTGTTCCTGGTGGGCTGGATCGTGATCCTGGTCGGCATCGCCGGCTTGATACTGCCGGGGCCGGGCATCCCGACGATCATCGCGGGCGCGGCGATCCTGTCCGTGGTGAGCGAGGCGACCTACGAGCTGACGCGCAAGTCGCTGCACATGTGGCCGTTCAATCGGTGGCCGTTCATCTGGGACAAGGTGGAGGCGTTCCGCGAGCGGCTGCACGACCGCCTGCACCGCTGGGTGCATAAAAAGTAAGGGCAACCACAAGGGTTGCCCCTACGATCCAACCGATCCTGTAGGGGCAGGCCTTGTGCCTGCCCCCTCTCGCTCACCGCTTGTCGACCGGCACGTACGGCCGCTCGGTCGCGCCGGTGTAGATCTGGCGCGGCCGGTTGATGCGGGTCGCCGGGTCGTGCAGCATCTCGCGCCAGTGGGCGATCCAGCCGGGCATGCGGCCGAGCGCGAACATCACCGTGAACATGTTGGTCGGGATGCCCATCGCGCGGTAGATGATGCCGCTGTAGAAGTCCACGTTCGGGTAGAGCTTGCGCGAGATGAAGAAGTCGTCGTGCAGCGCGACCTCCTCCAGGGCCTTGGCGAGGTCGAGGAGCGGGTCGGTGACGCCGAGATCCTCGAGCACGTCGTCCGCCATCTTCTTGAGGATGCGGGCGCGCGGGTCGAAGTTCTTGTAGACGCGGTGGCCAAAGCCCATCAGGCGGAAGCCCGAGGCCTTGTCCTTCGCCATGTCCACGTACTTCTTGTAGTTGCCGCCGTCGTTCCGGATGCGGTCCAGCATCTCGATCACGGCCTGGTTGGCGCCGCCGTGGAGCGGGCCCCAGAGCGCGCAGATGCCGGAGGAGATCGAGGCGAAGAGGTTGGCCTGGCTGCTGCCCACCATGCGCACGGTCGAGGTGCTGCAGTTCTGCTCGTGGTCGGCGTGCAGGATGAGCAGCAGGTCGAGCGCCTTCTCCACCACCGGCCGCACCTCGTAGGGCTCGGCCGGCACGGCGAACATCATGTTGAGGAAGTTCGCGCAGTAGGAGAGCTTGTTGCACGGGTAGACGAACGGCTGGCCGACGTTCTTCTTGAAGCAGGCCGCGGCGATGGTCGCGGTCTTGGCGAGCAGGCGGGCGATGTTGAGGTCCGTGTCGCCGTCCTCGGGGTAATAGGCCGAGAGCGAGGCCACCATGGACGACAGCATGGCCATCGGATGGGCGCTCGTCGGGAACCCCTCGAAGAACTTCTTCATGTCCTCGTGGAGGAGCGTGTGGTACGTGAGGCGATCCTCGAACGTCTTCAGCTCCGCGGCGCTCGGCAGATGGCCATAGATGAGGAGGTAGGACACCTCGGTGAAGCGGGCCTGGCCGGCGAGCTCCTCGATGGGATAGCCGCGGTAGCGCAGGATGCCGGCCTCGCCGTCGATGAACGTGATCGAGCTTTCGCACGCACCCGTGTTGCCGTAACCCGGGTCGAGCGTGATCGCGCCGGTCTTGGCGCGGAGTTGGGAGATGTCGACGCCGACCTCGCCCTCGGTTCCGACGAGGACCGGCAGCTCCAATTCCTTGCCCCCCACGATGATGCGGGCCTTGTCGGTCCCCGGCGTGGCCGGCACCGGAGCGGCGCTCGGCGGGGTCGTCTCCGGGGTGGGGGCTTCCACTGTCGTCTGCTGAGACATTTCGGGTCTCCTAAGAGGTCGCACGCGCCGCGGCGGGCACGCTGCGCCGCGGCGATTCTATCCCAAAAGCGTCAAAGCTCCCGCAGCGCCGAGGCGACCGGCATGCGCGCCGCCCGGATGGCCGGGAACAGCCCGCCGAAGAGACCGATGAGCAGTGCAAGGATGATTCCCATCACCAGCAGCGGCGGCGTCACCGCGAACGCGAACGACACCTGGCTGAATGTCGACCAGTTCATGGTCGCGGCCTGGTAGCCGTTGAACGCCGCGTAGGCCACCGCGCCGCCCAGGACGCCGCCGAGGAGGGCCAGGACGAGCGACTCCAGGAGCACCGAGATGACCACCGGGCCCGAGCCGTAGCCGAGCGCCCGCAGCGTCGCCACCTCGCGGGTGCGCGATGCCACCGCCGAGTACATGGTGTTGAGCGCGCCGAAGATCGCGCCCACCGCCATGACCAGGGCGATACCCAGGCCGAGACCGCGGACGATGGCGTTCAGGGCGCGCGACTGCGCCTCGTAGTACTCGGACTCGCGGATCACCTTCACGTCGAGCCGCGGGTCGGTGGTGAGCGCGTCCTTGAAGCGGTCGAACGCCTGCGGCGATTCGAGCTTGGCGTAGACCGCCTGGAAGGTGCTGCCGCGGCGGTAGGCCGGCTGCAGCACGCCGACGTCGCACCAGATCTCGGACTCGGCGAGCGCGCCGTTGGCCGAGAAGATGCCGACCACGGTCCACTCGTTGCCGCCCCAGCGCTTCTTGTCGCCGATCTTGAGGCCGGAGAACTCGTTCGAAGCGGCCTGGCCGACGATCAGCTCGTTGCGGCCGGGCTCGAACCGGCGACCCTCGACGATCTTGATCTCGTCGCGCACCTGGAACGCGGCCGGTTGCACGCCGCGCAGCGGCACGTTGGCGTCCGTGCCCGTGGAGCTCTTGGGCACGTCCACGACCACGTAGAGCTCGGCGGACGCGACCGGACCCTGGGTGGCCCGCACCACGCCGGGCGCCTCGGCGATGATCCGCGTCACGTCGCGCGTGAGGCCGCTCGTCATCTCGCTGTCGCTGCCGCTGCGTAGCACGAGCGCCGTGTCGGGCGAGCCCGCGGAGACGAGCGTGTGGCGGAAGCCTTCGGCGATCGACAGCACGGCCACGAGCACCCCGACCACGCCCATGACGCCCACGACCGTGGCCGCGGACGCGCCGAGGCGCTGGCCGATGGTCCGGATGTTGAGCCAGGTCACCACACCTACCTGAGAGAGCCAGCGGAACATTCGAAACCCTCCTCAGCGGCGCAGCGCTTCGGCGATGCGGAGCCGCATGGCCTGGAGCGCCGGCAGGAAGCCCGTCACGAGACCGAGCAGGAGTGCGAAGACGGCGCCCAGGATCAGGTCCTGTCCGCGCAGGAAGAACACCGGGAGCTGACCCTTCGTCGGATCGCCGCCCACCGTGATGGCCAGCCAGGCGATCCCCAGGCCCGCGAGGCCGCCGAGCAGCGCGAGCAGGCACGACTCGGAGAGCACCAGGCCGAGCGCCTGGCCGTGGGAGAAGCCGAGCGTCTTGAGCACCGCGATCTCGTTCGTGCGCTCGCGCACCGCCTGCGCCATGGTGTTGCCGACCACCAGGAGCAGGGTGAAGAAGACCGCCAGCAGGATGCCGGTCAGGATGCGGCCGACGTCGCCCACCTGGTTGGCGAACGACTGCGCCAGCGCCTTCTCGGACTGGGTCTTGGTCTCGGCCGGCGAGTTGGCGAACATCGCGTCGATCTTCTTCGAGATCTCGGGGCCATTCTTCGGATCGTCGATCCGCATCACGTACCAGCCCACGAGCCCGAGGTTGCCGCCGCGCGCCGCCTGGTTCAGGTAGTTGTAGTGGAAGTACATGGACGAGGTGTCCACGCCCTTCTCCTTGCCGTCGTAGATGCCGCGGAGGGTGAACTCCCAGAGCGCGGAGCCGTCGGTCTTGCGGTAGATGGTGCCCTGGATCGGAATGCGCTGGCCGATCTTCCACTTGAAGCGCTCGGCGGTGGCGCGGCCGACGATGGCGCCGGTCTGGTCCGCCTTCCAGGCCTCCTCCTGGTCCTTGGGGAGCACCTGCTCGGGGTACATGTCGAGGTAGGTGTCGGTGTCGACCGCCATCTGCGGGAAGAAGTTCTTCGGATCCTGGTAGATACCGCCGAACCAGTTGAGATGCGTGACCGCCTCCACGCCGGGCACGGCGGCGATCCGGTCCTTGTAGGAGATCGGCAGCGGCATGATGATCGCGGTCTTGTGGATGGTCGACAGCCGGTCGGTGCCGACCACGTCCACGCCCATGCTGAACGCCGTGCGGATGGCCGAGAGGTAGCCGAACAGCACGAAGGCGACGAGGATCGAGAGCAGCGTGAAGATGGTGCGCACCTTGCGCCGCTTGAGGTTGCTCCAGATGAGCGGGAAGAACTTCATGCCGCGACCTCCGTGGCGAGCGCGCCCTTGTCCAGGTGGAGCGTGCGCTTGGCGCGGGCGGCGGCGTGCGGGTCGTGGGTGACCATGATGATGGTCTTGCCGTGCTCGCGGTTGAGCGCCTGGAGGAGGTCGAGGATCTCGTCGCCGGAGCGGCGGTCGAGGTCGCCCGTGGGCTCGTCGCAGAGGAGCAGGGTCGGGTCGGTGACGATGGCGCGGGCGATGCCCACGCGCTGCTCCTGGCCGCCGGAGAGCTGCCGCGGGAAGTGTTTGGCGCGCTCCGCGAGCCCGACCACGGCGAGCGCGGTCGAGACGTGCTGCCGGCGCTGCGCCTTGGACAGGTGGGTCAGGAGGAGCGGCAGCTCCACGTTCTTCTCCGCGGTGAGCACCGGCAGGAGGTTGTAGAACTGAAACACGAAGCCGATGTGGCGGGCGCGCCACTGCGCGAGCTTGCCGTCGGAAAGCCGGTCGATGGGCTCGCCGGCCACCACGACCGAGCCCGAGCTGGGACGGTCGAGCCCGCCGATCAGGTTGAGCAGCGTGCTCTTGCCCGAGCCCGACGGCCCCATGAGCGCGAGGAAGTCGCCCTGCGGCACCTCCAGGCTCAAGCCCTTGAGGATGTCGAGCCGCTCGCCACCACGGTGATAGACCTTGTGAACGTCCTTGACCTCGACCAGCGCCTGCGCCATGACTCGCTCTCCTTCAGGATTCGGTTCGTACCTTGACCTTGTTGCCGTCCGCGAGCTGCTCCGGACCTTCGATCACCACCTGCTCGCCACCGGAGAGGCCCGAGACCACGGCCACGTCCTCGCCGGTGGCGGGAGCCGTTTTGATCGCCCGCCGCTCCACGGTCTCGCCCTGGACGATGATGACGTACGGCTGATCGTCGCCGCCGCGCACGGCGGCCTTGGGGATCAGCACCTTGGGCTTGGTTTCGGAGGCGGCGGAGGCGGCCGCCGTCTCCTTCTCGTCGCTCAGGAAGGAGACCTTGACGCCCATGTCGGGCAGGATGCGCGGATCGAGCTGGTCGAACCCGAGGCGGACCTTGACCGTGGCCTTCTGGCGGTCGGCGGCCGGCACGGTGGTGATGACCTTGGCCGGGATCTGCCAGTCCGGATAGGCGTCGAGCACGGCCACGGCCCGCTGGCCGTCGCGGACGCGGTTGATATAGGCCTCGTTGACGTCGACCTCGATCTCCAGGGAGGCCATGTCGACCAGCGTGCAGATGCCGGTGCGGGTGAAGCCGCCGCCGGCCGACACCGGCGAGATCATCTCGCCGGGCTGGGCGTCCTTGGAGATCGCCACGCCCGAGAACGGCGCCCGGATGACCAGGTCGTCGAGGCTCTGGCGGTAGACGTCCACCTGGCGCCGGGCCACTTCGGCGTCCTGGCGCTGGACTTCCAGACGCGCCGCGAGCGAATCGACCTGGGCGTCGGCGGCGTCGAGCTGGGACTGCGTGGAAACGCCTTCCTTGAGCAGGTCGCGCGTGCGCTTCTGGCTGAGCTTCGCCTCCTTGAGGCGCACCTCGGTCTCCTGGAGCGCCTGGCCGGCGGAGACGCGCTGGGCCTCGGCGAGCGAGAGCTGGCGCCGCGCGGTCGAGTCGTCGAGCCGGGCCAGGACCTGGCCGGCCTGGACCTTCATCCCCTCCTCGACGTGGATGTCGACCACCTTGCCGGTGACCTTGGAGGAGACGGTGGCCTGCCGGCGCGCGGTGACGTAGCCCGAGGCGTCGAGCACGGCGCCGGCCGCGGAGCCGCCGGCCACGGCGCGGGCGGTGGCGGTCTTCACCTCGGCCGCGCGCGGCATCCGGAGCCAGGCCCAGACGCCGGCGCCGATGGCGAGCACCACGATGGCGAGCGCGAGCCACAGCTTCCAGCCCCCACCGCCGCGTTCCTCCACCCCGCTGCGGTCGATCCGCAGCCCGTCAAGAGAGGGTTTTTCGGTCATTGACTCCATCCTCGAAAGGACCCGGCAGGCCGGGTCCAGGCAGTGTTACGTCCGAGTGCGGCAAAAGTTTAGCCGGGACTCCAGCGATCGTGGGCGGGATTCTATCGCGGAATTGATCGTCGGATCAGGGCTCAAACACAGCGCAGGCGGTGTCGTTCTCCCAGACCTCGACGCGGGTGATGCGGACCCGGTCCCGGTCCTCCTGGCGGTCCTGGAGCCGTCTGGCGACCTCCTCGAAGACGTATTCGCTGAACAGCTCGGCGGTGGTGTTGCGCTCGTCGAAGGGCGGGATGTCGTTGATCACCCGGTGGTCGAACGGGCCGAGGATCTCCTGCATCATCTCCTTGAGGTCCGCGAAGTCGAGGACCATGCC
>JACZDC010033608.1_pt1 | contig 12001 bp, 6 predicted proteins | sample 8641791 | NCBI WGS metagenome assembly JACZDC01 (sample SAMN15324613, study PRJNA640507) | soil metagenome | isolation source: intercropping peanut in the second line | place: China: Luxin town, Laibin City, Guangxi Province | collected 2019-07-25 | depth 10cm m
CGCGGAAACGCTCCTCGCGGACGGCCTCTTCGAGGTCGGCGTCGGTGGCGGCGATCAGCCGGACGTTCACCCGCTGCGGCTCCTGGCCGCCGACGCGCTGGATCTCGCCCGTCTCCAGCACGCGCAGGAGCATGACCTGGACCTCGGGCGGCGCGTCGCCGATCTCGTCGAGCAGGAGGGTGCCGCCGTCCGCGCGCTGGAAGTAGCCGGCCTGCTCGCGGACCGAGCCGGTATAGGCGCCGCGCGCCGCGCCGAACAGCTCGGAGGCGGCGAGCGAGGGCGGGATCGCGCCCACGTTGACGCTCAGGAAGGGGCCGCTGCGCCGCCGGCTGGCGCGATGGATGGCCTGCGCCACCAGTTCCTTGCCGGTGCCGGTCTCGCCGCGCAGCAGCACGGGCACGTCCAGGTCCGCCACGCTGCGGATCGCCGCCCGCAGGCGCATCATCTCCTCGCTGGCGCCGACCAGGCCGAACGGATCGGGCGGCAGGGGCGGGGTCAGGGCCGTGAGATGGAGGAGGAGGACCACCCGGTTCGACAGCTCCAGGACCACGCCCTGCTCCAGGTCCGCGGGGATGAGGTTGTGCGGCGCCGAGAGGGGCGTGCCGTCGACGGTCAACGGGGTGCGGCCTTCGCCGGGATCGATCCGCACCACGCCGGGGCCGACCAGGGAGATCTGGAAGGGGCTGCGGCTCACGTAGCGGTCGGTCAGGGGGAGCGGCTCGCGGCCGCCTTCGGGACAGACGAACACGGGGTCGAGCCGCGACACGGACACGGGCTTCCCGGCGGCGAGGCCGGTCAGCGTGAGGACGTCGCCCACCCGCTCCGGGTCGGGATGAAAGAGGATGGTCAGGGCCGGGCGCGGGGTGCGGGAGCGGCGCCTGCGCTCCCGCCCCGTCCAGCGACCCGGCATCTCCAGGAAGGCCGTGACCTCCGACGTCTCACGTGGATTGCCCTTCATTTAAGGGCAGGTTAACACAGCCCACCGCCGGGAGATCACGGGTAGATATCGACCATCGCGCCTTCGTAATAGCCGGTGGTTTTCGCGGACACGTCGGCACAGGAGCTGCTGCCGGTGACGAGCACCGGGACGCTCTGCTGGTTCGACAGGGCCGTGCCGGCGGCGGTGCACTCCACGGTCTCGCCCGGCCGCAGGACGCCGTTCGGGCAGGTCGCGTCGAGTCCCGCGACCTCGAGGCGGCTCACCGGCAGCTCGCCGGTGTTGGTGACGAGCAGGGTCCATTCGAGCCGGGAGCCGCTGTCCACCATGGGACCGCGCTCCTCGTTGGCAGTGCGGCCGTTGAGGAGAATGTCGACGTCGAGCCCGGTGCGCCGCGTCTCGCAGGCGCCCGCGACGCAGAAGGCGCCGGCGATGTAGACGTCCTCCGCGGTGTCGATGCGCAGCACGCCAGAGGTCTCGCGCAGTCCGAGGTCCGCCACGGCGACCTTGTCGAGCGCCCGCAGGCCGACCTGGAGGGGTTCGTCCTGCTCACCCGGCTCGGACAGCGTGGCGTCCAGCCGGTTGCCCCCGGCCTCGCGCCAGACGAGGATCTCGGTGCCGGGGTCGTAGCGCAGGAGGTGCTGGCGGCAGAGGGAGCTGTGGCTGCCGGAGCGGTCGATGTCGACCAGGGAGTCGCCGCGCAGGGCCACGCCGTTGGCGTCGACCACCGCCCAGTCGCCCCAGAGGGCGTCGCGCCGGCCGCTGCGCGTGCGCAGGGTCATGGAGCCGACGGCCGCGCCGGAGCCGTCCTGGACGGCGCCCGCCAGCCACTCGCGCAGGTCCACGGTCCGGACTTCGCCGGCCTGGAGCAGGAAGGGGACCGTGGCGAGCGCGGCGCCGTCGTCCGCGCTCAGGGTGGCGAGCACTTCGACCGTCTTCTCGGACGCGTTGCCGACGGAGACGGTGGTGGTAACGCCCACGGCGTCGAGGTCGACCTCGAAGCGGGGCAGCAGCAGGTCGGAGCTCGGCTGGAGACGCGCCGCCGAAATCGGCAGGGTGGTCAGGAGGAGCTGGGTGGCCAGGATCAGAGTCGTTTTCGCGTTCATGTCCGTTCCCCTCATGTTTCGAGAACCGGGGAGAGCAATCGCGGTGCCACCGGCGGCTCTGATCGGAAACCGCGCAGCATCAGCGGTTTGCCGCGATTCCGCGCCTCCGGCGTCCGCGACTGTCAGGGCGCTCTGACAGTGCCCGCTGACTGTCACGGGCACTGTCAGACAAAAAGAGGCCCCCCGGTTGCCCAGGGAGCCCATGAGGGACTTTGAGGTGGGGCTAGTTCAGCGGGCAGCCGAGCGTGTTGTCGTGCTCGAGCCGGGTGGCGAGACTCAGCAGGGTGTTGATGTCCTGGCTGGCCAGGGCCGCGTTCACGTCGGCGATGAGCTGCGCCGTGGTCCAGGGGAAGTCGACTCCCGCGTGAGCCGAGTTGAGGAGGGAGCCCGTGGCCTGCTTGAGCATGTTCCTCGCCGCGTCCGTCACGGTCGGTCCGCCCGCGAACGAGAGCGAGTCCATCAGGCTGACGGGGGCGATCGAAGGATAGAGCGAGGCCTGGCTGAACACGCTGACCACGGTCTGGCCGGTCGAGTAGCCGGTCGCCGGCCAGGAGCCCGGGTGGTTCTTCCAGTAGCCGTGGCTGCAGCCCTGGGTGCCGGTGGCGGCGCCGAAGTAGTGGACCGGGTCGGAGTCGGAGACCTGGGAGCCGCAGGCGCCGTTGCCGGTGACCGCGCCGACGCTGCTGTACTGGCCGGACTGGGCGGTGCCGTTCGCCGTGCAGGTCATGGACTCACCGGCCGCCAGCGAGCTCTTCGGGCAGCTCACGGCCATGCCGTGGCTGTCGGTGACATGAACGCCGGTGAGGGCCACGTCGCCGGTGTTCCGGACGACGTAGGTGAAGCTCACCGCGGAACCGGCCGGGACTTCGGGGCCCGTGGGCGTATCGGCGTCCTGGCCGTTGACGCTGGCTTCGATATCGAGGGCCGGGTTGGTCGTGCCGTAGTAGTGGCTCGGATCGGTGCTGGTGACGGTCTGGCCGTTCGGCGCCCGGCCGGTGGCGGTGCCGAGGTTCTCGTACTGGCAGGCCTGGGCGGTGCCGCTGCCGGTGCAGCTCATCATCTCGCCGGGCTGGAGCGTGGTCTTGGGGCAGGAGACGGCCACACCCTTGTCGTCCGCGACGGCGACGTTGCTCAGCGCGACGTTGCCGGTGTTGGTGACCTGATAGGTCCAGACGACCGGGCTGCCGGCCGGGATCTGCGGGCCGGGGGCGGTGTTGGCGTCCTGGCCGTTGGTGAGCTTCACGATCCGGATGCCCGGCTCGTCGGTCTGGCCGAAGTAGTAGACCGGGTCGCTGGCGGACGCGTCCTGGCAGCTCGTCGAGCCAGTGACCGTGCCGTTGCCGGAGTACTGCCCAGCATGGGCTACGGCGCCGGCAGTGCAGACCATCGACGCATTGGGCTGCAGGGTGGTCCCGGGGCAGCTCACGGCGAGGCTGTTGCTGTCGCTGACCGCGACGTCGAACAGCTCGGCGTCGCCGGTGTTGGTGACCGTGTAGGTAAAGGCCACGGCGCTGCCGGTCGGGATCACGGGGCCGTTGGGGTTGTCCGCCGGCTGGCCGTTGACCGCGGTTTCGATCTCGAGTGCCGGGTGGTCGTTGCAGGGGTCGCCGACCGACTGGACGTTGTAGCTTCCGGCGCCCTTGGCGGAGGCCTGGGAGCAGGTGGCCTGGCCCGTGGCCTGGACCGGCATGTCGTGCGCTCCCTTGCCGGTCTGCGCCTGGGTGGTGGCGGTGCACTGCATGGACTCGCCGGGGTTGAGGACGCTCTTCGGGCAGGTTCCGTCGATGCCGGTCAGCCGGGCGCCGGTGAGGCGGACCGCGCCGGTGTTGACGACCTGGAAGGTCCAGGTGAGGGGCTGGCCGGGGTTGACGTCGACGGGCGGGGTCTTCGTGGCGTCCTGACCGTTCAGGAGGATGGAGGTGATGGCGAGAGCCGCGCCTTCGTCGCCGAAATAGTGGCTGAGATCGGAGTCGTCGACCGCGCCCTTGGAGGACAGCGCCGAGACGCCGCCGACGTTCTTGTACTGGCAGGCCTTGGCCTTGCCGGAGGCGGTGCAGGTCATGGACTCGCCCGGAGCGAGCGTGTCCTTCGGGCAGACCACCTTGAGCGAGGGATCGTCGTCGTCGACCACGATATCGGTCAGCTCGACCTCGCCGGTGTTGGTGACCAGGTAGTCCCAGGTGACGGTGGCGCCGACCGGGATGGACGGTCCGGGCGCCGCGTCGGCGTCCTGGCCGTTGGTGACCTTGAGGATCTCGATGTCCGGCCCGGACTTCGGCTTGAGCGGCAGGCAGTAGGTGGTGAGGCCGACGCTGTAGCGGTTCTCGGCCGTGTGCTGGACGGCGATGAAGGTGGCGTCCTCGCTCTCGATGTCGAGCGAGCCGAACGGCTTGTGGAGACCGAGCTCGTTGACCACGACCTTCTCGACCGGCAGCAGGGCGAGCTGGCGGTTCTCGATCGGCGCGCCGGGCTCGTCGAACGCCGTGGCGTCGGCCTGCATCTTCGGGCCGGCGTTGGGATTGGCCGAGGGCTTGCCCGCGGTGTCGCGCCAGATGATGATCTCGGTGCCGCCGTCGAAGCCGCCGCCGCTCAGGTAGCGCACCAGGTGGCGCTGGCAGAGCCCGGGGCAGCCGGTGGAGCGGTCGATGTTGGCGAGCACGTCGCCGCGCGCCAGATTGCCGCCGACGTCGACGTTGAACCAGTCGCCCCACAGCGCGTCCGGCCGGTTGCCCTGGGTGCGCACGACCACGTAGCCGGCCAGCAGGTCGGGCCGGATCTCGGTCGAGTAATAGAGGTTGTCCTTGGGCGAGCGCTCGCCGCTGGCCGCCGCCTTGAGGTGCTGCAGCTCCGGGGTGGTGAGCGTCTTCGCGGGGTTGCCGCCGTTGCGGAACCAGTCGCGCAGGTTGACGGTGCGGATCTCGTGCGGCTGCAGGGTGAAGGGGACGTCGAGGATGGGGATCGCCCAGTTCGTGTAGACCGTGGCGAGCACGTCCACCGGCTTTTCCGTGGCATTGCCCACCGCGAACAGGGTGGTCAGGCCGCCGGTGTTGGCGGAATCCACCTCGAAGTAGGGCAGCAGCAGGTCGGAGCTCGGCACGTTCTGCGCTACGGCCGCTCCGGAAACGACGATCAGCATCATCAGGCCGATCGTCAACATGTTCATCCTGGCGTTCATGATTCATCCCTCCCGGGAATTGGTTCAATGGCTCGGTTACCCGGAAGGGCAAGGCCCGTGCCTGCGGCCAGAGCGCCGCAACACCAATGACCAGAATGATTTATGAGAAAAACAGGGGAGGGGTCGAAGGCTGCGTCAGAAGGAGTCTGACAGTCCCCGGCACTGTCAGGGGACTGTCAGACTCCTTCCGGCAGGATCACTTCACGTGGGCTTCGAACAGCTTGAAGATGCGCCGGTACTCGTCGAGCCAGCTCGTGGGCTCGGTGAAGCCGTGGTTCTCGACCGGGTAGATGGCGGTCTCGAACATGTCCTTCTTGAGCTCGATCAGGCGCTGGGTCATGCGGACGGTGTCCTGGAAGAACACGTTCGAGTCCACCATTCCCGAGCACATGAGGAGCGGCTTCGACAGGCCGGCCGCGTATTCGATCGGCGAGCTGCGCTCGTAAGCCTCGGGGTCGACCTCCGGGGTGTTCAGGATGTTCGCGGTGTATTCATGGTTGTAGTGCGCCCAGTCGGCGACCGGCCGGAGCGCGGCGCCGGCGGCGAACAGGTCGGGCTTGGTGAACATGGCCATGAAGGTGAGAAAGCCGCCGTAGGAGCCGCCGTAGTGGCCGATCCGCCCGGCGTCGACGTTCCGGTTCTTGACCAGCCAGGCCACGCCGTCCTCCAGGTCCTCCACCTCGGGATGCCCCATCTGCCGGTAGATGGCGGTGCGCCAGTCGCGGCCGTAGCCGGCCGAGGCGCGGTAGTCCATGTCGAGGACCACGTAGCCGTGCTGGTTGAGGAAGGTGTGGAAGAGCGTTTCGCGGAAGTAGCCGGACCATCCGGCGTGGGCGTTCTGGAGGTAGCCGGCGCCGTGGCTGAAGACCACGGCGGGGTATTTCCGCGCCGGGTCGAAGTCCTTGGGCGTGAAGACCCGCGACCAGATCGGCTCCTTGGTGTGGGAGGACGGGATCGGGATGATCTCCGGCACGGTCCAGTCGACGGCCAGGTACTCGGCGGTGTGGGTCTGGGTGAGCTGGCGGGCGGTCTCTGCCGACGGAGCCGGCTGAGCGGGCTGAACGTAAAGCTCGCCGTGCCGGGTGCTGGTCGAGTGGAGGAGGAGGAGCTGGCTCTCGTCCGGCGAGAGCCAGAAGTAGGTGTCGCCGCCGATGTGGGTGAGCTGCTCCGGCTTGCCTCCCGAGCCGGCCACGCGCCAGACGTCGTAGAGCACGGGCTTCTCCGCGTTGGCACGGTAGTAGAAGGTCTTGCCGTCGCGGCTCGGGGTGACGTTCGAGACCTCGAACTTCCCGTCGACCAGGCGCCGGGTCTTGCCGTCCTTCATGGAGACGGTGTAGAGGTTGGACCAGCCGCTCTCCTCGGAGGTGTACCAGAGGGTGTCGTTGTCGGGCAGCCAGCCGACCTGGTTGAAGTCCCAGTTGATCCAGGCGGGGTCGGTGAGGCGGTGGCGGACGACCGGCTCGGGGTGCTCGCGCTCGACGGTGACGATCCAGCGGTCCTTGTTGTCCGGGGCGCGCAGCAGCAGGGCGGCGTGGCGGCCGTCGTCGGTCCAGAAGAGGCCCTGGACCTCGACCGGCCGCGGCTTCTTCTCCTCGTCCTTCTTCTCGTCCTTCTTCTTTTCGCCCTTTTCGTCCTTTCCATCCTTCTTCTTCGCCGCCTTCTCCCGCAGCTCCTTGAGAGGATCGTCGGTGATGCCGGGGAGCTTGGAGAGGTCGACCTCGTGCTTCTCGTGGGTCTTCAGGTCGAGGAGGAGGATCCGGTGATCGGGCAGCGGCTCGGTGCCGACCTTGGAGCGGACCTCGTCGGCCTTGATGTAGCCGTCCTCGGTGACGAAGCGGGCCATGACGGAGGGCTTCTTCGGCAGGTCCTTGTCCTGGGTGATCACGATCATCCAGTCGCCGTCCGGGGAGATGTCGCTGCCGACGATCGCCACGTCGTCCCCGAGATACCAGGGGAGAGGGGAGCGGGTGGGGTCGAGCTGGCGGGACGAGCGGTCGCGCTCCAGGGCCTGCTCCTTCTTCTTCTTCGATTCGCGGATGACGTCGAAGAGGCGCTCCTGCTGCTCGTCGAGGTAGCCGGAGTCCTTGTCCTCGGCGGGGTCCTTCTCCAGAGCCAGCTCGGCGGCCTGGTAGAGAGTGCCGGACACGAGGTCGTAGAGGAAGACCTGGTCGCCGCGGAGGAAGGCGATCCGCATGCCGCCGGTACCGCCGACCTGGAAGCGCGGGTCTCTCTCCTCCTCCTCGGTACGGGTGATCTGCCGGAGGGTCCCGGTCTGGAGATCCTTGAGGAAGACGTCGCCTTCGCGGGCGTAGGTCTTCCACCGCCGGTCGAGGCTGAGATCGCCGCCGGCCGCGTCGGCCTTGCCCACGTCGCCGAGCCCGACCACGGCCGCCGCGCCGCTCTCCAGGTCGACCCGGACCAGGTCGCGCTGCTCTTCGCCGGTGCGCTTCTGCTCGTAATAGACGGCGCGGCCGTCGTCGGCCCAGTAGGGATCCTCGGGAGAGTTTCCGATCCAGTCCGGGTGGGCCATGATCGTCTCCAGCGTCACCCCGGAAGCGGACTGCGCCAGGGCGGGCAGCGGGAGGAGAAGAGTCACGACGGCGGCGGTGAGGCGGCGATGAAGAAGATGAGGCATATCGGTTTCCTTGGTTTCTCCGCAAGAGTTGCCGGAAGGGTATCTCACCTGTGGATCGACCCGCAGCTATGGTCCTTGAACGCTCGTTGCGTGTAACATTCGCGCCCTATGGTGCCGATGGCCTCATCCGAGCCGGAGTCCCGCCAGCCCTCGCCGCTGCGCATCCTGGTGGTCGAGGACGACCCCGAGAGCCTCCAGATGATGGGTGCGCTCCTCTCCCTCTGGGGTTATGAGCCGCGCCTCGTGGCCAGCGGTCAGGCCGCCCTCGACGCGGTCGACCAGGAGATGCCGGACGTCCTCCTGCTCGACCTCGGGCTGCCCGGCATGGACGGCTTCGAGGTGGCCCGCCGCCTTCGCGGCCGGCCCGGCGGCGACCGGCTCTTCATCTCCGCGGTCACCGCCTACCGCGGCGACGAGCACCAGCGGCAGGCGCGGGAGGCCGGCTTCGACCGGTATCTCATGAAGCCGGTGGACATCGAGACCCTCCGCCAGGTGCTCACCAACGCCTCCCGCGGCGGCTTCGGACCCGCGAGCTGATCCCCCAGGCCTTCCAGGTCGATCGCAAGGATGCGGGGACGGCGGGCATCCGGCTCGACGTGGCGGTCGTCCGTCATCTTGCCGGCGTGCCGGGTCTCACGCGGGTGCGGGTCCGCGGCTGGATCGAGCAAGGCCTGGTGACCGTCAACGGCCAGGCCGGGGCGCGGCCCTCGCGCCGCCTCGTGGCCGGCGACCAGGTCGAAATCCTCGTCCCGCCGCCTCCGCCCCGGCCCGGACCCGTGGCGCTCGACCGGCCGCTCTCGGTGGTCTTCGAGGACGACTGGCTCCTCGCCGTGGACAAGGCGCCGGGCGTGGTCGTCCACCCCGCTCCCGGCAACTGGGACGACACGCTCCTGCACGCGCTGCTCTGGCGGGCGCGGGACTGGGAGGACGGACGCCGGCCGCACCTCGCCAGCCGGCTGGACAAGGGGACCTCGGGCCTGCTCCTGGTCGCCAAGACGCCCGAGGTCCACACCGCGCTCCGGGAGCGGCCGGCGGAGAAGGACTACCTGGCGCTGGTCTACGGCAGGACCGAGGGGGCCAAGGGGAGGATCGACCTGGGCACCCTGAGGGACCCCGGGGAGCCGCACCGGATGACCACCTCCCGGACCGGCGGGAGCCCGAGCGCCACCCTCTGGGAGCGCATCGGGGAGGCGCCCGGCGAGCCGCTCACCCTCCTTCGCTGCCGGCTGCTCACCGGCCGCATGCACCAGATCCGGGTCCACCTGAAAGCCGTGCGGCTGCCGATCGTGGGCGACCCGGTCTACGGCGCCCCGGGTTGGAAGGGGATCGCCGATCCCGGACTGGCTGAGCTCTGCCGGACCTTCCCCCGGCAGGCCCTCCACGCCTGGCGCCTGGCCCTGGCCCACCCCGTCACCGGCGAAGAGCTGCAACTCTCCGCCCCGCCGCCGCCGGACCTGGAAGGCCTGCTCGCGGCGGCCGGTCTGGCGATCTGACAGTTGGCGCGCGAACATTTTTCCCGCCGACTGTCACGGTTTGAGATTTTCACCACACTTACCGAACGTGCACCCGTCATCGAGCCGTTGCAACCGGGTCCGGAGAGCACACTTCCAGAGCTGTTGGACCTTCCGGGATTCCAATCCCGGATACCGGGAAGGTTCTTTATAACTTGTTTTTTTGGAGGGACGGTACCATGGCTAAGAGCGTCGTCATCGTAGGTGGAGGGTCGTCGGGCTGGATGACTGCCTCCTATCTCAAGAAAGCGCTGAAGGGAGTCGACATCACTCTCGTCGAGGCGCCCCACATCAAGACCATCGGGGTGGGTGAAGCGACGTTCAGTACCATCAAGCTCTTCTTCGACTATCTCGGCCTCGAAGAGCATGAGTGGATGCCGAGCTGCAACGCGGCATACAAGCTCGCAATCAAATTCGTCAACTGGCGCAAGCAGGGTGGCCACTTCTACCACCCGTTCCAGCGCTATGAAATGGTCGACGGCTACAACGCCGCCGAGTGGTGGCTCAAGCTGAAGCGCGGCCAGGAAGCCTTCGACTACTCCTGCTTCACCATCCCGGCGATGTGCGACGCCAAGCGCTCGCCCCGCTACCTCGACGGCCGGGTCTTCGACGAGAAGGTCCAGAACTACTTCGCCGACGGCGACAAGGTTCCGAACGCCTTCCTGGCGGAGCACGAGGTCCAGTACCCCTACGCCTACCACTTCGACGCCGGCCTCCTCGCCGACTACCTCGAGGGCTACGCCACCCAGCGCGGCGTGCACAAGATCGAGGACGAAGTGGTCCACGTCGAGCTGGCCGAGGACGGCAGCATCTCGCACCTCGTCACCAAGCAGAACGGCGCGATCGCGGCCGACCTGTTCGTCGACTGCTCCGGCTTCCGCGGCCTGCTGATCAACCAGGCCCTCAAGGAGCCCTTCATCTCCTTCAGCGACTGCCTGCTCAACGACAGCGCGGTGGCGCTCCAGGTGCCGGTGGACATCCGGTCCCGCGGCATGGAGCCGTTCACCACCGCCACCGCCCTGAGTGCCGGCTGGGTGTGGAACATCCCGCTCTACGGCCGCCTCGGCACGGGCTACGTCTACAGCAGCAAGTTCATCTCGAAGGACGAGGCCGAGGCGGAGTTCCGCCAGTACCTGGGACCCCTGGCGGACAACTGCCGGGCCAACCACGTCAAGATGCGGATCGGCCGCAACCGCAACTCCTGGGTCAAGAACTGTGTCGCGATCGGCCTGTCGAGCGGCTTCGTCGAGCCGCTGGAGTCGACCGGCATCTTCTTCATCCAGCACGGCATCGAGGAGCTGGTCCGCCACTTCCCCGGCAACCAGATCGAGGAGCCGGTGGTCGCCAGCTACAACCGTGCGGTGGCCCATGCCATCGACGGCGTGCGCGACTTCCTGACCCTCCACTACTGCGTGACCGACCGCGACGACACCCCGTTCTGGCAGGCGGTCCGCAGCGAGCTCAAGGTCCCGGACTCAGTCCAGGAGCGCCTCGAGCTGTGGAAGAACCGGCTGCCCAGCAACAAGAGCATCAACCCGGACTACCACGGCTTCGAGTCCTACTCCTACTCGGTGATGATGCTCGGCCTCGGCCACGAGCCGAACCGCAGCCTGCCGGTGCTCGACCACATGGACGACCGCAACGCTCTGGAGATGTTCCGCAAGGTGAAGGAGCGGTCGCAGTACCTGGTCGCCACCCTGCCCTCCCAGTACGAGTACCTGACCCACGTGCGGCAGCGCGCGAGCCGGATGAACGAGCCCGTCGCTCCCTTCCTCTATGACGACGCCGGTCAGCTCTGGAAGGAACTGGTTGCCCTGAACCAGCCCAGCCATTAGTCGAGCTCGCCAGCCCGAGCCCCCCGTCGGCCGCGCCGGCGGGGGGCCTGTCGTCAATCCCTCCCTGACGGAAACCCCTAGCGTAAGACAGGCGTAATGCGCTACAGTGGCGCGGTGGAAAGGCAGTCCTCTCCCCACGGGCGCGGCGCCCCCGTCAATCCGACCAACCGTTTCGAGCGGATCGCCGTCGAGATGGAGGTCCCCGGTCCCGACCGGGTCGAGACCCGTCTCCTGCGCGACGCGTCGCGCTCGGTCATCAGCCGCAACGACAGTCCGGACGTGGGCTTCGACGCGTCGCTCAACCCGTACCGCGGGTGTGAGCACGGCTGTATCTACTGCTACGCCCGGCCGACTCACGAGTACCTCGGGTTCTCGGCCGGCATCGACTTCGAGAGCCGCATCCTGGTGAAGGAGGATGCGCCGGAGCTGCTGCGCCGCGAGCTGTCCTCGCCGAAGTGGGTGCCCGAGGAGCTGGTGATGAGCGGCGTCACCGATCCCTATCAGCCGGTGGAGCGCAAGCTGGAGGTCACCCGCCGTTGTCTCGCGGTGCTGGCCGAGTTCCGCAACCCGGTGGGGGTGATCACCAAGAACGAGCTGATCACGCGCGACATCGATTACCTGTCGGAGCTGGCTTCCCACGGCGCCGCGGCGGCCTTCATCTCGGTCACCACGCTGGACGGCGAGCTGGCGCGGAAGATGGAGCCCCGCGCCTCGCATCCCCGCGAGCGCCTGAAGGCGGTCGAGCGGCTCGCGGCGGCGGGCGTTCCGGTCGGGGTGATGGTGGCGCCGGTGGTACCGGCGA
>JACZDC010105750.1_pt1 | contig 11996 bp, 9 predicted proteins | sample 8641791 | NCBI WGS metagenome assembly JACZDC01 (sample SAMN15324613, study PRJNA640507) | soil metagenome | isolation source: intercropping peanut in the second line | place: China: Luxin town, Laibin City, Guangxi Province | collected 2019-07-25 | depth 10cm m
GTCGTCCCGGCCGCCCAGATCATGTACCACCGGGGTGAAGGCGAAGTTGTAGAACGGCGGCGGAGAAGACGTGGACCACTCGAGCGTGCGGCCACCCCAGGGGTCGCCAGTGGTGTCGCGCAGCGCCTCGCGGTTGCGGATGCTGACGATGATCTGCATGACGAAGCCGAGGATGCCGACCAGGATGATGAGCGCGCCGATGCCGGCGATCACGAACCAGATCTGCAGGTCCGGATCATCGAAATGGCGCACGCGACGCGTGGTGCCCATCAGGCCGACGATGTAGATGGGCGTCCAGGCTACCCAGTAGCCGATCACCCAGCCCCAGAAGGTCACCTTGCCCCAGAAAGGGTCGAGACGGAACCCGAAGGCTTTCGGAAACCAGTAGTACATGCCGGCGAACAGGCCGAACACGATGCCGCCAATGATCACATTGTGAAAGTGCGCCACCAGGAACAGCGAGTTGTGCAGCACGAAGTCCGCCGGCGGCACCGCGAGCAGCACGCCCGTCATGCCACCGACGACGAAGGTAATCATGAAGGCCACCACCCACATCATGGGCACATCGAAGCGGATCTGCCCCCGGTACATGGTGAACAACCAGTTGAATATCTTCGCCCCGGTGGGAATGGCGATGACCATCGTGGCGATGCCGAAGAAGCTGTTCACGCTGGCGCCAGAACCCATGGTGAAGAAGTGATACAGCCACACCAGATAGGAAAGAATGGTGATCACCACGGTGGCGTAAACCATGGACGAGTAGCCGAACAGGCGCTTGCCGCAGAACGTGGAGGTGACTTCCGAATAGATGCCGAACACCGGCAGCACCAGCACGTACACCTCGGGGTGGCCCCACACCCACACGAGGTTCCAGTACATCATCGGATTGCCGCCCGCGTCGTTGGTGAAGAAGTTGGTGCCCACGTAGCGATCCATCATCAGCATCGCGAACGCGGCCGTCAGCGCCGGGAAAATGGCGATGGCCAGCACATTGCTGCACAGCGCGGTCCACGTGAACACCGGCATCTTCATCAGCGTCATGCCCGGCGCGCGCATCTTGATGATGGTGGTCACCATGTTGATGGCGGACAGCGTCGTTCCCACGCCGGCTATCTGCAATGCCCATAGATAATAGTCGGGCCCCGTATCGGGACTGTTCTGGATATTGGCCACCGGCACATAGTTGAGCCAGCCGGCACGGCTGAACTCGCCAACGAACAGCGACACCATCACCAGCAGCGCTCCGGCCACCGTGAGCCACAGACTCAGGCTGTTGAGGAAGGGAAAGGCCACATCCCGCGCACCGATCTGCAGCGGCATGACGTAATTGACGAGCCCCACGATCAGCGGAATCGCCACGAAGAAGATCATGATCGTGCCGTGCGCGGAGAAGATCTGGTCGTAGTGATGCGCGTTGAGGTAGCCCTCGCTGGCCCCGAAGGCCATGGCCTGCTGCAGCCGCATCATCAGCGCATCGGCAAAGCCGCGCAGCAGCATCACGATGCCCAGAATGATGTACATGATGCCGATCTTCTTGTGATCGACGGAGGTGATCCACTCACGCCACAGCCAGCCCCAGCGGCGGTAGTAGCTGACCACACCGACGATGGCCGCACCCAGCACGGCGACAACGATGAAGGTCCACAGCAGGATGGGCTCGTGGAAGGGGAAAGATTCCCAGGTGAGACGGCCAAACAAGGTGCGGGCGAGAGATTCGGTCACGGTGCGTGATCTCCTGACGCATGCGTGTCCGCCACTTCGCGATGCGTCATCGCCTGGCTGGTACACGGCGTGCCGGGCTCGACGCAGCGCTCGAGGATGCGCCGGTACAGCCCGGATTCGACACTGGCAAAGCGCATCACCGGCACGCGCTCCGAAGGCTGGAGCAGCTTGCGATAGGCAGACAGTTCCAGGGCCTCGCCGCTCGCGCGGGCATCGGCAACCCAGCGCTGAAAGCCGGCTTCGTCCACCCCCTTCAACTTGAAGCGCATGTCCGAGAAGCCGGCGCCACTGTAATTGGCGGAGAAACCTTCGGATTCAACGGGCCGGCGCAGCACTGCATGCAGCTGACTCTGCATGCCGGGCATGGCATAGATCATTCCCGCCAGCGTCGGCGCGTAGAAAGTGTTCATCATGTTGGTGGAGGTGGTGTCAAAGCGCACGGGCCGATCCACCGGCAATGCGAGTTCATTGACCGTGGCGATGCCCTCATCCGGATAGATGAACAGCCACTTCCAGTCCAGCGAGACCACCTGCACCACCAGGGGCCGCTCGCTCTGCTTCGTGGCAATCGGGCGGAAGGGATCGAGCAGATGCGTGCTGGACCAAGTGAGCGCGCCCAGCGCGATGATGATGAGCAGCGGCGCCGCCCAGATCGCAAGCTCCAGCGTAGTCGAATGGTCGAAGTGCTCGTCGTAGGTGCCGCGGCCGCCCTTGCGATAGCGCCACGCGAACACCACCACGAGGATTATCACCGGAACGATGATCAGCAGCATCAGGCCGGTGGAAATGTAGATGATGTCGCGCTGCTGGCGCGCGACGTCGCCCGCGGGATCGAGCACAGCGCGCTCGCAGGCGCTCAACAGGCAGGCCAGCGATACAAGGCCGGATATCTTCAGGTGCTTCGTCAGCATGAGCATCTGCCACGGCGTGTCGGCTTCGCGTACAATGCTCCCAACAACGGGTCTGGGCAAGTAGGGTTATCGCTGCATGACCATTCCAGTGTCCCCGGCAAATTCCAGCGCTCTCGAACGAGACGCGCGGCTGGTCAATGCGCGACACGAAGGTGTCGCGCCGCGCGATATCGCCGTCGGCGTCATCATCGGGCGCACCAGCGAGTTCTTCGATTTCTTCGTCTATGCCATCGCCTCGGTGCTGGTCTTTCCGTCGGTGGTGTTTCCCTACGTCGACGCACTCACGGGCACGCTGTATTCCTTCGCGCTGTTTTCCCTGGCATTCGTGGGACGCCCACTGGGCACATTGCTGTTCACCGCCATCGGCAGGCGCCATGGCCGCGGCACCAAGCTGACGATTGCGCTGTTCCTGCTGGGCGGGTCGACCATGGCCATCTCGCTGCTGCCCGGTCACGCCCAGGTGGGGGCACTCAGCGCGTGGCTGCTTGGGCTGTTCCGCATCTGCCAGGGCATCGCGCTCGGCGGCGCATGGGACGGCATGCCTTCGCTGCTGGCACTGAATGCACCGCGTGGTCGTCGCGGCTGGTACGCCATGATCCCGCAGCTCGGCGCGCCGCTGGGACTGGTGCTGGCCAGCGCGCTGTTCGCCTACTTCCTGTCGCTGCTCAGCACCGAGGATTTCCTGGGCTGGGGATGGCGCTATCCCTTCTTCGTGGTGCTGGCCATCAATGTGGTGGCGCTGTTCGCGCGGCTGCGGCTGGTCGCAACGCCGGAATTCCAGCGCGCCTTCGAATCCGGTGAACTGCAACCTTCTCCGCCCTTTCGCACGCTGATCAGCGAGTGGCGCGCCATACTGCTCGGTGCTTTCGCGCCGCTTGCCAGCTTCGCGCTGTTCCACCTCGTCACCGTCTTCCCGCTGTCCTGGGTCAAGCTCCATACCGCGGAAGACACGCTGCGGTTTCTGCTGCTGGAAGCCGGTGGCGCGGCTGTCTGTGTATTTGCCATCATGGCCTCGGGCTTCCTCGCGGATCGCGTTGGCCGCCGCGTCGTGCTCGGCATCTCGGCCGTGCTGATCGGCGCCTACAGCGGCTTTGCGCCACAACTGCTTGCGGCTGGCGTACTCGGCGAAGCGTTGTACATGATCGCGGGATTCATATTGCTGGGGCTTTCCTTCGGACAGTCCTCGGGTGCGGTCAACAGCGCCTTCCCGGCGGTGCACCGCTACACGGGCGCTGCCATCGTCGCCAATTCGGCCTGGTTCATCGGCGCAGGCTTCGCGCCGCTGGTGGCGCTGTTCCTCGCCAGCCGGTTCGGATTGTGGTCCGTAGGACTTTATCTTCTTTCCGGCGTCATCGGCACGCTGGGCGCGCTGCTCATCAATCGTGAGTGGGCCGCGCGGGAAAGCGCGGCGAACGGCTGACCGGCCAACCTGGCGCTTGCGAGCATTACCATGAAACCTGTGGTGTGGGGTGTGCTCAGCACGGCGCGCATCGGTGTCGCCAAGGTGATTCCAGCGATGCTGCGCAGTCCGCTGGTTCAGGTGCGCGGCATCGCCTCGCGCACATTGCCGGCCGCCCAGGCAGCGGCGCAGCATCTGGGGATTCCACAGGCATACGGCAGCTACGAGGCGCTGATCGCCGACCCTGACATCGAGGCCATCTACAACCCGCTGCCCAATCATCTGCACGTGCCGATGACGCTGGCGGCGGCACGTGTCGGCAAGCATGTGCTGTGTGAAAAGCCCATCGCGCTGACTGCTGGTGAAGCACGCCAGTTGCAGCAGGTCGCGGGGCAGGTGCGAATCGCAGAGGCCTTCATGGTGCGGCACCATCCTCAGTGGGAGCGTGTGCGTGAACTGGTGCGTGGCGGTCGCATAGGCGTGCCCCGCGCGGTGCAGGCCATTTTCTCCTTCTTCAACGACAACCCGACTGACATCCGCAATCAGCTCGAGATCGGCGGCGGTGCGCTGTACGACATCGGCTGCTATGCCATCGTCGCGGGCCGCTTCGTGTTCGAGGCCGAACCGTTGCGCGCCATCATGCTGGCCGACCGCGATCCGCAGCTTCGGATCGACCGCACCACCAGCGGACTGCTGGATTTCGGCGCCGGCCGGCAACTCTCATTCACGGTATCCACGCAATGCGCCGGGCACCAGCGTGTCACCGTGCTCGGCGCGAACGGCCGCATCGAGGTGGAGATTCCCTTCAGCCCCCCGCAGGGTGGAACCAGCCGAATCCGTATCGATGACGGTCGCGCCCTGGACGGCAGCAGCGCCACCACCGAATCCCTGCCGGAATCCGATCAGTACCAGCGACTGGTGGAAAACTTTTCCCGCACCGTGCGCGACGAACCGGCGCCCTTCTGGGGAGTGGATGACGCCATTGCCCAGATGCAGGTGATTGATGCCTTGCTGCGCTCGGAGCGCAGCGGCACATGGGAGTCCGTGCAGGAAGAATCATGAGCAAAAAGTCCGCATCAGGCCGAGCCATCACCTGCTGCGCACTGTTGTGCGCGATGCCCGTCATTGCACAGATTCCCGTGCGCTCTGCGGACGGACCGGGTGCGCCGCGCTGGACGGTTGTTCAGGGCGCGGGCAGGAATGCGCCTGCCGATCGCAATGGCGATTTCCTCATCGGACCGGACTACCTGCCGCCCCCTGAGCTCACGCCTGCTCCTGGCGTGCCGCAGGGTGAAGTGCGGCAGTTCGCCATGAACTCGGCCGACAGCCGGTTCTACCCCGGCATCGCGCGCGATGTCTTTGGCAAGGTGGATCCGGAAAATCCGAAGGCGCTGATCGTCGATACCCACGCGGCGCCGTGGCAACGCGCGATCACCGTGTACATCCCGGCACAGCTCAGACGCAATGCAGCCGCTCCCTTCATCGTGGTGCACGACGGACCGGCCATGGGCAAACCCGACGAGGTGCTGCCGCGCATTCTCGATGGCCTGATCGCAAGCAAGCGAGTGCCGGCCATGGTGGCGGTGATGGTCCAGAACGGCGGCGGCGACGCACAGGGCAGCCAGCGCGGCCTGGAGTACGACACGGTCTCTGGCAAGTTCGCCGAGTTCATCGAAGCCGAAGTCCTGCCGCGCGTCGAAGCCACCTACGGCCTCAAGCTCTCGCGCGATCCGGACCAGCGTGCGGTGATGGGTTGCAGCTCCGGCGCAGCAGCAGCGTGGACCATGGCCTGGTTTCATCCGGAGTGGTATCACCGCGTGGTGAGTTACTCCGGCACATTCGTGAACCAGCAGTGGCCGTTCAACGCGGCCAATCCTGGTGGCGCATGGGACTACCACGACTCCATCATCGCGAACTCGCCGCGCAAGCCAATACGGATCTGGATGCACGTGGGTGACCGCGACCTCTTCAATCCCAATGTGATGCGCGATGACATGCACGACTGGGTCGCCGCCAATCACCGCATGGCTGCTGTACTCAAATCCAGAGGCTATGCCTACCAGTACGTCTTTGCGCTGAACTCCGGCCACTGCGACGGCAAGGTTCGCCAGCAGACCATGCCCGAAGCCCTGGAATGGGTGTGGCGGGGCGCGAAGGTCAGATAGCCGCGAGCGTAATTCTCTGCTCGGCAGCGGGACTATCACAGTCATGCTCGAGCTCAGACCAGCCACCGCAACGGACTACGCCTACGCCAGGCGTGTGAAGCATGCCGCCTACAAGGAGATGGTGCTGGCGGAGTTCGGCGCGTGGGATGAAGCCGTCCAGGATGCCTTCTTCGACAAGTCCTGGAATGACGCGCCGTACGACATCATCCTGATGAACGGGCAGGCCTGCGGATTCTGTCGCATCGACGAGCATGACCGCGTGCTGCAACTGGTGGAGCTTGGCATCGACCCGTCGCAGCAGAACCGCGGTATCGGGTCGATGGTGCTGTCCCGCTTCATCGAGATGGCCAAAGCCAAGGGCAAGGCCGCGCAGATGAATGTGATGAAGACCAACACCCGGGCCCGCACCTTGTACGAAAGGCTGGGCTTTGCCGTGTATGGCGAAAACGCACATCAGTTCCTGCTGCGCCACATCGAGGCGGCGGTAACCGAGAAGGCCTCATCGCGACTCAAGACGGCGCTAGCGATGGGATCCAACCCCGACCCCAGCCAGATCGATACGCTGATATCGCGCTGCGCGGCAGAACCTGATTTCTACGTGCGCGACATGCTCACCTGGGCGTTGACGCGTCACTCACCGACGCTGGTCGTGCCGAAGCTGCTCCTGGAACTTCAGTCTCCGGTGGCCCAGGCGCGCAGCCAGGCCCTGCACACGCTGTCGAAGATCGGCGATCCGGGGACCTGGTCGGCCATCACACCGTCGCTGCTGCGCGATGCCGATGATGAAGTCGCGCGCAGCGCATGGCGTGCCGCAGTCATATTGGTGCCAGAGGAACACAAGCGCAGTCTTGCGGAGCAGCTCGCCACGCAATTCGGCCGCGGCGACCGGCAGGTCATGCTCAGCCTCAGCCGTGCACTGCTTGCGCTGGGAGCGCAGACCATTGAACCTGTGCTGTGCACGGCCATGGCAGCCGACGCACCCGTTGCCCGTGCGCACGCGGCCGCAACCGAGCGCCTGCTGCGCGATCCGGATGGCAGCTTCGCGCCCGACATCGAGGTGGCCCGGCGAGCCTTCGCGCTCAGCCGCGAACGCTAGGCGCCCGCCACTCCCGGTACCGGGAGACACGGAAGCTGATTTGCCGATACGATCGGCGCATGAGAGTGCTGAAAGCAGTGACGTGCGCCGCGCTGGCACTGGTGCTGGTCCACGCGACTCCCGCGCAACGTGCCGACCCCCTCTCCCCCACTGGCCGCTGGACGGCCTACTCCGCAGGCCGCGGCGCCACGCCGCCGATGGGATGGAACTCGTGGAACGCCTTCGCCAGCGCCGTGGACGAAGCGAAAGTCATGGGATCTGCCCAGCGCATCATCGACAGTGGTCTCGCCGGCAAGGGCTATCGATACATCAACCTGGATGACGGCTGGGCGGCGCGCCGACGGATGCCGGACGGCCGACTGCTGATCCGCATCGACAAATTTCCCAGCGCACGCACTTCCGATCCGGACACGCCCTCATTCAAGCCATTCACCGACCGGCTGCACGCGATGGGCCTGAAGGCCGGAATCTATTCGGACATGGGCCGCAACACCTGTGCGCAAGCCTGGAGCGCCACCGACGAGGATCTTCCCAAGGGCAGCATCGCCGAACGCGAGGTGGGCCTGTACGACCACATCGAGCAGGACATCGAGCTGTATTTCCGCGACTGGGGCTTCGATTACATCAAGGTCGATGGCTGCGGCCTGCGCGATTTCGGCGCCACGTCGGCGAAGGTCCAGGCCGGCCAAGCGCGCGCGCTGCCGCCGATCATGGACCTCGGCGCCATCACCCGCACCAACGTGGCGGCGGTGCAGGCCCTGTTCCGTCGCGTGGGGGCAGCCATCGAACGCAGCAATCCGGACGGCGACTTCATCTATTCGCTGTGCATCTGGGGCGCCGCGAATGTGCGCGCCTGGGCCAAGGACGTGGGTAATGTTTCACGCACCAGCGACGATATCTCGCCTGCGTGGGGTCGCCTGCTGGTGAACTTCGACAGCGCCGTGCACCGCGCACTCTATGCGCACCCGGGTTCCTGGAACGATCCCGACATGCTCTACATCGGCGCGGGTGACTTTGACGCTGCGCACCTGGTCGAGGCGCGTTCCCACTTCGCACTGTGGGCCATGCTCAATGCGCCACTGCTGATCGGCGCCGACTTGCGCCAGACACCGGATGCGCTGATGGACATCCTCGGCAATGCCGACCTCATCGCGCTCGATCAGGATCCCGCCGGCAACCAGGCAACCGTGGCCTATGATTCGAGCGACCTGCAGATCCTGGTGAAGTCGCTGGCTGATGGCGACAAGGCCGTCGCCATCTTCAATCGCGGCTCGGGTGCCTACGAGGTCACCCTGCAGGCGGCGCAACTGAAGTTCCGCCCCGACGCGCCCGTTGCACTCACCGATCTGTGGTCGAAGAAGTCGTCGAGCTTCACCAATCAGGTGACGCTGCGCGCCGCGCCGCGCGAGACGCTGATCTTCCGCGCACGTGGCGTCCGCATGCTGCCGGACGGCGTGTATCTGTCGGAGCAGCCCGGCAAGGTGAATCCAGCGGTCGATGGGGTAAATCGGCCGATTGCAGATCCCACCATCTTTCGCACCGCGGCTGGCTGGAACGGCACCCGTGGCGCGGGTGATCGACCTCAATACGCAGGCTGGGGCGGCGCGCGCGCGGACAGCGCGCCCTATGGACAGACGCTGCAGATTGGCCGCAGGACCTACCAGGCTGGTATCGGCATCCTGGTGAATTCGCGCCTGGAAGTGCGCAACGAAGGCTACGGGCGTTTCACCGCGCAAGTGGGCGTCGATGATTCGGCCACGGACAAGTCCAGCGCGGTGACCTTCATCGTGTATGGCGATGGCAGGCGTCTGGCACAGAGTCGGCCCCAGAAATGGGGCGATGGTGCCCACGCGCTGGAGGTGGATGTGACGGGCGTGAAACTCATCGAGCTGGTGGCCAGAAGCCGGGCCGCCAGCCATGAATTCCTGCCGGTCACCTGGGGCGACGCGGCCCTGACGGGGCGCCAGGACCCTGCCCGGATGGCTTCGGGGCCGTGATTGACAAAGCTTTATCGAATCGAAAAATATTCCTGCCTGTGTGAATATTCCGTGGGAGAATCCGCCGCAAGGCGGTCTTTCCGCCAACTCATTTCAAGGAGACCACGCATGCGCACGACTGTACGTAGTCTGATTCTGACCGCACTCGTAGCCGGCGCCGTGCCGATGATCACGCCGGCTGTTGCTGCCGATGCGCCGGCTGCACAGGCCGCGCACTACTCCGTCTCCACCACGCTCGTGGGCAAGATGCTCGACGATCCGGCGGCCGATGCCATCCTCAAGAAGATGATCCCCACGGTGTATGCCAACGAGATGTTCCACACCATGGGCCGTGACTCGACGCTGAAGGCCATCCAGCAATACGAGCCCGAAGCGCTGAGCGACGAAAACCTGGCCAAGCTCCAGGCCGAGCTGGACAAGATCCCGGCCAAGAACTGACATCCCCATACGGCCGACTCTCGCGGGACACACCCATGAAGAAGATTGCGGCCATGATGTTGCTGATGGGCGTCCCGGCGCTGAACGCCGCGGACGCGCCCGGCACACAACCTCAGAACCAGTTCATCACGCTGGGCACGCATGGCGGTCCGGTGTCGGACCTCAAGCGCTCGCAACCTGCCAACGCACTGGTGGTGGGGCGCGCTGTGTATCTCGTCGATGCCGGTGACGGGGCCGTGCAGCAGCTGGCGCGCGCGGGCTTGTCGCTGGCCGCAGTACGCGCGGTGTTCATCAGTCACATTCACATCGACCACACGGGCGGCCTGTTCGCCGTGCTGGGACTTCGCCACCAGATGGGCTCCACCAACAAGCTGACGGTGTACGGGCCACGCGGCATCAAGGCCATGGTGGATGGCCTGACAGCAGCCATCGTGCCCGAGGCCGAATCCGGCTATGGCGTGCCGGGGGAAGACTACGTTGCGCCCCAGAGCACCGTGGAGGCGATCGAGCTGCAGGATGGCGCCAGCGTGAAGCTCGATGGGATGACGGTGACCGTCGCCGACAACACCCACTACAGCTTTCCAAAGGGCAGCGACCTGGACCGTCGCTACAGTTCGGTGTCGCTGCGATTCGATCTGGCGAATCGCTCGATCGTGTACACCGGCGACACCGGGCCAAGCGATGCGGTTACCACGCTCGCGCGCGGCGCTGATCTGCTGGTCACCGAACTGGCCGATCCGGCTTTCGCCGAAACTTTCGCGGCGCGTGGACCGGGGCCACAGCCCAAGCGCGCCCGCGAGATGCACGATCACATGGTCAACCATCACATCAGCCCGGATCAGGTGGGGCAGATGGCGGCCAAGGCCAAGGTGCGCCGCGTAGTGATCACGCATCTGGTGGCCGGTCGTGACCCCAATGTGGATACCTCGCCGCTCGTCGCCGGCGTCCGCAAGTGGTTCGATGGACCGGTGGAAATCGCTGCGGACCTGAATCGCTACTGACCGCGCCCGGCGGCGCGATGCCGTCCTGAAATCGCGTACGATGCTCGGGTCCTATCATGGACCACGAGAAGCCATCATTCCGGGGGAACGATGAAATCGATGCCAGGGGCTTTTTTCCTGCTGTTGATGTCTGCCGCCGCCATCGCGCAGCAACCCTCTTCGGCCTTTGACCGTGGCCATAGCCTGCAGGCCTTTCAGGATCCTGGCCTGGCGGCGGTCACCGCCAGGTGCAAGACGCCGCCTCCGGTGCGTGCGCCGCGCGGCGGCACCGCGACCGCTGCGAACTCCGCACCGCCACCCGATCCCGCGCTGCCGAAGCCCGAGGCCATCCCCGGCATCATCGCGCCGGGGCAGTCATGGAAAGTCGTGTGGGCCTGGGAAGGCAACAACGCTGACGGACCCATCGCGGGACCCAACGGCACCCTCCTGTTCGCGAACAACGATGCCAGCAATGTGATGCAGCTCGATCCGCAGACGGGCCTTGCCACCATCCTGTTCGACAAGACCAACACCGGCGGAGCCGTGTCGCGCAACAAGAAGGGCGCGTTGTTTCTGGCATCGCGTGGCCTTGGCGGTGGTGTCGAGCAGCTCGAACCCACACGCAGGATGCTGGCCAACACATTTCAGGGTGAGCCCCTCGAGTGCGCGGGCGGCACCGTCAACGATCTGGCCGCCGATGCACGGGGCGGCGCTTATGTGTCGATCTCCGGTGCCGGCGTGTTCTACGTCGATCCGCAGGGCGTATTCAGCAAATACGAGGGCGCGCCGAATGCCAACGGCATCATCCTGAGCCCGGATGAGAAGACGCTGTACGTCACCAACGGCGGCGTAGTCGTGGCCTACGACGTGCAGAAGGATGGCTCACTCACCAACCTGCGCGAGTTTGCGAAATTGCGCGGCGGCCAGGCAGGTGATGGCGCCGCGGTGGATTCAAAGGGTCGGCTGTATGTCGCCACCGGAAGTTCGGCCGATGTGTTCTCGCCCAGGGGCGAGTTCCTCGGTTCCATCCCCGCGCCGCGCGGCACGCATGGTGTCGCATTCGGCGGCAAGGACAAGAAAACGCTGTTCGGCATCGTGTTCTACGGCGGGTGGGGTACGCCGTCCGCGCGCAACCAGATCGTCGCCATCCCCTTGCTGGCGCAGGGCTACCGCGGTCGCGCCAAGTAGCCCTCCGCCAACGACAGCGCGAACCGCTACTTCTTCGCCTGGGCCACCATGCCCTGGCGCGTTGCCTGCTGATGCAAGGCCGTGAGCAGCGCCACGTCCA
>JACZDC010126456.1_pt1 | contig 11996 bp, 12 predicted proteins | sample 8641791 | NCBI WGS metagenome assembly JACZDC01 (sample SAMN15324613, study PRJNA640507) | soil metagenome | isolation source: intercropping peanut in the second line | place: China: Luxin town, Laibin City, Guangxi Province | collected 2019-07-25 | depth 10cm m
GCGAAGACGGACGGCGCCGACGGCTGGACCTATCGTTTCCTGGCCGACCGGCGACGTCCGGCCTCCCGGCCCGGAGAGCCCCGCATCGAAACCACTGCGGCCGGACCCGCGCCTGTCCTGACCCACCGGGAGCTCGGCGTCCTCCGTCTCCTCGCCCAGGGAGCGGAGACCGCGGAGATCGCGAGCCAACTGGGCATCAGCGCCACCACCGTGCGCAACCACGTCCAGCATCTCCTGGACAAGCTGGGCGTCCACAGCCGCCTGCAGGCCGTCTCCGCCGCCCGCCTTCACGGCCTCCTTTGAATATCTGCAATCGAAAACATTTCTGATCCGGGGTCATCAGGGAAATTGATGATCCGGCAGGATTGTTCCCTGCCTCCAATCGTTCCATGATTGTTTCATCGAATTTTGTTTTCCTTCGAGGCTCGGAGCGAACACACTTCCCAGGAGGAGGGAACAGCGCATGAAATCTGCAAATGGTGACAAAACAATCTGGACATTCGGGCTCGTGCTGGCGATGGTCGTCGCTCTCGCGGCGCCGGCACGGGCCACCGACGTCACTCCGATCTTCATCGCCGGGAACCCATCGTGCGCCGCGCTGGGCTACGACTTCGGCTTCAAGATCGATCCGCCGAATGCGGGAACCTATTCGATCGACGGCATCAACACCGTCACCGTCACCACCGACGGCGTGAGCTTCGACTGGAGCTCGACCCTTGCGATGGACGCCGTGATCTCCAAGGGCGGTCCGAACGCGAACGTCTTCGTCTACGATCCGCCGGCCGAGCGCACGTCCGACACCGGCCTCCAGTCGCCGATCAACCCCAACAATGGCAAGCCCTACGGTCTCAGCCACATGGATTTCTGTTTCGACTATGAGGTCGCGGTGAGCAAGGACGCCCGGACGTCCTTCACCCGCACCTGGCAGTGGCGGATCGGCAAGTCGGTGAGCCCGGCGCAGTGGCAGCTCCTCATGGGCCAGCAGGGGACCTCCCAGTACACGGTCGCCGTCGAGCGCACCGGCTTTGCCGACGGCGATTGGGCGGTGGCGGGGACGATCCACGTGTACAACCCCGCGCCCATGAACGCGACGATCCTCTCGGTGGCCGATCTCGTCTCGACCGGCATCCCGGTCGCCGTCGACTGCGGCGTGACCTTCCCCTATGCGCTCGGCCCCGGGCAGACGCTGGATTGTTCCTACCAGACCGCGTTGCCGGACGCCTCCTCCCGGACCAACGTCGCCACGGCGGCCACGTCCGGAATCGTCGGCGGCGGCTCGGGCAGTGCCTCCGTCGTCTTCGGCGCCCCCACCACCGAGGTGAACGCGTCGGTCCAGGTGGTCGACACGAACGGCTCCTCGTGGCCTTTCGCGGGCAGCGGATCGGTGAGCTACAACCGGGTCTTCACCTGTGGCGCCGACGCGGGCGTCCACGACAACACGGCCACGATCGTCGAGACCGGCCAGAGCGCCAGCGCCTCGGTGTCGGTCCAGTGCTCCAGCAGCGGCTGCACCCTCACGCCGGGCTACTGGAAGACCCACAGCCGCCGCGGCCCGGCGCCGTACGACGATGCCTGGGCGCTCCTCGGAAGCGGGCAGGAGAACACGGTCTTCTTCCTGAGCGGCAAGAGCTACTACCAGGCGCTGTGGACGGAGCCGCAGGGCAACGCCTACTACATTCTGGCGCACGCCTGGATCGCCACCACCTTGAACGGCCTCAACGACGCGGCCATGCCGTCGGAGGTGATGCAGGGCTGGCAGGAGGCGACCACGCTGCTTCAGACCTGGACCCCGGCCCAGATCGGAGCCCAGAAGGGGAGTCAGCAGCCGCGCAAACGGTTCCTCGAGCTCGCCGGGCTGCTGGACATGTACAACAACGGCCTCCTCGGACCGGGCCACTGCAACGAGTGACGCCCAAGGGCGTTGTGCGATACGGGAGGCGGCGCGCGCCGCCTCCCTCTTTCTTTTTGGATCAGTCGGCGGGGAAGAGGGACTTGTCGATGCCGGGGATGATCCGCAGCGCGTTCTTGTAGTACAGCTTCCTCAGCACCTCGTCCGGCAGCTCCAGGCCGTAGAGGCGCCAGAAGGCGTGGCGCTTGCGGTAGTAGGGGAAATACTCGTCCCCGGTCTCCAGCGTCCGGAAGTAGGTGTAGTACTCGGACGGCTCCCAGATGTCCTTGCCGAACAGCACGCGGTCCTGGTACTTGATCATGAAGGCGCGCGCCATCTTCGGCTGACGGCCGAGCTCGTGCAAAACCGCGCCGATCTCGGTGTTCATGTTGGGCATCTCGTCCATCAGCTTGCCGAGGCGGGCGAGGTCGTTGCCGAGCCAGCCCAGGTGGGCGTTGATGAAGGTCGTCTTCGGGTGCTTGCGGATGACGTTGTGGAGCTCGCCGATCGTCTGATCGAAGCTGGCGAACTCGGGGGAGTCGCGGCGGCGGCTCGGGTACTGCTTGAGCTCCAGCCAGCGCTCGTTGAAGCGGTCCCAGGGCGACCAGAACGCCACCGGCTCGCCGACGTGGATCAGCACCGGGATGCCGAGCTCGGCGCACTTGTCCCACACCGGGTCGATGCGCGGGTCGTCGGTCTGCACCCGCTTGCCGTTCTTGTCCTTGACGAACATCCCGAGGTTCTTGAACACCTTGAGGCCGCGGGCGCCGTTCTTCACGTCCTGCTCGAGCTGGCGGGCGGCGTTCTCGCCGAAGTTCGGCTCGTCGATCTTGCTGAAGTCGACGTTGGCGAACTGGACGAAGCGGTTCGGGTGGCGCGCGGTGAGGTTGGCGAGACCCTTCTGGAAGGCCGCGCCGCTGCTGCCGCTCAGGTTCACCATGACGCCCATGTTGAGGCCGTCCATGTCGGCGGCGAGCTTGTCCACCTGCTCGGGCGTCATCTCCTGCGAGTCCTGGTGGTTGTGGACGTCGATGAAGGGGTACTTGGCGCGCGTGAGCGGGTGCTCCGGGACCACCAGGGTGGAACGCGGCTCATAGTCCTCGAAGGACATGATGACGTCCTCCGCCGGTTTCTCGGCGGGCGGTCGCTGCGCGCCGGGCGGCGGGCTTGACGGGGGTGGAGTAGCCGGAGCCTGGGCTCGGGCCATGGGAATCGCGCTCGACAGGCAGAGGGCGAGCGCAACGAAGCGGAGGACGTGGGCTCTCATTTCAGGCACCTCTTTCGGTCAGGAGGAGGACTCTATCCCACGTCGCCCTTCCGTTCCGAGTCTCTCTATGGAGATAAAGGAAGTATGAGGAGAGTTTTGGGCATAATGCCGGAGCCGGAACGCCGGCGGGCTGCCCATGGACGATTTTCCTCTCCCGTTCGCTCCGATGCTGGCCGACGAGGTCAAGCGCCCCTTCCATCGCCCGGGCTGGGTCTACGAGGAGAAGTACGACGGCTATCGCATGGTCGCCTACCGCAACGGGGACCAGGTGCGGCTCATCAGCCGGAACCGGAAGGACTTCACGCGCCAGTTCCCGGAGATCGCCCGGGCGGTCGGCGCGCTCCGGGCCAAGACCCTGATCCTGGACGGCGAGGTCGCGGTGTTCGACGAGAACCTCGTGTCGCACCTCGGGTTTCTCCGCGGAGCGCCGGCGGACAAGCTCCTCACGCCGCCCGTGTTCGTGGCCTTCGACTGCCTCTACGCGCGGGGGAAGGACCTGATGGGTCTGCCCCTCAAGCGCCGCCGGGCGGTCCTGGAGAAGGAGCTGCGCGGAGCCGAGGGCCCGGTGCTGGTGGCCCGCCGGCTGGCCGCGGACGGCCTGGAGGCCTGGCAGGAGGTGGTGGCGAAAGGCTGGGAGGGCCTGATCGCCAAGGATCCCGACTCGCTCTACCAGCCCGGCACCCGCACCCGGGGGTGGATCAAGGTCAAGCACAAGATCCGGATCGGCTGGCCGGGGGAGGGTACCGAGTACACGCGCGGGTGAAGAACCTCGTGCTAGCATCTCGCCGCCATGCGCATCCCTCCCTCCAGCGTCGCGTGGTACGTCACCGGCCGCTTCTACGAGGACCAGAACGGCCTGCTCCAGGACCTCGGCTACTTCCTCCACCTCTCCGGCGTCACCGGATCGCTCTTCAGCGGCCCCAAGGGGGAGGGGACCGCGCGGCTGACCTTCCGTTCCGAGCCGTTCGCGGCGAAGACAGTGACGAACGGCGACATCTCCATCGGTCTGGACGACGTCGGCACCTTCAACCTCTATCTGAACCCGGGAGGCGCCACGTTCGACAGCCCCGAATCGTTCTCCCAAGGACAGCGCATCGCGGTCTTCCGGCGGACCAGCGTGGTCATGGGCGAGACCCTGTCGGCGCCATCTTCGCCGATACCGGGCGGGCTCGCGATCGGGATGAACGTCTTCTCCGCGGAGCTCGTGGAGAGCGCGCCGTTCAAGCTCCCGGACGGCAACGGTCCGGTCGATCTCCGCGACCTGCTCCCGAACGGCATCACCCAATGGGGTCTTGCCAGTGAAAACCCGCTCCCGACGTTCGGCACCTTCCAGCGCATCGTGGCCTTCACCGGTTCGGCCATTGCGGTAGGCTGAACCGATGAAAGCCGAGCTGCCGATCGAGCTGTTCAAGGACCAGAAGCACTGGGCGACCTGGCTGGACAAGCATCACGCCGACTCGCCAGGCGCCTGGCTGCGTCTGGCGAAGAAGGGGAGCGGGATTTCATCAGTCTCCTATGCCGAGGCGCTCGAGGTTGCGCTCTGCTACGGCTGGATCGACGGCCAGAAGAAGAGCTATGACGAGGACTCTTGGCTGCAGAAGTTCACGCCGCGCGGAGATCGGAGCCTCTGGTCGAAGGTGAACCGCGAGAAGGCCGAGGAGCTCATCCGGACGGACCGGATGAAGCCGGCCGGGCTGGCGGCGGTCGAGAGAGCCAAGGAGAACGGCCGCTGGGAAGCCGCCTACGATTCCCCCGGTAAGGCGACCGTGCCGGACGACTTCCAGGCGGAGCTGGATCGGAATCCCAAGGCCAGGGAGTTCTTCGCCACGCTCAACAGCGCTAACCGGTACGCGATTCTCTGGCGCATCCAGACCGCCAAGAAGGCCGAGACCCGCGCGAAGCGTATCCAGCAGTTCATCGAGATGCTGGAGCGGGGCGAAAAGATCCATGGCTGACCAATAACGTTGTCCGGCGGCGACATGACCTTATCCACGGCTCGATAACGTTGTCTGGCGGTAGCGCGTCCTTATCCATGGCTCGGTAACGTTGTGCGGCGACGACGTGACCTTATCTGCGGTTCGGTAACGTTATTCGACGGCGCCGTAGATTCAAGTCGTTCTGGATCGCAACGCCCGGGTGAGCAACCGATCCAGTGTGGCCGAGAAAGCCTGCCGGTCCTTGGCGTTGTAGGGACGCGGTCCTCCCGCAGGTTGATCCAGCATGCCCGCTCCTCGAAGACCGTCCATCAGATCCCGGACGGCGAGGCGATCCCCGACGTTCTCCTCGGTGTACTCCTCGCCTCGTGGATCGATCACCAGCACCTGCTTTTCGACCAGGCGGGCGGCGAGCGGGATGTCCGCCGTCACCGCAAGGTCGCCCGGCTCGGCCTGCTCCGCGATGTAGCGGTCGGCGACGTCCATGCCCCCTTCGACCCGCACGACCGAGACGAACGGGTTGCCGGGCGGCGCGGTCAGCCACTGGTTCGCCACCAGGACCGCCTCCACGCTCAGCCGCTTCGCGGCCTTGAAGACGATCTCCTTCACCTCGCGCGGCGCGGCATCTGCGTCGATCCAGAGCTTCATGCAGCACAGTCTACCCTCCGGACTGAAGGAGCAGTAGCATTTCCACGAAGGGGGACCAAGACTTCATGCATACCAAGAGATTCTTCCTCGCAGTCCTCGTGGCGGCTCTGACAGCAGGGCCGGTCATGGCCGGGACCTCTCCTCAGAATGCGGACAAGCAGCTCCTCAAGGCGATCCGCGGACTGGAGCCGGAGGCCGACGATCGGTATTTCTTCTCCTATGTGGATCTGAATGGGGATGGAAGAAAAGAGGCCATCGTGTACCTTATCGGCCCGCACAGTTGTGGCTCGGGTGGGTGCCACACGGCCATCTTTTCCCCTGCGAAGAGAGGCGGGGAGTATCGCCTTGTGACCCTCATCGAGTTGACCCGGCCGCCGATCGTTGCTGCCAGGTCCAGGACGAAGGGGTGGCGCGACCTGATCGTGTTCGTCCAGGGTGGCGGTATCCCGGAAGGCTACAACGTGTTGCTTCCGTTCGATGGAACCTCCTACCCGGAAAGCCCGTTCCTCGATTCAGCTCATCGTTTCGAAGGGAAGACGGGAGGTACGGTACTGATCGATCGCCACTCGTACGAAGAGGCGGCGGCGATCGTCCAGCCTTGAAAGAAAAAGGGAGGCCCGTTTCCGGGCCTCCCTTTTCGTTTCGATGGGGTGGGTAGGGCTTACTCCGGCTTCCAGGTCGGGATGCGGCCCGGGGTCCAGGGTCCGCCGGCGGCTTCGAGGCGATTCTCCAGGCTGACCAGATCCTGGCCCACGGCCTTGCGGATCTGCTCGAGGATCGGGGAGAAGTCCTTGGCGGCGAGGTCATAGTTGGTCATGTGGGTCTGGGTCGGGGCCGAGGTGGACGACCAGGCGCCGCCGACGACCTGGAAGACCCGGTCGGCAAGGGCCGGCGGGGTCGGCTCGTTGCGGCCGCTCCGAATGGGATCGCCGGTGAGCTGCTCGTTGAGGTCCTTCATCCGGTCCTTCAGCGTGCGCGTCTCGGCCAGCAGGCTCTGGTCGGCGCCCGGGGTCTCCTCGAGCGCCTTCTCGACGAAGTCGATCCGGTTCAGGCCTTCTTCGAGCGCGTTGATGGCGCCGACCACCGCGCGCTGCAGACGGGCGACCTTCTGCTGGAACTGGAGCGTCACCCCCCGGTCTTCGGCCGGCAGCGTGGCGTTGCCCAGCGGCATGGCTTCGAACGTCTGGGGCTCGCCCAGCGGCGTGATCGCGTTGCCGGCCCGCTTGGCCAGGCTCACGGTGTACTTGCCGGGCGCGGCCAGCGGCCCCTCCGGCGGCGTGAAGAACGGGTTGTCGGTCGGACCCGGCGTGAGCTGGGTCGGCATGGAGGTGGGGTAGCGGAGATCCCAGGACACGCGGTGGAAGCCGGCGCCCGTGGGGGCCTCCATCCGCCGCACCACCTGGCCGTCCTCGTCGGTGATGGTGACGATGATGGTGGGCTCCTCCTCGCGCTCTTCGGCCTTCAGGTCCTCCCACTTCGGATACTCGACGTTGCCGCCTTCCTTCTCAAGGGCGACCTCGGACTCCCAGCGGGTCTTCTTGAGGGTCTTGTAGTCGTCCTTGAGGTAGTAGGTGAAGACCGCGCCGGTCGGCGGGTTGGGAGTATTGAAGAGGGTCTCGCCCTGGAAGCCCTTGCCGGGCACGCCGAGCGGCGAGGACTCGATGTACATCCAGGTCGACTTGACGGGGAAGAGGATCGCGTCCTTGTCCAGGGTGGCCTCGGTGAGGCCGCGCAGCGGGGTGTAGTCGTCGAGGATGTAGAAGCCGCGGCCGAAGGAGGCGATGACGAGGTCGTTCTCGCGGGTCTGGATGGCGAAGTCGCGGACGCCGATCGGCGGCAGGCCGGCGAGCTTGATCCACTTCTTGCCGCCGTCGACGCTGAAGTAGGCGCCGAACTCGGTGCCGGCGAAGAGGAGGTTCCGGTCCACCGGGTCCTCGGCCAGCGCGTAGACCGTGCCGCGGTCCGGCAGGTCGCCGGCGATCGAGGTCCAGGTCTTGCCCATGTCGGTGCTCTTGAGCACGTAGGGCTTGAAGTCGCCCTGCTTGTGGTTGTCGAAGGAGGCGTAGACCGTGCTGTTGTCGTGGGCCGAGGCCTCGAGGTCGGAGACGTAGGTGTTCTCCGGGATGCCGGGGAACTTCTCGATCTTCCGCCAGTTGGCGCCGCCGTTCTCGGTCACCTGGATCAGGCCGTCGTCGGTGCCGATGTAGAGGAGATCCTCCTTCTTCGGCGACTCGGTGAGGGAGACGATGTTGCCGTAGAACGAGGTGGAGGCGTTCTTGGCCACGGCGTCGATGCTCCACACCTTGCCCATGACCTTGAGCTTGTTGCGGTCGATCTGGCGGGTGAGGTCGGCGCTCACCGGGCGCCAGGTGTTGCCGCGGTCGTCGCTGCGGAACAGGCGCTGCGCCGCGAGGTAGAGGCGGGTGTGGGAGTGCGGGCTGATCATCAGCGGCGAGTCCCAGTTGAAGCGCAGGGCGTCTTCGCCCGCGCCGGCCTGGGGCTGGATGTCGACCGCCTCGCCGCTCTTCCGGTCGAAGCGGACGATGCCGGCGTGCTGCGACTCGGCGTAGACGACGTTCGCGTCCTCGGGGTCGACCACGGTCTCGAAGCCGTCGCCGCCGTTGGTCACGAACCAGTCCTCGTTGCGGATGCCGTGGTTGGTGATGGTGCGCGACGGGCCGCCGAGGCTGAAGTTGTCCTGGGTGCCGCCGTAGACGTTGTAGAACGGCTTGTCGTAGTCGACGCTCACCCGGTAGAACTGGGTGATGGGAAGGTTGGGCTTGAACATCCAGGTGGCGCCGCGGTCGTAGGTCTCATAGAGGCCGCCGTCGCAGCCGACCATCAGGTGGTCGGTGTTCGCGGGGTCGATCCAGAGCGCGTGGTTGTCCACGTGCTTGAAGCGCTCGCCCAGGTTGCGCCAGTTCTTGCCGCCGTCCTCGGTGACCTGCAGGAAGACGTCCATGGAGTAGACGCGGTCGGCGTCGAAGGGGTCGACGAACAGCTCCTGGTAGTACTGGGCGCTGCCGGGGTTGTACTTGCCACGCTTCTCCCAGTTGCCGCCGGCGTCCCGGGAGCGGAAGAAGCCGCCGCTGCCGCGGGCGGCCTCGACGAGCGCGTAGACGGTGTCGGGCTGGGACGGCGCGATGGCCAGGCCGATGCGGCCCATCTCTTCCTTGGGCAGGCCGGTGGTGAGCTTCTTCCAGTTGGCGCCGCCGTCGGTGGACTTATAGAGGGCCGACTCGGGGCCGCCGTTGATCAGGGTCCAGACGTGGCGCCGGCGCTGGTACGAGCTGGCGTAGAGCACGTCGGAGTTCCGCGGGTCCATGACCACGTCGGAGACGCCGGTGTTCTCGCTGATGGTGAGCACGGCCTTCCAGGTCTTGCCGCCGTCGGTCGTCTTGTACAGGCCGCGGTCGCCGCCGGGCGCCCAGAGCGGACCCTGCGCGGCCACGTAGACGGTGTTCGAGTCGCGCGGGTCGACGACGATCTTGCCGATGTGCTCGGAGCTCTTGAGCCCCATGTTCGACCACGACTTGCCGCCGTCGGTGGACTTGTAGACGCCGTCGCCGTAGGCGACGCTGCGCTGGCTGTTGTTCTCGCCGCTGCCGACCCAGACCACGAGGTGGTCGTTCGGGTCGATGGTGATGCAGCCGATGGAGTAGGAGGGCTGGCCGTCGAAGATGGGGTTGAAGGTGGTGCCCCAGTTCGTGGTCTTCCAGACGCCGCCGGAGGCCGCGGCCACGTAGTAGGTGCCGGGCTGCTTGGAGTCGACGGCGATGTCGATGATGCGGCCGGAGGTCACGGCGGGGCCGATGCCGCGCAGGGCAAGGCCGCCGAAGGTGCCGGCGTCGAGCTTGGACTTCTTCTCGTCCTTATCGTCCTTCTTTCCCTTGGGGTCGGCCGCTTTGCCCTTGTTGTCGGCCTTCTGCGCGGTGCCGGCGGCGTAGGAGGCGCTCCCCGCCAGCAGGAGCGACAGCAGGGCGATCCCAGCAGAGACTCGTTTCACAGGATATCCTCCAATCAAGTTCGGGACGGAGCCGGGTCCGGCGCCGTCGCTATGGGGAGAACAGCGGCGGAAGACCCCTGAATTGCGGCCTTTCCGCCTTTGTCCAGACAGACCTCACCCGCGTTCGGTCGGCCCGATTCTAGTCGGATACGTGGAAGTCGGCGAAAAGTTTGCGGCGGCGGGTTGGCGACGTCGAGCGCCTGCGGGAGCTGGCGGAGGGGATGGCGGCTCTCCCCTCCGCCTGATTCGGTCAGCGCACAGCCACGCCGGCCAACTGGCCGGCCATGTGGAGGCAGGATTCGGCGCAGCGGCGGCAGACCTCGGCGCACCGCTTCATGATGGCGTCGTCGGCCATCCTCTCGCACTCCTCGGCGCAGTGTGTGCAGACCTCGCCGCAGGCGCCGCAGGTCGCGGAGTGCAGGTCCGAGCCGCGCAGCATGAAGTTCTCGCTGGTCTGGCAGATCTCGGCGCAGTCCATGAGCAGCCGGATGTGGGACGGCTCCGCGTGGCGTCCGCCCTTCTCGAGACAGTGCTGGAGCGTGCGGAGGCAGACGTCGTGGCACTCGTGACAGAGCGCGATACAGCGCAGCATGTCATCGCTGGGTTGGAAAGGCATGGGGCACCTCCTGGGTGGTACTGCAAACGGCTCCCTTGCCGCAAGCTTTCAGAGAAAGTCGAGCAATATCCGTTCCTGGAGCGCCGCGATAAGATCCTGCCGAAATGAGTCGCGCCGCGATCTCCGACGACCTCCGCCGGTTCATCGTGACCAGCATCCCGTCGGTCCCGTATCTGGAGGCCATCCTGCTCCTGAGGTCGGACCCGGGGACGGCCTGGGACGTGCCGCGGATGGCCGCGCGCCTCTATGTGCCCGAGAGGCAGGCTGCCGAGCTGCTCGCCGGGCTGGCCGCGGCCGGGATCGCGGTGGGGGCGGTGGGGGAGGATGAAGGCGATACGACCCGGTTCCACTATGCGCCGGCCGCCGCCGGGCTGCGCGAACGGCTCGACGCCCTGGCCCAGGCGTACGCGGCCAACCTGGTGGAAGTGACCGACCTGATCCATTCCCGGGCCGACAAGCGGGCGCAGCAGTTCGCCGATGCCTTCCGCCTGCGCAAGGACAGTGGAAAAGAGGACTGATATGGCGCCCATCATCTATTCCCTGTGCGCCCTGACCAGCCTTGGCTGCTTCGTGCTGCTGTGGCGGGGCTGGCGCGCGGGCGGCAACCGGCTGCTGTTCTGGAGCGCGCTGTGCTTCGCCGGGCTGACGGTGAACAACCTGCTCCTGGTGATCGACAAGGTGGTCCTGCCGACCCAGGTGGATCTCCAGACTCCGCGGCTGGTCTCGGCCTTCGTGTCGGTGTCGCTGCTGCTGTTCGGACTGGTGTGGGAGGAGGAATAGCCATGCAGGAGATGCTGACGGGCGGCATCGCTCTGGGCTGGGCGCTCGCGGGCCTTTTCTTCCTCCGCTTCTGGCGCGAGACGCGCGACCGGTTCTTCCTCTTCTTCGTGGCCTCCTTCTGGATCGAGGCGGTCAATCGCGTGGCGCTGGGACTGTGGGAGAGCGCCAGCGAGACCACTCCGGTCTTCTACGGCGTCCGGGTGGTCTCCTACGGCCTCATCCTGCTGGCCATCTGGCAGAAGAACCGTCCGCGTTCCTGAGCGGCACCCGCCCCGCCGGACCGGCGCCGGTCTGGACAAGCGCGCGCAAGGGTGGTAGGAATAGCTTCACAAATCCGTATCCACTGAACTTCGGCGCGAGCCAGATGAGCCCGCGTGCTGCCCGGCTCGAGGCGGTCACGGCTGCTCTTCGGAGGAGATCATGAAGCGTGCCCTTCTTCCCGTGTGGTCCTGTCTGCTGCTCCTGGCGATGCGGGCTCCGGCCCAGGACCTCACCGCTCTCTCTTCCCGAGGGACCGCCGGCCAGCCGAATGAGCTCACGATGGAGCGGGCGGGGGGCACGAACGTCGACCTGAGATCGCTGCCGGAGGTGTCGCCGCGCCGGCGCGAGAGGGCGGAGCATCCCGCACCGCCGCTCAATCCGGTCGAGCTGCCCGGCGCTCCGACCGGACCGCAGATCCCGTCGGTCGACCCCGAACGCAACGCGCCGGCGCCGGCGCCGATCCTCAGCTTCGACGGCCTCGACCTCTTCAACTGGGGTGCGGGCAGCCCTCCCGACGCCAACGGCGACGTCGGCCCGAACCAGTACATCCAGTCGGTCAACTCGTCGGTGGGCATCTACAACAAGTCGACCGGCGC